>Ga0307374_10001493_pt1 | contig 43277 bp, 30 predicted proteins | sample OX3MG_FD_202532 | JGI IMG/M metagenome (GOLD analysis project Ga0307374, IMG submission 202532) | Soil microbial communities from Risofladan, Vaasa, Finland - OX-3 | ecosystem: Environmental > Terrestrial > Soil > Coastal area > Acid sulfate soil | place: Finland: Risofladan, Vaasa | collected...
CATTCGCCCGCCACGTCGATGGGGATATCGAGCAGGGCCAGCGTGAAGAAAATCAAGGGAACGAAAATGGCCGCCTGGCCGAGCCGATGCCGCGTCGAGCGCTCGGCCCAGTCGCGATAGCGCGGCGCGAGCCGCCAGGCGAGCACCAGCAGCAACATTCCCAAGCCGTAGGCGAAGCCGGCAAAGTAGAGCCAGTTTTGCGCGTTCGAATAGGCGACCGCTTCACGGTATTTGTCCGGCGGGAGCGTATAGCCGCGGATCGGTTCGGTTGCCGACGGCGTGGCCGATGGCGGCGGCGTTTGCCGGGCGGGCGCCTGCTGCAAGGCGCTGCGAGTGGCGGGCGCTTCCGTTCGGGGCGGGCGGGAAAGCGCGGGCAACGAAACACAGATCAGAGCCGCGAAAAAAGCGCCCGCGACGATGCGCCGAATCGGCATCCCGGCCCAGTCTAGCAAAGCGAAAGGTAAGCAGGCGCGCGTTCCGCGATTGGCCCCCGGGCGGGGCGCAAAAACCGGCAACCCCGCTTGCCCCGAACTCATCTCAATTATTGCAGGTTCGTGTACCTGGGGGGCGGGGAGAGGAGGTATCCATGCGTAAGCGACCCCGCTGTTTGTGGCCCATTTTGTGGTCTTGGTTTGTTCCTTCCGCTTTTGTGTTTGTATTTGCGGCGGCACTGGTTGTTTTGCCGCTTCGCGCCCGGCAATATCCCCAAAAGAGCTCGGAAGCCAGTTCGGAAATGGCGCAGCCGCCGAGCGCCGGAAAGCCTGACAGGCCCGCCGCTCGCGCTCCCGCCGGCCAGGCTGATCTCAGCGTGCCGGCAAGCTTCACCTTGCCCGCCGGGACATTGATTTCGGTCCGCACGGAGCAGCTCCTTTCGAGCGACAAGAGCCGCGCGGGCGATACCTTCAGCGCCGATCTGGCGCAGCCCGTCGTAGTCGGCGGATGGGTCGTCGCGCGGCGCGGCCAGCCGGTGATTGGCACGGTCAGCGTGGTCCGGCAGGCGGGCCACTTGAAGGGTTCGTCGAAGCTGGGGCTCGCATTGACGACGCTCGTTTTAGCCGATGGCAGCCAGTTCCCCATCACGACGCGGCTCATCGAAAGCGCCTCTGCGAGCGGTACGCCGCAGCGCGCCGTGGGAATCCTGGGCCCTTCCACCGTCATCGGGGCCGTCATCGGCGCGGCAGCGGGCGACGGCGAAGGCGCCGGTATTGGCGCGGCGATTGGAGCCGGCGCGGGACTGGCCGGGTTGCTGCTCACTCGCGGCCGGCCAACGGTCATTGCACCGGAAAGCCTGCTCACTTTCCAGCTCCAGTCTCCGCTGACCTTTTCCACCGAGGGCAGCGAGCAGGCCTTTCAGCCGGTTACGCAGGCCGACTACGCGCCCGCCGAGCCGGCACTGAGCCGCCGCGGGAGACAAGCCGCTACGCGTCCCTACCCGCCCTATCCACCACAGCCTTACTACTGGCCCTATGCCTATCCTGGATGGGTTCCCGGCTGGGGCTACGACTACGGCTATTCCTCGCCGTTTTTCATCGGCTTCTACGGCTACGGCGGGGGCTTTCATCGCGACGACGGAAGGTTTCTCCGCCGGGACCGGCGCTGAAGCCCGGCTCAATAGAATTCCCCCCTTGCCGGTTCAGACGTAGCCGGAAAACCGCCCGTTCACCCTTAGTCGCCGATTCGCGCGCATTGGGAAATAAGAAGAGGGAATAAAAAAGCGAGGCGGACCGAAGCCCGCCTCGCGCGAGGGAAGCCAGAAACCCAACTCTAAGGTGGGGCGGGCGGTGGGGGGACCGTCCGCCCCGATTTGCCAAGGATGCCGGCAGAAGCCAGAGGCGGACTGGGAATCCAACCCCGGCTGCTCAGCACGGGTGCAGAATGCCCTAAAAGCCGCACCGCGTCGATGGCCGGAAAGTCACAATTTCGCACTTACTTACGTACCGGAACCACCGGCATGCCGCCAGGGTATAGTGGGGGTAGCAGGACGGAAAGAACAGGCGGAGCAAGTCCGAAGGCCGGCTCCGTCAGCAGGGTTGAAGCGACCCGGCCCGCGTGATAGCCTGCATCCTGCCCTGATTCCAGGAAGGTCACGGAAACCGCGATTTGAGCTCCACCCGTCCACAAGCTGACCTGACCGTCCGCGGCACAACGCTATCGGTCCTCACCGATCTGCTCGTAGAGCTCGGCCACGATCCCTGCCGCGTCGAATTGCAGCCGGGCACGAACCTCGAGCGCGATCTGGGTTTGGGCAGCCTCGAACGGGTCGAGCTGCTGCTGCGCCTGAATTCCGCCTTCGGCGTCCAGCTGCCCGAGCAGGCCCTGGCCGAAGCGGCCACGGTTGGCGAGCTGATGGCCGTGGCGCAGGCGAGCCAGGGCGCCTCTCCGGCCGCCGCCGCGGCCACCGCCGCGCCGGCCAGCGAACCGGGCGAAACGACCTGGCTGCCGGTGCCGGATTCGGTGGAAACACTCGTGGACGTTTTGCGGTTTCGCGCCGGGGCGACGCCGCACGAGCCCCACATTTACTTCGAAGAAGGCGATGGCCGCGAGCGGGTGCTGACCTACGGCGCGCTGCTCGAGCGGGCGATGAACGTGGCGCGCTGGCTCGAGTTTCGCGGGCTGGAAGAGGGCGACCGCGTGGCCTTGATGCTGCCGACCTGCCTGGAGTTCTTTGTCTGTTTTTTCGGCGTGATGCTGGCCGGCGGCATTCCCATTCCGATCTATCCGCCCTTCCGCGCCGACCGGATCGAGGAGTACGCGGGGCGCCAATCGATGATCCTGCGCAACGCCGGGGCGCGCATGCTGATCACCTTCCACGCGGCCGAGCGCGTGGCGCGGCTGATCCGGCCCGATGTGCCCTCGCTCGAACGCGTGGTCGAAGCCGAGCGCCTCGAGGAGTCCAAGGAGAAGCCGGTGGCCGCGCTGCTGCACCGGCCCCGGGCCGACCAGATCTGCTTCCTCCAATACACATCGGGAAGCACGGCCGCGCCCAAGGGCGTGATGGCCACCCACGCGAACCTGATTGCGAATATCCGGGCGATGGGCGAGGCGATCGAAGTGCGCGCCGGAGACCGCGCGGCGAGCTGGCTGCCGCTCTACCACGATATGGGGCTGATCGGGGCCTGGATGCTGCCCCTGTTCTTCGGATTTCCGCTCGCGCTGCTCTCTCCCATCACTTTTCTGAGCCATCCGGTGCGCTGGCTGCGCGCCATCGAGAGGCATCGCGCCACGCTCACCGCCGGTCCGAACTTCGCCTACGAACTGTGCGTGCGGAAAATCCCGGATAGCGAGCTCGAAGGGCTCGATCTTTCCTCGCTGCGAGGCGCGATGAACGGGGCCGAGCCGGTGCTGGCCGAAACGATCGGGCGATTTTCAGAGCGGTTCGCTCGCTGCGGCCTGCGGCCCAACTGCGTGATTCCCGTCTATGGACTCGCCGAAGCCTCCCTGGCCGTAAGCGCCCCGCCGCTCGGCCGGCCCGTGCGGGTCGACCGGATCGACCGCGACCGGTTCGAGACCGAGGGATTGGCCGTTCCCGCCGCAAGCGACGCCCACGCCCTGACGTTCGTCTCCGTCGGCCGACCGATCGGCTGCGAAGTGAAAATCGCCGGTGCCGATGGGGGGGAGGTGGGCGAGAGAACCGAGGGAGGTCTCTGGTTCCGCGGGCCGTCGGCGACGCAGGGCTATTTCCGGAATCCGGAGGCCACGGCCCAGATCCACCGAGAGGACGGTTGGGTGGATTCGGGCGACCGCGCCTACCGCGCCGGCGGCGAGCTATACATAACGGGCCGGATCAAGGACATCATCATCAAGGGCGGCCACAATCTCTATCCGCACGAAATCGAAGACGCCGTCGGCGGCGTCGACGGGGTACGGCGCGGCTGCGTCGTGGCCTTCGGCGTCACCGACCCTCAAACGGGCACCGAGCGACTGGCCGTGGTCGCCGAAACGCGCCATCCGGGGGAGAGCCGCCGCATCGAGGCGGCCATCGTCGAAACCACCAGCGAAGCCGTCGGCATCCCTCCCGATATCGTGCGCGTGGTACCGCCCAATTCCATCCCGAAAACCTCCAGCGGCAAGCTGCGGCGAACCGAGACGAAGCGAATTTTCCTCGACGGACGGCTGGGCGCCGCGCCGCCGCCGCTCTGGCGGCAGGTGGCGCGCCTGGCGCTTCACGGACTCTGGTCGCGGCAGGGCGGCCTGCGGCGGATGGCCCGCGAGGCGATGGAAAGCCTTTACGGCATCTATGCGGTCCTGATGTTCGTCACTTGGGTTGTGCCGACGGCGGCGGTTGTCGCCGTCGTGCCCTCGCGCCGGGCGGCGCGGCGCGCGACGGGGTGGGCGTGCCGCCGCTTTCTCTGGACGGCGGGGTGCGCGGTGCGGATCGAGGGCCAGGAAATACTCGGGGAAATCCGCGCCGGCCGAATCTCTCCGGCGGTTCTTTCCTGCAACCACACCAGCTATCTGGACGTGATCGCCCTGATCGCCGTATTGCCGCCCGACTGCCTGTTCTCCACAAAATGGGAGATCCTGCAATGGCCCCTGCTCGGCACGATCGCGCGGAAAATGGGGCAAATGGGCTTCGACCGCAGCGATCCCCAAGACCGCATTCGCCAGGCCGAGCAGATCGAGCAGGCGTTGCGAAACGGCCTTTCGGCGGTCGTGTTTCCCGAAGGCACCTTCACGCCCGCGCCCGGGGTGCGGCCGTTCCTGCTGGGCGCATTCAAGGCCGCCGCAGCCGCCGGCCGCCCGGTGGTTCCCGTGGCGATCCGCGGGGCCCGGGAGATCTGGCGGGACCACACCCTGCTTCCCCGGCCGGGCCGCGTTACGCTGACTTTCCTGCCGCCCATAACCCCCGGGGGCACGGACTGGAAGCAGGTCGTGCGGCTCCGGGATTCGGCCCGCAACGCCATTACGGTTCCCGCCGGCGAGCCCCTGCTCTGATCGCATCGCAGAAAATTGCACACCTCCCATGCGTGTCGAGCCGCGAAATACCGGGCGGCGGGGATTTAACGGCCCCCGTGCATCATTCCCTTCCGCAACAGCATCGTAGGCTGTAGGGGCGGAGCGGGAAGGTTCCCGCAAGGTAGGAAGCCATGAGCCAACATTCAATCGAAACAGTGGGAGTTCGGTATACGGGATGGGCGGCGCTCGACCGGGACCCACAGGACGACCGGGTGGAGTTCGAATGTCCGCACTGCGGCGCGGCCGGATTCAAGCCCGCCCGGCACCCCAGGAGCGAGTATCGATTTATCGACGGCTTTCTTCAGGATGAGTCGGGAGAGACGTCGGCGTGCCGGCACTGCCGCCAGCGACTCCACATCGTTCCCGTCGTGCTCGTGCACAACCAGGAAGAGAAAAGGCGCTACGAGGCGTTTTTTTCGCTCGTCGAACCGGCAGCCAAGGCCTGAAGCACAAGGCGGCATTCGGTCACAGCGGCCAGCTCAGACCGAGCTGCAAGTGGAACTTCACCAGGCCCGCCTTGACCCGTTCGAACGCCTCGTCGACGGTATCGGCAAACTGCAGAACGCCGTATTCCCGCTCGGTGATCGTGCCCGACCGCACCATCTGCCGCCAGTTCAGCACCCGATCCCAATACCGCCGCCCGTAGATCAGGATCAGGTGATGGCGCCCGAGCTTGCCCGTTTGCATCAGCGTCAGCATTTCCCAGAGTTCGTCCATCGTGCCGAACCCGCCGGGAAAGACGATCAGGGCCTTGGCGATCTGCGCGAACCAGAGTTTGCGCATGAAGAAATAGTGGAAATTGAAATCCAGCCCCGGGCTGATATACGCGTTCGAGCGCTGTTCGCGCGGCAGCTCGATCCCGAGCCCGACCGTTTTCCCTCCCGCCTCAATGGCGCCACGGTTGGCCGCCTCCATAATCCCCGGCCCGCCTCCCGAGCAGATCACAAAGCGGCGCGGCCTCTCGCCCAGGGTGAGCGACCAGGCGGTGATGCGGGCGGCGAGCTGGCGCGCCTGCTCATAGTATTGGGACATCTCGACCACGTCGCGGGCGATGCGAATTCGCTCACGGGAGGCGGCGTCGCGGCGTCGGCCCACCGCTCGCCGCACCCGCGCGAGCCGGGCCTGGGCGCGGGCGCGGGGCAGGATGCGCGCCGAGCCGAACATGACGATCGTGTCCGCGACCCCTTCCTGCTGGAGGCGCGTGAGCGGATCGATATACTCGGCCAAAATGCGCAGGGGCCGGGCGGGGACGCTTTGCACGAATCGTTCGTCGAGGTAGGCCAGTGGGTTTCTGGGCGGCTCTTTCATCATTCCCCTCATCCTTGCCAGGATCGAATGGCCGATTCTATGAAAACCGGCCCGCGCCATGCCAGCCGGCCGGCGCTGCCAACAAAAAGCGGGATTTCAATCTGCCGATCGAGTAGAGTCTTTGTATGAAGTTCCTGGCCACTGTCGTGATAATGGCTCTGGCGGCGCTGCCGGCAGCCGCGCCGCTGCGAGCGCAAACAGGGAATTCCTCCGTGACGGTCCAGGGCCAGCCGGGCCAACCAGCGGCCCCGGCTCCCGCCGCGTCCGCACCGCAGGAGGAAACACCCCTGCGGCTGCGCGTCACCGAGGTAAGCCTTCCCGTCACCGTGCGCGACCCGCGCGGCCAGCTCGCCTGGAACCTCGGACCGGAGGATTTTCGGGTCTATGACGACGGCGTGCTGCAGCACATCATGCATTTCGATATGGGCGGCGACCCGCTGTCGGTCGTGCTGGTGGTCGAATCGAGCTCCCGGATCAAGCCGCTCATGGCGGGCATTCGCAGCAGCGGCATCGTCTTCACACAGTCGGTCATGGGCGCCAACGGCCGGGGGGCCGTCATCGGTTTCGATGAGACGCCGAAGGTCCTTGTCCCCTTCACCGCCGACCCCGAGCGGATCCAGAAAGCCGTTTCGAAACTGCAAGCCGGCGATGACGGCGCCCGCCTCTACGACGCCATGGGGCGCGCGCTCGAAATGCTCAGCAATCAGCCCGAGAACCGCCGCCGCGTTCTGGTCGTTGTTTCCCAATCCATCGATACGGGAAGCACAAACAAGCTCGGCGGTCTGTTGCGCGACGCGCAGCTCGAGAACGTCGCCGTCTACACCGTGGGCCTTTCCACCACCGCCGCCCAACTCTTTGCCCAAGCCGGCCAGGCGGGACCGGCGCAGATCGGGCCCCCGGGAACATTCTCCCGGCCGGGCGTTCCGGGCGTTCCGCAGACGCCATCGACGATGGCGCAAAATTCCGGCAACATCGACCTGCTGCCGATCGTCGAAAACCTCGTCCGAATGGGTGTGAATCTGGTTTCGCCGCAAGCGCTGGAGGCGGCCAGCGTGGCAACCGGGGGCGCTCACCTTTCGGTCTTCCATCCCAATTCGATCCAGGAAGCCATTGATCGCATCGGCGGCGAATTGCATGCGGAGTACACGCTGGCCTACCAGGCGCCGGTGAACGGGCCGTACGGCTATCACCAGATCATCGTGAAGGTCACCCGACCCGGCTACCACGTGAGGACCCGGCCCGGCTATTTCCTTTCCCCGCCCAGCGGCTCGACGACTTCGACCCCGTAATAGGAAACAGGAGGAGCGTGGCCGCCTCCGAGACGTTTTTCGCCCTCGGCGGCCGGCGCTAGCCGCCGTTTTCCGTTTCGCCGGGGGTCTCGGGGGTCTCGGCCGTTTCCTCTCCTTCGCTTTCGAGGAGCACCGCGGCGGCCGCGACGCGGTCGCCATCTTCCAGGCGCAGCAGATGCACGCCCTGGGTCGAGCGGCCCGCCTCGCGGATCTCGCCCGTGTGCACGCGGATGATCTTGCCCTGTTCGGTAATGATCATCACGTCGGAATCCTCACCGACCTGGAGGGTGCTGACGACCGGGCCGTTCCGCTCGGTGGATTTGAGGTTGATGACGCCCTTGCCGCCGCGGCTGATGATCCGGTATTCGGCCAGGGGCGTGCGCTTGCCGAAACCCTTCTCGCTGACGGTCAGCATGAGCGAGTTGAGCGACTGCCGCAGGTCGTCGCTCGAAATCTCGTCGAGATTTTCCGTTTCCGCCTTGAACTTCTCCCGGAGAATCTTGAAATCGGGTTCGGCGGCGTCCATGCTCACCACCCGGTCGCCCTTGGCCAGATCCATGCCGTTCACGCCGGCGGCCGGGCGGCCCATCGGGCGCACCTCGGTCTCGCGGAAGAGAATGGCCTGGCCCTCGCGGCTGGCGAGGAAGATCAACCGCCGGCCGTCGGTGATGCGCGCGCCGATCAGCTCGTCGCCCTCTTCGAGATTGATCGCGATGATTCCCGAAGGACGGGGATTGGAAAATTCGGAGAGGCGCGTCTTTTTCACCGTGCCGTTCCCGGTGGCGAGAAAGACGAAGCGGTTCTCTTCCTCGAGATTGCGCGCCGGGACCAGGGCGGCCAGCTTTTCCCCTTCCTGAAACTTCAGCAGCGAGTGGATGGCCTTGCCGCGCGTGGCGGCGGCGGCTTCGGGAATTTCGTAGACCTTGAGCCAATAGACGCGGCCGTGGCTGGTGAAGAGCAGGATATAGCTGTGCGCCGAGGCGATGAACAGATGCTCGACGAAATCCTGCTCGCGGGTCTTGGCCCCGATGCGTCCCTTGCCGCCGCGCGATTGATGCCGGTAGACATCGGCCGGGGTGCGCTTGATGTAGCCGGAGTGGCTGACGGTGATGGCCATGTCCTCATCGGCGATCAGGTCCTCGAGACGAATCTCCTCGACGCGCTCGACGATCTGCGTGCGCCGCCCGTCGCCGTAGTCCTTCTGGATTTCCTTCAGCTCGGCGATGACCACCTGCTTGAGCTTGCGCTCGCTGGCCAGGATTTCCTTCAGCTCGGCGATTCGCTCCTGAATTTCCTTCAGCTCATCGATGATCTTCTGCCGCTCCATCTGGGTCAGGCGATGGAGTTGCAGATCGAGAATGGCCTGCGCCTGGCGGTCGCTGAACTCGAACTGGTCGATCAGGCCGGACTTGGCTTCGGCCGGCGATTTCGACCGCCGAATCAGCTGGATCACGGCGTCGAGATGCTCGAGGGCCTTTTGGAATCCGAGCAGGATGTGCTCGCGTTCCTCGGCCTTGCGCAGGTCGAACTGGGTGCGCCGGCGAACCACATCGACCCGGTGGTCGATGAAGTGCCGCAGGATTTCCACCAGGCCCATCTCGCGCGGCTGGCCGCCGACGATCGCCAGCAGAATCATCCCGAACGAATCCTGCATCTGCGTGTACTTGTAGAGGTTGTTCAGGATGATGTCGGGTTCCTCGCCCCGCTTGACCTCGATCACGATCCGCATGCCTTCGCGGTCGCTTTCGTCGCGAACGTCGGAGATGCCCTCGATTTTCTTGCTCTGAACCAGATCGGCGATTCGCTCGATCAGCCGCGCCTTGTTCACCTGGTAGGGGATCTCGGTGACCACGATGTTCTGCCGGTCCTTGGACACCTGCTCGATCGCCACCTTGGCCCGTGTGGTGAAGGTGCCGCGTCCGGTCCGGTAGGCCTGCTCGATGCCCTGGCGGCCCCACAGATAGCCGCCGGTCGGGAAATCGGGGCCGGGAACGAGCTTCATGACCTCCGGCAGGGTTGCATTCGGTTTTTCCACCAGCAGAATCGCCGCGTCGATCACCTCGGTCAGGTTGTGCGGGGGAATGTTGGTCGCCATGCCGACGGCGATGCCGGTTCCGCCGTTGACCAGGAGGGTCGGAACGCGCGTGGGCATCACAACGGGTTCCTGGTCGGTTTCGTCGAAATTCGGCGAGAAATCGACGGTTTCCTTTTCGATGTCGGCCAGGATTTCGTCGCTGATGTGGGCCAGGCGCGCTTCGGTGTAGCGCATCGCCGCGGGCGGATCGCCGTCGATCGAGCCGAAGTTGCCCTGGCCGTCGACCAGCGGATAGCGCATGTTGAAATCCTGCGCCTGGCGGACCAGGGCGTCGTAAATGGGGGCGTCGCCGTGCGGGTGGTACCTGCCCATGACCTCGCCGACGATCTTGGCGCACTTGCGATAGGCCCGGCTCGAGGTGAGCCCGAGTTCGTACATGCCGTAGAGGATGCGGCGCTGCACGGGCTTCAGCCCGTCGCGGACGTCGGGCAAGGCGCGGCCGATGATCACGCTCATCGCGTAATCGAGATACGACTGGCGCATTTCGGCTTCGATATCGACCGGCAGCGTCAAACTCTTCGGTTTTTCATCAGCCATTCTGAATCACTCCTTGATTCCGGCTTCACGGATCCGCCGCGAAGGCGGCCGCTTTGCGGGTCGCGGCTTTCGCCGCGACATTCCCCCATCAGCAGGAAGGGGCTTTCGCGCCCCCGAGGCTCGGCGCGCTAAAAGGGCCGGGATCGAGCCCGTAGCGGCGGCAAGCCGGCGAAATTCGATCGGTCTCACACGTCCAAATTGACGACGTCGAGGGCGTTTTCCTGGATGAATTTGCGGCGCTCCTCGACGTCTTCGCCCATCAGCGTGGTGAAAATCTGGTCGGCGGCGACGGCGTCTTCCAGGCGCACCTTGAGCAACGTGCGCGTCTCGGCGTTCATCGTGGTTTCCCAGAGCTGGGCGGGGTTCATTTCGCCGAGGCCCTTGAACCGGGTGATGGCAAAACCCCTCTTGGCGTCCTCGAGAATGTAGGCGAGAACATCGGGCGCGGTCTCCTTCACCACCCGGTCGCCGTTGTGGCTGATCGTGAAGGGCGGCAGATTGAGACCGTCGAGCTGGCGCGTGAGCGCGACCAGGCGCTTATATTCGGGCGTGGCGGCCAGTTCCCAGTTGATCCGCCGTTCCGCCTGGCCGCCCGTCAGAACGATCTGATAGAGGCTGTGCTCTTCGTCGAATTCCAGGTTCGCCTTGCACTTCAGCCCCTCCTTCTCGATCGCCTGGAGCAGCTTTTCGAGGGCCTTCTGGTCGGCGAAATCGGATTTCTTTTCCAGGGCGGCCTCGGCGAGCAGGTTCACCAGGCGGCCGTCGCGCAGCCGGCGTTCGAGCCGCCCGCGCACCTGTTCGTATTCCTGCACGTTCAGCAGGAACTGGGTGAGCGCGGCGCCCTCGATCTTTTCGCCCTTCTGCGCCTTCACGGAACTTTCGTCGGAGGCGTGGCGGAGCAGTTCGCGCGCGAATTCGCGGTCGTTGCGGATGTAGCGCTCGCTCTTGCCGTGCTTGATGCGGTAGAGGGGCGGCTGGGCGATGAAGACGTGCTCGCGTTCGATCAGCTCGCGCATGTGGCGGAAGAAGAAGGTGAGCAGCAGGGTGCGAATGTGCGAGCCGTCGACGTCGGCATCGGTCATCAGGATGATCTTGTGGTAGCGGAGCTTGGCGGCGTCGAATTCCTCGGCGCCGATGCCGGTGCCGAGCGCCGTGATGATGGCTCGAATTTCCTCGTGGCCCAGCATCTTGTCGTAGCGCGCCTTTTCGACGTTCAGGATCTTGCCCTTGAGCGGCAGGATCGCCTGATAGCGCCGGTCGCGGCCCTGCTTGGCCGAGCCGCCGGCCGACTCGCCCTCGACGAGGAAAAGCTCGCAGCGCGACGGATCGCGTTCCTGGCAATCGGCCAGCTTGCCGGGCAGGCCGCCCGAATCCATGGCCGATTTCCGCCGGGTCAGCTCGCGCGCCTTGCGCGCCGCCTCCCGCGCCCGGGCCGCTTCGATCGATTTCGCGATGATTCGCCGGGCGACGGCGCTGTGCTTTTCGAAATATTCGCCGAGCTTTTCGTTGACCAGTTGCTCGACCAGACCCTTGATATCGCTGTTCAGCTTGCCCTTGGTCTGGCCCTCGAACTGCGGCTGCGGCAGCTTGACCGAAACCACGGCCGCCAGGCCCTCGCGCACGTCTTCCCCGCTGATCGAGACGCTGTCCTTCTGCGAGCCCAGCGAGGACGCGAAGGAATTGATCGTGCGGGTGAGCGCCGACCGGAAGCCGGACAGGTGCGTGCCGCCATCGACGGTATTGATCGTATTGGCGAAGCTGAAAACGCTTTCGTTATAGCCCTGGTTGTATTGCAGCGCGATTTCCACCTCGACGTCGTCGCGCTTCCCCTCCACGTAGATGGGCAAATCGTGCAGGGGCTGTTTGCCGCGATTCATGAACCGGACAAATTCGACAATGCCGCCGGTGAAGCGGAATTCGGCGGATTTGTCGCTCCGTTCGTCGCCGAGGGTGATCTTCAGGCCCTTGTTCAGGAAGGCCAGTTCGCGCAGGCGCTGCGCGAGCACGTCGTAGCTGTAGAGATTTTCGCCGAAGATGGTCGGATCGGGATGGAAGGTGATCTTGGTGCCCGTCTTGCGCGTCTTGCCGGTCGCCTCGAGCTTGCTCGTGGGCGCGCCGCGTTCGTAGGCTTGTTCCCACACCCTCCCGTCGCGCCAGATCTCCAGGTCGAGCCAATCGGCCAGGGCGTTCACCACCGAGACGCCGACGCCGTGCAGGCCGCCGGACACCTTGTAGGTATCGCTATCGAATTTGCCGCCCGCATGCAGCACGGTCATGACGACCTCGGCCGCGGGCCTTTTCTCGGTGGCGTGCATATCGGTGGGAATGCCGCGCCCGTTGTCGGTGACGGTGATGGAGTTGTCTTCGTGGATCACGACGTTGATCTCGTCGCAGGAGCCGGCCAGGGCTTCGTCGACCGAGTTATCGACGACTTCCCAGACCAGATGGTGCAGCCCCATCTCGCCCGTCGACCCGATATACATCGCCGGGCGCTTGCGCACGGCTTCCAGACCGCCGAGTACCTTGATCGAGGCGGCGTCGTAACGATGCCCGCCAGCCTTCTCGGCCACGGTTTCTTTCTCACCCATTTGTTGCGTTCTCCTGGACACGAAAAGAGGATGCCGGCTGCGGGAAAACCGTGCCTGCTCCGCGCACAAACGCGGCCGCTGGACGATTCGGGAGCGAGCCTGTTGACACGCCGCTAACTATGCGAAAAGTCGTAACTTGTGAGGAATTCAATCAAAGATTATTTTAGCGGAAAATGGGGAATCTCTCAACTGCTTTTTAGTTGGCGGATGCGAATTATGTCTTTATTTTACATAAAGTTACATAATGCCGCGTCCCGCAACCGCAAACCCCCTACCGAAACCGCTCCGATGGCGCGAGAGACGGTGGAAATTGGCCCGTTTTTGCGCTGGAAATGATCGCGAAAATACGCCCCGGGCGGGCGGTGGAAACGAAAAAATGGGGGTTTACAGCTCAGATCCGCATCGGCATGACGACGTAGCGGTAGCGCGTCGACGGATCGCCTTGCGGGCGCAACTGGCCGGCCGACTGGTCGTCTTTCAATTCGAGCGAGATCGGCCCTTCCGAAGCGGCGGCGAGAAAATCGAGCAGGTAATCGGCATTGAAACCGATGGCGATGGGATCGCCCTTGTATTCGCGCTCGATCGCCTCCTTGGCCTCGCCGTAATCGGGACTGGAGGCCGAGAGCTCGATGCCTTCGCTCGCCAGCGTCAATTTGACGGCATGCGAACGCTGGTCGGAAAGCTGGGAAACGCGGCGAAGCGCGTCTTGCAATTCGTTGCGGTCGAGCGCGACCACCTTGCTGTTGTCGCGGGGAAGCACCGCCTCGAAATTCGGGAATTGGCCGGTGAGTTTGCGCGAAACCAGCAGATGCGCGCCGATCCGAAAGAAGAGGTGGCTTTCATCCTGCGCGAATTCGAATTCGGCGTCTTCGGCCGCGTCGGCCGCCAGACGCGTGATTTCATTCAGCGCCTTCTTCGGCACGAGGGTCCGCACCTCGCCCGGCAAACCATCGAACCGGTGATCGGATTCGATCATGGCCAGGCGATGGCCGTCGGTCGCCACCATCGACATCCCTTCCGGTTTCAGGATGATAAGGGCGCCGTTGAGTGTGTAGCGCGATTCCTCGGTTGAAATCGCAAAGGTGGTTTTGGCGATCAGGTCGGCCAGAAGCTTCGAGGGGACTTTGACGGTCGCGGGCGGCAGATCGGGCAGGGCGGGAAAATTTTCCTTGGAGAGCCCCACCAGTTTGTAGGTCCGGCGGTCGGAAACGACCTGCACCCAGTGGTTTTCCAGCAACTTGAAGCGGATGTCGCCGTCCGGCAGCAGGCGCACCAGATCGAGCAGTTTCTTGGCAGGCACGGTGCCGGAGCCCTCTTTTTTCACGCTCGCCGGGCACGAGGTTTGAATGCTCAACTCGAGATCGGTTGCGGTGAGCGTCAGCCGGCCGTCCTCGACCTCCAGCAGGATATTCGACAGAATTGGAATCGTCGTCTTCCGCTCAACCACGCCCTGGGTGAGCGAAAGCTCCTTGACCAGGTCCTGCTTCCCAACGGTGAATTCCATCTCCGACGTCCTCGCCTTTCACCCTGGCCCGTTTTCGACGAGCCGAGGGTTCGCTTGCCGGCTGAAATCCTCAGGCTGTGCTGGTTACTCTACATTCGGCTACGACGGTTCTCAAGACTGCCATATAAAATAAATACCTAAATACCGTAGTAGTCGTTTCCTTGCAAACGGAGGAAAATCGCCCAAGTCCTTTTCCCGTGTCGCGGTTGGCGTCCACAACGTCGTTGAGGAAAAACCCGCGCCGGTGAGGAAAAGCGATTCGCCCTCTATTTTCATCCACCGCTTCCGCAATTCGTCCACAGCGCTTTCCCCAGCTTCTCCACAGGCTCGGCGAGGCGGGCCAAACCCGCCTCTCAGGCGACTGCCCGAACCGGTAGCCGAGCAGATCCCGGCCTGCCGCTCCCGGCGAAGAGGCCCGCTCGGCCGCCCGTCCGGCTGGCGAAAGGCTAAGCAAGAGAGTCGAGCAGACGATTCACAGTGCGATTGAGTTCCTTGTCGCTCCGGCGGAGCGAATCGATCTTGTTGATTGAGTGGAGGACGGTGGTGTGATGCTTGCCGCCGAACTGCCGGCCGATTTCCGGCAGGGAGGCCGAGGTGAGCTGCTTGACCAGATACATCGAGACCTGGCGGGGGAAGGCGATGGCCTTGGAATTCGAGCGCACCTTCAGATCCTGCGGCCGCAGGCCGAAATGCTCGGCGACGCGCTTCTGAATGCTCTCGATCGTGATCCGGCGGTCTTGCGACTCGAGAACGTTCTTGAGCACCTGCTGTGTGACCGCCAGACTGATTTCCGTGCCGGTCAGCGATGTGTAGGCAATCAGGCGGATCAGCGCCCCTTCCAGTTCGCGGATGTTCGAGCGAATCGAACGGGCAATGAACTCGGCGACATCGTCGGGCAGGGTGACCCGTTCGCTTTCCGCCTTCTTGTGCAGAATGGCGATCTTGGTCTCCAGGTCGGGCGGCTGGATGTCGGCGATCAGGCCCCATTCGAAACGCGAGCGCAGCCGCTCCTCGATGGCCGAGATCTCCTTCGGCGGGCAATCGGAACTGATGACGATCTGTTTCTGCTGGTCGTGAAGGTCGTTGAAGGTGTGGAAGAACTCTTCCTGGGTCCGCTCGCGGCTGGCGATGAACTGAATATCGTCCACCAGCAGAACGTCAACCGAGCGGAAGCGGTCTCGAAAGCCCGGCATGCGGTCGAAGCGGAGCGAGGCGATCATGTCGTTGGTGAATTTCTCGGCGCTCAGATAGGACAGCCGCGCGGCCGGATTGCGGCGCTTGATCGAATGACCGATGGCCTGCATGAGGTGGGTTTTTCCCAGTCCCACGCCGCCGTAGAGGAAGAGCGGGTTGTAGGCCTTCGAAGGCCGCTCGGCGACCGCCTGGGAGGCCGCGTGAGCGAACTGATTCGACCCGCCGACGACGAACGTCTCGAACCGGTAGCGGGGATTGAGCTGGTGGTCGCTCGAATCGAAATCCAGCTTGGCCTGCGCCGGCGCCGGGGCGGCCGGTTCGGGCTCCTGACAGATGAATTCCAGCCGCGTTTCCGGCAGGCCGACCTCGACGAGCACCGCCTGGAGGATTTCCCCGTAGGTCTCGCTCAATTTGCGGCGGAAGGCGCGCGTCGGAACGCGGACCTTCAGGCTGCCGTTGTCGGTTCCCTCCTGGTGCGTGGGCCGAAACCAGGTGGCAAAACTGTGCGGATTTACCCGCCGTTCCATGTGCTGCAAGATGTTTTCCCAAGCATTCATACGCTTAGCTCGCTATTTCCACAGTTGTGGAAATGATGTGGAAAAAAGGCAGATGAGCTCTCCCCCGATATCGTCGAGAACTCCGCGGTCTGCACTCCCGGTTCGCCGTCCGCCGGGTGGGTGTCCGGCAGAAGCTTTCGGGCCAGGATTCTGCACAAGTGCGGCGAGCAGGGCAATAGGAAATTCGGAGAAATTCTCAACCGCCCTGCACATAGCTTGCACAGCTTTTCCACAACCCCTCTTTCCTCAGTCCAATCGATAGACGGAGCGCTCGATCGATTCGGCCCGTCCCGTTTCGGTGTTGATCTCGATGCGCACCGCATGCATCGCCAGGCCGCTCGCGGCCACTTCAAAGCGTGATGGCAGCCCTTTGAGAAAGCGTTCGAGCACGGACTTCTGGTCCATGCCGATCACCGAGTTGTGCGGGCCGGTCATGCCGACGTCGGTGATAAAAGCGGTGCCGCCGGGCAGGATTCGCTCGTCGGCGGTGGCGACGTGGGTGTGCGTTCCGACGACGGCGGACACGCGCCCGTCCAGATACCAGCCGAGCGCCTGCTTCTCGCTGGTCGCCTCGGCGTGCGCGTCCACCAGAATCACTTTCACCGTTTCCGGCAGGCGCGCGAGTTCCCGGTCGGCCGCGCGGAACGGGCAATCGATCGCGGGCATGAAGGTGCGGCCCTGCACATGGAGCACGGCAAAGGGCAGGCCCCGGCGGGTTTCCCCGACGAACAGCCCGCTGCCGGGGACGCCGCCGGGGAAATTCGCCGGGCGGAGCAGGCGGGGCTGGTGGGGCAGGTAGTCGAGAATCTCCCTCCGGTCCCAGATATGGTTGCCGCCGCAAAGCACTTCAATCCCCAATGCGAGCAGCTCCTCGGCCAGGCGCGGAATGATTCCGAAGCCGCCGGCGGCGTTGTCCGCGTTCGCCACGGCCAGGTCGATCTGTTCCTGCACAAGAATATCCGCCAGCCGTTCGTCAATGACGCGGCGGCCGGGAGAACCGACGATATCCCCGATGAAGAGTAAGCGCATGGAGTCAAGAACCGGGACGGGACACGCGAAAGCCGGAACATTGTAGCAGGCCGGGGGGAAACACGCCGCGAGGCGTCAGTCCGGGCGCTTGAGCGCCGATTCCACCAGCCGCACGCATCGCTCGACGCGGCGGCGCAATTCCCCCCGCTCCTTGCGGTAGGTTTCCAGCTCGTCGGCGAGGTTCAGGGCGGCGAGCACGGCCAGGCGGGCGCTGTCCACCGATCCGGAAACGTCCGCGATGGCGCGGATCTTCTCGTCGACCCGGCGCGCCAGGTCTTGCACGTACGCCTCGTCCAGATCGCCCTGCACCGTGTAGGTCTTGTCAAAGATTTGAACCTGAATGTTCTTCACAATGCCCCGCCCGGATGCCCCTCCATTCTGCGATTGGTCCGGCCGGCTGGCAAGTCTGCCCCATGCCGGCCGCCGGGCGGGCCGGAACGGCGCAACGAATTTTGGCGATTTGGCCCGGGCGCGAAATCCTTCCGCGCGCCTGCCGGTCGGCGGCGAAGGACTGCTAGAATAGGCGTGGTGGCGCCGCAGGCGGCCGGCGAATCGCCGGGCCGGAAAAATTCAGCGGTCTGGTCGGCGGCGGCAACAGCTTTCTCCCGGGGCGATGGTCGGCCGCAAAAGATTTTTTGTCCCGAAAACTCCTATAGGGAAGAGGATGAATACGATGGCGACGGAAAACGCTTCAGGCCGGCAGTACGATCCATTTCATGCGCGCCTTGCCTTCAAGACCGCATCGGGCCCCGCTTCGATCTATAGCCTGGAGGCGCTCGAAAAAGCCGGGCTCGGCCGCGTTTCCCGGCTGCCCTTTTCCGTCAAGGTTCTGCTCGAAGCCGTGCTCCGCCATTGCGACGGCCGACTCGTCAGTGAAAAGGACGTCGCCGCGCTGGCCGCGTGGGCGCCCGACGCCTCGACTCGCCCCGAAGTTCCTTTCAAGCCGGCCCGCATCATCCTGCAGGATTTCACGGGGGTTCCGGCGGTCGTCGATCTGGCGGCCCTGCGATCGGCCATGCAGCGCCTGGGCGGCGATCCCGCGAAGATCAACCCGCTGGTCCCGGTCGATCTGGTCATCGATCATTCGGTTCAAGTCGACGTGTTCGGCGTCGCGTCCGCCCTGGAGCGCAACGCCGAGATCGAATTCGCGCGCAACCGCGAGCGATACGAATTTCTGAAGTGGGGACAGCGGGCGTTTTCGAATTTCCGAGTCGTCCCCCCGGCGACGGGGATCGTGCATCAGGTCAACCTGGAATTTCTGGCCAAGGGCGTCATCGCGCGCGATGACGGATCGGGCATGGTTCTTTTCCCGGACACCCTGCTCGGCACCGATTCACATACGACGATGATCAACGGCCTGGGCGTGCTGGGCTGGGGCGTCGGCGGAATCGAGGCAGAGGCCGCCATGCTCGGCCAGCCCTGTTACCTGCTCTCGCCGCGCGTGGTGGGCGTCAAGCTGACCGGCAAGCTGCGCGAAGGGGTGACCGCCACGGACCTGGTGCTCACCGTAACCGAGCTGCTGCGGCGGCACGGCGTGGTCGACAAATTCGTCGAATTCTACGGCAACGGCCTTTCCCAAATGCGGCTGGCCGACCGCGCGACGGTCGCCAACATGGCCCCGGAATACGGCGCGACCATAGGTTTCTTCCCGATCGACGAGGAGACGCTGCGCTATCTGCGCCAGACCGGGCGCAGCGATGAAGAGGTCGATCGCGTCGAGCGTTATGCCAAGCAGCAGGGCCTCTTCCGCACCGACGGCACGCCCGATCCCGAATTCAGCGAAACGGACGAGCTGGATCTGGGCACGGTCGAATCCAGCCTGGCCGGCCCCAAGCGCCCGCAGGACCGCGTCCCGCTGACGAAAATGAAAACCGCCTTCGCCCGGGCTCTCACCGCGCCGGTCAAGGAGCGCGGCTTCGGCCTCTCGCCGGACGATCTGGCCCGCAGCGCCACGGTGGGCGCGAACGGGGCTTCGACCCGGCTCGGCCACGGCGCCGTCGTGATCGCCGCGATCACCTCCTGCACGAACACCTCGAACCCCTCCGTGATGGTGGCCGCCGGCCTGCTCGCGAAAAAAGCGGTCGCGCGCGGCTTGCGGGTGCCGTCCTATGTGAAAACCAGCCTGGCGCCCGGCTCGAAGGTGGTGACCGAATACCTGAAGGCGGCGAACCTGCTCGAGCCCCTGGCGAAGCTCCACTTCAACCTGGTCGGCTACGGCTGCACCACCTGCATCGGCAACAGCGGACCGCTTCCGCCGGAGGTGGCCAAAGCGGTCACGGAAAATCATCTGGTGGCCGCGGCCGTCATCTCGGGCAACCGGAACTTCGAAGGTCGCGTTCATCCGCTGGTTCGCGCCAACTACCTGGCTTCGCCGCCCCTGGTCGTCGCCTACGCCTTGGCGGGCCGGGTGGATATCGACCTGTCGAGCGAGCCGATTGGCCGCGACGCCTCCGGCGTCCCCGTGCATCTGCGGGACATCTGGCCCACGCAGGAGGAAGTTTCGAGCGCCATCGGTCAAGCCGTGCGGCCGGAGATGTTCCGCAAGGTCTACGGGAACGTCTGGGAGGGGAGCCCGACCTGGAAAGCCGTCCCCGTGTCCGAAGGGGCGCTCTATCCCTGGCGCGACGATTCGACCTACATTCAAGAGCCGCCGTTTTTCACCGATCTTTCTCCCGAACCGGCTCCGATCGCCGACATCAGCGGCGCCCGCGTCCTCGCCCTGCTGGGCGATTCCATCACCACCGATCACATCTCTCCGGCCGGCGACATCCCCGAGGACGGCCCGGCGGGCCGCTACCTGGTCGAACACGGCCTCGCCAAACACGATTTCAATTCCTTTGGCTCGCGCCGCGGCAACGACCGCGTGATGGTGCGCGGAACGTTCGCCAACATCCGGCTGAAAAATCGGCTGCTCCCGGGAACCGAGGGCGGCCTGACCCTTCATTTTCCGGGCGGCGAGCAGATGGCTATTTTCGACGCGGCCATGCGCTATCGCGAAGAGGGGGTTCCGCTGATGATTATTGCGGGCAAGGAATACGGCTCGGGCTCCTCGCGCGACTGGGCGGCCAAGGGCACGCAGCTTTTGGGGGTGAAAGCCGTCCTCGCCGAAAGCTACGAACGCATTCACCGCAGCAATCTGCTGGGCATGGGCGTTCTCCCGCTCCAGTTCCGCCAGGGGGAAAGCGCCGCTTCGCTCGGCCTGACGGGCCAGGAAGTTTTCTCCGTCAAGGGCCTCAGCGACCGGATTCACCCGCGCGCCGAAGTGACCGTCACCGCGAAGGGTCCGGGCGGCGAGAGCCGCGATTTTCAGGCCGTCGCGCGCTTCGATTCGGAAATCGAAATCGATTATTACCGCAACGGCGGCATTCTCACCGCCGTTCTCCGCAACTTCCTCAAGCAAAACTGACCGGCGGCCATCGGTCGCCATCGGCCATTGCGAAGCGTCCCGGCAGGCCGGGACGCTTCGCAATCTCTGCGGCCACATGGAAATCCTTTCGGAGAGATTCCTCCTCGCCCCGAATCCCGAAGGTTCAGGACCGGGACGGCTCGGAATGACATGCCGCGGGGCTTTTCCAGCAAGCTGCTCGGAATGACGGCGTCGTTGTGGCCGCGGGGCAGTGCTCGATTCGGGAACTTCGGCGGGGGTTGAAGGGTTACCTGGCGCGGAGCGTGGCGCCCAGGCGCGCCTCGAGACTTTCAAGGATGCGCCGGCTGAATTCGGCCAGGTGCGCCTCGGTCAGCGTTTCCTCGGCGCTCTGGAACCGCACGCGCACCAACAGCGAATATTGCCCCGGCGGGACCTGGCCGCCGCGGTAGAGATCGACCGGAGCGATGCCGGCGATTTCGGCGATGCCGGCGCCGGCGATCGCCTCGCGCACCTGGCCGAAGGATGTTCCCTCGGGGAGCAGGAGCGAGAAATCGCGCTCGACCGCGGGCAGGCGCGGAATCGGCCGGAAACGCCCGCGGCCGCGGGCGCGCTCGACCGCTTCGAGGAGTGTTTCGAGCGAAAATTCAGCGACCAGAGCGGGCTGGCGCAGCTTCCAATGCTCGGCGGCGCGGCGGCCGAGCTGTCCGGCCAGTCCCGCTTCGGCGCCAACCACGTCGAGCGAAAGCTTCAGGCGCGCAGCCAGTCCCGCTTCGAGCCAGCCGGGTCCTCCCGCCTGCCAGGCGAAACCGCCGCACAGCTCGCCGAGCGCGTCGATGTCGCCTTTCAAATCCTCGAAATTCACCGCTCGCGCCGCCTCGCGGTCGCAAACGCCCTTTTCGCGCACGAGGCCGGTGAGCCCCAGGGTGAGCACGCGCGTCTCGACCGGCTTGCCCGCCGGCGAGAGCCGGTAGCTGCGCCCGATTTCAAACAGGCGCAAATTCCGCTGGCCGCGGTTGAGGTTCCATTCGAGCGTGGAAAGCAGGCTGATCATCCCGGACGTGCGGAGGATGGAGGCGTCTTCCGAGAGCGGGTTCGCCAGCACGACCGGTTCGCCGTCTGGCGGGCGAAACATTTCGTCGCGCGCGGGATCGACCAGCGTGATGGCGACGAATTCCTGATACCCGAGCGCCACCAGGCGTTCGCGCACGCGAGCGAGCGCGGCGGCGTGAGGCAGGGACGAAGCGGGCTGACGCGACGGGGGCAGGCGCGAGGGAATCCTGTCGTAGCCGTAAAGCCGCGCGACCTCCTCGATCAGGTCGATTTCGCGGGAGACGTCGTGCCGCCAGCTCGGGCGGCGGCAGCGCCAGTGGGCTTGTGCGGCCTCGCCCGAGCGCTCGGGCGCGAAGCCGAGCGAGCCCAGAATGGCCTCGATCTCGCGGTCCGGAATATCGGCGCCGAGAACGCGAACCAGTTCGGCGCGGCCGAGCTCGATGGTCAGCTCTTCGGCGGGCCGGGGATAGACGTCGACGGGTTCGGCGAGCGCCTCGCCGCCGGCCAGTTCGACGATCAGTTGCGCGGTGCGCCGTGAGGCCAGCTCCGCCATTTCCGGATCGGCCCCGCGGCCGAACCGCACCGAAGCCTCCGTGCGCAAGCCCAGCGCCTTCGACGTGTGCCGGATCGAAACCGGATCGAACCAGGCCGATTCGAGCAGCACGTTGCGGCATTCGTTTCCGATCTCGGTCGCTTCGCCGCCCATGATCCCGCCGATGGCGACGGCGCGGGCCGCGTCGGCGATGACGCACATCTGCTGCGTGAGCGCCCGCTCGGCCCCGTCGAGCGTGCGCATGGTTTCCCCCGGCCGCGCGCGGCGGACGACGATGCAATGCCCGTCCAGGCGGTCGTAATCGAAGGCATGGAGGGGATGGCCGAGTTCGTACATCGCGTAATTGGTGGCGTCGACGACGTTGTTGATCGAATCCTGCCCGAGCGCCGTCAGGCGCCTCTTCATCCAATCGGGCGAGGGCCCGACGCGCACCCCGCGAATCACGCGCGCCGTGTAGCGGCGGCACAGATCGGGGCACTCGATCGCGACGCTGGTGGCCGAGGCCGTCTTCTCGGCCGCTTCGCCCAGGCGAATCCCGAACGGCTTCAGGCGGCCTCGCTCGAGCGCCGCGACCTCTCGTGCGAACCCGCGATGGCCCAGCGCATCGGGCCGGTTCGACGTGAGTTCGGCTTCGAGAACCGGTCCGGCGGAAGACTCTTCAATGGCGTCGATCGCGATGCCGGCGAGCGAAAGCCGCTCGCGCAGCTCGGCGGGCGTCGCGCGCATGTCGACGAATTCCTTCAGCCAGTCGTAAAGGACCTTCATGTCTGTTCTCTATACCGTGCCGGCGCCGGATTTCCCCGGCCTCGACGCCCCGGCCGCGAGGCGTCTAGGGGAACTGCCGAAGGAACCTGGCGTCGTTCTGGACCAGCACCTGAATGTCGTCGATGCCGTGCTTCAAAATCGCCAGCCGGTCGACGCCCATCCCGAAGGCGAATCCGGAAACCTTCTTCGCGTCGTAATGGACGAAGCCGTACACGGACGGATCGACCATCCCCGCGCCCATGATTTCGAACCAGCCCGTCTGCTTGCAGGTGCGGCAGCCGCGGCCCGCGCAGACGACGCAGGTGGCGTCGACCTCGGCGGAGGGCTCGGTGAATGGGAAATAGCTGGGGCGCAGGCGCGTGCGCGCCTTCGGGCCGAGGAATTCGCGCACGAAAAATTCGATGGTGCCCTTGAAATCGGCGAAGGTGAGATCGCGATCGACGGCCAGGCCCTCGATCTGATGGAACATGAACAGGTGGCTGGCGTCGGGATTGTCGCGCCGGTAGACCTTGCCCGGCACAATCACGCGCACCGGCGGCGGCTGCCGCTCCATGATGCGGATCTGCATCGGCGAGGTGTGCGTGCGCAGAACCAGCTTGCCCGGCGTCGCCGTGGGCCCTCCTACGTAGAACGTGTCCCACATTTCGCGTGCGGGATGAAATTCGGGGATATTGAGCGCCTCGAAGTTGTAGTAGGCCGTCTCGATTTCCGGCCCTTCGGCAATGGCGTAGCCGAGGCGCAGAAAGATGTCCTGGATCTCCTCGAGCGTTTGCTGGACCAGATGTCGCGTCCCGATCACCCGCTCGATGCCGGGCAGCGTCAGATCGATCCGCTCGGCCGCGGCGGCTCGCTCGGCCGCTTGCGCCTCAATGGCCGACCGGCGCTCCTCGATCGCCCGCTCGATGTGTCCCCGCAGCTCGTTCAGCCCGCGGCCGACGCTCGGTTTCAACGCGGGTCCGGCGCTTTTGAGCCACTGGCTGGTGATCAGCGAAAGAGCGCCGGCGGTGCGGCCCAGCCAGCCGTCGCGCCACTGCTTCCAGGAAGCCTCGTCGGTCGCCGCGCCCATCGAGCGGTCGAACACCGCGCGCACCTCGGTGAACAGCTCGGCGACGCGCTCGGGCGTCGTCGCGCCGAGTTGTTCGAGCGTTCGCTCGACGATCTGTAATTTCTCCGTCATCGCTGGCTCAACGGGAAAAACAACACGTTCGCAAAAGGGGATCGATTATAGCAAGACAGCTCGGAATCGCCTTCCATCGCCTGTCCGTCCGCCAGGCAAGGGCAGGGCCACCCCGAGGGCATCCGGTCAGGCGTGCCCGAAGAATCCCGGCGTGACGACGGGCGAATCCGGCAAAGCCCGGTCGCCCGACGCGCGGAGAGATACCTCGTTTCGCTCGGAATGACATCCAGAGCGGTTTTTGGGGAGAGCCGCCTAGGCGGCGGCCTTGCCGGGCAGCGCGGCGCGCGCCTGCTTCGCGAGTTCGGCAAAGCCGGTGGCGTCGGCGACGGCGATCTCGGCCAGAATCTTGCGGTCGAGATCGATCCCGGCGTGCTTCAGGCCGGAGATCAATTGATTGTAGCTGATCCCGTTCAGTCGGGCGGCGGCGCCGACGCGCTGGATCCAGAGCGTGCGGAACTGGCGCTTGCGCGCGCGGCGGTCGCGGAAGCTATAGCGGAGCGAGCGCTCGCGCGCTTCCTTGGCCGAGCGGTAGAGCTTGCTCTTGGTAAGGAAGAATCCCTTGGTATGTTTCAGCAGCTTCTTGCGCCGTGCGCGGCGCTTGGTACCACGTTTGACTCGAGGCATGCGTCGTCTCTCTTTTTAGTGATCCGCGGCAAATGCGCAACCGCGTCAGCGGCCGTAGGGTAGCATCCGGCGCACTTCGCGGACATCCACGCCTTTCACCGTAATGTTCTTGCGGAGGCGGCGCGTGCGTTTGGATGCCTTGGTGCCCAGCAGGTGGCGTTTGCCGGCGCGGGCGCGGAGAATCTTGCCCGAGCCGGTGATCTTGAAACGCTTTGCGGCCCCTCGCTTCGTCTTGAGTTTCAATTTCTTGGCCATCGATTCCTCGATTCAGGCGTCCGGCTGCGCAACCCGCGGCGCGCCCTTCTTCGGTGACAGCAGGGCCAACAGAATGTTGGCTTCCATGCGTGGCCCGAGTTCGACCTGGGCGTGTTCGGCGATATCCTTCAACAGGCGCTCCATCTTGGCGCGGCCAACGGTCTGGTGGGCCATTTCGCGCCCGCGATGAAAGATCATCGCCTTGACCTTGTAGCCCTCGTCGAGGAAGCGCAGAATCTGGTTCTTCCGCACCTGATAATCGTGCTCGGCCGTCATCGGCCGGAACTTCACTTCCTTGATCTGCTGGCCCTTTTGGTGCTTGCGCTGCTCGTGGGCCTTCTTGCTGAGCTGATACAGAAATTTTCCGTAGTCGGTGATCTTGCAGACCGGTGGGTTCGAGGTGGGCGAGATCTCCACCACGTCCAACCCCGACTGACGGGCCAGGCGCACCGCTTCGAACGGTTGCATCACGCCCAGCTGGTTCCCTTCGTCGTCGATCACACGAACTTCTCGCGCTCGAATGGCTTCGTTGACCCGGATACGGGGGGGCGGCGGCGCGCGCCGGCTTCGATCAAAGATGGGAAATTACCTCCATGAAGTGCATTCCTTTCCCTTTAAGGTCTCGCGAACGACGAAAAAGCGACCGCCAAAGTATAGCATATGCCCCGCGCGCCTTAGACAGCCTCGTTTCCATCGGTCCCGCGGGTGGCGGTTTCCTGCCGCAAATCGGCCAGCAGATCTTCGAGCGGCCGCGGACCGAGGTCGCCCCGGCTGCGGTGACGCACGGCCACGCTCCCGCTCTGCGCCTCTTTCGGCCCGACGATAAGCATGTAGGGCACTTTTTCCATCTGCGCGTCGCGAATCTTCGCCTGCAAACGCTCGTCTCGCTCGTCGAGGCTCCCGCGGATGCCCGCGCCCCGCACGCGGTCGCGCACCTGGCGCGCGTATTCCATCGCCTTCGCGCTTACCGGTATCACCCGCGCCTGCTCCGGCGCCAGCCAGAGCGGGAACGCCCCGGCGTAGTGCTCGATCAAAATGCCGAAAAAGCGCTCGACCGAGCCCCAGAGCGCCCGGTGCACCATGAGCGGCTGGTGACGGCCGCCGTCCTCGCCGACGTACTCCATGCCGAAGCGCCGCGGCAGGTTGAAATCGAACTGCACCGTCGAAAGCTGCCAGGGCCGGCCGATCGCGTCGATCAGTTTCACGTCGATTTTCGGCCCGTAGAAAACCGCCTCGCCCTCCATCCGCGTGAAGGGCATCCCGAGCCGTTCGAGAGTCGATACCAGCGCCCCTTCGGCGCGCTCCCAATCCTCGACGGTGCCCGCGTAATCCTCCGGACGGGCCGGGTCGCGAACGGAAAGCTCGATCCGGAATTTCTCGAAGCCGAAGGTCTTGAGGGTGGCCAGGGCGAAATCGATGCACGCCTCCACTTCCGATTCGATCTGGTCGTGGGTGCAGAAAATGTGCGCGTCGTCCTGCGTGAACCCGCGCACGCGCAACAGGCCGTGCAGCACGCCCGAGCGTTCGTAGCGGTAAACGGTTCCCAGCTCGGCCAGCCGCAGCGGCAGCTCCCGGTAGCTGCGCAGGCGCGACTTGTAGATCAGGATGTGCCCCGGGCAGTTCATCGGTTTGAGCTGGTAGGCGGCGTCCTCGACCTCCATCGTCGCAAACATATTTTCCCGGTAGAAATTGGCGTGGCCGCTGGTCTCCCACAGCCCCAGCCGCATCACGTGCGGCGTGAACACCAGGTCGTAGCCGCGCGCGAGCAGCTCGTCCCGCAGCCAGTCCTCCATCACCTTGCGCACCAGGGCGCCCTTCGGGTGCCAGAAAATCAGCCCGGGTCCGGCTTCCTCCTCGATGCTGAAAAGACCGAGTTCGGTGCCGAGCCGGCGATGATCGCGCCGTTTGGCTTCCTCGAGCTGATGGAGAAACGCCTCGAGCCCCTCCTCGGTCGGGAAACAGGCGGCGTAGATCCGCTGCATCTGCGGATTGCCCTCCTGTCCCTTCCAGTAGGCGCCCGAGACGCTCATCACTTTGAAGGCGCGGATGCGCCCGGTCGAGGGCACGTGGGGTCCGCGGCAGAAATCGACGAACTGTCCCGTGCTATAGAGGGAAACCAGCGGATCGCTGGCCTTTTCTTCGACCAACTCGCACTTGAACGGCTGCCCCGCTTCCCGGTAGAGCCGCATGGCCTCCTGCTTGGGCACCATACGCCGCAGGTTCGGCAGGTCGCGCTCGGAGATCTCCCGCATTTTCGCTTCGATGCGCTCGAGATCGGCCGCGGTGAACGGCTCCTCGCGCTGGAATTCGTAGAAAAAGCCGTAATCGATCGGCGGGCCGACGCCGAATTTCACGCCGGGGAAAAGTTCGAGCACCGCGGCGGCCATCAGATGGGCCGCCGAATGGCGGAAGACGGGGAGCACTTCCGGATCGCTCGCGGTCAGCAGCTGGAGCGTCGTGTCGCGCTCGAGCGGGCGATTGAGATCGATCAGCTCGCCCTCGCTGCGGGCCAGCAGCGCCTCGCGCTCCATCTCCGGGGCCAGCTGGCGAGCCACTTCCGCCGGCGTCGCGCCCTGCGGCACTTCCGCCGATTTACCGTCCAGCAATGTGACGCGAATGTTGCCCATAGTTGTCCCGCTAGGGAAGCCCAAGCTTACAGATGAGGCTCGTTTTTGACAACAGGCCCAAGCCTTTCGCCCGCCCGTGGCCTATCCACCGGTTCATTTGGGCGGTTCGGGCGCACCGCAATCTGGTATTTTGGGGCGACGTGGAACGCGAACCCGCTCCCTTCGAGATTCTCGAGCACCCGGCCGACGTCGGCTTTCTCGCCCACGGGCGCACGATCGAGGAACTCTTCGCCCATGCGGCCCTGGCGATGATGTCCCTGGGTTGGGAGCTTGAAGGGGCCGGCGAGACCCTGCAACGCGAAATCCATGCCGAGGGGGAGGATCTCGAATCGCTGCTCTACGACTGGCTTTCCGCCATCCTCGCCTTGGCCGATTCCGAGCGGTTGATTCTGAGGCGTTTCGAGGTGAACGATTTGGGCCGGGGCGCCGTGCGCGGAACGGCCTGGGGCGAGCGCTTCGACGGCTCGCGCCACCGCGCCCGAACCTATATCAAGGCCGTCACGCTCCATCAATTTCAGGTCCGCCCGAGCGCTGAGGGCTGGACCGCCCGCGTCTTCCTCGACGTCTGACCGCTTCCGCGTTCAGTGCGGCGTCACCAGGCGGGCCACGATAGCGATCGCCAGATAGTAAAACGCCGCGTAAAAGATGCTCATCATGATGATGCCCAGGTCCAGCCGATCGCGCGGCCGATCGGCAAAACCCTTCGCCGATGAGGCGACGAGCAGGGCGCCCAGGCCCGCAATCCAGTCCGTCAGCCGCCGCTGGGGGCTTCTAACGGCCTCGTACTGAACGAGAACGCTCGTCAGGTGCGCGCGGAACAGAAGCTCCTGCCACAGGTTCTTCACATACGGTCCAACGGCCACCCAGAGCGACGATGCCGTGACGATCGCGCCCCAGGCGATCCCCAGCGCCAGACCCCATTTCCGCGTCCGGGGGATGACAACCAGCGCGACGATCAGCAGGAGGGCGGCCAGCGTCATTGCGGCCGTGGCAATCGCGCCCACCAGCAAAGCGCGGGCAAACGGCAGGGTGCGCTCCCAGCCGACGAGCGTGATCAGCTCGCGCGTTTCGAGCGCGGCCAGCGCCGCGCCCGCCAGGACCGCCATCCAGCCCCATCGCAGCGGAAAACCCGGTTTTGTACCTTTTTTGGCGGCCATGGCGTCTCTCCGTATGCCTGACGGGCGGCGAGCGGGGATGCCGGCATCCGCATCCGTCCCGGAAGTTTACAGCTTCCGGCGCTCCGTGAACGACTAAACTCTCCCTTGGCGGCCCATGCCCGTCTTTGCGCAGGCGCCGTCCGGAAGGTGGCGATGAGCCGGAAGGATTTCATTTTTCTGACGCTGTTCCGCGCCACGCGGAGCGTCGCTGCCGGCATCATCATGATCGCCTTCCCCTACCTTGTGCTCGAGCGCTTGAAATACGGGCCGCTGGCGCTCGGTCTAATTTACGTGGCCGGCGCGGCGGGCACGGCCGTCTTCGGTCTGCTGCTGGGGCTGCTCGGGGACATCTGGGGCCGCAAGAGGGCGTTGTTTATTTCCGGCGCGTTGCTTCCCTTGTGCGGGGTATTGGTGTTTCTCTCGGGCCGTTTGGGCGTGCTGATCGTGGCTTCGGCCGTGGGCGGGCTTTCGGCTACCGGCTCGCTCGCCGGCGGCGGTATCGGTGGGGCTTCGGCGCCGATCCAGAGCGCCGTGATCGCCGATATGTCGCACCGGGACAAGCGAACCTACTACTTCTCCACCTTTGCCTTCATGAGCGGGGCATTCGGCTCGCTCGGCGTTCTGATGGCGCGCCTCTTCGACGTGCATCAGGCTTTTCTCGTGGCCACTCTGGTTTCGCTGGCGGGGCTGCCCTTTGTTCCCTTGTTGAGCATTGTCAGCACCAGGGGAAAGCTGCGCGAGCTGCCGAGCAAGGTGACCATCGGCAAATTTTCCGTGACCGCGCTCTTGAACGGACTCGCCGGCGGGCTGGTCGTTCCCTTCCTGATTCCGTTTTTCGTTCTGGTTTACTCGCTGCCGGAATCGAAAATGGCGGTTTACGGTTTCGCGGCGGGGCTGCTCGCGGCGATCACGATCCTGTTCGCGCCCATGCTCGAGCGCCGGCTCGGTTTCGTGCGCACGGTCGCCTGGACGCGAGGCATCGGTTCGGTGCTGCTCGTCTTGATGCCGCTGGCGCGCTGGCTGCCGGTTTCGCTCGTCATCTACCTGCTGACCCCCGCGCTCCGCGTCGTCGCCGTTCCGGTGCAGCAGGCGGCTCTGGTCGACATGGTCGAGCGCGATGAGCGCGGCCGCGCCCTGGCGGCCAATCAAGTCGCCCGCCTGGCGGCCGGTTCGGCCGGAATCGTGTTCACCGGCTGGATGTTCGAAACGGCGGAAATCGCGCTCCCGTTCTTTATCTACGCCGGGGCCATGTTCACGAACATCTATTTCTATTTTCGTTTCTTCTCCGCCTGGGATGCGGCCGGGGCGGCCCGCCGGGCGGGCCAGATCAAGGGGGCGTGAGCTCCCGGCGGCCCGGTTGGCTGTCCGGGCAACGCCGGTTTTGCTATATTCACGTGGAAATTGATACAGGCGGCCTGAAAGGTTTATCCTAGGCGGCGCCATAGTGCGCGGCAAAAGGAGCCATACAACATGGGGCGTTTTATATTGGGAGTCGTCGTTGGATTTTTGCTCATAGCAGGCGGTGCCTACATTTACCTCACCTCAGGGGCGGCGCCGGTCGCGGCGACGGCCCAGCCGATGCCATTTGAAACGTATTTCGCCAAAAAGGCTCTGCACTTGCGCCTACAGGAGTCCGCGCCCAAGGTGGTGCCGATCCAAGCCACTACGCCCAATTTGCTCGAGGGCGCCAAGGTTTACAAGCAGGATTGCGAGTTCTGCCACGGCCTGGGGTCCAATGATCTTTCCCCGGTCGGGCCGATCATGTTTCCGCATGCCACGCAGCTTTTCAATCGTCCGCCGAACTTCAATCCCGCCACGATGCACTTCGGCGTCACCGACAACACGCCGGGCGAAAGCTACTGGAAAATCAAAAACGGGATCCGCCTGAGCGGCATGCCTCCATTCGAAAAGTTGCTGACCGATCAGCAGATGTGGGATGTGGCTTTGCTGGTCGCCGACGCGGCGAAACTGCCGCCAGAGGTAAACACCGCCCTGGCGCCGACGCCTGCTCCAGCGGCGCCCGCTGCGGGACCGGCCACGCCCGCCTCCTCCAAGGCCGCTAAGAAGAAGTAAGCACGCGCGCCGGCATCGCCGGCTAGTCCGCGTGACCGGAAAAAACGGGCGCGACCAGAACGCGGTCGCGCCCGTCCGCTTTGGCCTGTAGCAGGGCCGCATCGGCCGCCGCCAGCAATTCGTGCGCTGTCATTCCGTGCTCCGGGAAGGCCGCCACTCCCAGCGACAACGTTACCTTGCCGAGTACGGTGTCCCTGTGTTTGATCGTGAATTGCTGAAACGTGGCGCGCAGTTCCTCGGCGCGCTGGCGCGTCTCTTCGAGCGAAGACTCGGGAAGGACCAGCAGGAACTCTTCTCCGCCGTAGCGGCAGGCGATGTCGCCGTGGCGGATGAATTTCGCCAGATAATCCCCCAGCTCCCGCAAGACCGTATCCCCGGCATCGTGACCGAATATGTCGTTGAATTTCTTGAACTGGTCCACATCCATCATCGCCACCCCGAGACCGCGATTTTTCCGGATGGCGCGCGGCAGCTCGCGCTCGAGGGTCTCCTCCAGGTAGCGGCGGTTGAATAGTCCGGTCAGCGGATCGCGGACGGACTGGTAGCTCAGCTTTTCGCGAAGCCGGAGATTGGCAAAGGCCAGTCCCGCCTGTTCGGCGACGGCTCGGGCGAGCGCCTCATTGAATCCGGAAATGGAATCGGCACTCCCGGCGGCTCCATTCCCATCGGCAACCAGGGAGAGGACGCCGAGGGTTTCGCCGTGGGCCATCAAGGGCTTGCAAAGTCCGGGCAGACGGGATTCGGCGCCGAAATGGGCGCAGCGCACGCCGCCCTGCTCGCCGGGGGAAAGATGCAGGCGTCCCCGTCGCAGCGCCCAGCAGTCATTCGGCTCAAAAACGCCCTCCGTTAAGGGATTCGAACCCCATGTGGCCGCCACTTCCAGGACGTTGCGGGACGAGCTGAACACCAGCAGTGCCCCCGAGAATCCGAGGAATAAATGCCGCGCCGAGGCGCCGATCACCCGGGAAGCCTCTGCGATCGTGAAACAGGATTGCAGCAGGTCGCCCATCTCGCTCAGGGTGACGGCTTCGCGATTCCGGGATTCGAGTTCCGTCATGGAGATATGGAGTTTCCGGTTGGCCGAGGCCATCTCCTCTTGCGCCTGTTGCCGCTCGCCGATGAGCCGCGTCAGATTGTCGGCCATGGAATTGAAGGACTCCGCGACTTCCCCCAGCTCGTCCCGGGAATGGCGGGAAATTCTCATATCCATATTCCCGCGGCCGAACTGCTGCGCGGCGTCCCGCAGTTTGCGGATCGGGGTGAGGATGGCCCGGGAAACGATCAGCGTGAGCCCGCCGCCCGTCGCCAGCCCCAGCATGACGATCCACAACGTCTCCTTGTAGGAATCGGCAAGGGACATATCGATATCTTTCCGGTACTCCTGGCCGGCCCGGCCCGTTTCGAATGTGAGTTCCTGGGCGGTGCGGAAGAGATTTTCCCGGAGCTGCGGCTCCAGGGTGTTTTGCACAAAATCGCCCTCGGCTGCCGAGCCGCTACCGGAAAGCTCCAGGAATTGAGCGATCCCGGCCTGGAGGCCGGGGGAGGAACCCTCCAAATCCTTCAGGGCCTGAGTTTCCTTTTGCTCCACGGAATCGGCGCTGGTGGGACGGCCGCCGGCGCGTATGTCATGGGCCTGCTGCATCTCGGACCGCGCGATGGCATGCAGGTCCGCTTCGTAGGCGGCGACGCTCGATCGCAAGGCGGAATTGGCGAGATTTCGCTGGCGTTCCGCCTCTTTTCGTTTCCCGGCCTGGGCCTGGCCGCGGTAGCTGGCCGCGGTCGATTCCTCGAGGGCCGAGTCAATGGCGCCCAGGTCGCTTTTGAGCTGCTGGGCCATGATCTCCTGCCGCGTCTGGTATTCGTTCATGCGCAGCGCGAAGGCGATGCGGGGATTGGCCGTGAGGGCGACGTAGGCCGCAACGGGTGTGAGAAGGGAAATAGCGCCCAGCACCAACAGGAGTTTCGTTCGAATCTTCAAATGACGGCCTGCTGTCTGGAAGGGGGGAACGGCTACGCTGTCTCTGCAGTCGCGATTGTAAGGCAAGTCAGCGGGTTCGAAAGGGAATCCTGCGGCCTCTTGCTTCCATTTCGATAACTTCTCCCTTTCAGCCGCAGGGGCACATTTCCGCCCACCCGACTGCGCAAGGATGCTCGAAGTCTTCCGGAGTCATTGCATGACGGTTGCCCTCAGCGGCCGACGAGGCCCCGTCCTACAGGCTGGGAATGAACATCTGGGCGCTACCGACGGCCCTCCGTCCGACGCGTAGGACGCGCCGCCAGATGCGTTTCCCTAGCGGCAGAGAGGTGAAAATTTTGCCGCTCTCCAGCGCAACAAGAGCGGCGACCGAACTGCTTAGCAGAACGCAATCCTCAGAGACGTGGCGAGTCTCAGCGGCGGCGCGGAGAGCGTCACCGAGGCCATTCCTGTCAGTCCGATCCGTCACCGAGATGACCATGCGCCGCTGGCTCGCGAGCTCCCAAGGGTCATCATCCGCGTTAACGACGTAGGGCCGACTCGCCCCATGGTCTGGATCTTTCCTCATCGGCATCGGGGCGCTAGGGTGCTGCAACTGGATCACCTTTCCGTCGACTTCGAACCCCGCGGCGCTGATCCGGACCGGGAACAGGGATCTATTCCGGACCAGAATATCGAGAATCGGCCCGTCTCCGTCCCTCAACCGAACGCGCCCGCCGTTGACAGTCTCCGCAAACGATAACAGCTTCTGGACCACGAGCCGCTCCTGGTCCCGCTGCCAGGTCCACCAGAACAGTAGAAAGGCTGGGATTCCAGTGAAAAAGGCGCCGAAGAAGGTGCTCAGGGTGCCGATGATGATTTCCTTTTCCAGCTCAGGCGCCATTCGGAGGATTGTATCATCCGGGTAGGGCTGCCGTCCGCCTTCCACGGCTCCCCAAGCATCCCGACCCGCCGCGAAGAATCCGTAGCGGCTATAGGCAGCGGCCCGACGGCACAAACGCGCAGATCCGGGGCCGTATGGACCGGCCCATTGCAGAACAAGCAGGGGAAGAACGCGGATCAGCCGGCGCTCGCGTCTACCGGCCCGTTGTGCTTTCGATGAAATCCTGCGTGATGTAATATTCGCCGTTTGCCCCGCTCACGATTCCCACTCCCACGTCGGTGTACTGCGGGTTCAGGATGTTCCAGCGGTGATTCTTTTGGAAGCGGGGTTCGTTCATGAAGGAGGTTTCCGCCTCGGCGACGCTTTGGGCGATGGCAATGTTTTCGCCCTCCCCTTTCCAGGCGATTTCGGCGTTGTTCAGCCGGTCGAGAATGGATTTGCCGTCCGGGGCAATGTGGCCGAAATAGCCGCGCCGGACCATGTCGAGCGAATGCGCCCGCGCGACCCCGGCCAGTTTCTCGTTCCACCGCAGCGGCCGCAAGCGCCCCCCGCCCGAGCGCAAGCGGTCGCGATTGATGAGTTCGAACATGCGCCGTTCCATTTCGCTAGTCGTGATGGGGCGATAGGGACGTTGGCTTCTCAACGTGCGAGGAGGGGCCTTGTGAGTGTGAGGAGCGAGATTGGGCTTGCGAGGAGGGGCCCTGGGAATCCGAGGAGCGGCGTTGGGCGTGGTGGGGGCAGGGGCCGAGCGCCCGCCGGCGGGTCCGAAGTAATGCCAGCCGCTCGCCTGAGCCGGCCGCGGCCGCGGCTGCGCGCGGGAAGCCTTGTTTTCCTCGCCGAAGTGGTGCCAGACGCCGCTGGGCTTCTTCGCGGGGGTGGTTGTCGTTTGGGTCTGGTCCGCGCCGCCTGTCTGGCCGGCGGCTTGTGCGTGGCTTTCCCGGGCGAGCGCAATGCTGGCCACCGGCAAGAATCCGCCCAGGACGAGAATCGATAGCCACTGTAGAGGCCTCGCAAATTTCATAACCGTCCCCACGGGCATATAGACCGGCCTCAATTACTATACAGTAAATGGCATCGTGCGCACCCGGGCCCTGTGTGCTCGGTTTCGGCCCGTTGCTTCCGTTGAGACACGCGTTCCGCCAGCCCTCGATTCCACATAAGGATTCCACATAAGGCCCTGTTCCCGCTGACGGCGATTTTTCATGCCACGGTGGCCCGGGAGAGTGTTTTTTCTTGCCGCGCTTGCCCTCTTTCTTCGGCAGGGCCGGAATCCGTGACGCGATCAATGGGAAACAGGCTGAAAACAGATCGCTTTCTTGAAGTTTTGCCGCCGTCGTGTGACACTTGCCGCCCCGTTTTTCACCAGCACGCGGACTCGGACGGGCTGTGAAAATGGCCGGAACCGGCTTTACCCGCTCACGCGTGTATCCGCCGCCGGGAAAATGTTCGCCACATCGGCTCGCCGGCTGGCGGCGCCGTGCCTTGCAGAGGATATGCTATCTTTGGGTTTCTTGGCGCGGCCAGGCTGCGCCGGAAACGGTCGGAGGAAACGGGTGAAATCGGTAAGTCGGGTCGTGGGCGGATCGATTTTGGCGGCTGCGCTTCTGTTATTGGCGGGCTGCAATCAGGTGATTCAAAACCCGGTGCCATCGATCCAATCGCTCTCGCCCAACTTCACGACGGCCGGCGGGGCAACCCTGCAGCTGACTGTCAACGGCAAAGATTTCGTTTTCGGCGGATTTGTGATTTGGAATGGCAGGGCGCTGACCACCCTGTACGTCAACAGCCATCAGCTCCAGGCCACCATCAACCCGAGCGACATCACCCAGCCCGGTCCGGCGCAGGTTACGGTGTTTAATCCCGGCCCCGGCGGCGGCCAGTCGAATCAGGTAAATTTTGCGGTCAATCCGGCCACTTCCCCGGTCCCGGCGATCAGCACGCTTCAGCCCGCGGCCTCCATGGTCGGCGGCAACGGATTCACCCTTACCGTGAACGGCTTGAATTTTACGCAATCGTCGGTGATCACGTGGAACGGGGCCAATCTGAGCACCGCCTACGTCAACAATACCGAGCTCCAGGCGGCCGTTTCGGCAACCAACCTCCAGGATCCCGGCGCCATTCAGGTGGCCGTGCTCAATGGCGCGCCCGGCGGCGGGCTCTCGAACAGCCTCGATTTCCTCGTTGACAACGCCATCCCCGTCATCAGCTCGATCACGCCGACAACGTCGGTTGCCGGCGCGGCCGGTTTCACGCTCACGGTCCAGGGGAGGGGTTTTTCGTGTCAGGATCTGACCACGACCACGACCACTACGGGCGGCGTGACGACGAGCAGCACCTCCTGTCCCCAGTCCACCAGCGTGATCGAATGGAACGGCGCGCCGATCAGCACCAGCTACGACGTCGCCGCCCAACAGCTCACCGCCACGGTCAGCACGCAGCAGCTCGCCGAGGCCGGGACCGCGTTCGTCACCGTCTTCAATCCGACGCCGGGCGGCGGCTCCTCCGCCGATGCCTACTTCCAGGTGATTCCCGGCCCGAATGGCGAGGGCTTGCCGGCGCTTGTCGACGTCTCCTCCAACGGCGCCCAGGCCAACAACGGCATCGGCAACCTCGGCAACTCGGGCCCGGTGATCGCCGCCGGCGGCCGTTTCATCGTTTTCAGCTCCGTCTCGCAAAACCTGGTGGCGAATCTGGCGAACGGGGCCGCCAGTGTTTTCCTGCGCGACACCTGTCTCGGCATCAGTTCGGGCTGCGTCCCGCAGACCACTCTGATCAGCCAGGCCAATGACGGCGAAGCGGCCAACGCGGATTCTCTTGAGCCGTCGATTTCGAGCGACGGCCGATATGTCGTTTTCAGCTCCGCCGCCACCAACCTGTCGACGGCCGCCACCACCGGCGCCAAAGAGATCTATTTGCGGGACACCTGCCTGGGAGCGGCGAGCGGCTGCATTCCTTCCACCACGCTCGTCTCGGTGGCGACCGACGGTGTTTCCGCCGCCAACGGATCGAACACCCAGCCCTATATCAGCGCCGACGGCCAGTTCATTGCGTTTATCTCGACGGCGACCAATCTGGTTTCCAGCGCCACGACGGGGGCGCCGGAAGTCTACCTGCGCAATACCTGCCTGAACGCCTCGGGCGTTTGCACGCCTTCCACCACGCTTGTCTCGGTGGCGGCCGACGGCTCGACCCCGGCCGATGGCACGAGCGGCTCGCCCGTCGTGGCCAGCGGCGGACGCTACGTCGCCTTTCAATCGACGGCCACGAATCTGGTGAGTATTCCCAGCTCGGCAACGCAGCAGCTCTACTGGCGCGACACGTGCATCGGCGCTACTTCCTGCACGCCTTCGACCTCTCTGGTTTCGATCGCGTCGGATGGAACCAGCCCCGGCAACGGCGCGAGCGGCGAGCCCGCCATCAGCTCGGACGGACGCTACGTCGTCTTTGGCTCCCAGGCGACCAACCTGATCGGGGCCGGTTTCGTTGCCGGAACGCCGCAGCAGATCTACGAGCGCGACATGTGCGTCGGCGCCTCTTCCTGCACGCCGACGACATCGCTTGTCTCGGTGGCGACCGACGGCTCATCGCCGGCCAACGCCCTGGCCGAAAATCCACAGACCGACCAGACGGGCCGTTACGTGCTGTTTGCCTCCCCGTCTTCGAATCTGATCTCCTCCGCGACCAACGGTTTCGAGCAGATTTACGCCCGCGATACCTGCCTGGGCGCTTCCGGTTGCACGCCGCGCACCGTGCTCATTTCGGTGGCTGCCGGCGGCGCGCCGATCGGGAACGGCAACAGTCTCTATCCGGCCATCACCACCCAGGCCCACTTCGGCGTCTTTCTGTCCTTCGCCAGCAATATCGTCGGCGACGACATCACGCCGAGCCTCGAGGATATTTTCCTCGTCGTCACCCCGTTCTAGACTTTTCCGCGAGGAGCTGCCATGCCACGCTATCTGTCGCTGCACATCCTGGCCTGTATGACGCGGCAAGGGGCCGAGGCGCTGGTTCGCGATCTTTCGGCGGCCGCGGGACCGGTCGCGCTCCGGCGCACATCCTGGAATTTTCTGGAAGGCAAGATGGTGGCCGAGATCGAAGCGGCCGATGCGGAAACGGCCGCGGCCTGGCTCGAGCAGAATTCCATGCAACCGCAATGGCTCATGCGCATCGAATACGAATCGACCGGCGGCGAGCTCAAAGCGGTTTGAGCGGTTTCCCCGTTTCCTGAGCCCATTCGGCTTCGACGCGTCGCCCGGCTCGGGCCGAGGGCTGGCATGTGCCTGGGAACTGGGGTATGGTAAGCCCTTCGAGTCCTTTCCATTCCCATCAGAAGAGGAGGCTTTATTTATGGGAGACTACGCACATCCGGAGGTTCTGGTTTCCACCCAGTGGGTCTCCGAGCATTTGAGCGACGCAACCCTTCGCCTGGTCGAAGTCGACGTCGACACAAGCGCCTACGAACAGGGTCACATCGCCGGCGCGGTTGGATGGAATTGGCAGACCCAGCTGCAGGACGGGGTTCGCCGCGACATTCTCGACAAAGCCCAATTCGAATCCCTGATGTCGCTTTCGGGCATCACGCCGGAAACGACCGTCGTTCTCTACGGCGACAACAATAACTGGTTCGCCGCCTATGCCTTCTGGCAGATGAAATATTACCGCCATGGCGATGTGCGCCTGATGAATGGCGGCCGCAAGCTCTGGCTCACCGAAAAACGCCCGGTCACCACCGAAGTTCCGCAGCCGAAGCCGTCCACCTACCGCGGCCCCGAACCCGACGCCTCCTTGCGGGCCCTTCGCGACGACGTGATGGCCGTCGTGAACGGGCGTTCCCGCACGCACCTGATCGATGTGCGCTCGGTCGACGAATTCAGCGGCAAGGTGATTGCCCCGCCGGGAATGACCGAGACGGCGCAGCGCGGCGGGCATATTCCGACCGCGGTCAACGTGCCCTGGTCGACGGCCGTCCAGGAAAACGGCACCTTCAAGTCGCTCGAAGACCTCAAGAATATCTACCAGGGAAAGGGCGTGGCGCCGGGCGGGGACGTGATCGCCTATTGCCGCATCGGCGAGCGCAGCTCGCACACCTGGTTCGTGATCAAGTACCTGCTCGGCCACGAAAATGTGCGCAACTATGACGGATCGTGGACCGAGTGGGGAAACCTGGTGGGCGCGCCGATCGAGAAGGGAACCGCGACGGCCGCTTCCTGAGCGGCCGATCGAAGCGGGACGGGCGCGCGGAAACGCCTCCCGCGCTCGTCCGCGCTTCAGGGTTTGGGAGAAAACAGGGCGTTGCGGGCCATATCCTGGCGCGCCAGTTCGAGCGCTTGCTGCGGCGAGCCGACGTAACGGTAGCCCCAGGCCTTGATCAGTTTGTGCTGGCTGACGGAGACGAACAGTATCCGTCCGCGAATCGAGAACTCGATTCGCCGGGGAACCCATAGGCCGGGCGCGGCTTCCGCCTGTTCGATTTCGAACCACCCGCCGGGATAGATCTGGGCCAGGATTCCCCCGACAATGCTAATGGGGCTGATGATCTCCGCGCGCCCCCGCACGAGCTGCGCGGCGCGTTCATCGATCCAGACCGTGACGCGAACGTGGCGCAGCATTTCGGTCTCGCGGGAGGTGGGCTGAAAAGAGGGGTTGGGATCGAGTCCGATCTCGGCCAGCTTTCGCCCGTCCACCACTTTCTCGCCCAGCCACTGGAAATCGAACGCGCGTCCGACGGCGTCGATTAATTCCTTCCGCTTGCCGTCGCGTTCCCGGCGCTTGGCCACGGCCCGCCCCTCGGCGGGATTCTCGGGATCGAGCGCCATCTCGATGGCTTTCTGCCAGTCGCGAATCTCCTTCCGGTAGGTCGCCAGATCGACCGGCTGGCCGCCACGCTCGAGCAGCAGGCTCACCCGGCCCGTTCCGGTGGGAACCAGGCGATAGGTCTGGTCCGATTTGACCGAATGATCTTCGTAGGAGACGCGCTCTTCGACACGCTCGTAATCGTTGATGACGGCATCGTCTTTGTGCTGATTGGCGAGCGTGCGTTCGGCCAGCTCGCGAGCGCGATTTTGCCCGGCCCGGCCCGCGCCGGGCGCGAGCATCGCCGCCAGCAGAATGATTGCCCCGAACGCCCGTCGCATGACGCAACCCCTGGAGCTATCAGAGTATCAGATCGAACCCGCCGGGACGGGGTTGCCGGAGGCGGGCTGCCGATGCCCGGAACGGGGCGCGCCGCCGGCAAAACGGGCCGGCGGGGCTTGCATGCGCAACGCTATATATGGTGGCTCGTGACCCCAATGCGACAACGAATGGTGAGAAACTCTTGACACCTTCCTTACAAGCGATACACTCTTGCCCGCAAAGCAATTTGCTGCGTCGCCGACTCCGCGCACCGGCGGAACGGGCTCTCCGGGGGACTTCGAGTTACAATGGAATTGAACCGCATTTGCCGCGATTCCTTTTCACCCCTTCTTCCCGGTCGAGCGCACATCCATATCCTAAAAAGGGGGAAATCGCTGATGGCTGAGGAAAACATTGTTGTCAACCGGGCTAAGGTCCAGACCGAGGCGCATCCCGGACTCGAATTTCACCGCTTTTTTACCGACGGCTCGGTTTCGCCCTTCGACGCCGTGGAATGGGAACGGCGCGCCGCGCTGATCTCCAACGAAAAAGGGCAGGTCATTTTTTCCCAGGATAATATCGAAGTTCCGAAGAGTTGGTCGCAGACCGCGACGAACATCGTCGCGTCGAAATATTTCCACGGCCGCATCGGCACGAGCGAGCGCGAGAGCTCGATCCGGCAATTGATCGGGCGCGTGGTGAACTCGATCGTCGCCTGGGGCGAGAAGGGCGGCTATTTTGCCGACGACGGCTCGCGCGACGTCTTTCGCGACGAACTGACGCACCTGCTCGTCGAGCAGAAAATGAGCTTCAATTCCCCCGTCTGGTTCAACGTGGGCGTGCAGGCCAAGCCCCAGTGCTCGGCCTGCTTTATTCAATCGCTGCGCGACGACATGGGCTCGATCATGGACCTGGCCAAGAGCGAGGGGCTGCTGTTCAAGTGGGGCTCGGGAACGGGAACCAACTTTTCGGCTCTGCGCTCGAGCCGCGAGCCGCTTTCCGGCGGCGGCACGGCCAGCGGGCCGGTCAGCTTCATGCGGGGATTCGACTCCTTTGCCGGGGTGATCAAGAGCGGCGGCAAGACACGCCGCGCGGCCAAGATGGTGATCCTCAACGTCGATCATCCCGACATCGTCGATTTCATCGAATCGAAGGTGCGCGAGGAGCGCAAGGCGAAGATCCTGATCGAGCACGGCTACGATTCGGGCATCGACGGCGAAGCCTACGGTTCGGTCTTCTATCAGAACGCCAACCACTCGGTTCGCGTCGCCGATGAATTCATGGAGGCGGCCTCGCGCGACGGCGAGTGGTGGACGCGCAAGGTGACCACCGGCGAGCCGGCCGAGTGTTACCGGGCGCGCGATCTGCTCCGCAAAATGGCGATTTCCGCCTGGGAATGCGGCGATCCGGGGATGCAGTTCGATTCGACGATCAATCGCTGGCATACCTCGAAGGCTTCGGGACGGATCAACGCTTCGAACCCGTGCAGCGAATACATGTTCCTGGACGATACGGCCTGCAATCTGGCCTCGCTGAACCTGATGAAATACCTCGAACCCAACGGCGAATTCGACGTCGAGGCGTTCCGCCAGGCCGTCGATATCACGATCACGGCCCAGGAGATCCTCGTCGATAACGCCAGCTATCCGACGCCGAAAATCGCCGGCAATTCCCACCGTTTCCGCCCGCTGGGGCTGGGCTACGCGAATCTGGGCGCGCTGCTGATGTCGCTCGCGCTCCCCTACGATTCCGACGGCGGGCGCGACCTGGGCGGCGCCGTCACCGCCCTGATGACCGGCGAGGCCTACGCGCAGTCGGCGCGCATCGCCGAGCGGAAGGGTCCCTTCGCCGATTACGAGCCGAACCGCGAATCGATGCTCGATGTCATCCGCATGCACCGGAACTCGCTTCGCTCGCTCCATGCGGAAAACGTGCAGCCGGCGCTGCTGCGCGCCGCCCAGCAGTCCTGGGATCAGGCGCTCGAAACCGGCGAAAAATACGGCTACAAGAACTCCCAGGTCAGCGTGCTGGCTCCGACCGGCACGATCGGCTTCATGATGGATTGCGACACGACGGGAATCGAGCCCGATCTGGCGCTGGTGAAATACAAGAAGCTGGTCGGCGGGGGCGTGCTGAAGATCGTGAACAACACCGTGCCGCAGGCGCTCATGCGGCTCGGCTACGAGCCCGAACGCGTCGCCGAAATCGTCGATTTCATCGACCGGCACGGTACGATCGAGGGCGCGCCCGGCCTCCAGCCGGAGCACCTGGCCGTCTTCGATTGCTCGCTCAAGCCGGCCGGCGGCCGCCGCGCGATCAGCTGGCGCGGGCACCTGCGCATGATGGCCGCCGCCCAGTCGTTCCTGTCCGGCGCGATCAGCAAGACGATCAACATGCCCGAGGAGTCCACGGTCGAGAACATCATGGAGGCGTACACCGAATCCTGGCGCCTGGGCCTGAAGTCGGTCGCCATCTACCGCGACAACTCGAAACGCTCGCAGCCGCTTTCCGCCGCCGGCGAAAAGAAGGAAACGAAGAAGGAAGCGACGGCCGCGGCTCCGGCCGCCATCGCCGCACCCATGGCTGCCGGAGCGGTTGCGCCGGCCCCCGTGGCCGCGGCTCCGGTCACCGACGAGCGCCAGCGTGAGCTCTTCTCCCGCGTGCAGCGTCGCAAGCTGCCCGCCGAACGCCACTCGATCACTCACCGCTTCTCGATCGGCGGCACGGAGGGTTATTTGACCGTCGGGATGTACGCCGACGGCGCGCCGGGCGAGGTCTTCATCAAGATGGCCAAGGAGGGTTCGACCCTCTCGGGCATCATGGACGGCTTTGCCATGTCGGTTTCGATCGCGCTGCAATACGGCGTGCCGCTCAAGGCGCTGGTCGACAAACTGAGCAATACGCGTTTCGAGCCCTCCGGCTATACCGGCAATCCGGAAATCCCGTTCGCCAAATCGATCCTCGATTACGTAGCCCGCTGGCTGGGCGGCAAATTCATCTCGCACGATTACCTGGTGGTTCCGGCGGGGCAGTCTTCGACGGCCGCCGCGGCCCGTCCGGCCGAAGCGGCAGGCACGCATCCTGCACCGGCCGTTGCCAACGCCGGTCCGGTGGCGACGCCGGCCGACGCGCCGTCGTGCCCGGAATGCGGCATGCTGATGGTGCCCAACGGCGGATGCTACAAGTGCATCAACTGCGGCTCGACCTCCGGCTGCAGCTAGAGAGGGGCGTGGCCGGTCTCAACCCGAGGCGGCTCTTCAGGGGCTAAAGCCCCCGAAAATATAGGCTGTCAATGTCGGAGCTGAAGCTCCGACCCCCGAGACCGGCGATTCTGAAATGGCGGCGGTAGAATTTCTCTCGCAAAAGAAGATTCCGCCACGCGAACGGCTGATTCTCGCGCTCGACGTTCCATCGGTCGACGAGGCGAGGCAGGTCGTCGAGCGCCTCGGCGATTCCGTGCTGTTCTACAAGCTGGGGCTGCAGCTCTTCATGACGGGCGGCTATTTCGAGCTGGCCGAGTGGCTGCGCGACAGGGGCAAGCAGATATTCATCGATTTGAAATTCTTCGACGTTCCCCAAACCGTGAAGAACGCAGTCAAA
>Ga0307374_10001498_pt1 | contig 43207 bp, 38 predicted proteins | sample OX3MG_FD_202532 | JGI IMG/M metagenome (GOLD analysis project Ga0307374, IMG submission 202532) | Soil microbial communities from Risofladan, Vaasa, Finland - OX-3 | ecosystem: Environmental > Terrestrial > Soil > Coastal area > Acid sulfate soil | place: Finland: Risofladan, Vaasa | collected...
GACCGTGCCGATGCGCGAGGAGTGCAAGCATTACCAGTCGAGGACGTACGCGTCGGGCGAGGTCGCGCGCTTCTGCGTGCTCGACCTCGCGCCGGAGGCCCCGTGGCGGTGTCCCGACGACTGCGCGCGCTACGAGCGCCGGCTCGCCGATGCCGGGTGGACGCACGGCTCGCTCGTCGAGCCGGCGATCGAGGTCGAGCCCGAGGCCGGCGGTGAGGACATCGGTGCCCTGCTCGACTCGGCCGAGGACATCGTGAACGCGGTCGTGCCGGAGGTCCGGGCGGACGTGAGCCGAGAGCGCCGTGCGGGCGAACGGCGCGGTCTGCTCGGCCGCCTGCGCCGCCGGGGTGGGCCGCGGTCGCCCGGCGGGGCGACCAGTTGAGCGGCTCCGAGGCCGGTCCGTTCGGTCCCGGCCTCGCGCCCGCGGTGTCGGCGCGACTTCCCGGTCCGAAGTGGCTCGTGGAGCGACGCGCGTCCGCTGCCCGGCAGCTCGCGGGCGCCGCGCTGCCGGTCGAGTCCGAGGAGGAGTGGCGCTACAGCAGGATCGACGAGATCGACCTCTCCGGCGCAGCGCCCGCCGGTCGCGACGGGGAGCCGGCGGGCCCGTCCTCGGACGCCGGGCGTCTGCTCGAGGCCGTCGGCTCGCGCGCCGCGACCGTGCGTGCGCTCGCGGGCGTCGTGCGCACGGTGGAGGTCGACCCCGAGGCCGCCTCGCTCGGCGTGGCGGTCGTGAGCGCGGCCGGTCTCGACGTGGCACCCGAGGGGCTCGGCGCGGTGCTCGAGCCGCGCCACGACGCGTTCACCCTCCTCGCCGACGCGTTCGGCGCCGACGCCGTGCTCTGCACGGTGCCGGCCGGCGTGCACCTCGACCGCCCGATCGTCGTCGTCCACGAGCTCGGCGAGCACCCGGAGGGCGCGGTCGTTTTCCCGCGCACGCTGGTGAGGCTGGGGCGCGGGGCGCGGGCGAGCGTGGTCGAGCTCGTGAGCTCGGGCGAGGGACGCCAGCTCGCGGTCCCCGTGGTCGAGGTCGACCTCGACGAGGGCGCGCAGCTCGCGTACACGGCCGTCCAGCAGCTCGGTCGCGCGACCTGGCAGGTCGCCTACCACTCGAGCCGGCTCGGTCGCGGCGCGGTGCTGCGCTCGTTCGTCGCGGCGCTCGGCGGCGACTACGCGCGCCAGCTCACGGAGTCGGCACTCACGGGCGAGGGGTCGGCGGGGGAGCTGCTCGCGGTCTACCTCGGTGACGGAAGCCAGGTCCAGGACTTCCGCACGTTCCAGGAGCACGTCGCCGCGCGCACGCGCAGCGAGCTCGTGTTCAAAGGGGCGGTGTCCGGGACCGCGCGCTCGGTGTACACCGGGCTCATCCACATGCACCCGGGAGCGAAGCGGGCGGACGCGTCCCAGACCAACCGGAACCTCGTGCTCTCGAAGGGCGCGCACGCGGACTCGGTGCCGAATCTCGATATCGAGGAGAACGACGTGCGCTGCAGCCACGCGTCCGCGGTCGGGCCGATCGACGAGGACCAGCTCTTCTACCTCGCCTCGCGCGGCGTGCCGCCCGAGGTCGCCGAGCGGCTCGTGCTGCTCGGGTTCTTCGAGGACCTGCTCTCGCGCTCGCCGGAGCCGGGTGTCGCGGACTACCTCCGAGAGGTCGTCGTCGAGCGACTCTCCGCCGGCGTGCTTCCCGGACACCCGCACCGGGAGGCGTCGTGACCGGAGCCCGCTCGGTAAGGGTCTGCGCTGTCGACGAGCTCGCGGTCGGCGAGGCCCGGCGCGTGGACGTGGACGGGACCGCCGTCTGTGTGGCGCGGTGCGCCGGTGGGTTTCGCGCGGTCGCGGACGTGTGCAGCCACGAGGACTTCTCGCTCTCCGAGGGCGAGGTCGACCCCGACGCCTGCGAGATCGAGTGTTGGAAGCACGGGAGCATGTTCTCGCTCGTCACCGGCGAGCCGGTCACGCTGCCGGCGACGCGCCCCGTCGCGGTCTACCCGGTCACGGTCGACGGGGACGACGTGATCGTGAGCGTGCCGTGAGCGCCCCCGTGGGATCGGCGCGCCGGTGAGCACGCTCACGATCTCCGGGCTGCGCGCGTCCGTCGCGGGGCGAGAGATCCTCCGCGGTGTCGACCTCGAGGTGCGAAGCGGCGAGGTCCACGCGGTCATGGGCCCGAACGGCGCGGGCAAGAGCACGTTGTCGCACGTGCTCATGGGCCACCCCGGCTACACGGTGCTCGGCGGGTCCGTCTCGATCGACGGCGAGGAGCTCCTTTCGATGCCGACGTGGCGCCGCGCGCAGGCGGGCCTGTTCCTCGCGCCGCAGGACCCCGTCGAGGTGCCCGGGGTGTCGATCGCGGACGTCCTCGCGGCGGCCCTGGTCGCGGCGGGCCGGCTCGAGGAGTCCGAGCGTGACGTGCTGGAGGAGCGCCTCGCGTCGGAGGCCGAGACGATCGGCCTGTCGCCGGCGATCCTCGCACGCGCGCTGAACGTCGACGCGTCCGGCGGCGAGAAGAAGCGCATCGAGACCCTCCAGCTCGCGGTCCTCGCGCCGCGATTCGCCGTGCTCGACGAGCTGGACTCGGGCCTCGACGTCGACGCGCTCCGGGAGGTATCGCGCCGCGTCGAGCGTGCGACGACCGGGGGCGGCGAGGACGCGCTCGGCGTGCTCGCGATCACCCACTACCGGCGGCTGCTCGACGAGCTGCATCCCGACGCGGTCCACGTGCTCGTGAAGGGCGAGATCGTGGCGTCGGGCGGTCCCGAGCTGGCGGACGAGCTCGAGCGGACGGGCTACGCGAGCTACGGGCGGCCCGAGGAGCAGCTCGCGCCGGTCGGTCCCGATCCCTTCGGCGGGCTGTTCGGCTGACCGGTCCCGCGGCGCAGGGCCGAGTGGCCGTGGTGCCGGGTCGGGCCAGCCGCTAACCTCCACGCGCCGTGCGGACGAGCGCCTTGGACGGGGGGACGGCGGTCGCGCCGGACGGCGCCGTGCGCCCGGCCCGGGACGGCCCGCCGGCCGATGCGGCGCGCCACGCCCGGCTCGGCTCTTCCTGGCGGCGCCTCGCGCCGTGGCTCGTACGGTCGCTGCCCGGGCTCGTCGTGCTCGGCGCGTACGCGGCGGTAGCGATCGCCGTCTACTGGCCGGTCGGGCCGCTGAGCTCGACGCAGATTCCGTCGTGCGCCTGCGGCGACCAGGTGCAGGAGGTGTGGTTCCTCGCGTGGGTCGAGCACGCGATCCGCCACGGCGTCAACCCGTTCTTCACGTCCGCGATCAACTACCCGGCCGGCGTGAACCTCGCGGTGAACACCTCGATGCCCCTCCTCGGTCTGCTCGCGGCGCCGGTCACCGCGCTGCACGGCCCGGTCGCCGCGTACAACGCCGTGCTCCGGCTCGGCTTCGTCGCCTCCGCCGGCGCGATGTACCTCGTGCTCCGCCGGTTCACCTCGTACCGGCCCGCGGCGTTCGTCGGCGGCCTCCTCTACGGCTTCTCGCCGTACATGATCGGGCAGGGCAACGGCCACGCCTTCCTCGTGTTCGCGCCGCTCCCCCCGGTGATGCTCCTCGCGCTCTACGAACTGTGCCGCGCGCCGGGTGCCGCGGCGCGCCGGTGGGGCCTGCTCCTCGGCGCCTGCGCGGCGGCCCAGTACCTCGTCTCGATCGAGATGCTCGTCTCGACCGCGGTGTGCGGCCTCGCCGGTGTCGTCGTGGCGGCCGCGCTGCGCCCCGGGGCGATCGCGAGCCGGCTGCCCGGCGTGGCGCGCGGGATCGCGTGGGCGCTCGCGCTCTTCGCGCCCGTGGTCGCGTTCCCCGTGTACGAGTTCTTCCGGGGACCGCAGCACATCGTCGGGCCACCGCACGCGGCCGCCGCGCTCGCCGCGTACCGTGCCGACCTGCTCGGCCCGATCGTGCCGACCGTCGAACAGCGCTTCGCGCCCGCCGCGCTCGCAGCGCACGGCACGAGCTTCGCCGCGGGCAACGTCGGCGAGAACGGGATCTACCTCGGCGTCCCGCTCGTCGTCGCGCTGCTCGCGCTCGTCCTCTGGATGCGCCGGGACCGGCTCGTCCTCGTCGTCTCCGCGGTCGGCCTCGTCGCCTTCGTGCTCGCGCTCGGGTCGCGGCTCACGGTCGACGGGCACGTCACCGGCTTCCCGATGCCGTTCGCGCTGCTCGCCCGGGTTCCGATCCTCTCCGGCCTACTGCCCGGGCGGTTCTCGCTGTTCACCCAGCTCGCCGCCGCGGTCGTCCTCGCGGTCGGCATCGACCGGGTTCGCGCGCGCCTTCGCGCCCGAGCGTCGCGCGACGGTCGCGGGCGCGCCGCGACCGCGCTCCTCGGTGCCGCCACGCTCGCCGTGCTCGTCCCGCTCGTGCCGCGCGTGCCCTACGCGTGGTCGCCGACCGCCGTCCCGAGCTACTTCACGTCCGCGCGCTCCGAGGCGATCCCGACGGGGAGCGTCGTGCTCACCTACCCGTACGACTTCGCGCCGTACAACGAGGCGATGCTGTGGCAGGCGCTCTCGGACATGCGCTTCCGGATCATCGGCGGCGAGGCGACCCGCCGCGGCCCGGACGGCGAGGGCACGAGCTCGGTCGCCCCGCTCGCCCCGACGGAGCTGCAGAACCTGTTCAGGGCCGCGCTCCTCGGGAGCGCGAGCCCGGTTCCCGCGCCGCCGATGAGCGGGCTCGGGCTCCGCCGCGTGCGGTCGTTCTTCAGCCGATGGCACGTCGGGACCGTGGTGGTCCAGCCCGTCGGCGCGGATCCCGCGCTCGCGGTCCGCTACCTGACCGTCGCGCTCCGGCGACCGCCGGTCGTCACCGGCCAGGTCGACGTCTGGTACCACGTGTCGGGCTGACACCGCGGGCACCGGCTCCGGCCGCGGCGACGGCGCGCCTCACGCGCCTCGGACGTGTCGCGACGGCTCCGCGCGCGTCGCGACTACTGCGTGCGCTGGCGGTCGGGCGTGATCTTCAGGATCACGCGCTCGCTCTGGATCGGGTTCGGGTACGGGACGCCGCTGTACTTCTCGCTCAGCTCGTCGATGTGCGCGCGGGCTGCGTCGCCCCGGACGACCTCGACCACACGACCGCGGACCTCGGCGTAGTGGTATGGGTTCGCCGTGTCGAAGATCGTGACCGTCACGCGCGGGTCGCGCTCGACGTTCTTGAACTTCTGGCGGTGCACCTCGGTGTTGATGAGCACGTGCTCGTCGTCCGCGTCGACCCACATGATCTGCGTCTGCGGGCGGCCGTCCGTGAACAGCGTGGTGAGCGCCGCGAAGTTCTTGCCGTGGGCGAGTTCCGTGACTGTCTGGTCGATCATGGCGCGAGGCTAGCGCCGCATCCTGTCCGGACCCGCCTCGGGCGGCGCTCCGACGGCCGGCGCACCGGACCGTAACATCGGACGGGTGGAGGACGCGGGTCGACTTGCGAAGGTCTCGCGCCTCGTCCGGACGTCGCTCGCGCAGCTGCTCGACCAGTCGCAGCCCTTCGGCCGGCTCGCCCTCGTCCACACGCTGCAGGGCGCGGGGAGCACGCTCATCGCGATCTCGCTCGCAGGATCGCTCTTCTTCTCGATCTCGCCGCGCGCCGCCGAGTCGAAGGTGCTCCTCTACCTGCTGCTCACGATCGCACCGTTTGCGCTCGTCGGGCCCGCGCTGAGCCCGCTGCTCGACCGCGGCCGCCAGGCGCGGCGCGCCTCGGTCGCCGTCGCGAGCTCGGGGTCCGCGCTCATCTGCCTCGCGATGTCCCGCGACATCCACACGCTGCTCCTCTTCCCCGAGGCGTTCGCGATCCTCGTGCTCTCGAAGCTCTACCTCGTCGCACGAGCGGCGCTCGTGCCGGCCTTCGCGGACCGTGGCGACGACCTGTCGATCGCGAACGCGAAGCTCGCGGTGCTCGCCTCGGTCGCCGGATTCGCCGCGTTCCCTGTCGGCGTGCTCATGCTGAAGATCGGGCCCCAGTGGGTCCTCGTGCTCGCCGTGCTCGTGTTCGTCGCGTGCACGGTCGCCGCGCTTCGCCTGCCGCGCACCGACGGCGCCGTGCGGGTCGCGACGATCCCGGGCGAGCCGCCCGACGAGCGCACCGGAGCAGCCGACGCCGACGCTTTCGGGACAGCGGCCACGGAGCGCGTCTCGGGTCCGTCCCGCCCGTCTCGAGCGGCGACACGCGGCGACGCGCGCGGTGGCCGGAGCCTCGCTCGGAGGATGCGCGCAGCGCTCGGCTTTCTCCGGGAGCTGCGCGAGGCGCGGATCCAGGTCGGCCTCCGCTTCTACCCGCGCGACGTCCTCGCCGCGATCAGCGCCATGTCGGTCGCGCGCGCGACCGTGGGCTTCGTCGAGTTCTTCCTCGCGTTCGAGCTCCGCCGCGCGCACGCGTCCACCTGGTGGTACGGGCTGCTGCTCGCCGCGAGCGGTGCGGGCTCGCTGCTCGGCTCGATGCTCGTACCGCTTCTGCGCCGCCACCTGAGCGTCCGACGGATCGTCGCGGCCGCCCTCACCGCGATCGCGGTGGGGAGCCTCGCTGCGGCGCTCATCGGCGGCCTCGTCGCGCAGGCGTTGCTCACCTTCGTCGTGGGCGTCGGTCCGACGAGCGCGAAGCCCGCGCTCGACTCGATCGTCCAGCGGCACGTGCCACCCGCTCAGCTCGGCCGGGCGTTCGGACGCCTCGAGACCCGCCTCCAGCTTTCGTGGGTCGCGGCGTCGCTCGCGGGCGTGCTCGTGCCGTTCCCGCTCCGGTGGGGTGACTTGGTCGTCGCGCTCGCCTGCCTGCTCGCGGCCGTCACGTACGCCTCGACGGTGCGCAGCACGCCGCGCGCCCGCGCGGCCGGACTCGGCACCTCGGGAGCCCGACCGCAGCGTCGCGGCGCGCAGGACGCGTGACCGCCGCGTGCCGCGCCCGCGGCCGGCGCCCGCGCGAGCGCCGCGGGACCCGGAGGTGAGCCGGGCCCGGACGGGGCTCGTGGCCGTACTCGTCGCCCTCCTCGCCGGGCTACCCGGCCCGCTCGCCGGCGGTCGGGGGGGAGCGGGCACCGGCGAGCGACGTGCGCCGCGCGCGCTTCGGCACGCGGGCGCCGGCGTCGCGCCCGCGCGCTGCCCCTGGCTGCACCCGGCAGCGCGCGCGACGCCCGACTCCCTCGCCCGCGCGGTGCTCGCACGCATGACGTTCGCGGAGGAGCTCGACCTCGTCACGCTCGTGAGCACGAAGGCGTACGAGAACTCGACGATCCCCGTCCCCGGGCTGTGCATCCCGGCGCTCACGATGCAGGACGGTCCGGCGGGCCTCGCGTACGGGGACGCGGGGGTGACCCAGTTCCCCGCGCCGATCGCCGTCGCGTCGAGCTTCGACCCGTCGCTCGCGTACTCGGTCGGACGGGCGATCGGCGGCGAGGCGCGCGCACAGGGCGTCGGCGCCGTGCAGGCGCCGTACCTGAACCTCGCGCGGGTGCCGCAGGGCGGGCGGGACTTCGAGGGTTTCGGGGAGGATCCCGCGCTCGCGGCCTCGATGGGCGTGGCCGACGTGCGCGGGATCCAGTCCGCCGGCGTCCTCGCGGACGCGAAGGACCTCGGCGTCTACACCCAGGAGACGAACCGGGACTTCCTCGACCAGTTCGTGAGCGCGCGTGCCCTGCAGGAGCTGTACCTCGCACCGTTTCGCGCGGTCGTCCGTGACGGGCACGTCGCGTCCTTGATGTGCGGGTTCGGACGGATCGACGGGGTCGCGACGTGCGAGGACGCGCCGCTACTGCGGGAGGTCCGCTCCTGGGGCTTCACCGGCTTCGTGCGCGACGACATCAACGCGGCTCCGGACACGCGTGCGGCGCTCGCCGCCGGCCTCGACGTCTTCAAGCCGGCGCCCTGGTCGGCGAGCGGGCGCCGCGCGGCGAGCGCGGCCGAGCGGAGTCAGGTCGCGGCGGCGGCGCGCTCGGTGCTCGTCGAGATGTTCCGGTTCGGCCTCGTCCAGCACCCACTCGCGGGGACGACGTCGGCCGGCGTGCGCAGCGTGCGGTCCTCCCGGGTCGCGCTCGTCGCGGCCGAGCGAGGGGCGGTGCTCGTGAGGGACGCGCGATCGGTTCTCCCGATCCCGGCGACCGCGCCGTCGATCGCCGTGATCGGGGCGGGAGCGGACGAGCGGCCGCTCACGTCGGGCGGAGGGAGCTCGCACGTCGTCGTCGCGGGCGCCGAGACGCCGCTTCGCGCGATCGAGCGCACGTGGCCGTCGAGCCGGATCTTCGTGTCCGAGGGCGAGCCGGCCGTCCCGCCCCCGTCCGAGATCCCGTCGAGCGACGTCTCCCCGCCGCTCCCGAGCGTGCCGCCGCCTCCCGCGCACCCCGTCTACCACACCGCGGCGCCGCCGACCGGGACGGTGCGCACCTGGTCGGGCGTGCTCCGGCCCCCGGCGTCCGGGCTGTACGAGATCTCGGTCCGATCGCACGGCGACACGGTCGTGACCCTCGACGGGCGCACGGTGCTCGACGACCCGGGCGCGCACGGGCCGACGGTCGTCGGGCTGCCCGAGCAGCTCGTCGCCGGGCGCGAGTACCGGCTCTCGATGCGCTGGCTCGAGTACGACTCGAACGTCCCGTCGATCGGATGGCAGGACGTGACGCCGCTGATCGACGCGGCCGCGTTCGACGCGTCGCGCGCGTCGGTCGCGGTCGTCTTCGTCGGGGCGGAGCGCACCGAGGGGGCCGACGCGACCTCGCTGCACCTGGCGGGCGTCGAGGACCAGCTCGTCGAGGCCGTCGCGCGGGCGAACCCTGCGACGATCGTCGTCGTCGCCTCGGGCGGGCCGGTGCTCATGCCGTGGCTCGGCGCCGTCCGCGCGGTGCTCGAGACCTGGTACCCGGGCGAGCAGGGGGGGCGCGCCGTGGCGGCGCTGCTGAGCGGGGCGGTCGACCCGTCGGGACGCCTGCCGGTGACGTTCCCGATCTCGAGCACGCAGACTGCGGTGTCCGCCTCGCCCTCCCTCTGGCCGGGGCGCTCGGGAGCCGTGAGCACCGACGCCGGCGGCGGGGGTCTCGACGTCGGGTACCGCTACTACGACGCCCGGCGCGTGCGCGTCCTGTTCCCCTTCGGCTACGGCCTGTCCTACACGACGTTCTCGCTGTCGGACCTGACCGTGCGCCGGGTCGGGAGCTCGGACCGTGCGACGGTGCGCGTGACCGACACCGGCGGCGCGGCCGGGACCGAGGTCGTCGAGGCCTACCTCCACTACCCGAGTGCGGCGGGTGAGCCGCCGATCGGGCTGAAGGCGTTCGCGACGGTCGCGCTCGTGCCGGGAGAGACACGGACCGTCGTGCTCGCGCTGCCCCGCTCCGCGTTCACGATCTGGCGCGCCGGCGTCCTCGAGACCGTGGCGGGCCGCTACGTCGTCGAGGTCGGCACGTCTTCGGCGGACCTCTTGCTGAAGGCGTACGTGCGCGCGCCCTAGCGCGCCGTACGCTGTGACCGTGTGCGGACGCTACGTCCTCGCGACGTCGATCACGGGCCTCGCGGAGGCGTTCGACGCGCGGTGCTCACCGGACGTGGCCGCGCAGTACCACCCGAGCTGGAACGTCCCGCCGACCCGGACCGTGCTCGGCGTCCTCGTCGACGGCGGCGAGCGCGTGCTCGAGCGGTTCCGGTGGGGCCTCGTGCCCGCGTGGGCGAAGGACCCGGCGATCGGCAACCGCACGTTCAACGCCCGCGCCGAGACGGTCGCCACGAAGCCGTCGTTCCGGGCAGCGTTCAAGTCGCGCCGGCTGATCGTCCCGGCCGACGGCTTCTACGAGTGGTCGAAGGCCGCAGGGGACGCGAGGCAGCCGTACCTGTTCGAGCGCGCGGACGGGCGGCCGCTCGCGTTCGCTGGGCTCTGGGAGCGGTGGCGCCCGGACGCGCCGGTGGACGTGCCCGGAGCCGAGATGCGCACGTGCACGATCGTGACGACCGACGCGGGCGCCGACGTCGTCGACCTTCACGAGCGCCAGCCCGTCGTGCTCGAGCGCGGCTCCTGGGACGTCTGGCTCGATCCAGACGTCCACGACCGGGACGAGCTCGAAGGGCTGCTCCACGCATCTCCGGCCGGGACCCTGGTCCGTCACCGCGTCGGTCGCGCCGTCGGACGCGCCGGGCTCGACGGACCGGAGCTCGCAGAGTCGCTCGACGAGGCCTGACACGCGCCGGCCGCGCGCGGCCGGCGACCGTTCGCCGTCGCGCCGGCCGGCCTGACGACCCGCGACCGCGCCGGCGGCGCGGACCGCTACGTTGCGGTCGGTTCGCGAGCGGCACCGCTCGCGCTGCGCACGTACGTCGCCGCTCGGAGCCCGTGCCCGGCCGGCACGACCGGGAGTGGGCCGTGGCCGGCAGAAGGGATTGCGAGCGGCGAGCGCGGGGTGGACCACCGCCGTGGCGCGGCGACGCGGGAAGCCACCGTCGCCTCGCCGCGGCGCCGATTCCGGTCGCCCTCGCCCTCGCGCTGGCGGTCGTCGGCGCGCTCGGCGTCGCAGGCGTCCTGCCGCCCGCGGCGCGCTCCAGCGCTGCGGAGCGTCGCGGGGTCCCGGTGGCGCGTGCGTCGAGGTCCTCGGCGACCCGCGCCGAGCGGGCGCGCGCCGCGGGCGCCGCGGCCCGCTGCCCGTGGCTCGCCCGGGGGATCGCCGCAGGGCTGTCGGCGCGGCGCCTCGCCGAGGAGACGCTCGCTCGCATGACCCTGCCCGAGAAGGCCGGAGTCGTGGTCCTCCGGGCGAAAGGCGGGTACGAGAACGTCGACACCGCTGTCCCGAGGCTGTGCATCCCGGCGCTCACCTTGCAGGACGGCCCGAACGGCGTCGCGTACGGCGCGACGGGCGTGACCCAGCTGCCGAGCTCGCTCGGCGTCGCCGCGAGCTTCGACCCGGGGATCGCGTCGGCCTACGGGCGTGTCGAGGGGGCCGAGGCGCGCGGCAAGGGCATCGACGTCGTCCAGGGTCCGAACCTGAACCTGATGCGGGTCCCGACGAGCGGCCGCGGCTTCGAGGGCTACGGCGAGGACCCGTACCTCGCTTCGGTCATGGGGGTCGCGGACATCCTCGGGATCCAGTCCGAGGGGGTGCTCGCGGACGCGAAGCACTTCACCGCGTACAACCAGGAGACCGCGCGGCTCGTGCTCCACGAGATCGTCGGTCGCCGACCCCTCGAGGAGCTCTACCTCGCGCCGTTCGAGGCGGCCGTGCGCAACGGCCACGTCGCGTCGATCATGTGCGCGTACGGGGCGATCGGCCACGTGAACGACTGCTCCGACCCCGCGCTCTACGCCGCGCTTCGCTCGTGGGGCTTCGACGGCTTCGTGCGCTCGGACCTCGCGGCGGTGTTCAATCCCGTGAGCGCGTTCCGCGCCGGCCTCGACCTCGTGAAGCCGATGGCCGTGGCGACCCTCGTCGCGCTGGTCAGGCGCGGGCGCATCCCCGTGCTCGACCTCGACCGCGCCGTCCTCGCGACGCTCGTCGTGATGTACCGCGGCGGACTCGTCGCCCATCCGCTGCCCGCGACGATCGGCCGCGTCGTCGCGACGCCCGCGCACGCGCGAGTCGCGCTCCGTGCCGCGGAGTTGTCGATGGTCCTGTTGAAGGACGTCGATAGCGTCCTCCCCCTGTCCAGGCGGCGGTCGCTCGCGGTGATCGGCGCCGACGCATCCCTGCGACCGGTCACCGCCGGCACCGGGAGCGCCGCCGTCGTGGCCCCCTTCGTCGTCACGCCGCTCGCCGCGATCGAGCGCCTGGCCGGCGCCGCGCGTGTGCGCTATGCGCAAGGCATGCCGGCGGCCCGCGTCCTCGCGCCGATCCCTGCGGCCGACTTCGTCTTCGGCCACCCGCTCCGGAGCTCCGTCCCTCCGGGAACCTCGGAAGAGCCCGGCAAGGCGGACATCGGAATTCTCGGGAAGCCGGGGGTGACGCCCGAGATCGCGACCGCCGGCCGGCCGGGGCGAGGAGGCGAGTGGTCGTCGTGGCACGCGACGGTCTCGCCGACGCGCACGGGCCTGTACGAGATCTCGGTCGAGCAGAACGGCGACACGTGGGCGTACCTCGGTGGCCGGCCGCTGCTCTCGTTCCCCGGGCTCCACGGCCGCTCGTCGTGGTCGACCTCGGTGCACCTCGTCGCCGGCCACCGTTACCGGCTCGCCGTCCGGTGGTTCGCGATCGACGGGGCGCACAATCCTCGGATCGGCTGGCAGGACGTGACGCCGCTCATCCACGCTGCCGCCGTCGCGGCGCGCCGGTCGCGCGTGGCGGTCGTGTTCGTGAACGACTACAGCGGCGAGGGCGCCGACCGCCCGTCGCTCTCGCTCCCCGCCGACGAGGACGCGCTCGTCGCCGCCGTCGCCGCGGCGAACCCCCGGACGGTCGTCGTGCTGAACACGGGCGGCGCGGTGCTCATGCCCTGGCTCTCGAGGGTCGCCGGCGTGCTCGAGGCGTGGTACCCGGGCGAGCAGGACGGCGTCGCGACCGCGGCGGTCCTCTACGGGCGGGTCGACCCCTCGGGCCGCCTGCCGGTCACCTTCCCGGCGTCCGTTCGCGAGACGGCGGTCGCGTCCGCGAGCTCGTTCCCGGGGATCGCGTCCGTCGTGCGCTACCGCGAGGGTGTCGACATCGGGTACCGCTGGTACGCGGCGCACGGCGTCACACCGCTCTTCGCGTTCGGGTTCGGGCTGTCCTACACGACGTTCCGGCTGTCGGGCCTCGAGGTGTCGCGCCGCGCTGCGCGCGAGCTGCTCACCGTCGACGTCACCGACACGGGCGCGCGGCCGGGGACCGACGTCGTCGAGGCGTACGTGGGCTTTCCCCGCTCCGCGGGCGAGCCGCCGCGCCAGCTCGCGGCGTTCGCACGGGTCACGCTGCGCGCCGGGCGTTCCGCGAGGGTCCGCCTCACCGTCGCACGGCGCGCCTTCGAGGCCTACCTCCGCGGGCGGTTCCGGACGGTGCGCGGGCGCTACTCGGTGACCGTCGCCGCGTCGGCCTCCGATCCGGGCCTCACCCGCCGGGTAGCGGCTCCGTAGCCGGAGCGCTCGCCGGCTACGGCCGGCCGGCCCCGAGCCGCCTCGCGAGCGCCTCCAGCTGGTGGTCGAGCTCCTTCGGCAGGTGCGAGCCGAACTGCTCGAAGTACTCGGCGATGAGCGGGACCTCCCGCGCCCACTCGCCCGCGTCGACGGCGAGCAACTCGGCCATGGCGCCCTCGGGCATGGAGAGCCCGTTGGTGTCGATCGCTTCTTCGGCCGGCAGCCAGCCGATCGGAGTCCGCACCGCGTCGCCCCTGCCCGAGCACCGGTCGAAGATCCACGCGAGCACGCGCGCGTTCTCGCCGTAGCCGGGCCAGAGGAACGTGCCGTCCGCGGCCTTGCGGAACCAGTTCACGTAGAAGACGCGCGGCAGCTTGTCGGCGTCCATGCGGTCCGCGAACGAGAGCCAGTGGGCCCAGTAGTCGGCCATGTTGTAGCCGCAGAACGGGAGCATGGCGAACGGGTCGCGCCGGAGGTTCCCGACCGCGCCTGCGGCGGCGGCGGTCGTCTCCGACGCCATGATCGAGCCGAGGAAGACCCCGTGCGGCCAGTCGAACGCCTCGTGGACGAGGGGGACGACCGAGGCCCGTCGCCCGCCGAACAGCATCGCGGAGATCGGCACGCCTTCGGGGTCGAGCCACTCGGGCGCGATCGCGGGGTCCTGTGCGCAGGGGACCGTGAAGCGCGCGTTCGGGTGCGACGGCGGCGAGGACGACGCAGGCGTCCACTCGTCGCCGGTCCACGCGGTGAGGCCGAGCGGCGTCTCCTCGGTCAGCCCGTCCCACCACACGTCGCCGTCGCCGGTGAGCGCGGTGTTCGTGAAGATCGTGTTCGCCGAGAGCATGAGGAGCGCGTTCGGGTTCGTGCGCTCGTTCGTGCCCGGGGCGACGCCGAAGAAGCCCGCCTCGGGGTTGATCGCACGCAGCATCCCGTCCGGCCCGATCTTCATCCACGAGATGTCGTCGCCGATCGTCTCGACCTTCCAGCCGGGCAACGTCGGGATGAGCATCGCGAGGTTCGTCTTTCCGCACGCGGAGGGGAAGGCCCCGGTCACGTAGCGCACCTCGCCGTCGGGCGAGGTGAGCTTCACGATGAGCATGTGCTCAGCGAGCCAGCCCTCGTCTCGCGCGATGACGGACGCGATCCGAAGGGACAGGCACTTCTTGCCGAGCAGCGCGTTCCCCCCGTAGCCGGAGCCGTACGACCAGATCTCCCGCGTCTCGGGGAAGTGCGTGACGTAGGTGTTCGCCGGGTCGCAGGGCCACGGGACGTCCTGAGCGCCCGGCTCGAGCGGCGCCCCGACCGAGTGGACGCAGGGCACGAACTCGCCGTCCGACCCGAGCACCTCGAGGGCGCCCGAACCCATCCTGGTCATGATCCGCATGCTCACCGCGACGTAGGCCGAGTCCGTGAGCTGGACGCCGATGCGGGCGATCGGCGATCCGAGCGGTCCCATCGAGAACGGGACGACGTACATCGTGCGCCCGCGCATGCACCCGTCGTACAGGGCGGTCATCGTCGCGCGCATCTCGTCCGGATCGCGCCAGTTGTTCGTCGGGCCGGCATCTTCGCCGGTCGCGGCGCAGATGTACGTGCGGTCCTCGACGCGCGCCACGTCACGGGCGTCGGAGCGCGACCAGTAGCTGCTCGGACGCTTCGCGTCGGACAGGCGCAGGAAGGTGCCGCGCTCGACGAGGAGCGCGCAGAGGCGCTCGTACTCGTCCGCGCTCCCGTCACACCATTCGACGCGGTCCGGTCGGGCGAGAGCGACGAAGGAGTCGACCCATTCGAGGAGCCGGTCGTGGTTGGTCGGTGGCATCGTCGTGCGTCCTTTCTCCCCGGCCGCAGCCGAGCACGGGATACGAGACCCCCGTATCGCGTCCCGTGAGGGGGTTGATCGTGCCTTGCGACGTCGTGACGCTCCGCCCATCCCCCGAACGGATCGAGTCAATGTAACCACGTTGTTTCTTCGGCACGAGTTGAACGTTTCACCCGGACGGCCGCCGGACGGGCCCCGCACGGCGGCACCGGGTCCCTACCCGCGCGGCGCCATCCGTTAGCGTGCGAGCGCGATGGCACGTCGCGAGGACCCCGCGGACGACCACGGCACCGGCGCCCGCGCGGCGCGCGCCGTCCCGGGGCCGGCCGGGCGCACGCGCGGCGACGAGCGCGGGGGAGCGGCGAGTTCCGGCGGCGAGCGCGCCGCGATCGAGCTGCTCCGCCGGACGCTCCCGGCCGCACCTGCGGGGGAGACCTGGATCGGCGACGACGCTGCGGTTCTCGAGAATCCCGGAACCGGCTCGTTGCTCCTCGCGACCGACTGCGTCGTCGAGGGGGTCCACGTCGACCTCCGGCACTCGAGCCTCGCGGACGTCGGCTGGAAGTCGCTCGCCGTGAACGTGAGCGACCTCGCCGCGATGGCGGGAACGCCGGTCGCGGCCGTCGTCGCGGTCGCGGGAGTCCACGTCGACCAGCTCGCGCCCCTCTACGAGGGGCTGCTCGAGGCCGCCGGGCACTACCGGTGCCCCGTCGTCGGCGGCGACCTGTCGGCGGGCCCGGTGCTCACCGTGTCGATCGCGGTCCTCGGAAGCGTCGGGGAGCGCCCCGTCCTGCGCAGCGGGGCGCGGCCCGGCGACGCTCTCTTGGTGACGGGCGCGCTCGGCCGGTCCGCAGCAGGCCTCCGCCTGCTGCGCGACGGGTACACGCCCGGTGGGCGCGCCGCGGCGCCGCACTCACCCGACGCCGGCCTCGTGGAGGCCCATCGGCGCCCGCGCGCCCTGCTCGAGCACGGATGGGCCGCAGCAAGAAGCGGAGCGACGGCGATGATCGACTGCTCGGACGGCCTCGCGATCGACCTCGACCGGCTGGCGTCCGCGTCGGGCGTCGGCGTCGAGCTGTCCGCCGTCCCGGTCGCCGCCGGGGCGACGCTCGCGGACGCGCTCGGCGGCGGTGAGGACTACGAGCTCGTCTTCGCCGCGCCGGACCCGGAGCGCGTGCGCGCGGCGTTCGCGGCGGCCGGCCTCGCGGAGCCCGTGGCGATCGGCACGTGCGTCGCAGACCCGTGGATCCGCACGCTCGACGGCGCGCCGCTCGCGGTCACCGGCTTCGAGCACCGGATGTGACCGGGCGGAACGCCCGCTGGGGCGGCGCGGCCTCGTGGCGAGTGGAGCGCGGGCCGGCTCGAGGTCCGCGCGCGACGCGCCGGCCGCGGGTGGGGCTAGGAGCCGGTGAGCTCGACCGAGCGGCGGGGCGGCTTGGTCACCTTGCCCGCACGGATGCACGACGTGCACACGTTGATGCGGCGCGGCGCGCCGGCGACGAGTGCGCGCACGCGCTGGATGTTCGGGTCCCAACGACGCTTCGTGCGCCGGTGGGAGTGCGACACGTTCATGCCGAAGTTCGGGTGCTTCCCACAGAGCTCGCATACCGCTGCCACGACGACCTGCCACCTCGCTCGCGCTGTGCGCGCCTCTCGGCCGTGGGACGCAGCCCGCGACCGTCCCGAGCGGCTACCTGCCCGGGGACCGGCCAGCGAGGTTACCATCCTCGGCCATGGACTCGCGCACCTCGCCGGCGTCGCGCCGCCCGCCGGCGCCGGCGTGCCGTCGGCGCGGACCCCGGCGATGACCGGCACGGCATCAGCCCGCCTCGGCGCGCGCGAGGTCGCGAGCGCGATGGTCGCGACCCGCGACCTGCTCGGCCGGCACCAGGTGACGATCAACCGGCTCAACGTCTTCCCCGTGCCGGACGGCGACACCGGGACCAACATGTTGCTCACGCTCGAATCGGTCGTCGCCGAGATCGGGCCGCTGGACGGCGTCCGATCGGGTCCCGAGGCCATGCAGGCCGTGTGCGCGGCGATCGCGCACGGATCGCTCATGGGCGCGCGGGGCAACTCCGGAGTGATCCTCTGCCAGGTCCTTCGCGCGATCGCCCGCGTGTTCTCCGGCGATCCGGCGGGGGAGGTCGGCCCCGGCGAGATCGCGACCGCGCTGCTCACCGCCGCCCGGGCGGCGCGCGAGGCCGTGCTGCGTCCCGCCGAGGGGACGATCCTGTCGGTCGCCGACGCCGCCGCCTCGGCCGCCTCGGACGCGGCGGGCCGCGGCGCGACCGGCCCGGAGGTCCTCGCGGCGGCGCGCTCGGGAGCGCTCGTTGCGCTCTGGCGCACGCCGGAGCAGCTCCCGGTCCTCGCGCAGGCCGGCGTCGTCGACGCCGGGGGGGCCGGGTTGGTGCTGTTGTTCGACGCGCTGCTCGTGGTCGCCGGCGGCGCGCCGCCACCCGACGAGCTCGAGCTCCCCGACGACGTCCGCGCGACGCTCGCGACCGCCGGCGACGGGCCGCTCGCGGGCGACGGCCGCGCGGCGCCCGGCGTCCACGAGCTGCGCTTCGAGGTCATGTACCTGCTCGAGGCGCCGGACGAGGCCGTCGAGCCCTTCAAGCAGGTCTGGGCCGGCGTCGGTGACTCGATCGTCGTCGTCGGCGGGGAGGGCCTGTGGAACTGCCACATCCACACCGACGACATCGGGGCGGCGATCGAGGCGGCGCTCGACGCCGGGCGCCCCCGCGACATCCGCGTGACCGACCTCGCGGACCAGGTCGAGGAGGAGCACTGGGTCCGGCACGCGTCGGCACCCGAGCCGCCCGAGGGTCCGCCGCCGGTGACCTCGGTCGTGGCGGTCGCGACCGGGGACGGGGTGCGCCGCATCTTCCGCTCCCTCGGGGTCGAGTCGATCGTCGCGGGCGGGCAGTCGATGAACCCGTCGACCTCGGAGATCCTCGCGGCGATCGAGGCCGCCCGCGGCGAGGAGGTCGTGCTGCTCCCGAACAACTCGAACATCCGTCCCGTCGCCGAGCAGGCGGCCGCGATCGCCGCGAAGAAGGTCCGGGTCGTCGCGACGCGCGGGATCCCCGAGGGCTTCGCCGCGCTCCTCGAGTACGACCCGCAGGCGTCCGGCGACGAGAACGCCGAGGAGATGGGGGCCGCCGCGGCGCGCGTCGTCGCGGGCGAGGTCACCCGGGCCGTGCGCGCGAGCGACAGCCCGGCCGGTCCGATCGAGCCCGGCGACTTCATCGGGCTGTCGCGCGCCGGGGTCGTCGCGGTGGGCAGGACGCTCGCGGACGCGACGTGCGGCCTGCTCGCCGAGCTCATCGAGCCGGCGCACGAGATCGTCACGCTCATCGAGGGCGACGGCGCCGCGCCTGCACAGGTGCGCCGCGTGACCGAGTGGCTCCACGCGCAGCACCCGGACGTCGCGGTCGAGCTCCACCCCGGCGGGCAGCCGCTCTACCCCTTCCTCGTATCGATCGAGTGAGCGGGCGCCTCGCGCTCCTGGACGAGATCGCGGTCGGCGAGCTGCGGGGCGTCGGCCCGCGAAAGGCCGACGCGCTCGAGGCGGTCGGCGTGCGCACGCTGCTCGACCTGGTCATGTGCTACCCGCGTCGATACGCCGACCGGACGGCCATCGGTCGCATCGCGGAGCTCGCGGAGGGCGAGGAGTCGTCCGTGCACGCGACGGTCCTGCGCTGCGCGGTCCGCCGGCTGCGCGGACGGCGGTCGATGGCCGAGGTGAGCCTCGAGGACGGATCCGGACCCGTGCTCGTCGCGACGTTCTTCAATCAGCCCTGGCGGGCGTCGCAGCTCGGCGCGGGCACGCGCGTCGTCGTCAACGGCCGTGTCTCGCGGTTCCGCGGCAGGCTCCAGATGACGAACCCGCGCGTCGACGTCGTCGCCCGGCCGGGGTCTGCCCCGCTCAACGGCCAGGCGGAGTTGTCGGCCGCGGGCACCGCTCCGGACGTCGCGCCCGCTCCGCGTGCGGTCGCGCGCCAGACCGGCCGCATCGTGCCCATCTACCCCCAGTCCGAGCGCGCCGGGCTCGCGTCCTACGAGATCGAGGCGTTCGTCGCGGCGGCGCTCGAGCGGGCCGCCTCCGAGGGCGCGTTCGAGGACCCGCTCTCGGACCGCCGAAGGCGCGAGCTCGACCTCGTGAGCCGTGACGAGGCGTTCCGCGAGATCCACGCCCCGAGCAGCATGCCCGCGAGAGCCCGCGCGCGCCGGCGGCTCGCGTTCGACGAGCTCTGGCGCCTGCAGGTCTCACTCGTCATGCGCAAGCAGGCGACCATGGCCGCGTCGCGGGGCATCCGGCACTCGGTCGACGGCGCGCTCGTGCGCGCGTTCGTCGAGCGACTCCCGTTCGCACTGACCTCGGCGCAGGAGCGCGCGATCGCCGAGGTCGCGCACGACCTGGCGGGTCCCTACCCGATGCACCGGCTGTTGCAGGGCGACGTCGGCGCGGGCAAGACGGTCGTCGCGATCGCGACGCTGCTGTTCGGTGTGCAGGGTGGCTTCCAGGGAGCGTTCATGGTGCCGACCGAGGTCCTCGCTGAGCAGCACGTGCTCGCTGCCCGGCGCCTGCTCGAGGGCCTCGTCGTCGACGACGCCCGGCGGCTGGGCGGGAGCCGCGACGTCGCGGTCGGGCTGCTCACGAGCAGGACGCCGGCCGCCGAGCGCGACCGCATCGTCACGGCGCTCGGGCGGGGCGAGCTCGATCTGCTCGTCGGCACCCACGCGCTCCTCACCGAGGACGTGCGGTTCTCCTCGCTCGGCATCGTCGTGGTCGACGAGCAGCATCGCTTCGGCGTGGACCAGCGCGCGGCGCTTCGCGAGAAGGGGGCGGGCGCACACGATCCCGATCTGCTCGTCATGACCGCGACACCGATCCCGCGCACGGCCGCGATGACCGTCTACGGCGACCTCGACGCGACGGTCCTCGACGAGCTCCCGCCGGGGCGCGAGGCGATCGAGACGCGCTGGGTCGCGGAGCCCGGCGGCGAGGCGGCGATCTGGGAGTCGGTGCGCGCCGCGGTCGCGAGGGGTGAGCAGGCCTACGTGATCTGCCCGCTGGTGCGCCCCGGCGAGGCACCCGAGGACCCCGAGGACCTCGACGACCTCGAGACGCTCGCTGACACCGGCGACCCCGAGATGCTCGCCGACACCGGCGACCCCGAGATGCTCGCCGACCTCGACGACCCGGCGGGAGACGGGTCGCGCCGGCCGGGCGTCGGGACGGAGGACCCGGCGGGCGATCGCGACACCGCCGGTCCCCGGGGGACCGGCGGTCCCCGGGTGCTGCGCTCGGCCGTCGAGGAGCACGAGCGGCTCACGACCGGCGAGCTGTCGACGTGCCGCGTCGGCCTGCTCCACGGCCAGCTGCGCCCCTCCGAGAAGGACGCCGCGATGGCGGGCTTCCGCGAGGGCCGCATCGACGTGCTCGTCGCGACCACCGTGGTCGAGGTCGGCGTCGACGTGCCCGGCGCCACGGTGATGGTCGTCGCCGACGCCGACCGTTTCGGGATCGCCCAGCTCCACCAGCTGCGCGGCCGGGTCGGCCGGGGGCGCGCGCGTTCGGCGTGCTACCTGCTCGCGCCCGATCTCGGCGACACGGTCGCCGCGGAGCGCCTCCGTGCGCTCGAGGCGACGACGGACGGCTTCGAGCTCGCGGAGATCGACCTCGCGCTGCGCGGCGAAGGCACGGTGCTCGGCGCGCGCCAGCAGGGGCGCAACGACCTGCGCCTCGCGTCGCTGCGCAGCGACCGCGACCTCGTGGAGCTCGCGCGCGCCCTCGCGGAGAGCGTGCTCGACACCGACCCCGGCCTCGAGCGACACCCGGTGTTCGCGCAGGAGCTCCGGCTGTTCGTCGGCGACGACGAAGCCCGGTACCTCTTCCGGAGCTGAGCCGTGGCGCGGCGGGGTCCGGTTGCGCGCGCGTGGCGCTAGTTTGCGCGCGTGCGCGTGATCGGCGGGGAGGCGCGGGGCAGGCCGTTGCGCGCGCCGTCCTCGCCCGCCGTCCGGCCGACGTCGGACCGGGTGCGAGAGGCCGTCTTCGACGTGCTCTCCTCACTCGACGTGCTGCGGGACGCGAGCGTGCTCGACGCGTTCGCGGGCTCGGGCGCGCTCGGGATCGAGGCGCTGTCCCGCGGCGCCGCGTCGGCGACCTTCGTCGACTCGGACCGGGAGGCGATCCGGACGATCGAGGCCAACCTCGGGCGCGTCGGCTTCGGGGCGCGCCCGGGCGTGCGCGTCGTGCGGACGGACGCCCTCGGCTTCCTCGCGGGCGCGCGGGCTCGCTACGACGTCGCGCTGCTCGACCCCCCCTACCGCTTCGGCGAGTGGGCACAGCTCCTCGAGCGACTGCACGCGGGAGTCGCGGTGATCGAGTCGCGCACGTCGGTCGAGGTCCCCGACCGGTTCGATCTCCACAGGGTCTACCGCTACGGCGGTACGCTCGTGACCGTGGTGAGCGAGTCGGGACGAGCCGGGCCGGCTCGGGGGGGCGACCGCGCGACCGGGGGCGGCGCGCCGTGACCACCGCGCTGTTCCCCGGGTCGTTCGACCCGTTCCACAACGGGCACCTCGAGGTCGTCGAGCGCGCGGTCCGCCACTTCGACGAGGTGGTCGTCGCGGTCATCCGGAACCCACAAAAGGCCGAACCGCTCTTCTCCGCGGCCGAGCGCGAGGAGATGATCAACGAGAGCGTCGGCCACCACGGCAACGTCCGGATCGTGTCGATGTCCACGCTCGTGGTCGACGTCGCGATGCAAGTCGGCGCCGACATCATCGTAAAGGGGCTGCGCGCCGTGTCGGATTTCGAGAACGAGCTGCAGATGGCACAGATGAACCGTGAGCTCTCCGGGATCGACACGTTGTTCATCCCGACGGGCTCGAGCCACTCGTTCATCGCCTCGAGGCTCATCCGCGAGATCGCGCGCTACGGAGGCGACGTGAGCGCGTTCGTGCCCGACGCGGTCGTGCGGCGGATGAAGGGGCGCTTCGGTGAGTGACCTGCCGGTGGAGCCGACGCAGCCCGGCGGTGCCGAGCCGCGCGACCTCGAGTCGCTGCTCGACGAGCTCGTCTCGATCGTCGACAAGGCGAAGTCGATGCCGCTCTCGTCCTCCGCGATCATCGCCCGTGACGAGGTCCTCGGGCTGCTCGAGACCGCTCGCGCCGCGCTGCCCGCCGAGCTCCAGCGGGCGCGACGGGTCCTGCAGGACCGAGACGAGGTCCTCCAGCGGGCGGAGCGCGACGGCGCGGAGCTCATCGACGAGGCGCGCGCACAGGCGGCGCATCTCGTGCAGCGGACCGAGGTCGTGCGCCAGGCGCGCCACCACGCCGAGCGGATCGTCGAGGACGCGCAGGCCGAGGGGCGCAAGATCCGGCACGAGGCCGACGACTACGTCGACCGTAAGCTCGCCGCGTTCGAGATCGTCCTCGACCGGACGATGCGCACGGTCCAGGCAGGGCGGGAGCGCCTGACGGTCGTGCCCGAAGAGGACGAGGACGCGTTCGACGCGCCGTCCGGTGGGCTCGACGGCGGGCGCGCCGAGGAGGGCTTCTTCGACCAGGACCGGACGTGAGCCCGGTCCTGGACAAGGGTTCGCGCCGGCACCGCGGGCGGCCGTTCGTCGTGGCCGTCGCCGGGCTGCTGCGCGAGCCGGGCTCGCGCCGGCAGGTCGAGGTCGACGCGCCGATCGAGGACCTCGCCGTGAGCGGCTCGCACGTGCCCGACGGCGCGCTCGTCCACGTCTCCGCGCTGCTCGAGTCCGTCCACGACGGCATCCTCGTCTCGGGAACGGTCTCCGCGAAGTGGGAGGGAGCGTGCCGGCGGTGCCTCGACGAGGCCCGCGGCGAGCTCTGCGTCCCGGTGCGCGAGCTGTGCGTCGAAGGCGGCGACGTCGAGACCACGTACGCGCTGCTCGGCGACGAGCTCGACCTCGAACCGATCGCCCACGACGCGTGTATCCTCGAGCTGCCGCTCGCGCCCCTCTGCAACGAGGGCTGCCTCGGGCTCTGCCCCGAGTGCGGCGTCAACCGCAATCTCGAGCAGTGCTCGTGCGACCCGGCACCGGATCCTCGGTGGGGGCCGTTGGCCCTGCTCGGGGGTGGGGCGCCGCAGGCGAGGGTGGCGAGCAGCGCCGCGGGGCCGGAGCCGGTCCCGGGCGAGACCACGGAGTAGGAAGACCACGATGGCCGTCCCGAAGAAGAAGACCTCGAAGTCGAAGAGCAGGAGCCGGCGGGCCTCGGCCTGGACGCTCACGACGCCCGCGCAGAGCCGTTGCCCGCAGTGCCAGCGCGCGAAGCTCCCGCACGTCGTCTGCCCGAGCTGCGGCTGGTACAAGGGCCGCCAGGCGGTCGAGGTCGACTGACGCTCCCTGTCGCAGTCGACGCCATGGGGGGCGACAAGGCCCCCGGTGAGATCGTCGCCGGTGCGCGCGAGGCGCACGAGCGCCTCGGGATCCCCGTCCTGCTCGTGGGCCCGGTCGACGGGTCGCTCGGCGACGTCGGCGACCTCGAGGTGCTGCCCGCGCACGAGGTCATCGCCATGGACGAGGACGCGGGCCGCGCCGTGCGGACGAAGAAGGACTCGACGCTCGTGCGCGCGGCCGAGGCCGTGCGCGACAAGCGCGCGTCGGCCATGGTGAGCGCCGGCAACACCGGCGCGACGATGGCGAGCGCGCTGCTGCGGATGGGGCGGCTTCCCGGCGTCGCCCGGCCGGCGATCGCGACGCCGATCCCCGTGATCGGGGGCAGCCCGACGATCCTCACCGACGCGGGCGCGAACGCCGAGTGCCGCCCCGAGTGGCTCGTGCAGTTCGGCCAGATGGCCGCGGCGTACGTCACCGCCCGCTACGAGATCCCGGACCCTTCCGTCGCCCTGCTGTCGATCGGCGAGGAGGAGACGAAGGGCAACGACCTCGTGAAGCACGCGCACGAGCTGTTCGCGAAGGGCGCCGGCGTGCGCTTCGTCGGCAACGTCGAAGGACGCGACCTGATGTCCGGGAGCGCGGACGTCGTCGTCGCGGACGGCTTCACGGGCAACGTCGCGCTGAAGGCCCTCGAGGGAGCGCTCCGCGCGTTCATGTCCATCCTCGGCGCCGCCATCGGCTCCACGCCGGAGACCCGCGCGGCGGGCGACGTCCTCGTGCCGGCGCTCCTGCCGTACGCAGCGGCGGTCGACCCGGACGAGACGGGCGGGGCGATGCTGCTCGGCGTCGACGGGGTCTGCATCATCAGCCACGGAAGCTCGTCGGCGCGCGCCGTCGTGAACGCGGTGAAGCTCGCGCACGAGATGGTCGAGAAGGACCTCGTGTCCCACGTGCGATCCGCGCTGCACGGCGCACCGGCCGCCGGCGAGTAGCCGGGCCAAGGCCCGGGCCGGCTCGGCGGTCCCGGGCCCACCACCGGTACACTCGGCGGGGCCAGCGCGGCACCGTCGCCGCGCGACGGGACGTGAAGGAGAGACCGTGCCCGAGACGACGCCAGCCACCGGGGCGCCCATGAGCAGAGGCGACGTCCTCGAGCTCGTGCGGACCCAGCTCGCGGACATCCTCGAGATCCCGGTCGACGGGATCGCGGAGTCCTCGTCGTTCGCGGACGACCTGGACGCGGACTCCCTCGCGCTCATCGAGCTCGTCGAGGCGCTCGAGGAGGAGCTCGCGGGAAGCGTCCCCGGGTTCCGGATCGACGACGACGACCTCGAGGACCTCCGCACGGTGCGCGACGCCGTGGACTACGTCTCGGCGAAGCTCGAGGAAGTCTGAGCGACCCGGCGGGCCCGCGCGGCACGCGGGAGGACCGGACCGGGGTCTCGGCGCTCGCGGGTCGTCTCGCGCCCTACCTTCGGGATGGGGAGCTCCTGCGCCTGGCGCTCACCCACCGGTCGTACTGCGCGGAGACCGACGCGTCCGAGTCGAACGAGCGGCTCGAGTTCCTCGGCGACGCGGTCCTCGGCCTGGTCGTCGCCGAGCGCCTCTACCGGGACCTGCCCGAGCTTCCCGAGGGCGACCTCGCCCGGATCCGCGCCGCGGTCGTAAGCGAGCCCGCGCTCGCCGAGGCGGCCGCCGCGACGGCGGTGGGCGACGCGCTCCTCCTCGGGCGCGGGGAGGCGCATTCGGGCGGGCGGCTCAAGCCGTCGATCCTCGCCGACGCGCTCGAGGCGATCGTCGGCGCGACGTACCTCTCGGGCGGCGTCGACGACGCCCGCGCGCTGGTCGAGGACGTGCTCGGCGACGCGATCGCGGCCGCGTCCGCGACGCGCGAGCTCGGCGACGCGAAGAACCGGCTCCAGGAGCTCTGCGCCCGCCTCGGGCTCGACCCGCCGGGCTACACGCTGCACCAGAGCGGTCCGGACCACGCGAGACGCTTCGTCGCAGAGGTCGCGGTCGCCGGCCCTCCGGGTGCCGGCGCCGTCGGTCGCGGCGAAGGGCGCTCGAAGAAGCAGGCGGAGCGCGCCGCCGCGCTCGACGCGCTCGCGAACCTGCCGGGCGCGGACCGTGCCTGAGCTCCCCGAGGTCGAGACCGTGCGCCTCGACCTCGTGCGCGACGTCGTCGGGCGGACGATCGTGGCCGCCGACGTGACCGGTCGCCGAACCGTGCGCCGCCAGGACCCCGCGGCTTTCACGGCGGCGCTCGCGTCGCGCCGGGTCGAGTCGGTCGGGCGACACGGGAAGTACCTGTTCGCGCGGCTCGACGACGCCTCGGCGCTCGTGGCCCACCTCCGCATGAGCGGCTCGCTCCAGCTCGTCGCGGGGGGAGCGGGCGTCGGCCGCGAGCCCCACACCCATGTCGTGCTCGCCCTCGACGACGGCTCCGAGCTGCGCTTCGTCGACCCGCGGACCTTCGGCGAGCTCTTCGTCACGGCGGACGTCGCCCCCGACGGCCGCCCGCACGCGCTCGCCGCGCTCGGCGTCGATCCGCTGCTCGACCCGCTCGACGCCTCGATCGTGCGCGAGCTCGTCGGCCGCCGTCGGACGGCCCTGAAGGCGATGCTGCTCGACCAGCGGGCGATCGCCGGGGTCGGGAACATCTACGGCGACGAGATCTGCTTTCGCGCGAGGCTGCGGCCCGACCGGAGGACCGAGTCCGTGAGCGCCGGTGAGGCGTCTCGGCTGGCGGGCGCGGTCGTCGACGTGCTCACCGAGGCGGTCGCCGCACGCGGCTCGACGCTGCGTGACGCCCGCTACCGGGACCTTCGCGGCGGGCACGGCGAGTACCAGCATCGCCACGCGGTCTACGGGCGCGCGGGCGAGCCGTGCCCGCGCTGCGGACGCGCCGTCGAGCGCGTGCGGATCGCCGGGAGGTCCTCGTTCCTCTGCCCCGCCTGCCAGCGTTGAGCGGGCGCGCGTGACGCGCCGACACGCCGGTCGTGCGGCCGCGCGCGCCGGGCTCGTTGGACCGGGGGCGCTCCCGGGTATCGTGAGGCCGCTGTGTACCTGAAGACGCTCACGATAAAGGGCTTCAAGTCCTTCGCCGACTCGACGACGATCGAGCTCGAGCCCGGCGTGACGGTCGTCGTCGGGCCGAACGGCTCGGGAAAGTCCAACGTCGTCGACGCCGTCGCGTGGGTGCTCGGCGCCCAGGGGCCGCGTGTCGTGCGCTCCGCGAAGATGGACGACGTCATCTTCGCGGGCACCGAGCGACGCGCGGCGCTCGGGCGTGCCGAGGTCTCGCTCACGATCGACAACACGGCGAGGCGCCTGCCCATCGAGTTCAACGAGGTCACGGTCACCCGCACGCTTTTTCGCACCGGCGAGAGCGAGTACGCGATCAACGGTGCGCCGTGCCGCCTGCTCGACGTCCAGGAGCTCCTCTCCGACAGCGGCGTCGGTCGCCAGCAGCACGTGATCATCGGCCAGGGCCAGCTCGACGCAGTGCTCACCGCGCGCCCGGAGGACCGCCGCGCGATCATCGAGGAGGCGGCCGGAGTCCTCAAGTACCGCCGGCGGCGGGAGCGGGCCGAGCGCCGCCTCGAGGCGAGCGAGTCCGCGCTCGCACGCCTCCAGGACCTCGTCGGCGAGGTCGGGCGCCAGCTGAAGCCGCTCACGCGGCAGGCCGCGGCCGCGCTCCGTCACGACGAGCTCGCGGCCGAGCAGCGCGCGCTCCGGCTCCATCTCGCGCGGACCGAGCTCGGCGACCTGAGCGAGCGGCTGTCGTCCGGGGCGCGGCGCCGCGAGGAGCTCGACGAGGAGACCGCGATCACGGGCGCGGATCTCGCGCGCACGTGGGCGGCGCTGTCGCTCGCGGAGGAGGGTGAGGGCCAGGTTCCCGCGGAGGACCTCGAGCCGCTCGCCCGCCGGCTCGACGACCAGCGTCAGCGGGCGCGCCAGCTCCTCGCGCTGTGTCACGAGCGTCGGCGCTCCGTGGCTTCCCTCGTCGCGGCGCTCCCGTCCGTGGACGAGGTGGCGGCGCTCGAGGCAGAGTCGGCGAGATGCGCGACCGACCTCGCGCGCGCGCTCGAGGAGATCGACGCGCTCGGTCGGGATTGGGACGCGCTCGTGAGCGACGAGGCGGCACTCGCGCTCGACGACCAGGACCACGTCGACCGGTTCGGTGCGGACGCGGTCCTGCTCGCGGCGTCCCCCGCGATCGGCGAGGCACGCGCCGCGGCCGCAGCGGGCCGCGACGAGCTCGCGCGCGCCCGCGAGCTGCACGCGCGCACTGCCGAGCGCGCGGAGGCGATCGGCGCCCGCGTGCGGGAGACCGACGAGCGACGCGAGCGTCACGTCGCGGCCGCGCAGGCCGCGCAGGCCGCGCTCGAGCAGGCGCGCGCGACCGACGCGGAGCTCGCCGGCGCCGCCGCGGCGCGCCGCGCGGAGTCGGCCGAGGTGGACGAGCGGCTGCGCGTCGCGGAGGAGGCGGCGCACGCCGCCGAGGCTCGCGTCGAGGCGCTCGAGCTCGCGCTCGACGAGGCCCGCGCCCGGGCGGGGGTGGAGCGCCTGGCGGAGCTGCCCGGCGTCGTCGGCACGCTCCTCGACGTCGTCGCGGTCGCCGATCGTGCCGGGCTCGCGTTCGAGGCGGCGCTCGAGGGGGCGCTCGCGGGGGTGCTCGTCGCGGGCGACGCGGAGGCTCGCGCCGCGCTCGACCTGCTCCGGCGGGACGGGCTCGGCGGCGCGGTCCTGCCGATGCTCGCGCCCCGGACCCGGGACGCGGACATCGGAGCGGCCGCACCGCACCCGACACCGCCCTCGGGCTGCGAGGAGCTGCGCTCCAGCGTCACCTCGTCCGACCCCGCCGTCGAGCACCTCCTCGACCGGCTCCTCGACGGCGTGCTCGTCTGCCACGGGGGCCTCGACGAGGCGCTCGACGCGCACCTCGCGTCGCCGCGCAGCGTCGTCGTCACACCCGCGGGCGACCGCCTGTCCGAGCAGGGCTGGCGCCTCGGCGCCGGGCGCGCCGGAGCGACGCGCGCCGCGCTCGAGGCGGCGCGCTCGCGCGCCGAGGGCGCACGCGAGGCGCTCGCGGAGCTCACGGCGGCGGCCGCGACGTCGGCCGGTGCTGCGGAGGAGGCCCGCGCGGCCGCGGACGCCGCGGCGCGGGCGCTCGACTCGATGGCGGCCGACCACCGGCGCGACGCGGAGCAGGTCGCCGAGCTGACCGCGGCGCTCGAGATGCTGCTCGCCGAGCGGGTCCGGGTCGACGCCGAGCACGCCGCCGCCTCGTCCGCGGTCGAGGCCGCAGCCGTCGCGCTCGCCGAGCTCGGCGCGAGGCTCGAGGTGCTCGAGCGCTCCGAGAGCGAGGTCGCGGCGCGGCGCGAGGAGGCGGCGGCCGCGCGTGCCGCGCTCGAGGCGCGTGCCCAGGTCCTCCGTGGACGCCGCGCCCAGCTCGAGGTGCGGTCCGCGACGCTCGAGGAGCGCCGGGCGCTGCTCGTCGTGCGCGCCGAGGAGCTCGACGGGCGTGTCGTCGTGCGGCGTGAGGCGCAGGCCGTCGCGGGCGAGAGGCGCTCGCGCTACGAGCGCGACGACCGCGCGATCGAGCGCCTCGCGGCCGCGGCCGCCGCCAGCCTCACCGACCTCGACGCCGCCCTTTCGACCGTCGCCGCCGAGCGGGAGCGCCGGGAGGCCGCCGCTGCCGCCCGGGTCGACCGGCTCCGGTCGCTCCGGTCGCGCCGCGACGCGCTCGAGCGCGTCCTCGCGGGCGTGCGCGAGCGGGGCCAGCGGCTCGAGGTCGAGATGACCGAGTCGCGCGTGCGCCACGAGGCTGCGCTCGCCGCGCTCGGTCGCGACCTCGGGGTCGCTCCGGAGGACCTCGGCGAGGCGCCGCTGCCGTCGCTCGGAGCCGAGCAGGACGCCGCCGCCCGTCTCGCGCTCGTGGACGCCGAGCTCGGCAAGCTCGGTCCGGTGAACCCGCTCGCCCGCGACGAGCTCGCGGCGCTCGAAGAGCGGAGTGCCTTCCTCGCGGGCCAGCTCGAGGACGTGCGATCGGCGAGGCGCGAGCTCGGCCAGGTCATCGACGGCGTCGACCGCGAGATCGTCGAGATATTCACGACCGCGTTCGCCGACGTCGCGCACCACTTCTCGGACCTGTTCACGACGCTCTTCCCCGGGGGCACCGGCCGCCTCGTGCTCACCGCGCCCGACGACCCGCTGAGCACGGGCATCGAGATCGACGCGCGGCCCGCTGGGCGCAACGTCCGGCGCCTGTCGCTGCTCTCCGGGGGCGAGCGCTCCCTCGTCGCGATGGCCTTCCTCTTCGCCGTGTTCCGCAGTCGCCCGTCGCCCTTCTACATGATGGACGAGGTCGAGGCCGCGCTCGACGAGGTGAACCTCCGCCGCTTCCTCGACCTGGTCGAGGAGTTCCGCGACGAGGCGCAGCTCGTGATCGTGAGCCACCAGAAGCGCACGATGGAGATCGCGGACGCGCTGTTCGGCGTCTCGATGCAGCCCGGTGGGTCGTCGAAGGTCGTGAGCGAGCGGATCCGCGGACGCTCGTTCGCCGCCGCCGCCGCCGCCGAACGAGCGTCGGAGGCGACATGACCACCGTCCTCGTGGTCGTCATCGTGCTGCTGCTCGTCGTGCTCGGCGCGGGCACGGCCGTCTACGTGCGGCGCGGCCAGTCAGCCGGCGGCACACGACCGCCCCGCGGCCCTCGAGCCCCCGTCGGACCGGGTGGGGCCCGGTCCGCGCCCCCGCCGCCGACCTCGCCCGAGGAGGTCCGCGCGGGGGCTCCGGGTGCCGGCGAGCGCACGGGTCGCGCGGTCGTCCCGGAGACCGAGCCCGCGCCCGCGCCCGCGCCGGACGAGGCGCGCGTCGCTGGCGCGCCCGCCCGCGGGCGTGAGGGCATCGCGGGGCGGATCGGCCGGGCGCGTGACGCGCTCGCGGGCTCGCTCGGCGCGATCAGGAGCAGGTCACGCGTCGACGAGACGACGTTCGAGCAGCTCGAGGAGGCGCTCCTCCTCGCGGACGTCGGGCTCCCGACCACGAGCAGGTTCCTCGACGACCTGCGGTCGCGCGTGCGGGCGGGAGCGATCCCGGACGACGCGAGCGCGCTTCTCGAGGCGCTGAAGCAGGACGTCGTGTCCCTCTTCGCCGGTGAGGACCGGTCGCTGCACCTCGCGGACGGCTCGACGAGCGTCTGGCTGTTCGTCGGGGTGAACGGGGTCGGGAAGACGACGACGATCGGCAAGCTCGCGGCCCGCGAGGCCGCAGCGGGCCGAGCGGTCGTCCTCGCCGCGGGCGACACGTTCCGGGCCGCGGCGGGCGAGCAGCTCGCGACGTGGGCGGAGCGCTCAGGGGCGCGCATCGTGCGCGGCTCCGACGGCGCCGATCCGTCGTCGGTCGTGTTCGACGCGGTCCAGCACGCCGCGGCCCGTGGTGCGGCGCTCGTGCTCGCGGACACGGCCGGCAGGTTGCACACGAAGGTGAACCTCATGGACGAGCTCCGCAAGGTGCGCCGGGTCGCCGACCGACCGCCGGGCTCGGTCGCGGAGGTCCTGCTCGTGCTCGACGCGACGACCGGCCAGAACGGTCTCGTGCAGGCCCGGGAGTTCGCGGAGGCGGTCGAGGTGACCGGCGTCGTGCTCACGAAGCTCGACGGCACTGCGAAGGGCGGCATCGTCTGCGCGATCCGCTCGGAGCTCGGCATCCCGATCAAGCTCGTGGGGGTCGGCGAGGGCGTCGACGACCTGGTCGTGTTCGACCCGGTCGAGTTCGCGGACGCGCTCTTCTCGTAGCCGGACCGCGCGCGGCCGCCCGTCGGACCTGGTCGCCGGGCATTCCGGACGGGCGCGCCAGGGCGAGTAACCTTGCTCTGCCCATGTTCGACACCCTCAGCGACCGTTTCGACGGGATCTTCAAGCGACTGCGCGGCCGCGGCCGCCTCGGCGACGCCGAGGTGGACGAGGTACTGCGCGAGATCCGCGTCGCTTTGCTCGAGGCGGACGTGAGCCTCGACGTCGTTCGTGACCTCACCGGGCGGATCCGTGCACGCTGCACGGGTGCCGAGCTGTCGAAGAGCCTCACTCCGGCCCAGCAGGTCATCAAGGTCGTGAACGAGGAGCTGACGTCCACGCTCGGAGGGGAGGCCCTCCGCATCTCGTACGCGTCGCGACCGCCGACCGTGGTCATGCTCGCGGGCCTGCAAGGCGCCGGCAAGACGACGGCTGCGGCCGCGCTCGCCCGCTGGTTCAAGCAGCAGGGTCGCCACCCTCTCCTGGTCGGTGCGGACCTCCAGCGGCCGGCCGCCGTCGAGCAGCTGCGCGTGCTCGGCCGTGGCGTCGGCGTGCCGGTCTTCAGCGACCCCTCGTCGCCGGTCGACGTCGCCCGCCGGGGCGTCGCCGAGGCGGCTCGGGTCGGCCGTGACGTCGTCGTGATCGACACCGCGGGTCGGCTCGCGATCGACACGGAGCTCATGCAGGAGGTGCGGGACGTGGCGGCGGCGACGTCGCCGCAGTACACGTTCTTCGTCGTCGACGCGATGACCGGCCAGGACGCCGTGCGCACCGCCCAGGCGTTCGGCGACGCGCTCGCGCTCGACGGCGTGATCCTCACGAAGATCGACGGCGACGCGCGCGGCGGCGCCGCGCTCTCGGTCAAGCAGGTCGTCGGCAAGCCGATCGCGTTCGTCTCGACGGGCGAGCGCCCGGAGGACTTCGAGCCGTTCCACCCGGACCGGATGGCGAGCCGCATCCTCGGCATGGGCGACGTGCTGAGCCTCATCGAGCGCGCCGAGCGCGAGTACGACGCGGGGGCCGCGGAGAAGGCGATGGAGCGGCTGCGCGCCGGCCGCTTCACGCTCGAGGACTTCCACGACCAGCTCCAGCAGATGAAGCGCATGGGGCCGCTGCAGAGCGTCCTCGGCATGCTTCCCGGAGTCCCGAAGGAGGTGCGGAACGCGTCGATCGACGACCGCGACGTTGCCCGCGTCGAGGCGATCATCCGCTCGATGACCCCGGCAGAGCGCGACGACCCCGCGGTGATCAACGGGTCGCGGCGGGCGAGGATCGCGACCGGGAGCGGGACTTCCGCGACGGACGTGAACAACCTCCTGCGCCAGTTCAAGGAGATGCAGCGCCTGATGCGCTCGAGCGGCGCGATGGGCGCGGCCGTGCGCGCAGGGGGGCGCCGGAAGACCAAGGGTGGTCGGGTGACACCGTCGCTCAAGGACGCCGGCTCGCTCCGTTAGGAGCGGGCCCGGCGGGGGAGCGGCCGACTTGCGGCCGACCCTTGCCCAAGGGGTCTCTGCAGACTGCAGGGCCCGAGGACCGAAGAAGAGAAAGCGAAGGACACGACGTGGCCGTCAAGCTCCGCCTCATGCGGATGGGGAAGAAGAAGCAGCCCACCTATCGGATCGTCGCGGCGGACAGCCATTCACCGCGCGACGGGCGGTTCATCGAGATCGTCGGGACGTACGCGCCCCGGGCGGATCCGTCGGCGGTGAGCGTCGACAACGCACGCGCAGTCGCGTGGCTGGAGAAGGGCGCGCAGCCGACCGAGACGGTCCGCAAGCTCCTCCAGATCTCCGGGGCGTGGGGCGAGTACTCCGCGTCGCGCACCGTGAAGCCGGCGAGGACGCGGACGCGCGCCTCGCGCGTCGCGGGGAAGGCGCCCGCGGGCAAGGCCCCGACGAAGAAGGCGCCCGCGAAGAAGGCGCCCGCGAAGGCCGCCGCGCCCGCCGGCGACGACGCGTGAGCGACGAGTCGTGAGCGACACCTCATCGCCGTTCCAGCCGCCGCCGTTCGCGGAGCCCGGGTACGAGTCCGCGCGGGGCGACGAGATCGACGAGGACCTCGAGACCGAGGACGACGAGCTCGAGGACGACGAGGACCTCGACGGCGAGGACGACGACCTCCAGGACGAGGACGACGAAGACGAAGACGACGCGGACGACGAAGACGACGCGGACGACGAAGACGACGCGGACGACGAAGACGAGGACGAGGACGACGAGGACGACGAGGACGACGAGGACGAGGACGAGGACGACGGTCCCCGTGCAGGTCCCCGTCGTGCGTCTCGGGCGCGAGACGGTGGCGCGGCTCTGGCGGTGCTCGAGCATGTCGCTCGGTCGATCGTCGACGAACCGGACGCGGTGCGCGTCGAGGTGGGCGAGGGCCGTTCCGGCGTCAAGCTCTCGCTGCGCGTCGCTCCTTCCGACATGGGGCGGATCATCGGCAAGCGGGGCAGAGTCGCGCAGGCGTTGCGCGTCGTCGTGCGCGCGGCCGCGGCGAGCGAGGGCACGGACGCGTCCGTCGACATCGTCGACTGAGGACGCGCGACGTGGCGGGCGAGACGGCCCGACCGTGCCGGTGACCGGCCGCGAGGCGCGCCCGATGCTCGTCGTCGGTCACGTCGTGAAGCCCCACGGACTTCGCGGCGAGGTCGTCGTCCACCTCGTGACGAACCGCGTCGAGCGACTCGACGTGGGCTCGCGCCTGCGGTGCGTGCGACGCTCCCCGCGCCGCGGGGCGCCGGGGGCGGCGGGAGACCCCGACGGCGGGCCCGCCGCCGCCCCCTCGTCGCCTCCCGAGGAGCTCGAGGTGCTGGAGTGTCGGCCGCACCAGGGGCGCTACCTCGTGCGCTTCGCCGGTGTCACGACCATCGACGACGCGGAGCGCCTGCGTGGCGCCGCGCTCGAGGCGCCGCCGCTCGAGGACCCCGACGCGATGTTCGTCCACGAGCTCATCGGCTGTACCGTCGTCGACGTCGGCGGCGTGACGCGCGGCACGGTCACGGCGGTCGAGGCAAATCCGGCGAGCGACCTGCTCGTACTCGACGACCGGCACCTCGTCCCGCTCCGATTCGTCGTCGAGCGAGGCCCCGGCCGCCTCGTCGTGGACGCGCCCGACGGGCTCTTCGACTAGCCGCGTGGACGCCGCCCCGGCGCAGCCAGCGGACGACCGGACCCCGGCCGCGGCGCGCCCCGCGCTGCGCGTGGACGTGCTCACGATCTTCCCCGGCCTCGTCGAGTCGTACTGCGAGGAGAGCATCGTCGGCCGTGCCCGCCGGTCCGGGGTCCTCGAGGTGAACGTCCACGACCTGCGCGTCGCGACGACCGACGTCCACCGCACGGTCGACGACTCGCCGTTCGGCGGGGGTGCGGGCATGGTCCTCGCCCCCGGGCCGGTGTTCGCCGCCGTCGAGCTCGTCGCACCGCCGCGCCCGCTGCTCCTGCTGTCGCCCGGGGGCAGGAGATTCGACCAGTCGATGGCTGCGGAGCTCGCGCGCGAGCCGTTCTCGCTCCTCTGCGGCCGCTACGAAGGGGTCGACCAGCGGGTCGCGGACCACCTCGTCGACGGCGAGATATCCATCGGCGACTTCGTGCTCGCGGGCGGCGAGCTCGCCGCGCTCGTCGTGCTCGAGTGCGTCGCCCGACTGGTGCCCGGCGTGCTCGGCAACGAGTCGTCGGCCGCCGACGAGAGCTTCACGACCGGTCTCCTCGAGTACCCGCACTACACGCGGCCCGCCACCTTCCGCGGCTGGGAAGTCCCCGCGGTGCTGCGCAGCGGCGACCACGGGGCGATCGCCCGGTGGCGTGCGGCCGAGTCGCTTCGACGCACGATCGAGCGCCGTCCGGACCTCGTCGCGGCTCGCGGAGGCCTGTCGGAGGGCGAGGTGCGGCTGCTGCGCGAGCACGGCTATCCTCTAGGGGCCGTCGAGTCGTCCGGGGCGAAGCGCCCGGGGTCCCCTGTCGGCGATGCAGCCCTCGAGGAGCGTGACCTTCCATGAACCCGACCGATCTCGTCGACCACGCGTACCTGCGTGACGACATCCCGCCGTTCCGCCCGGGCGACACCTTGAAGGTGCACGTGCGCGTGGTCGAGGGGACGCGCGAGCGCATCCAGGTGTTCCAGGGCGCGGTGATCCGGCGTCAGGGTTCGGGCGCCCGCGAGACGTTCAGCGTGCGCAAGGTGAGCTTCGGCGTCGGCGTCGAGCGGACGTTCCCCGTCCACTCGCCGATCATCTCGAAGATCGAGATGGTGATCGAGGGCGACGTCCGCCGCGCGAAGCTCTACTACCTGCGCGACCGCGTCGGGAAGGCCGCGAAGATCAAGGAGCGCCGAGCTGCACGCTGAGCGCAGCCGGTGACTGGCCGTCACGGCGCGGCCGATCGAGTGCGTCCGAGCGCGACCGCGCGGAGCGGGCGATGAGCGCCGAGGAGGACCTCGACCAGTTCGAGGCCGAGATCGAGCTCGCGCTCTACCAGGAGTACCGAGCGGTGCTCCCCATGTTCCGGTTCGTGGTGGAGACCGAGCGGCGCTTCTACCTAGCGAACGACGTGAAGGTCACGCCGCACGAGGACGATGGCACGACCTACTTCGAGGTCGAGCTGGGCGACGCCTGGGTCTGGGACATGTACCGGCCGGCGCGCTTCGTGTCCTCGGTGCGCGTCGTGACCTTCAAGGACGTGAACGTCGAGGCGCTGCCGGAGAAGGAGCTCTAGTGCGTTCGCCGCGCCCCCGCGCGGCGAACACGGGTCCGGGCGGGTCGGGCGCGGCGGGCCCCCGTGCGCTCGGGCGGGCCGGTGAGGACCTCGCGGCCGCGTGGTACGAGGCGCGGGGCTATACGGTCCTCGAGCGCAACTGGCGCTGTGAGCTCGGCGAGATCGACCTCGTGTGCGCGACCGGCGCCGTGCTCGTCGTCTGCGAGGTCAAGGCCCGCAGCACCGACTGGTACGGCGCGCCCGCCGAAGCGGTCGGCCGGGCGAAGCAGCTGAGGCTCCGGCGCCTGTGCGCTCGGTACCTCGCGGAGAGCGGGCGCCGTGCGGCCCAGGTCCGCTTCGACGTCGCGTGCGTGCTCGCCGGCGAGCTCTCGGTCGTGACCGCCGCGTTCTGATCCCTCCGGCGGGTGCCGGCGAACGCGCGGATCAGACGGGGTCGACGCCTCGCGCGCCGTCGTCGAGGACGTGCTCGCTCCAGCGCCGGCCGTCCCAGTAGCGCTGCTCGTGACGGCCCGTCGCGTCCGCGTACCAGCCGAACAGCGGGGTCGCACCGGTTTCGTCACGCGCGGGCGGTGGTGGGCCGGCGGGTGCAGCGACCGGTGGATCGATCTCGATCGCCCCGCGGAGCACCGTGGTCTCCGGGCCCGGGTAGCGGGACAGGTGACCCGCGGCTGGTGCCGGCGCGGCCGGCTTCGTCGTCGCCTGGGCGACGAGCTCGACCACGAGGCCAAAGGGCTGGAAGAAGAAGCAGATCGCTCCCCAGACCACCGACGGTAGGCGCCACGGTGTCACGCCGCGCGCGAGCCGGTGCCGGTGCGACATCCGGTACCCGAGCATCGCGAACAGGCACGCGAACGCGAGCGAACCGACGATCTCGCCGCGCGTATAGCCCGCGAGCAGTGACCCGAACGTCATCAGGTCGCCTCGCCGTCACGTCGTCCGCACCCGTGCATGGCCACGAGCCTACCGGCTCATCTGGTCTTTCCCCACGCCGCTTGTCAAGTGCCTCGCCGGTTCCGGCGATCGCCCCTCCGGGCGCCGTCATCGGCCCGGTGGGCGGCCGCTCCGGTGCGCCCAGCAGCCCTGGTGCCAGTGCCGTCGTTCGCCTGGTTCGCCGAGCGGCACGACGACGACGTGGGCGACACCCTCGGCGATCTCCTGGTTGCATCCCGGGCAGCGGTAGGTCTTGCGAGCCTCGTAGGGCTGGACGCGGCGCACCTCGGCGCTCGTGCCGGTCGTCGGGTCGTGCGTGAACCGCGTCCCCGCGTCCCGGCCACCGGCGGCGCGTGGCACGCCGTCGCGCCCCGTGCCCGGACGCGGGGGCCGTCGGTCCCCACGTCCCCGGCGTCCGACCATCCACCGAGTATCCCGCGCCTGACGCCTGACGCCTGACGCCTGACGCCTGACGCCTGACGCCTGACGCCTGACGCCTGACGCCTGACGCCTGACGCCTGACGCCTGACGCCTGACGCGCACCCGGCTCGTAGGGTGAGGCACCGCACGCGACCTCTCGGTCGACGGCGGGACGCCGCTCGAGTGTGCGTCGATCGGGTGCCGGCAAGGCTCCCCGGACGTCTCTGCTCGGCGAGGTTTCCGGATGATCGCAGCACTTGGGTCGGCGACGCTGCTCGGTGTCGAGGGCCGCCCAGTGACCGTCGAGGTGCACGTCGCGAACGGTCTCCCCGCCTTCGCCATCGTCGGCCTTCCCGACGCCGCGTGCAGGGAGGCACGAGACCGGGTGCGTGCAGCGTTCCTGTCGAGCGGTCTCGCGTGGCCGATGCGTCGCGTGACGGTCAACCTCGCTCCGTCCTCGATGCGCAAGGCCGGCGCGGGCCTCGACCTCGCGATCGCGGTCGGGCTGCTCGTCGCCACCGGCGAGATCGACGGCCCGGCGACCCGCGACTGCGCGTTCCTCGGCGAGCTCGGCCTCGACGGCTCGCTCCGACCGGTCCCGGGCGTCCTCGCGCTCGTCGACGCCGCGCAGGCACCGGCCGTCGTCTGCCCTGCTGCGTCCCTCGCCGAGGCCCGGCTCGTGCCGGGCCGCCGCGTGTTCGGGGCGCGCTCGCTCCTCGAGGTCCTCGACGGGCTCACGGGTCGCGGCGCCTGGCCCGCGCCCGCTCCGCGCGAGCCGACCGGCGCGACCGGCGCGTCACCAGCCGCTCCCGCGCCGGACCTCGCGGGCGTGCGCGGTCAGCGCGTCGCGAAGCGCGCGCTCGAGGTCGCTGCGACCGGCGCGCACCACGTGCTGTTCGTCGGCCCGCCGGGCGCGGGCAAGACGATGCTCGCTCGCTGTCTCCCGGGCCTCCTGCCGCCGCTCGGAGGCGAGGACGCGCTCGAGGTCGCTCGGGTGCGATCGGCGGCGGGGCTCCCGCTGCCCCCGCCCGGTGAGCTCGGTCGGCCGCCGTTCCGCGCCCCCCATCACAGCTGCTCGCCCGTCGCGCTAGTCGGCGGCGGCACGACGCAGTTGCGTCCCGGAGAGCTGAGCCTCGCATCGGGAGGAGTCCTGTTCCTCGACGAGCTCGGCGAGTTCCCGGCTAGCGTGCTCGAGACGTTGCGCCAGCCCCTGGAGGACGGCGCGGTGCTGGTGAGCCGTGCTCGTGCGAGCACGCGGCTGCCCGCGAGGGTGCTGCTCGTCGCCGCGGCCAACCCGTGCCCGTGCGGCGAAGGGACCGAGCCGGGCGCGTGCCGGTGCACGCCGGCGATGCGCGAGCGGTACGCGAGGAGGCTCTCGGCCCCCTTTCTCGACCGCTTCGACCTACTCGTGAGGGTCGACCGACCGAGTCCGGCCGACCTCCTGAGCTCCGGCGACGCCGAGGCGACGGCCGCGGTCGCTGCGCGGGTCGCACGCGCACGCGCACGCGCCGCGGAGCGGGGCGTGCGCGCGAACGCCCAGCTGTCCGACGCGCGTCTCGACGAGGTCGCGGTGCTCTCGGACGACGCGAGGGGGCTCCTCGAGGCGCGGCTCGCCGGCGGAGCGCTGAGTGCGCGCGGGCTCGCTCGGATCAGGCGCGTCGCGCGGACGCTCGCGGACCTCGCAGGTGCGGGCGACGTCCTCGACGCCGAGCACGTCGCCGTCGCGCTCGAGCTCCGCTCCGCGCGCGACGTCCTGCTCGGGACGCGGCGGGCATGACGTGCCACGACGCACTCGGCGCGCCTTCGGCGCCGGCGGATCCGTCGATCGACGGTGGCCGGCGCGGCGCCGCCCCGGCCCGCGCGCTCCCGCGTGCGGACCTCGCGTGCGCCGTCGCGCTCGCCTCCCTGCCCGGAATGGGGCCGGCGAGCCTCCGGGCGCTGATCGCGGACCGGTCGCCGACGTCGTGCTGGGACGAGGTGCGCCGCGGCGTGCTCCAGCCGCCGTCGACCGAGGGCCGCGCCGTGGCGTCGTTCCGGCGCCGGGCTGGAGCATGGCGCGAAGCCGCGCAGTCGGTGAGCCCGTCGGACGCGCTCGAGCGCTGCGACGCGCTCGGCATCGCGGTCCACGTGATCGGGCAGCCCTCGTACCCGAGCGTGCTCCTCGCGGACCCGAGCCCGCCGGCCGTCTGCTTCACGATCGGCGCGCGGGCGGCTGAGGCCGGAGCTGCGGGCACGCCCCGCGTCGCGGTCGTCGGGACGAGGTCGTGCACCCACTACGGCGAGGAGGTCGCGGCGGAGCTCGGCGCCGGGCTCGCCGCGCGCGGCGTCTCGGTCGTGTCGGGGCTCGCGACCGGCATCGACGCCGCGGCCCACGAAGGTGCGCTCGTGCATGCGGCAGTCGCGCCGCCGCTCGCGATCCTCGGATGCGGCGTCGACGTCGTCTACCCGGCCTCGAATCGGCGCCTGCGGTCGCGCGTCGCCTCCGACGGTGTGCTCCTCGCCGAGTCGGCGCTCGGCACGCCTCCCGAGCGATGGCGCTTCCCCGCGCGCAATCGGCTGATCGCGGCGTGCGCCGACGTCCTCGTCGTCGTCGAGTCCCATCACCGCGGCGGCGCGATGCACACGGTCGACGCGGCCATCGCACGCGGGGTTCCGGTCGCGGCCGTTCCCGGTTCCGTGCGCAGCGCCGCGTCGCGCGGGACGAACGCGCTGCTCGCGGACGGCGCCGCGATCGCACGCGACGTCGACGACGTCGTCGCGCTCCTCGCGCTGCGGCGAGCGGGCGCGAGCGGGACGGCAGGACCCGGTTGCACAGCGGTGCACGAGGCTTCGCCGCAGCGCGTGGGCGCTGCGGCGGTCCCGGCGCCCGGCGGGAGCATCGACGGTGCCGGCCGCGGGCTGGGCGACGCGGAGGAGCGCGTCCGCCGGGCCGTGCGTGGGGGAGTCACGACGCTCGAGGTGGTGCTCGCCCGCACGGGCCTCGGAATCGGCGCCGCGTCGCTCGCGCTCGACCGGCTCGCCGGGCTCGGGCTCGTCCGCCGGGGCGCGGCCGGCTACGAGGCGGTCGACGCGCGGTCGGTCGACGGGTCTGCTAGGCACGCGCACGATGGCTGACGCACGCTCGCGCCGGATGATCCGCTGCGCGGTCCGTGCGACCGTGACCGGTGATCCGGTCGACGGCACCGGCGTCGTCGCGTACCGGGCGCTCGTGGACCTCGGCGTCACGGCCGAGCGGGCGGGCCTCGACGCGCTGTTCGTCGGGCCCTCGCCGACGCTCGACCCGTACGTGCTGCTCGGTGGCGTCGCCGCGTCGACGAGCGAGCTGGCGCTCGGCTGCCTCGCGGCACATGCGGGCGAGCGTCCCGCCGCCATGCTCGCGAAGGTCGTGACCGGACTCGACGTGTGCTCCGGCGGGCGCGCCGTGCTCGGGATCACCGACGAGCCCGCAGGGTTCACCCCGGCCGTCGACCGGGACGGTGGCGGCGGGCGGCCCGACACGGGTCGCCTGTCCGACGCGCTCGAGATCTGCCGCGCGATGCTGCGCGTGAGCGCCCCGACCTACGCCGGTCGCCGCACGGGGATCTCCGGCGCGTGGAACGAGCCGCGGCTCGAGGGGCTCCGGATCGCGATCCTCGCGCCGTTCGACGGCGCGCCCGACGCGCTGGTCCTGCGCGCGCTCGAGCTCGCGGCACGCTTCGCCGAGATCTGCGTCGTCGACACCGGCACCGGTGTTCCGGGGAGCCGCGGAGGCACCCGTTCGCCCGGCGCGACCCGCGCCGACGGTTCGAGCGGCGCGTGGCTCCGGGAGCGTTTCGCAGCCGCGTGCCTCGACGCGGGTCGCGTCCCCGGCGACGTCCGGCTCCTCGCTCGGTGCGTCGACGGCGGCGGCGCCGTGTCCGACGTGATCGATCGGGGCGCGCGCTGGCTCGACGCGTGCGCGGACGGCGTCGTCGTCGACGTCGGCCCCGTCGAGCGCGCCCGCGACCGCCACGCCGAGCTCGTCGCCGCGCTCGGCGCGCTCGCGCCCTGACCGGCGGCCGGACGCCGCGACAGCTACCGTGCGGCGATGGCACTGCCCGTCTCGGAGCGACCCGCCTATCCGTCGATCAGCGCAAAGGCCTTCGAGCACCCCGCGGACCGCGCGGCGACGGCGGCCCTCGCGACGATCCCGCTGCTCGACCGGGTCCTGAAGAAGCTCAGCGAGCTCCGGTTCGAGCGCTCGTTCCAGCAGCTGCTGCTCGCCGACGCGGTCCGGCTCGGCGAGCGCCAGCTCCCCGAGGTCCACGCCGCGCACCTGTCGGCGCTGCGTACGCTCGACATCGCGGGTCGTCCCGAGCTCTACGTGGCGCAGCTCCCGTCCATGAACGCGATGACGGTCGGTTCGTCGCGCCCCGTCGTGATGCTCGGCGCCTCGCTCGTGAAGTCGCTGCCGAAGGACGAGCTCGCCGCCGTGATCGGCCACGAGGACGGCCACGTGCTCGCCGACCACGTCCACTACGCGACCGTGCTCGCGATCCTCCAGCGCCTGCTCTCGACGGGGCTCTCTCCGGTCGGGCGGTTGCCGCTCCAGGCGGTCGTCCTCGTCCTGCTCGAGTGGTACCGGTGCGCGGAGCTGAGCTGCGACCGGGCTGCGACGCTCGTGGTCGACGACCCGATGGTCGTCTGCCGCCTGCTCATGGACATCTCGGGCGGCGGTGCCGAGGGGCTCAACGTCGACGCGTTCATCCAGCAGGCACACGAGTACGCCGAGACCGAAGACGTGCTCGCACGCCCCGGACGCTGGTTGACCGAGCTCGGTCGCACGCACCCGTACGCGGTGCGGCGGGTCGGCGAGCTCACCCGGTGGGTCGCGGAGGGGGAGTTCGACCGCATCCGCTCGGGCAGCTACGTGCGCAGGGGCCAGGAGCCTCCCGTGACCGACCAGCTCCGCGAGGCGACCGAGCACTACCGCAGGCGGTTCACCGAGATCGTCGACCGCGTCGCGGGAGGGACCCAGAAGCTGTTCAACCAGTTCTCCGCCTGGCTCCGCTCGGACGGCGGGGAGGGCGACGGCGACTGAACCCGTACGCGGGATCCCCGGCCGCGACCGGTCGGACGGACCCTACGGCTCGTCGCTCGCGGCGAGGAGCGCGAGGTACGCCTCGGCAGCTTTCTCGGTGACCGGTCCGGGGCAGAGCGCGAGCGGCACGCCGTCGATCGCGGCGACGGGCTGGACACCTCGCAGCGACGAGGTGACGAACGCCTCGTCGATCGCGCCCGACCGGAACTCCGCGATCGGCAGGTCGCGCTCCACCGCCCCGTGGGTCTCGATGACGAGCGCGCGCGTCACGCCCGCGAGGCATCCCGAGGAGAGCGGTGGCGTGAGCGTCACTCCTGCGCGCACGACGAAGATGTTCGATCCCGTGCCCTCGCAGAGCTCGTCGCGAGTGTTCGCGAAGATCGCCTCGTCCGCGCCACGCTCCGCCGCCCACGAGAGCGCGCGCACGTTCTCCCCGTACGACGTGGTCTTGAGCCCGCTCAACGCGCCGCGCTCGTTCCGCCGCCACGGCGGCACCGCGACCGAGCAGTGCTCGCGGTGGTCGACGTCCGGCGGAGCGACCGCGACGACGACGGTGCGCGGTCCGGCGAGACGCGCCGACCCGAGCGGCCCGATGCCGTCGGTGACCGTGATGCGGATGCGCCCGTCCGCGAGGCCGGACGCCGCGACGACCTCGCGCGTCGCACGAGCGAGCTCCTCGGCGTCGGGCGGCTCGATCCCGAGGCCCACGGCCGAGCGGGTGATCCGCTCGAGGTGCCGGCGGAGCGCGAACGGCCGCCCGCTGCGGAGCAGGACCGTCTCGAAGACGCCGTCGCCGACGACGAACCCGTGGTCGAGGGCCGAGACGTTCGCGTCGCGCTCGTCGACGAGGGATCCGTTCACGTAGCACAGGGCCATGGCCGAAGCCTACGACCGGCCCCGCGCCGGCGCAGTGCGCCGCGCCGGACGACACCGTCGCCGCGCGTGCCGGCAGTAGCGTCGACCCGGTGGACGGACCTGACGAGGCGAGGTACCCGCTGCTGTCCGCGCTCCGTGGCCCGGCCGAGCTGAAGGCGCTCCCGCTCGAGCGGTGTGCGGACCTCGCGGACGAGCTGCGCGCGTTCATCGTGGA
>Ga0307374_10001499_pt1 | contig 43181 bp, 31 predicted proteins | sample OX3MG_FD_202532 | JGI IMG/M metagenome (GOLD analysis project Ga0307374, IMG submission 202532) | Soil microbial communities from Risofladan, Vaasa, Finland - OX-3 | ecosystem: Environmental > Terrestrial > Soil > Coastal area > Acid sulfate soil | place: Finland: Risofladan, Vaasa | collected...
ACTGATGCACGGAAGGGTCCGCGGGTTTGCTACGCTGGCGTCCGGTCTTGGGGCTGTAGCGCAGTCCGGTAGCGCACCTCGTTCGCATCGAGGGGGTCAGGGGTTCGAATCCCCTCAGCTCCACCCAAACCTGCAGCTCAGAGCCCAGGCTGAGGCTCGCGGTGATCCCCCGAAGATCGTTTGTCACTCAGATGTCACCGGGACGAGACGCCAGTAGGTGACATTGTTCGCGCCTGGATGAATTTTCCGGCACTCCCGACCCGTCCTCGGCCATCCTGTGACCGAGCCGAGCCGAGCCGAGGCGTCGGCCCGGCCGCGTCACCGCAGTGCTGGCGCGGGTGGATGCTGGAACTCACCGCGCATCTTTCTAGGAAGGCCGATGGACATCAAGTCGCTGGAGGAACTCCGCCAGGCCGATGAACGGACCCTGCGGTTCATTTCGCTCGGTTTTTCGACCGGTGGCATGCTCCGCCCGGAGGATGCCGCCGTGTACCAGCAGGAGGTCATCAGCCATGCGGAACTGGTGCCTGCGGTTGCGGAAGGCACGCGGAACACTTTCGAGCGGCTGCGCTCGCTGCACGCCTACGGGGTGCTGTCCTACGAGATCTTCACTGCCGCCGAAGACCTGGCGCACCTGGTCATCGAGCAGGCGCTCCGCGACCGGTTCCTCGAATTCCACCATGGCGTCGTGATCTTTGAGGATGCTCGCGGCGCGATGCACGAGGTGACGGCGGCAACATTCGATGCGCTGTACCGCGAGATCCATCAGGAGGGCCGGCTGCGCAGGCCGCACAGGTGGCGGCTGCGGGTGCGCCGGACTGGGGAACTGATCTACTTCGACGGGATGCTCGGCTCCCTGTTCCGGTGGGCCCGCGGTGAGGGCCTGCTCCGGGGACAGCGCAACCGCTGGCTTGAGCCGGTGCTGATGAAGTTCAGAAATCTCGTGGCCCACGGATCGGGCGACCACCTCGTGATGCCAGTGGACGCGGCGCGCACCATCAGCGACGCCGCCGAGATCATCAACCACCTCTGGGGATCGGCCACACCAGGCGGACGCCTCTACCCCGCGCCGGTCCACCGTGCGATCCAGGCGGTGGCGTGGAGCCCTGGCGGTTCGGTGATGAGCGGACCAGCCAGCTTCCCGCCAGACCCGCGGTTCTCGGGCTGGACTTACGTCGTGGTGCGGGCGGTGCCCCGTGACGACGGGCTGAGTCGCCTGGATGGCCTGCACGAGACGACCACCTATCCGTGCGACCTGCTCTGGGGCCCGGGTACCTGGGAGGACGCCGCCGCCTGGCTGGACAAAGAGCAGCCGGAGGATGACGAAGCGGAGGTTCTGGACCGGCTGTTCCTGTTTCAGCGCCACCAGGGCCGCCTGCACCTGCCGCGCAGTCCCGATGTCGCGGCCGGCCTGGCGGAAGATGAGCGACAGGGAACCTGGTACCTCGTCCGGGCTGACTCCCCCGCCGACGCGGTCGGGCATGCTCGCGCCGTCGTCGCCGGCCAGTGTTCTTCTGACGAAGGATCGTGTGAGCGATGCGTCGCGGAAGCCGTTGGCGCCGGCACCTGGCAGGAGATCATGGACCTCGCCGCCAGTACCGGGATCACCATCACGCCACGGCGGCCGCCAGACACGAGAGTGCCCTCGATGAGGAGCTGGCCGCGCTACTTCGAGGCTCCCGGCGCCAGCTAGGAAATCGTCGCGCTACGCGGCTGGCACAGCAAGGCTGTCATGCTTGATTGCTACTGGGAGAGCCCAGGCTCAGGCCGGGATCAGGGCTATCGTCGTCGGGGTCATTGCGGTTCCTGCCAGTACATTCGCAATTGCTCTGCCGTCAGGAGGCCGTGAGTTCGAATCTCGCCATCCCGACCAAAGGCGCAGGTCATGGGCTTGTGCCGAACGACGAGGGTGACGTTCAAGATCTTTTGACCGTCGCCTGACCGTGAGATTGAACGTCGACCGGCGGTCCTTACTGTCACAGACTGGGTCCCGCTGGCACGGCGGATGGGCGTGCTGCTGGATCACGGTGAATACCGGGGGTCGCCCCGGGTGTCGACACTGCCCCGAGACGGCCACGAACTCTAAGTAGCTTGGGCGCGCCGTGGTCCGCGCGTACGGTGCTCGCGTGCTGCCCGCAGGTCCTGATCATGCGCACGGCGTGCCGGATAGGGCTGAACGCTGTCGACTGGGCTCATAACCCAGAGGTCGCAGGTTCAAATCCTGCCCCCGCTACCAAGTAGTTGCAGATCAGAGGCCCGATTGCCGGAGACGGCGTTCGGGCCTTTTGCTTGGTTGTTGGCGGTTCGTTGGCGGGACGGGACCTCCGAGTGCGGCAGTTGACGGTTTCGATCGGCACAGAGCATCATCGCGGGAGCTCTTGATGCTGCCATCGCCCGGCCCCATGCTGGCCGCCGTCGACGTTGTGCGGGTCGTCCACAGTTGCGGACCGCTGGCCTCAAGGTCGCCAGGGCGGCGCGACTCTCTCAAGGCGGTAGCACGGGTTCAAATCCCGTCGGGGCTACAGAGGTAGCAGCAGGTCAGGGGCCTGGTCGCCGGGCACGGCGGCCGGGCCTTGATCATTTGTCACCCATTTGTCACCGGGTTCTGCCGTCCCCGTGCGGTGGCAGGTGACATTGGATAGCAGCGATCGCTACGTCAGCGGGGCGGTGAGCGCTGCTCGCATGAACTTCCTGGTTGCCGCTGTACGGCTCAGCCGGGAGAGGGTGCCGGGTCGGTGGTGCCTGCGGCTGGCAGCATGGGAGATGTCAGCCACAGGGCTATCCGGTAGACGAGGTAGCCGAGGATGGCGGCCGCGGCGGCGGGTGCGGCGATGACGCATGCTGCGCCGATGGCCATTCCGCCGCCGGTAGCGGCGGCGCCGATCGCGGCGAGCCCGGAGGAGATCCCGGCGGCGCCGAGGCCGGGGACGCCGAGCGCGCTGACGGCGGCGGCACCGGCGGCTGAGCCGGTGAGAGCGCCGACGGCCGTGCCGATCCGCCCGGCGGTCCTGGCGGCGCGCTCGGGGCCGGGGAGGTCGTCATCCCGGCGCAGGGCGTGGTGCATGATCGCGACGCTGGTGAGCGCCGGGGCGGTGCCCAGGACGACCAGGCCCGCGACGGCTCCGCCGCCGACGAGCGCGCCGTAAGTGGCCAGCCCGGACATGATCCCGGGGCCGCTGAGCCCGGCCACCAGGCCTGCTGGGCCGATAACGGTGGCGGTCAGGGCCGTGGCGACCAGGGGCGTGACGACGGTCCCGGTAGTCGCGGCGACCGAGCGGACCTGGTCGCTTTCGTGATCACCGGTCGCGCACCAGCGCGCGAAGTGCTGGCAGTTGCTGAAGATCAGGTTGTAGTTGCCCTCGCCGAGCCGGGACATGGCCCGGTCGACGATGTCCTCCGGGTCGTGCGCGCCGGAGTACCGCCGGACGGTGACCGGCCGGCCGCCGGCGAATCGCGCGAGGGAGTCGGTCTGGACGCGGGCGGCGGCCTTTCCGCCGTCGGGCGTGCCGCCGGTCAGGTGGATGACGAGCCCGTCGCCGAGGTAGATGCCGTCGTGGCGGGCCGTCCAGGGGTACCCGGCGCGGATGTGGTCGCCGCGGCGGAGCCCGCCGTGTTCGCCGGGATGGTGGGGGAGTTGCGGAGCGGTGCTCATCTGGATCTCCTCGCTGGGCCCTCGGGGAGCCGCTGTCAGTCCTGACTGTAGTCTTCCGGGGAGTGCTCTGGAGCCTGCCCTGGGCCTGTCTGTGATCATGGAAGCAGGTCGAAGTGGCTGGTGCAAGCCAGATAACTGCGGATGCAAGTTATCCCGCTCCGGGCTGGGAGTACTCAGCAGTGATGCGAGTTATCCCATGTCTTGGCGGGAGTACTCGGAAGTAGCATGGCAGCATGAAACCTGAGCAGGATCCCGGCACTCTGCCTGCGGAGCTGGAGAGCGCTGACCTGCTGGCTGCCGCCGCCCGGGCCGGGACGGGGATCAGCGACCGGATGCTCGAGACGTTCCGCGCCCGGGGCCTGATCCCTCGCCCGCGCCGCGTCGGGTATCGCGGCCGGGCGCCGGTGTGGCGCTACCCGCCCGGCACCGACCGCCAGCTTCTTGCGCTGCTGGGCTGGCGCGAGCACGCCAGGGACCCCGATGTGCTCCAGGTTCTGCTGTGGATCGATGGATTCCCCATCCCCGCCGCCGCCGTCCGTGATGCCCTCACCCGCCAGCTCGGCATCGTGACCGGCGCGATTGACCAGGAGATCAGCCGTCGCGCCCGCGACCTGGGCCTGGACCCGTCCGACGAGAGGGCCCGCGGTCCGGCCATCGACGCGCTAGCCGGCACCATGGCCGGCAAGCGCGGGGCAACACCGCTCGTCCGCCGCAGCCGGATGCGCGCCAGCGACCGAACCCACGCGGTCGCGCTCGTGGTCCGGCTATTCGGCCTGGGCGAGACCATCGACGGTACTGCCCACGACGCCACCCTCATCGAGAACGTCCTGGGGATTGCTCCCAACGGGCGCCGCCACTCCATCGACGGCGAAGAGCCCTGGCTGACCGGGCCGGCCGAGGATCTGTTCGGCGCCGCTGGGATCATCGGCCTTCCCCGGCTGGCCGAGGCCGTCGCCAGCGCCACCGAGGCAGAACTGGGCGCGGCCCGGCAGACCGTCGTCGCGCTGTTCCAGTACCTGCCCCTGATGATCCGCATGGTCGGTGTCATGTTCGGCGACGACAACTACACCGGGCTCGCCGGCCTCGGACAGCTCGATCAGCAGCCCGAGTTCGTCATTTACCTCGTTCCGATGGTCATCGCCATGCTCAAGGCCGGGTGGAAGGAGAACCTGGACGTCGTCACCTCCGCTCTGCAGCCACTCCCCGAGCTAGCCGCACAGGCCCAGCGCATCCCCGACATGCCCGCTGTGCAAGTTGATGCAAACCTGGCAGGGCAGCCAGCAGCTGTCCGCAAGCGAGGAGACCGCCTTATCGAGGCCGCTATCGAAGGCAAGTTTGAGTCCGATCACACGAAGCGGCGACCGGGAGTCACCTAGCCGAGAACAGTCCGGAAGGTGGCAGTTGACCAGGAACCATTCTCGGCTGCGGGCTCGGCTACAGCATGGTAAGGAGAAGGTCTACGGTTCGATTCCGTAAGGGGGCTCCGCATGACGGCAGGTCAGGGGCGGGACCCGGGTCTCGGCGGGATGGCTTGAAGATCGTTTGACCGTCATCTGACCGTCGTTCTGGGCGTCTGCTGGCGGCACTGAGCCTGATGGATCGGCCTGCGATGACAGTGCGGTCGGCGCTGGCTGGGCGAGATAATGAACAGGCCGGGGCGGGGTGGGAACCTCCGTCGATCACGCGACTCCTTCGCTGCGGCCATCACCAGCGAGGCGTTACAGGTTGAGTTGTCGCCTGGCATAGGCGATGAGCCTGGCGCGAGCCCACGAGAGCGCGGTGTCGATGTCCTGCGCTCTGCGCAGCCCAAGGGGCAGGGAACGGCTGTTGCGGTATTGCCGTTCCTGTTCGGCTGCTGGATGCTGGCCGGTCATGCGCATCGCCGGATCGCCCAGTCCGGTGAAGGTCTCGACCGGGCAGGCGGGCCGGCGCGCGGCGTTGAGATGCTCGAGTGTGTGCGTGCTGAGCAGGTACTGCAGCGGTCCCGGTTCGCCGAGGCCGCCGGGGGCGACATTGAGGCTGACGTACTGGGCGAGTAGTCCGGCTGCTGCGCTGACGGAGAGTACGGCAACGTTCGCTGACTCTTCGGTGGCATCGGGTCCGGCATCTGGATGGTCCGGCTCGGCGTTGCCTGTGATGTAGGAGGGGTCGTCGAGTGCGCCGGACTGGTCGGCGGCGACGGCGCCGAGGTCGAGTTGCCCGATGCAGCTCATGCATGGCCGGCCGGGGTAGATCACGTGGGAGCGCCAGGTGGCGTTGCGCATCCCACTGCCGTCGGCGAAGACGTCGATTGCGATGCCGCCGTCGATGACCGGTATGTAGTCGCGGTAGGCGAGGAGGTTGAGGACCGCGCGGGGCCAGGACCGGTCGACGCAGCAGATGACCTGGTCGTAGTCAAGTGCCGTGGCGAGCCCGCCGGGCTCGCAGATGCTGAGGTCGAAAGTGTCGATGACCGGTGTGATGGCAGTCGCGTTCTCCCTGGCCAGCCGCCGGGCGAGGTCGAGCTTGCTGCGGCGCAGCCACGCGTCGCTCGCGGCGGCCCCGATGAGCCGGTCGAGATTGTGCTGCTTGATGGTGTCGAAGTCCATCAGCCCGAGGCGGGTGACGCCGGTCGCGGCAAGCCGGACAGTGATGTCGAGGCCGACGCTGCCCAGCCCGACGACCAGGACGGACCGGCGGGTCAGGTCGGCGTGCCGGCGCGGTCCCCAGCTGGCTACTGACCGGATCATGCTCGGTGGCCGGGCGGGTACCGGGACGATCTGGTCGTTCCAGGTGACCTGAAGCTCGGGGCCGAGGACGCGGACGTTCTCGCTGTAGGTGGGGGCGATATCTCCGGCGACGCCGTGGTCCCAGTGCCGGGCCGACCACGCGCGATCGCGGCCGGCGAGCGTCATGCCGACAAGCGGGAGTCCGGTGATCTCGCGGACCAGGTTGGCGTAGGAGGACTCGGTGTCGCGGTCGGGACCGCTCATGGCCTGCCAGCCGCGGCCGCCTGGATGGCTGTGCAGCAGGACGACGCCGTCGCTGTCTGAGGCGGCGGCCGCGGCGACGCGGAGGACGTACTCGCCAGAGATGGTGGCGTTGCCGTGCACCTCGCGTTCGCCGGGCTCGGGGAGGTGCACCCGGCGCAGCAGGGCGGTGCGCCGGGTGGCGCCCGTCGAGGGCCGGTAGGTGGCCAGGCAGATGTCTTCCTGCCCGTCGGTGCGCAGCAGGTGAGCACGCAGCGCGCCCTCGGTCTCTGCGGTCATCGCGGCCGAGGTCCTGGCCGGGTCGCTGCGGCGGGCGTCGTCGCGGTAGCGGGTCATTGGGCCAGGGCCAGGACGCCGCGCACGTGAGCGAGCCATGCCTGGGCGGGGTTCGCATCGGTGCCCCAGCCGGCGATCTGCCGTGAATGGCGCAGCCAGCCGGTGATCTGCGATGGCTGGCAGTTAGTCCGGGCGAAGGTAACCGTGGCCGGCAGGTGGATCCAGTGAGGCGGGGCGACTGGCCAGCTGGCGAGTTCGGCGGCCTCGACTGCGGTCTCGATGGCCTGGCCGGCGTGCTGGCCGGCGAGAACGTGGATCTGGTAGAAGACGAGCGGCCCGCGCCGACCCGGGGCAGCGGCGAGGCTGTCCAGGCCGGCGACGAACTGGCTGACCGGGTCGCTCATCAGGCGACGTCAGCGTGGCAGCGGATCGAGACGAACCGGTCTCCCTGGTGGATGTCGACGATCTGGTCGTCGCGGAACCGGGTCGGCGTGCGGTCGTGGCCGTGGAGCTGGCCGAGGTCGTAGCGGGCCGGGTCGAGGCCGACGAGGCGAATCAGGTCAGCGGCGGGCTGGCGCCGCACCGTGGTCCGCTCGGGCCGGCCGTCGACGGTGAACTCGACCGGCCCGTGCAGCTCGGTCACGTTCTCGGCCTGGCCGTTGCGGCCGGCCGCGCTAGGGTGCTCAGGGGTTACGTCTGACATGGGATCCTCCGCTGGTGCCGTGCCCCGGGCGGGGCGATCAGGTCCTGCACCCTGATGTCGGCGCCGGGCACGCCAGCGAAAGCCGGCCCTTGGTTTCCGGGTACCCCGGCGTGGCCGCTTTCGTTTGCCGCGCGCTCAGCGACAGTAGGGCAAGACCATGAACGAGCCAGCCAGCGTCGGCCCTGCCGGCCTCCCGCCTGTCGGCCAGCCGCATCCGCTGCTGGCCGACCGGAAGAGGCTGGACCGGATCACGTCGAACATGGACCTCACCATCCAGCGGACGCTGTATGGCCATCTGCTCGGCGACGGCCAGGAGCGGCTGCTGCACGGCGGCGCCTCGGCCAGGGATGTGCTGCAGGAGTCGCTGCTGGACCTGCTGCGCTACGACCCGGCCAGGCTCACGACCAGCTGGGAAGGGCTCAGCGTGATCATCGCCCGCCGTCGCGCGATCGACGCGGTGCGGGAATCGACCAGGGGCCGCCGCGCTGCGGACACGGCCGCCGGCGACCCGGACCAGGTCACCGTCGTCTCCTTCGACGCCTTGCTTGACGAGCACGCCGGCGCGGCCTGCTCCGGCTGGGACGACCCGGAGCAGGCCTTCGCCCGCAACGAGCAGCAGAAGGCGCTGCGGCGGCTCATCCGCGAGCTGCCCGAACCGTCCCGCACGATCGTCAGCGCTCTCCATTTCGAGGGCCGAAGCAGGGTCGAGATCGGCAGGCAGGTAAACCTGACCCCGCAGCGAGTCGGCCAGATCTACACCAAGACGCTCCGGGAACTGCTTGAGAAAGCCCAGAGCGACCCGGACTTCCCGACTGACACGCCCCGAGGGGAGATGACGTCATCATGAACGATCGCGACTTCTCCGGCGCAGAGGCCGCCGGGCGCATCGACGCCCACGCCGAACCCACCATTACCGACCCGGTCGACGCCGCACTGGCGTCTTACCTTGACTTTCTCGAAGGTCTCGCCGGGCGCCCGGACCTTGACCAGCTCTCGGCTGATGATCGCCGCCGCGTCAGCGCCGTGATCGGCAGCCTGCTCGCCGGCCGGGGGATCGAGCTGGACGGCTCGACGCCGTCGGTGGAGGCACTGCTCGCCGGCACCGAACTGGAGTCACTGCTGGAGTCACCGGACCTCGCCCGCGGCGATCGCGGCCAGGGCAGCGGCGGGGACCGTGAAGCCGCCCAGGTGGACGCCGCCCGGCCGATCGACCGGGAACGGGCGCGGGTCGAGCGGATCGCACACGCGCTGCGCGGCGCGGACAGCCGCGTCCGGGTGACGGCCGGGCCGCACAAGCTCCTCGGCCCGGCCGTCACCGTGACCTACCTGGACCTGCAGATCGTGTTCTTCCCGGCCGGCGGGCACAGCCCGGTGATCAGTCGGCACACTCGCGGCGTTCTGAGCCGGGTGCTCGGCGACGACGCCGGCCTCGACTACGTTGGCGCGGTCGCTGATGACTCCAGCGAGATGCTTACTCAGCTGTTGTCTGCCAGCGACCTCAGCCCGGCCGCAGCAACCCCGTCGGACGACATGCAGCTGCGCTGGCCTCCCGTGCTGGCATTGCCGCTTGCGCTGCGAGCAATGCTGGAACTGGCCGCGCCCGTCTGGGAGCCATTCGTGTTCGACACCAGCCGACTCGAACCACTGCAGCTCGCCGACATCGCCTCCAGCGCCACCCATCGAGTCCTGGCCCGTGAGACCTCACGGGCCTATCGCAGCGACAAGGGGCGCGCATACAAGTCGTTCGCTGGCTCGGAGACGGCCTTCACCGACCTGATCGTCATGCTCGCTACCTCGAGGCCGGCCGATGCCGCCGTTGCCGACGCGCTCGACCGCATAGCGCGGGATGCCGCATGATACGCAGGCTGCAGATCGAGGGCTGGCGTGCGTTCGACCGCCTCACCCTCGAACTCGAGCCAGGGGTCACGTTCGTCGTCGCCGAGAACGGGATCGGGAAGACGTCGCTGATCGAGGCAGCGAGCTGGGTCCTGTACGGAGGGTTGTCCGGGATCGACGCGCGCGCCGCAAGCCGCTTCGGCGAAGGACGCACCCGCGTCCAGGCGGACGTCGAGCTGCCAGACGGGCGAGTCCTCGCCCTCGACCGCGCGATCTCCGGGCGCACCGAGACACTGCACGCTCACGTGGGCCGCGAGCAGATTGACGACGCCGGCGTCGCCGAGATCATGGCGTCCGCGTTCGGCGCGTCACGAGAGTTTCTGAGCCGCACAACGCTGCTGTCTAACGCCGCGGTCGCCGACCACTCCGGGGGCATCTCCCAGCTGCACCAGCACCTGTGCCACGTCTTCGGAGTGGATGATCTCCAGGCCGCCGCCGCGGCGCTGCGGCGCGTCCAGGCCACTACCGAGGCGGAGGCCAAGAAATATCGGCAGGAAACCCGCCGCGCGGCCGAGGACCTCAGCCAACTGCGCGCCAGCCTGGCCGCGGCTGAGCAGGCTGCTCTCGCCGCCGAGCAGGCCCGAGCCCAGGCCCGGGACGCCGTTACCGTAGCCCAGGCCACCCTCGACCAGGCCCGCGCCGTCTGCGCAGCGCAGTTGCAGGATGAGGCCGACCGGCAGTTGCTCACGGAACTACATATCGCGGCCCAGTCCCTCCTGGCCGCCGGCGATGCGCCTGTGAGCGCAGCCGGCCCCGCTGGTCCGGCCCTCGACCCGGCACAGCCGCCTACGGCGTCCCACGGCCTGGTCTCCGGGGCCGCTGCTGGAAGCGATCCGGTCAGCCCGGCAGGGTTGCGTCGCCGTCTCACCGACACCGAATCCGCCGCGACCCGTACTGCCGACCAGTATCGCGCCGAACTTGCCCTGGTCGGCGCGCAACTGACCACGGCACGCACTGCCATCACCGAACTCCACGCCGCTGGCGGGGAATGCCCTGTCTGTCGCCGCGACCTGGCCCCCGAGGACGTCGCCGCCGCCGACCGGGCCCATCAGCGGAACATCACCGAGCTCACTGAACGCCAGGCCACCTTGCTCACCCTCCTGGCCGCAGCAGACCAGCAAGTTCAGGACCTTCGAACTCTCATAGGCCGAGCTGCGCAGCTACGGCCAACTGCTGCGCCACCTGCACCTGACACCAGGATCGACATCGACGACGCAGCCCTCAAGCTGGACCATGCCCGCGCCGTTGAAGACGAGCGCGCAGAACAGGCCGCCGAGGCTCGGGCCGAGCGCAGCGCCCTGCAACGCCACATCAGCTCCGAGGAAACCTCGGCCGCCCAGGCACGCCAATCCCTGCTCGCCCACCGACGCGAAGCCGCCGCCAGCATCGCTGCCCAGGCCATGGCCGACACCGCCGACCTCATCCTCACCGAGCGCATCGACCCGCTCGTCACCGAGATCACCCACCGCTGGAAAAGGGTCTTCGTCAACCGCGGCGAACTGCGCCTGCGCCACGACGGGCAACTCGTCCGCCTGGACGGTACCCACGAGATCGAGTTCGACCAGCTCTCCAGCGGAGAAAAAGTTATCGCCCTGCTCGCAACCCGGCTGCTCGTCCTCAGCGCCTCCACACGCGCCTCGTTCCTGTGGCTCGACGAGCCACTCGAGCACCTTGATCCCAGTAACCGCCGTCTCGCCGCCTCGCTCATGTACACAGCCGGCGAGCACATCCGGCAATTGCTGATCACTACCTACGAGGAAAAGCTCGCCCGGCGACTGGCCGCGACCGACGCCATTGCCATACGGTACGTCCGGGCCGCCTGCTAGCTGCAAGATCCAACTCTGGATCTTGCAGACTGGGCGCCTGACTTGGCGGCCCGGAGTGGAGGGCGTCAAACGCCTCCTGGTAACTCGGCAGGCGCTGAAGGTAGTCGATGCTCTCGACGGCGGCCTAGCGCTCGTTCGCATACATGAGCTGGGAACTCACCGAGTACAGGGTTGTAGCGTTCGCCGCCACCGTCACGATTGCCTGCTCCGTGATCTAATACGCCTTTCGCACGGCGGCCGAGGCGTGTATTAGCAGAACGGCCTTCACGCGGATGCTTTCGTCTCAGGTCCGTCCTTGCTCCAGCGCCGGATTCGCTCTAGGTGACCTATGTCTCACTATACGGCTCGTCAATGTCGACGGAGACGTCCTCCAGCCCGAGTTGCCGTAGGCCTTCGAGGACCACGAGGTTGAGCGTCTCGCGTGGGATACCGGTCATGCCGCCTTCGGCTCGGATGACGAGGTTGACGCTCACGTCCGGGCTGACAGCGCTGAGCGGGAGCACGGCCACTTTAACCACGTCCCGGAGCTTGCTTCCTGGCACGCCCCGAACATGCAGAGTCACGCCTGCCAAAGTCGGAGCCTGAGACTTGGAACGGGCCTTGCCATCCGAAACCCCGTCGGGGGGCCCACCCTCAGCGCTGCCCCCGGGCACCTTCACCGTGCCTTGGACTCCGTCAGGTGTTTCGGCTCCGTTTGGTACTGGTAGCTGAGAGGGCCTGCGGGTAGCGATGAGTTCTTTGATGGCCGAGGCCCTCACCAGCCAGGTGCCTGGCTGGAACTGGATCTCGCTCAGTTCGACGGGGTCGTTGAACCGGAGGATAGCGTCCTCGGCGTCCCATGAGGATCCGCTGGAAAGTCCGAACAGACCCTGATGCACGCCTTCGGCCAGGGCGTTGCGCAGGACCCGGGGGCTGGCGAGCTTGGGCAGGCGAGGGAGCCGGTAGAAGTAGCCCAGCAGCGTATCGATCTCAATCGCGTCATTGCCTTCGGGGAGGAGCCCGAAGCGGGCAGCGAGGAGCGCGGCGGGCGCGAGGCTGATCTCGACCAGCCGGTCGGCGGAGCGAAGGTACTCCACCACCCGCCCGCCGATGGTGGCGTCCACCCTGGCTGGCCCCAGGTCCATATGGTCGAGCTTGGGGCCGCCCCCGTTACCTTCCCCGAGCAGCAGCAGGTGGCGGTAGGCCATGGTGACCTGCTGGGGGAGTCGCTCCTCGGCTCCCGCAAGCCGCTTGGCGAGCTGCTCACGCTGTTCTGCGTTAAATCGGCTCAGCCGGTGCCGGTCGTCCCTCAGGTCGCGGAGCGCGGCAAGAGTGCGTGTCGTGGCCCTGGCCTTGGCAATCGCTGGGGCGTCGGCGGCAATGAGCATGGCGGCGTTCTTGTTGGAGCGCCAGCTCCCACCGCGATGATCAAGGATGTTTCTCGCTGCGTGGATCGTACCTTCGGATGCATCTCCGCCGATACGCAGGCTGAAGTCGAGGATGCCGAGCACGAGCTGCTGGCTGTCCGGCAGATCAGCGGATGTCTCGACGCGCGGTTCAACCCGAAGTTCCGGAGTGCTTGGAGCCACGGTCCCAATCGCCTCACGCAGCAGCGTCTCGATCCGGTCCTCGTTGATAGCACCCTCACGCTCGAGTACGACCTTGTTGAGGTTGGGTTCGGTGGTGAAGCGGTACCGTCCGCCTTCCAGACGCATGTACCACAGGGACCCTTCGAGGCCGTCACGTACGTCTTCGATGAGTCCGCGCGACAGCCCTGGACGGCCCACCCCGATCAACATCTGCACTGCTGACGCGCCCAGGACACGATCGGACCCGAACGAGTTCAAGAATGCGGTCGTGGCCAGCCCGGTGGCCAGGCCGAAGCTCTCGACCACGCCTCCCCGGCGCCGGTCCTCCTCCGGGGCCATCGAGTCGGGACGGATGATGTCGGCGTTCAGGGCAGCCTTGTAGCTCTCCCCAGCAAAACGAAGAACCTCCCCGCGGATACCCGGATCGCTGAGCGTGACATCGCCAGGGTGAATCAGCAGGGCTTTGCTCCGCCGCTGGGACAGGGCCTTGACCGTGTGGGCAAGCGTCCTCAGCGCGCCACGGGTCCGCTGGAACCCCGACAGCGAACCCCAGCGGTTGGTGAGGATGTCCACAAGTTCAGGATGAAACGGGAATGCCGTGGCCAGGCGATCGCGGTAGCTGGCCTCCCGGTAGCTGGCCGGCACCGCATCGCCCAGGGACTCGTACCAGTCCGCGTAGGCATCGGCGACCGCGCGCCGTTGCGCCTCTGACCCGATGGTGGTGAACAAGCGCCGGTGCAAGATCGGGAAGATGTCATCACCCTCAACCGGGGTGACGATGTTCTCGGTCCGGCCTACCACCTTGGACAGGCGTTCCTGCATTTCCTCGCCAGCCAGGCTCGCATAGTCCTCCAGGTTGGAACTGGTGAGCGTGGCCACAACCGCGACGCACGGAACACTGGCCGCCGCCGTGCAGAGTTCCTTGATGAAGGTCAGGGTGGTTGCAGCCAGGTTCCCGTCGTGGGTCGGCACTGCAAGCGCCTTGGTCAGATACTGCAGCAGCTCATCCAGCAGAATCAGACACGGAGCATTCGCCTCCAGCAGCTCAGCGATCTGGGTGGTCGACGAGCCGCGCAGGTTCCGGTCCTGCTCCTCCACTCTGGCGAAGCCTGCCGGCCCGCCGAGCCGGTAGGCGAGCTGACCCAGCAAGGTCCGAACCTGCGCGTCTTGAATGTGAGTGTCAATCTCTCCGGCCCCAAGCGCGCCGCCCTCAAGAACAACGACCTTCACCTGAGGGAAGCTGGCCCGACCCAGCTTGGCAGCCAGCTCGCTGACAAAGGCCGTGCCGGCAACTCGGGCCGGATCGCGGAACAGGTGATAGGCGGCAAGCAGCGTATGGGTCTTTCCGCCACCGAACTCGGTCTGGAGCCGGTATACGCCAGCCGCAGACATGTCACCCGACAGGCGTGCTGTCAGCTCCTGCAGGAACGACAGCAGATTCTCTGTCAGGTACGTCTTCTCGCAGAATGTCACCGGGTCGAGGTAGTCAGCGGGGCCCCGTCCGCGGTCTACGAGGCCAAGATCCGCTGCGAACAGTGACTCGTCAAAGGAACCGTCCGCGATGTCTCGCCTCGGCTCGGCGACCTCTAGCCAAGGCTTCAAGTCAGTCATCGCAGCGGCTCCTCATGCAGCGGTATCGAAAGCACTATCACGAGGACTCGATATCGAACAGCGTGAGTTCCTCGAAGGTGGTCGTGGACCGCGCAGCCGCTTGCGACAGGGCGTCCCGGTTACCCGTCAGTCCTAGCAGCAGCGTGCGTTCGCGGTTGTCGTCAGGAAGGATCTCGGCAAGAGCCCGGGCCAGGGCCCAGAATCCTGGTTCTATCCCCATGCCGGTGGCACCGAGCATCTCCTCCAGCTCGCGTCGGCGGCCAGCATCCCAGAGCTGGCAGGCGAGCTGCAGGACATCAATCAGCGGCGGGGAGGCTGATAGCTTGAGGCCCTTCCGGTCCTGCGGTCCGAGCAGGGTGAAGTTGGAGCCGGATTGGCGGGCGAACCCACGAGGTCGGCACAAGTGACCGAGGTCGACATCAAAGGCCTTTTCGAGCTTGTACGCCTCATCGGCTGGAAGCGAAGCAGCGAGGTAGGCCCACCGCCAGGTCAGGTAGAACAGCGACTCGGGGTCAAGTACGGCCAGCGACTCGGGCCCCAGCAGACGTCGCATAGCATGACGGGCCACTGCCTGGCGGGCCAGGACCATCAACTCCGGCACATCGATCTCTTCGCCGGAAAGCTTTACAATCCTGGAGTACTGGGCGAATACCTCGAAAGCCGGGCCGATCGCAGACACGAAGTAATCGGCGCCCACGAGGCCCATCTCCTCGAAGGCATCCAGGCGCTCAGCGATGCGATCCTCCAGCGCACGGACCACGTCGTCGTAAAACCCCTGCTGCTCGGCACGGTGGGGGCGGCATACGAGCACCACGGACGAACTGAGGACCGCGCTGATTTGAGCTGTGCTCCGGGCTTCGCGCTCGGATCGCATCGGCCACGATGTCGTCACCACAAGATTCGCTGATCGCAGTGCCCGAAGGAGCCGTTCCCAGGCCTCAACGTCAGTGTGGGCGAAGACTATCGCTACCATCCCGTCGTTCTTCACAACGCGAGCCATCTCGCCGAGCGCCCGCTGAAGGCGCCGCTCGAACTCGTCGTGCGAGATGTACTCCGGCGATTTCCGGTCAGCCCGGCTCTCGATAACCTCCTGATGCTTCGGTGTAAGTGGCGTACCGAAAACGCCTGGATGGAGATGTCCGATACTCCGTTTCAGCCAGACATAGAAGAAGTCCGAAAGATCTCCATATTGGATGGCGTCATAATACGGAGGATCGACGATCACGGCGTCGAATGTGTCATCCGGGAAACTGAGGCCCTGGGCGTCGCCACGCTGAACAGTCGCGGCCCTGCGGCCAGTAATGGCGCAATGCCTGATGGCGAGTTCAATCCACCGGACATGCGCGTCCCATATGCCTGCCCTGCCACAAAATGGATCCGTCTCAAGATAGTCCCACGTCATCGCAAGCGCCTGGCGTGCAAAAGTGCTGCGACTCGCCTCGGCGCTCGTCCGCCATGTCGTGAACGTCGAGTTGTAGTCAGCAATCTTATCGACCATGAAGCCTAGGTAGGTCGCTAGGGCGAGGGCACGTTCTGGATCTACTCCCTGTGCAAGCATGTGATCGTGGGCAGCCCGCACCATCTCACAAAGGGAACCAAGGACATAGAGCTGGCGGTCGTTGAAAAGCCCGCGGAACGTGTCGATGCCATAGACGAGACTTCGGAGGATCCGGAACTGTGATTTCGTTATGCTCTCATCTGGCAGGGATGACGTCCCGTCTGGCGTTTCCTCCAACTCATCCAGCAGTGCTGTCGCCAGCCGCTCGGCACCGTCGATCTCATCCGTCCGTGGGGCGCGGTACGTGCGGACCCCATCGTCGATGTCGAGCACAGCATAAAGCATGCAGCCAAGGCCGACCTTTTTCGCGTACTCGCGGACCTCCTTTGCGGCCACCGAGGCAGGGCACGCGGGGCATGTGATGGAGCTAGCTTTGACTGTGCCATCAGACAACTCAAGGCCGTCTGGCGGCGAGCCCTTCCTGATAGCGATGTCAATTTTGCCGGGATGGCCGCTCACTTCAACCCATACTTTCCGGCGGCTACTATTTGCTAGCCAGAAGGAAGAAAGTAGAGGGATTACCGCCTGGCAACCTGGGTTAGGGCATACCATGGTACGCGCCCAGAAATACACTGCGGGGCGACGACCCCTTTCATCTGCTGGGAAGACTCTATTGAGCCTAGATTCCACCTGGCCTCGTACCCAACCAGCCCATCTAACGAAGTCTTCTGCAAGTGGGTTCTCGCCGTGGACGTCGGTTTGGCCGAAGCGCTGCGGGTACTCAAGGACGCATTTCTCGATCAAGTGGGCGACTGGGTTAAGGTCGACTGCGGTGGTGTTGCAGCCAAGTCGCAGCGCTTCGAGCGGGATGGCACCGCCACCGGCAAAGCAGTCAAGGACCTTAGGCGGCCCGTCAGGGTAAGCCTCGGTGAGTAGCCTGCGGAGTGGATTGATGCGCCTTGAGTCTGTCGAGGCCTCGAAGGAAGAAGCTGCCGAGATGAGCTTGAGAATCTCCTTGCGCCGGGCGTCGTCCCCTGGATCGGGAAGGAGGGTGCCGAATACGACCGCCCGGCTCATGGCGAGCGGGCGTCGCGCCCACCAGAGGTGCATGGTGGAGATGTTGCCGTGGCGCAGCGACTTCTCGCGTGCCGACTCGGCGTTGACCTCCCTGAGGGGCAGTTCTTCTTCGATGAGGCGGCGGCCGGTCATGCGGGTGCTCCTCTGGAGGCTTCGATGACGGGTTCGGGAGCGACGCCGTAGCGCACGTCCAGGGAGGGTTCCCAGGCGCCGGCGAGGGTCCTGGCAGGATTGCGCACCCGGTACAGCCGCGGGGAGGGCTGCGCGCAGTCGAGCACGACGTAAAGCCAGTAATCGTCGCCGAGTTCCTGGCTCTTGGCGAACTCGCTCCAGGTCAGCTCCACTCGTCCAATGCCTGCGCGGCCTTTGACTTCGATGCAGCGTCGTTCCAGGCCGAAGGCGGACAGCAGGTCGAAGCCGATGTGCTCGTCCTCAACGGACCGCACCGTGGCGCCGCGGCGAGTCTCGTAGCGGCGGGCCACCCGGATAGCGACCTGCTCGATCTCTTCGTCGGCGAGCGCGCCGCCATCACCTGATGCGCTGCCTTCCTCGCCTTCGCTCGGGAGCGGCAGTGGCAGTAGTAGCGCGCTGCCGATCATTGTGACGTCCCCGCGCACGACGTTGCGGCCCAGACGGGTTTCCTCCAGGCGAAGGCGGCGGCGCTGCTGGTGCTGTTCCTTGACGAGTTCGGCTTTGCGGAGTCGCCCCTCGGCGCCCTGGACACCGCGATCGATCTCTTCTTCCGCGGCGATGATGGCGGAGTCCGCCTGAGCAAGCAGGGAATTGAAGGAGCGCTTGAGGAAGTCCTCCTGGATGGCGGCGACATGCTCCCGCTCAGTCTTCGCGTCTGTGAAGACTCGTTCGAACAGGTGCTGGCGTGCCCACATGATCAGTTCCGTGTCACCCTCGGGAGCCGCAGGCACAGGATCCTCGGGCGGCAGCTGGATTTCGTCGGCGGGCGGCACGACGTCGAACAGCGAGGCAGCGGGTGCCGACTCGATGCGCCCATCTGGACAGACCCGAGCTGCTGCGAGGGTGCGGCGGACGATCTCGCCGTTGCCGTCGGCGACATCACCGGTGAGAAACCTTAGGACAATGGGCTCATCGATATCGGGGTCAAAGAAGACCGCGCCCTTGGACACCTCAGGTGCAGTGCGCTCGATCACGTAGCCGACGAGGGCGTCGAACAGCGGGTGGCCTGGGCCGCACAACTCGGCGGCTGGCAGTGCCGCTTCATCCTCGCTAAGACGCGGGCGGGTGGCGACGGACTTGTCGAAGGTCAGGCGCTTGTACTCGGGGGCGATCTGGCGGAGTCCGGAGGCGGTGCGACTGCGGGCGACCAGGACATTCGGGGAACGGTCAACCCGCCAAGTCCCCGGATCGAGCCTCTTGGTGATCTTCCCTCCGGCATACGTGATGGCGTCGGCGAAGAACCGTTCGAAGTAGCTCGGGGGGAGGCGACGTTCCTCGGCCCGAGCCGCGCGGTCGCGTTCTGTCTCCCAGTCCAGGTGATCGCGGGCCAGCGCGCTTTCCAGCAGTTCCTCGGCCCTGGCCTTCGTCGTTGGGTCGGCCTCTGCGCCGCCGAAGCTCTGGGCAGCTTCCTCCTTGGTGATCTCCTGCGCGATGACTGCTTCGAGAACCTCTCGCAGGTTCGTACCGATTGCCTGGCCCACGACGTCAAAGACCTTGTCGCCGAGGGCAATGCCCATATTCTCCATCTTCTTCAGCAGGACGTTGAGCACATAGCCTTCGCGGGTATTGGTGGCGATGAGGTTGAAGATGTAGACGTCCTCGGTCTGCCCGATCCGATGGATGCGACCCATCCGCTGTTCGAGCCGGTTGGGATTCCAGGGGATGTCGTAGTTAACCATCAGGTGGCAGAACTGGAGGTTGATGCCTTCTCCGGCGGCCTCGGTAGCCACCATGATCTGGGCCGTCTCCCGGAAGTACCGTTCCTGCTCGATCCTGTCCGGCAGTTTCATCTGCCCGTGGATCTGTGCGACCTCGAAGTCTTTGGACAAGTTCTCCACGAGATAGTCGAGCGTGTCCTTGTGCTCGGTGAAGATCAGCAGCTGTTTGCTCCGGTCTTCTTTCAGCCCGAGGCTGGTGACCACGTCGAGGAGTTCGGTTAGCTTACGTTCGGACCTGCTGTCCTCTACCTCCTGGGCCAGGGCGAGCAGCGGTCGTACCGCCACGCGTTCCGCTTCCAGCTCCGCCACAGTGTCAGGCAGCCATTCCTCAAGGGCTTGTTCCTCGGCCTTCCAGCGGGTTTCCTCATCAAGATCGTCAAGATCCTCGATGTCAGTGAACAGCGTGGCCTGGAACGCCTTGCGCCCGCGCAGGTAGGCTGCCGGATCCTCCAGTGCCTTATCGATCCGGTCGAGCCGTCGTTGCAAGGTCCGGCGGATCGCCCGCGTGCTGGAGGCCACTCGGCGCTGCATGGTCGTCAGCGCAAACCCAGCAGTCCCCTTAGACCGGTCCCCGCGGATCTCCCTGAGCTTCGTTGAGACGAAATCAGTGACCGCGGTATAGAGGTCCCATTCATCCCCTGTGATCTCATACTCCACGCGCTGGGGATGACGATCCTTAAACAGCTTCCTGCCCGTCATGTCCCGCATGATCTCCTTGGAGACCTTGCGGAACTGCTGGGATGGGACCTCGATTTTGCGAGGGCACCGATCGCCCCACGCGTCGAGGTCCAGCAAGCGCAGCAGCGCCCACAGGCTGTAGTCCCGCCCCGAATGTGGCGTCGCCGTCATCAGGATGAGGCGATGGCTGCGGCGCGCGACCGCCTCGGCGGCCTTGTACCGCTCGCTTTTCTTGCTGATCAGGCCCTTGCCATCCACTGCGATAGTGAACCCGTGAGCCTCGTCAATGACAGCCAGGTCCCAGTCCTTGTCGGCCGCATCGAACGTCTCGCGCGCCCGGTCGGTGCGCAGGAAGTCACGGCTGACAACGATGTGGTCGAACTGATCCCATGGGTTCTCGGTAAGTGATGCGTCGAAATGACTGGCACCAAGCTGCACGAAATCGAGCTGGAACCGCTCGGCTAGCTCGCGGATCCACTGCGGCCGCAGGCTTGCCGGAGTGACTACCAGGATGCGGTCCCCTGCCCGCCGGAGGATCAGCTCCTTCATGTACAGGCCCGCCATGATTGTCTTCCCGGCTCCGGGATCGTCCGCGAGAAGGAACCGCAGGCGAGGCTCATGCAAAAAGCACTCATAGACGGCTTCAAGCTGGTGCGGCAGAGGCTGGATGTTAGACACCGCGACCGCGGCCATCTCGTAGGCGAACGCGATGTCGATACGGCGAGCCTCCACCCCAAGGCGGAACTGAAATGGATCGCCATCAAACCGCAGCTCACCGGGAGACTCGATGACCTCAACGCTGGCCAGCTCCGACTCAGCAAGCACGTGCTTCCCCGGCCCAGACGGACCATCGAAAAAGAACTCCCAAAACGGCCCGGGGCGCACCGCGACCAGCGACACAGCTTCATTCCGCCCGGGAAACCGGACCCGGGTCCCGGCCGCCAAACTCTCGACGTCAACAGCCACTGTCAGACCCTCTCAGTAAGTTCACATCACACTCCGCCCCAGTACGGTTCCGCCGCCGCACACTTCCCCTCGGGAGGGAGCGCGTGACTTACCTGGACGAACTGCTCATCGGGTACCAGCAAGGCCTGGCGGGGAGCCCGCTACGGTCCATCCAAGCACTCCGCGTGGCCCTGGCTGAAACCGATGACGCCCGGCAACGCGGCCGGTTGCTCGGGCTCATCGCCCAGATGCTGGCCGGGCGCACAACCAACCACTCCGTCACGTATGAGACGCCCAGCCGACCATCTTCGGTTACCTGACCGGCTCAAGACGTTCACGCTGGCACGGCTGAGAACGCCGCGCTGAAGTGGCCGGAGCTTTCGGTTCAGCCCGTACGAGGTTGGGTGCCGTTTTCGAGGACTTCGAACCGGCGAATTGCCGCCGCCCGCGCTGGGCTGCCGCGTCGGCGGGAAGCAGCCCCATCACGCCCGGTTCCTGACGCCTGGGCGGCGGGCCTCCCGGCTTGGTCAGCGTGCGCCGCTTCGTGGGTTCCCGCAACCGGCCTCTCGCTGCGCTCGCCCGGCGGCGGGCAGAGATCTTCTCCTGGGCCGCGGGCCCTTTTTCCTGGTGGTGCCGGCTGCGCCGGCGCTGTCCTTCTTCCTGCCCGCGGGGAAAACATCTTGCCCGCCTTGGGCCGGCCGGTGGTGCGGGCCCCTCCTTCGTGGCGCCTGCTGCTGACCGCCGGGAGGCGCCCTGCCGCCCGGACGGCCAACTCAGGCCCACAGAGAGGACGGCTCATGACCATGGATGCTTCGGCGGTGCCGGCGGGTGCCCGGAACGCGACGCTCGCGGACCTGGCGGGGTTGCTGCGTGATCAGCAGGCCCGCAAGGCCGACATCGTCGCCCCCGCGACGGCGATCCGCGCCAGCGGCGGGCAGCTGGTGGTGGACGACTCCGCGCCGGTGCTCGGCCCCGACGGCGTGACGATGACGGTGGGGACCTATGTCCCGACGGAGGTCTGTGATCAGGGGATCGCCGACAAGCTCGGCATCCCGGCCGGGTACCTGCGGCGGCTGCGGGAGCAGCGGCCGGGTTTGTATGACGCGAACGTGAACGGGTGGCTGGCGGGCGATGAGCGGCGGTTCCTGATCCGCTGCCTGCGCGGCGAGTCCGGGGCCGGGGCGGCGCGGGCGTTCCTGTCGGACGGGTACAAGATCATCGACAACCTGGACGTGCTCCTCGCCGCGCTCGACGGGGTCCGGGGCTCGGGGGTGCCGGCGGAGGTGGACGGGTGTGACCTGACCGAGCGGCGGATGTACGTGCGGGTGGTCTGCGAGCAGGTGCGAGCGCTGGCGCCGGCGCTGCTGGGCGGGTACCGCAGCCCGTTCACCGGCGCGGCGGGCGCGGATAACCCGGTGGTGTTCGCGGGGTTCGTGATCACCAACAGCGAGACCGGCTGCGGGGCGTTCACCCTGATGCCCCGGCTGGTGGTCCAGGTGTGCCGGAACGGGATGACGATCACCCGCGACGCGATGCGCGCGGTCCACCTGGGCGAGCGGCTGGATGAGGGCCCGGTGACCTGGTCGGGGAACACCCGGGATAAGACGCTGGCGCTGATCACGGCGAAGACCACCGACGCGGTAGCGGAGTTCCTGAACCGGGCCTATGTGCAGGCGGCGGTGCGGCAGCTGGAGCGGGACGCCGGGCACGAGCTGGCGGACCCGCCGGCGGCGGTGGCGGCGGTGAGCGCGCGGCTGCGGTTCACCGACGCCCAGCAGCACGACATCCTGGCCCATTTCATCCGTGGCGGCGACGTCACCGCCGGCGGGGTCCTGCACGCGGTCACCAGCGTCGCCCAGACCCTTCCCGACGCGGACGCGGCGCATGAGATGGAGGGCCTGGGGCTGCGGGCCCTGGAGATCGCCGCCGCCCTCTAACCCCTGGTTCCCGGCTCCCCTCGCGTGCACGCGAGGGGAGCCGTTCCTTTTTCGCCTGATCGCTGGAGGCCCTTATGCATGACCGGACCGTGACGCCGCTGCGTCCCCGGACCCCGCCCGCCTACACCGACACGGCGGCGCTGAATGACATTCACGTGCTGGTGACCACCACCGACCCGGGCGCCGGGGCGCTGGCGGACATCGCCCGGATCCTGGCCCGCACTGGCCGGCCGATGACCCCCGTCCGCGACATCGAGATCACGACGACGGAGACGGCGCTGGGCTGGCCGGTGGCCTGCGTCCAGGCCGGGGACACCTCGGTGTTCGTCCGCCAGGCCCCGGCCGGGACCGGGCTGCTGGTCGAGATCTGCGCCAAGACCGCCGCCGAGCAGGACGCCCTGACCGTCATCCTCGACGGCGCCATCCTGCACCCCGCCCGCCCCGGCGGCGAGGCGGCCTGACCTTCCGTGCTCGCCGGCCGGCGAGCACGCCCGTTTCGAACGACAGGAGATCCCCATGTCAGCTCTCACCGATACCAGCCCCGGCATACCCGAGCCCGAGCAGGCGTCCCCGGCCGCCGCTCCCGCCGGCCTCGCGACCGCCGACCAGCTGGCCGGCGAAGCACAGCCGAACCCGGGCAGCATCCCCGCGCGGCCGGTGATCGCGGTCGCGCTGCTCACCGGGCACCCGGGGAACGTGCGCCGGGACCTGGACCTGAGCCCGGAGTTCGTGGCCTCAATCGAGGCCAACGGCATTCTGATCCCGCTGCGGATCACCCCCGGCGCCGATGGCAGCTACCGGGTGATCGACGGGCACCGGCGCCTGGCCGCCGCAATCCGGGCCGGGCTGGCGGAGGTGCCGGCGGATGTGGCGGCGGATCGGGCGGGTGATGAGCCGGGGCAGTTCCTGGACATGTGGACGGCGCACCGGCACCGGAATCCGCTGCGGCCGGTGGAGGAAGCCGACGCGCTGTTCGCGGCCCGGGAGGCGGGCGCGACGCGGGCGCGGATCCGGAAGGCGACCGGGCTGAAGGCCGCCGGGGTGACCGCGGCGCTGGCCGCGGCGAAGCTGTCGGCGGAGACGAGGGCGGCGCTGGAGGAGACCGGCGATCAGCTGAGCCTGGACCAGCTCGCGGTCCTGGCCGAGTTCGACGGCGACCAGCACGCGGTGTCCCGGCTGGCCGCGGCGGCCCGGGCGGGCGGGTTCGAGCACGAGGCGGAACGGCTCCGCCAGCAGCGGGCCGAGCAGGCCGCGCACCAGCGGCTGCGCCGGGACCTGGCCAGGGCCGGGTACGCGGTCACCGGCGCTCTCCCGGCCGGGGCGCAGTACCTGACCGACTTCCGCCACGACGGCGAGGACCTGACGAGCGAGTCGCACGCGGAGTGCCCGGGGCGGGGGGTGTTCTTCCGGTCGTGGGACCTGGCCGCGCCGGTGCACTACTGCACGGACCCGGCAGCGCACGGCCACGCGTCCCGGTACGCGGAGCACGCCGGTAACGCGGCCGGGGCGGGCGACGGCGGGGAGACCGGGCTGGCCGGGCTGGCCGGTGTTCCGGGCCTGGCGGGGGCGCCGGATCACGGGGCGGGTGATCCGGATCGGGGTCCGGGTGATCCGGGGCGGCGGATGGTGGTCGCGGGGAACAAGGCGTGGCAGGCGGCCAGCGAGGTGCGCGGGCGGTGGCTGGCGGCCAGCCTGTTCGCCCGGCGGACCGCGCCGCGCGAGGCCGCCCAGTTCGCCGCCCGGCAGCTGCTGACCATGCCCGCCCCGCTGCGCACCGGCCTGGCCATCGCGCCGGGCCGGGAGCTGTTCACCCAGATCACCGGCCAGACTGCCGGGCGGATGCTGGACAGCTGCGACACCGCGACGGCGGGCCGGATCCCGCTGCTGATCCTCGCCCCGATCATCGCCGCCTACGAGCAGGCACTGACCGAAGGGGAAGGCCGGAACACCTGGCGGACCGACCGGTACGCGCCCTGCCCCCGCGACGTCGCCGGACGCTACCTGGCGTTCCTGGCCAGCCTCGGCTACCAGCTCTCCGGCATCGAGCAGTCCCTCGTCGACGGCGAGCCCTATACCGGCGAGGCCCCGCCGGGAGACCCCTTCGCCGAGGGCACCGGCACCCAGACCGGTCAGCCAGGGCCGGACGGCGAGGACGACGCCAGCGCCGCGGATGCCAGCACCTCGGACGAGCCCGCCGGTACCAGTTCCGGTCACCACGCAGAGCAGGCCGCGGCCTGACCCTGCTGCCTGAGGGCCGCCGGCAGGATGCCCGGCCGGCGGCCCTGCTGATTCCCGGCCCGGACGACAGCGCTGGCCCGGTCAGCCCGGCCGTCTCCCGCGGCCCGTCATCAGCACGCTCACTGACCCGCTGGCCGGCCCGGCTGGCGGGTCTTCGACTGAGAGGAGCACGTTATGACCAGCTCACCTGCCCCTGGCACAGGCACCGCACGCGCCTGGTCGGCCACTGTGGTCGGCGTGGACGGTCACATTGTGGAGGTGGTCGCGGAGAGCAGCGCCGGGCCGCCGCACCTTCGGATCCTCGGCTTACCCGAAGCCGTCACCCGCGAGACCCGCGACCGGGTACGCGCGGCCGTCATCAACGCAGGGCTGCCCTGGCCCGCGCACTCGGTCACTGTCAGCCTGCTGCCCGCGAGCCTGCCCCGGCCCGGCACCAGCTTCGACCTCGCGATCGCCGTCGCGGTCCTCGCAGCAGCCGGCGTCGTCCCCGCCGACGCGCCCGACCGGTGCGTGTTCCTGGCGGAACTCGGGCTGGACGGTACCCTCCGCCCGGTACCCGGCGTGCTGCCCGCCCTGCTCGCCGCGGCCCGGAGCGGGTGCACTCGCGCTGTCGTCTCCTCGCATAACGGGGCCGAGGCGGGGCTGGCGCCGGACATGGCCGCGGTCCCGTGCGGCTCGCTGCGGGAGGTACACGCCTGGCTGCGCGGCGACCCAGTCCCCGGCCAGCCCAACGGCCCAGCCGCCGAGGCCGCACTCCCCGCTGCGCCCGTCCCGCCGGTCACGGGACTGGACAGCCTGGCCGTCGGCCCGGAGGCGCGGCTGGCCGCGGAGGTTAGCGCGGCCGGCGGCCACCACCTGTGCCTGGCCGGCCCGCGCAGTGCTGGTATCCGCGCCCTGGCCGCCGCCGTGGCGGGGCTGCTGCCCCCGCTCAGCACGCCCGAGGCGCTGGAGGTCGCGGCGGTCTGGTCCGTCGCGGGACTGCTCGGGCCCGGGCACGCACTGGTTACCCGGCCGCCGTTCCGGGCCCCGCACCACACCGCGACCGCCGTGGCGCTGGCGGGCGGCGGGCCGGGGATCACCCGGCCGGGCGAGGCCGCGCTGGCGCACCGGGGCGTGCTGTTCCTGGACCAGGCCCCCGAGTTCGCCCGCGACGCCCTCACGGTGCTGCGCCAGCCGCTGAGCCAGGGCGCCGTCACGATCACCCGGGCCGGGCAGACGGCCCGGTTCCCGGCGAAGTTCATCCTGGTCGCGGGCCTGCCACCGTGCCCGTGCGGCGGCCGGGACCGCTGCCCGTGCACGCCAGTTCAGGGCCGCCGGTACCGCGCCCGGCTGACCGGCGACCTCGGCAGCCACTTCTCGATCTGGGCGGACGTCGCCCGGGTCGTCACCGACGCGACCGATGGCGGCAGGCATGGGGGCAGCAGCGGAGACGGGTCCGCGGCGCGAGTCGCTGAGGCGCGCGACCGGGCGCGGCACCGGCTGAGGGGCACGCCCTGGCAGCTGAACAGCGACATCCCCGGCGCCGAACTGCGGCGCTCGTTCCGGCCGGACGCCGGGGCTCTGGCGCCGGTCAGCCGCGCCGTCGATCTGGGGGAGATCAGCGTCCGCGCGGCGGGCCAGGTCGTCCGGGTGGCCTGGACGCTGGCTGATCTGGCCGGGGCCGCCCGGCCGGGCGTACTGGAGTGCGGGCAGGCGCTGGCCTTCCAGCTCGGGGTGACACGGTGACCGGGCAGGCTGGTGACGACCGGACTGCCTGCGCGGCGCTGACATACCTGGCGGAGCCCGCCGACCCGGTGCTCGGCGAGCTGCTGCAGGTGCTCCCGCCGGCCGGGGTGCTGGCCTGGATCAGGTCCGGGCGCGTCCCCGGCGCGGCATCGGACGTCCTGGAGCAGGCCGGGGCGGCCGGGCTGCGGCCCGCGCTGCCCCGCTGGCGGGCCCGGCTGGCCGGGATGGACCTGGCCGGCTTGCTGGCCAGGCACCAGGACCGGGGCATCCGCCTGGCCTGCCCGGGCGATCCGGGGTAGCCCGCCCGGCTCGACGAGCTGGGAGCGGCGCAGCCCTACGCCCTGTGGGCCCGGGGCACGGCGGACCTGCAGGCCTGCTGCGCGCAGTCGGTGGCCATCGTCGGCGCCCGGGCCGCGACCGCTTACGGGACGCACGTGTGCACCGAGATCGCCGGCGCGCTGGCCGCCAGCGGGTGGACCGTCGTGTCCGGCGCCGCGTACGGCATCGACGCGGCCGCGCACCGCGCGGCCCTGGCCGCCGGGGGCACCACCATCGCCGTGCTGGCCTGCGGCCCCGACGTCGCCTACCCGCGAGCGCACGCTGACCTGCTCGACGCCATCGCGGCGCAGGGCGCGGTGATCAGCGAGTGGCCGCCCGGGACCGCTCCGGGCCGGTGGCGGTTCCTGCTCCGCAACCGGGTCGTCGCCGCACTGGCCGGCGGCACCGTCGTGATCGAGGCCGGGGCCCGCAGCGGCACCATCAGCACCGCCCGGCACGCCGAGCGCCTCGGCCGGCCGCTGATGGCCGTGCCCGGCCCCGTGACCTCCCCGGCCTCGGCAGGCTGCCACCAGCTGATCCGCGACTGCAGCGCCGTCTGCGTGACCAGCGCCGCCGACGTCATCGCGGAGATACCACCATTTCAGCTTTAGGCAGCGGCACTGCGTTCGGCCGCTGTACTTCACTGCTGCTCGCGTGCGGACTCTGCCGGTGGGGACTGTCCCGGCTGGATCTGCCGCCGGAATCGGGTTGCCGACGGCCAAGGCGACAGCGGGAGCCTGGAACCGGGCTAGGCTTCTTATCAGGCATGATGTCCCCTGGCCGATCGCTACCGCACCGCCGACGGGCTGTGGACCGTCGAGGTAGTGCGACTGACCGGGACGCCCGATCGCCACGACGGCGTATGGCTGCGAATCCGCCACCATGGCTTCTATGTCGCCGATGTGCGCGGAATTATAGAGCTGGCTGCATTCTTTCCGGTGGCCTACCTGGCGCTGGACTCGTTAGATCGGGTGCGCTACCACTCCGCACCGGGGCGCTCCAGGTGCAACTTGACGAGCTGACAGCGCAGGCATGTGTCGTCGGTGAACCGGACCAGGAGCCGCGCGCCCGGCGCCCGTACGGCGGGCGCTGGTAGGCCCCATCGACCTGGAGGGGCCTAGCTCCAGTCGCTGTCGCCTTTTACGCCCTCTCGCGACACTGTAATGGTCACGTGGTCGCGCTGGAGGTACTTCAGCACGTCGCTGAGCCACGACTCGAGGATCTTCGCGGCCTCTGGTTCCGGGCAGCGGAGCCGGATGTGGCGCCCTATCGAGTTTGCCCTCCGCCGCTGCATGAACGCCTGGTCTAACGTGACCAGGACTGCCTCGTGCTCGTAGGCGTAGACCGAGAGGTTATCGTCCTGGCCTTCGTCGGCTAGTCCCGCTTCAGCCGCACTCCAGCAGTTATGCCGGTTGCGGCGCAGCATCTTCCCGACGCTGGCTGGCACGTCATTATCGAGGAAGAACCGCATGGGTGATGTCTGGCCAAGCCCGCTAGGAGGCCGCCGCGAGCTGCCGGGCGGCGTCGATGTCCGCCGACGTCAGCGCCGGGTACTCGTCGATGATCGCGTCCGTGTCGTAGCCGGCCAGGAGGTAGCTCTGCACCGCGGATACGAGAATGCGGGTCCCGGCGAAGATCGGCTTGCTCTGGTGCACGCCGCGGCGGGTCACTACCTTGCCGGCTGCTGCCGGGTCACGAGAGGTGAGCGACTCGATCCTGGCCGCGATCATGTCCAGCTCTATGACCTGGCGGATAACAAGCTGTTCGGGCATCACGTCGCCTGACCATGTCCCGTCCGGGAACTGCATGTAGATCTCGCTGCCCAGCGTGGCGAACTTCAGCTCGCGCAAGGGAGCGATGAACCCCTGCTTGTGCAGGTATCCCACGAGCTTGCGTATGTGCTGGAGGCTGATGCCGGGCTGGCGGCGGAGGGCTGCCGCGACCATCAGCTCGAGTAGGTCCTGGAAGTTGTACAGGCGGACAGTGTTGCGAGGGCTGAGTTGCCGGACAATCGACGGTACGACGAGTCCGACCTTCTCCCAGTGCCGCAGCTGCTTCATGCTGATGCCCGTGAGGCGCATCGCCCGCTTGTCGGAGATGGCCAGGGCCTCACGGGCGGCGTCAGTCATGGCTCCGGTCCTCCGTCGACTTACTGGTGGCTAAGCGTGGCGGATGCGCAGGCATATCACGGATGCTAGACGCTCGTCATGCCATCCGGCTGTCGCACTACCCCCAAGGACAGCCATTCCCGGTTCTCCTACGCGCAAAGCACCGCAAGTCCGGCAGGATCCCGGTGTTCTATCTGAGCACGTCGCGGAACCCGGCGAACCCAGGCCGTGCCGACGCGGCCTTCTGCCCGTCCCTCGATTAGCTCAGCCCGCGGGCTACCGGTTCAGCCGCGCCGCGTCGGGCCTAGCTGCCTGCGCGCTCGTCCCTGATCACCCGGACGCCGACTCCGGCATTGACGGCGATCGCCGCAGCCATGGCGCCCAGGCCAGTCAGAGGCCACCTGGCAAGGCCATCCGGGACGCCGGTCAGGACGATGCCGACAGCGATGACCGCTATGCCGCGAGCGTCAGACCGGGCGTTCCGGGTCCTCAGAGTCCCTGATCTGAGCGGTCACGGCAGCGTGGGCCCCGCGCAACTCGCCGATCGCCAGCATGAGCTCAGCCCTCAGCGCCTCGACCTGTTCTCGTGTCCCCCGCTCCAGGTCGCCTATCCGGCTGTCGAGCTGCCGGTATAGCTGGTACAGGACACGGTCTGCTCCCACGCCGGGCCGTTCGGGTTCCACACGTGGCCGGTCCCGGCGATGTGAGGCTTCGGAAGGACCATGCTGCCTGCGGCCAGCCCGCTGACGCCGACGGGTTGCGACCTGCGCCAGGGCACGAACCGGGCCAGGAACGCCCGGGCCCGCGCTGCCAGCCGGCACGTACCCTGCCAGATCCTCGCGCTGCCCGCCGGGGCTGCCTCGAATGCCCCGGCGATCGCGACGCCCACGCCGATCCGCCGGATCTGGTCGGCCAGATGGGCGGCCGGTATGAGCGCGCCCGCGCGAAGCGTCACCATGCAGTAAGCAGCGCCCGCAATGCCACAGAGGATCACCGCCGGAAGCGTAGCGGAACCGCGTCCGGCGGCAGCGGTGCCCAGTGTGTCAGCAGATCGTTGACTTTCCGGCCGCAGGATCAGGGCTGCGAAGGGTGGTCGCGCCGGGTACGGCAGCCCCGCATATGGCCAGCGCCGAGGACCGCCAGTCTTCTTGACGACGAGCGCGAGCAAGCCGTGAGGGCCTGCATGCCCGAGCTGCGGGAGGTGCGGCGCAAGTTACCGGATCATTGCCATCACGTTGAACGGCGAGGGCTTGGCGTCGAAGCGCGGCACCAGGCAGCACGCCCAGGCCGTGTCGCGGGTGCTGGAGCGCCATGGCGCGTGACGATCGTGGTTATTCCTGTCTTACGGCCTGGAGCGTCGTACGCGTTCCTCTGGCGCCAGCAGAACTCCCAGCGCTCCCAGACGACCGTGTCGCCGGTAGCCCTCCTGAACGCCCTCAGCACGCGCCTGTCGATGGCGGGGTTCCCGTTCCCGTTCTCATACACGAACTCGGGCCCGAACCTGGTGGCGATCTCGCTGACCGCGCTGGCCTGGTCGAGCTGCTGCTCTCGCTCGATCTCGCCCACCATCCATTGGGCGATTATCTCTGGCGTGACGTCATCCGTCATGTTCTTCCTCGAATGTCACTGGTCCGCTGCTGTCAGTCTGGCGCATGTCGCTGCCTGAGGCGTGGCTTGGCGCCGCGCAGGCCTGATCCGCAGAGTCGGCGCCGAGCCCAGTCCGCAGGGTTCGGTTTGAGGCGTCGGCACGCTGCCGAGCGCGACCCGGCGCAATGGCGGTGACCTGGACCTCCCTTCCCACCAGGTCGGAATCCGGAAGGATAGACGGTGTGGATGACCCGAACGCTGATGCTGCTGCACTGATCTGGGAGCAGGCCCGGCAGCAGCTCGCGCAGCAGAACACGGACCTTGACTTGCTACGGACGCGGGCGGTGGCGCTGCTGTCAGTGGCCGCCCTGGTGGCCGCGCTGTTCGGCACCCGCCTCCCTCACGGCCATCTGCATGGGAGGACGCTCAGTTTCCTGGTCGCCGCGCTGATTCTGTTCGCCGCCAGCGTCGTGCTGGCCGTCCTCGTCGCTGCGCCGCGGCGCAACTGGGAGTTCACCTTCGACCTCGGCGACCTCCTGCAGCGCGTCGACGGGGGCGAGGCTGCGCCAGTCGACGTAACGCGGAGCTTCGCAAGCTGGTCCGAGAATGCCTGGATGAACAACGCTGAGCAGATGAAGAGCTTGTACACGATGTTCAGCGTGGTCTGCGCGCTCGTCGGGCTCCAGGTGGTTGCCTGGGCAATCGCCGTGCTCTAGCGCCTGTCGCGCTTCTCGGTGTCCTTCTTGTCCTTCTTGATGACCTTGACTGGCTTGTAGGGCAGTATCACCGGCTGGCGCGGGCACGGCTCAGGTGCGGGCGCTGGCTGCGGCGTGGGCTTGGCCTCGTCGCCGGAATAGTTGCGTGCCATGAGCCGACGATCGCACAGGTCGCGCCGACCCGCATCGTGGACTATCAACCTCGACGCAAGGGTGATCCGTCACTCATTCCCGTCGGCCTCGTACTCCCTCCAGTCACCCATCTGATCGCCGCCTGTGCGATGTCGACGGTTGGCTGGCCGAAGCCCTGAGGGGAGCCTGTACGGGCGAGGGGCGTCAAGCCAGCTCGCGGTGGAAGTTCCCCGTTCTGGCCTCAGCCCGGTGCAGTTGGACATACGGGCTTTGGAGGCGCCAGGACGTTGACCGCCTACGGATCACTCCTCCGTGACCATGATGTCCTGCATCGCTGTCTCGGGATCCTCTGCCGAGTCGATGAACTCGACCAGGATCTGCACCTGCGTTCCCGGTATCCCCGGTCGGTCGACTGGAGGCATGCAGCGGGTCGCCCAGGTACGCCGGGCAGTGTGCCCCGAGAGGAGGTCCTCGATGAACGGGCGGCGATCGGGGTCAGGCGGCGCTTGCTGTACGTCATGAACGGTCGATGGTCTTTGGCCGGGCCGGAACGGCTCCCAGCTATAACCGCTGGCGGGGCTGTCGGCGCTGGCCCGTCCGTGGGCGGTTCGGGCCGGGTTCTCGCGGATCGGCTACCCATCGGCTGATGAGCGGGTAGCACTGCCGGGAAGCGCCCCACTGATGGTGACTGCCGCTCCTGTGCTCGCGGCTTCTCCCCCTGGTGCGGGACGCGAACCGCTGGTGGCTTCCGCATCGGCACCTGGATTGCGGTGTGTCCCTTCTCGGCTTGGTCAGCCTGCGCCACTTAGTCGGGTCCCGCAACCGGCCTCTCGCTGCGCTCGCCTCGGGCGCCCAGAGATCTTTCCCGGCCGCGGGCACCCGTGGTGCCGGCTTCGCCGGCGCTCTTCTTTTCTTTTGCCCGCTGGGAAACATCTTGGCCGCCCGGCCGGCCGGCTGACGGGCCCGCTCCCGCGCGGCGCTGTCACCTGACCGCCGGGAAGGGCCCCGCAGTCCAGGTCCGCCACCAGGGCGGCCACCCCCTCCCGGACACCGCACCCAGGGAGAGTAGACATGAACCCGATCAGCATCACCGTCACCGGCCGCCTCGGCGATGACCCCCGCACCTTCACCACCCGCGACGGCACCGACGGCGTCGAGCTCCGCCTGGCCCTCGACATCCCCTCCCGCACCGCCGGCGGGGACAGCATCACCCGCTGGGTGAAGGTCACCGCCTTCGGGGTCCTGGCTACCCGCACCGCTGAGTCGGTGCGGAAGGGCGACCGGGTGACCGTCATCGCCGACGACTTCGCCGCCGAGTCCTGGGCCGCGACCGGCAGCGGGGAGCCCCGCGCACGGATCACCCTGCGGGCCCGCGACATCGCCGCCTCGATGGCCTTCGACAGCCTGCGCACCGGCTACGCCGCCCGCAAGGCCGCCCGCCTCGCCGCCGCCAACGGCGAGCCCACCGACCTCCCGGCGCACGAGCAGGCCGAGGTGCGGGTCCTGCGCGGCGTCACCACCCCCTAGCTCCACCCGGCGGGGGCGGGCGCCCGGCCCGCCTCCGCCGCCTTGTCTCCCTTTCCTGCCATCCCCCTGAAGGAAGCAGCCATGAATCCTCGTCAAGCACGCCCGCCGGTGCGGATCCGCTCCGCCGCCGGCCTGCTGGCCGTCATCCCGCACCTGATCGGCTTCACCCCGGAGGCCAGCCTCGTCGTCCTGGGCACCATACGGCCGGACGGCCGCGTGGAGATCACGCTCCGCTACGACCTGCCTGACCCGCCCGACCACGGCACCGCGGCGGACATCGCCGGGCACGCCGCGGGAGTCCTGGCCGCCCAGCACCTGACCGGTGCCCTGGTGGTCGGCTACGGCCCCGGCCCGGCGGTCACCCCGGTCGCCGACGCCATCCGGGCGACACTGCCCCGCGCAGGACTTGAACTGCTTGACGTCCTGCGCGTGCACGAGGGCCGGTACTGGTCCTACCTGTGCTCCGACCCGTCGTGCTGCCCTCCGGCCGGCGTCCCGTTCGATCCTGGCTGCCACCCTGACGGCGCGGCCCTGGCCGCCGCGGGCCGGCCGGTCCTGGCCGACAGGGCCGCGCTGGCCGCCACCATCGTCCCGCTGACCGGCCCTGACGCCGATGCGATGCGGGCTGCGACCCGCCGCGCCGCGCAGGCCGCGGGCAGGCTCATCACCCGCGAGGGCCTGGCGGGCCTGGACCGGCCGGGCCTGGCCGCGGTCCGGCACATGATCGGCATCTACCGCGACGGCGGGTCGGTCACCTCCCCGGACGTGCACGCCTGGCTCGCCATCAGCCTGGCCCGGCTGCGGATCCGCGACGATGCCTGGGCCCGCATGGACCCGGGCCACCGCGACGCGCACCGCCGCCTGTGGACCGATCTGGTGCGCCGGGCCCAGCCCGGCTACATCGCCGCACCCGCGTCGCTGCTGGCGTTCACCGCCTGGCAGTGCGGCGAAGGCGCCCTGGCCAACATCGCCCTCGACCGCGCCCTGACCGACAACCCTGGTTACTCGCTGGCACTCCTGATCCGCGACGCCATCGGCGCGGGCGCCCCGCCGTCCATGGCTGTCCTGCCGATGACCCCCGACCAGGTCACCGCCAGCTACGCCAGCCCTCAACCCGGCGACCACCCCGACGACCCGCCCGCGACCGGCTGACAGCCCGCCCCTGTGCGCGGGCCGGCGAGATCCCCGGCCCGCGCACAGCCATACCCACCCCCCACCTGAGAAAGGACCCTGACCATGACCACCGAGGCATCGGACAAGCTGCTGGACCGGGTACGCAAGCTGCTGGCCAAGGCTGAGGACGAGAGCTGCACGCCGCACGAGGCCGAGGCGCTGACGGCCAAGGCGGCGGAGCTGATGGCCAAGTACGGGATCGACCGGGCGCTGCTGGCCGCCGTCCGGCCGGAGACCGACGCGCCGGGGTCGAGGTTCGTGGAGATCGACAACCCGTGGGGCCGGGTCAAGGCGCACCTGCTGTGCGGGCTGGGGTCGGCGCTGCGGTGCCAGTGCATCATGCTCACGGCGCGGGGCGGGCTGCGGATCCACGTGTTCGGCTACGAGTCCGACATCGAGCGGGCCGACGTGCTGTACACCTCGGTGCTGATCCAGATGTGGCACGGGCTGGCCGCCGCCCGGGTGCCCGACCGGGCCAGCCCGAGGTCCTGGCGGCGGTCCTGGCTGCTCGGGTTCGCCGCGGCGGTGATCGGCCGGGTGAAGGCCGCCGAGGACGCGGCGCGGGCGCAGTCGGAGCAGTCAGGTCCCCCCGGACAGGAGTCGCGGACCGCGCTGGTGCTCGCCGACCGCAGCCTGGTCATCCGCAGCGCCGTTGAGCGCGAGTATCCGGTCACCCGCAAGGCCCGGCTCACCTACAGCGGATCGGGCTACCGCGACGGGTACCGGCAGGGCCAGCGCGCCGACATCGGCACCCGCCGCGTCACCCAGCCGGGGAACCGCTCCCTGGAAAGCGGCGGCCGGTAACCCCCCGCCGATCCGCGCCGCCGCGCTGGCAGCGGGGAACACATGTGGCGGGGGCGTGCCGTGGCCGGGCGACGCCGGGGCACTGCCAGGGCCGGTCCCGGCCTGACGGCGGGACCGCCCCCGCCATCACCCGCGGCGAGTGGCACCAGCCCTGAACGGGCGGTGCCTGCCAGGTGCCCGCAGGCGGATTCGTTGTGGCCGTGCATCGCCGCAGGGCTGCCAGGGGCGTCCCCGGCCTGGACGGCGGGACCGCCCCCGCCATCGCCTGCGGCGAGGTCGGCACCTGCCCTGAACGGGCGGTGCCTCCCGGCCAAGGTGCTCCGGGGTGCCACCGTGCCGTCCGTCGTGGCCTGCGTCGCGCTGACGTTCCCGCCGCGCCGCCGGGCCGCTCAGCAGCGCGCTTCGCCCGGTTCGGGCTCCGCCGTGAACGCGCGCCTTTCCGGCTGCCGTCGCGCCATCGGCCAGAATACGCACTGCCCGACCCGCAATGATACTGTCCAGCCATATCGCTGACTGCTCCCACTATTCCGGCATCAACTAGCCATCAAGCTGCTCGTTGCCAGTCATTTTCTTTTCGATGCCTCCACACCTTTGCATTACAATGATGATGGCACGTCGGGTGCTTTCTGTAATGACTCGGAACGGTGTGTAATGCTCACGATATCCAGTGGCTACGACCCTGGATACCTGACGCGCGCGGTCGCGACCGGGCGGGAGAACTACTACCTGTCTGCCGTGGCGGAGCACGGCGAGCCGCCCGGCGTGTGGACCGGGCTGGGGTGCCCCGAGCTAGGACTGCCGCCCGGCTCACAGGTCGATAACACGGTGATGGAGCGGCTGTATGGCGCGTTCACCGATCCGCGTGACCCGGAGCACAAGGTCACGCTCGGGCGGGCGCCGAGCGGATTCACGAGTAACGACGACAAGGTGTCGGCGCGGCTCGCCGGGCTCCTCGCCGCCGAGCCGGAGGCAACCCCGGAGCGCCGGGACCAGATCATCATGGCGGCGATGCGGGAGCAGCGCGCGACGGTGTTCTTCTTCGACGCGACGTTCTCGGTGCCCAAGTCGGTCAGCCTGCTGCACGCGTCCCTGCAGGTCCGGGCACAGCAGGCCCGCCAGGCCGGCCGCGCCGGGGAGGCGGAGCAGTGGGCGGGGCGCGCTCAGGTGGTATGGGACGCGATCATGGCCGGCAACCAGGCGATGCTCGACTACCTGCAGCGGGAGGCCGGGTACAGCCGGGCCGGGTACCACTCGAAGAACTCGGGCCGGTTCGCGGACGCTCACCGGTGGGTGATCGCGTCGTTCGCGCAGCACACCAGCCGGGACAACGACCCGCAGCTGCACGTCCACAACGCGATCCTGAACCGGGTGCTCCGCGACGATCCGCTGGCGTCCCGGCCGGGCGACCGGCGGGCCTGGCGCACCCTGGACGGCGCGGCCCTGTACGCGGCCAAGCCCGCCGCGGCGGTGATCGCCGAGCGGACGATGAGCGAGTACCTCACCAGCCGGCTCGGCGTGGAGATGGTCGCGCGGCCGGACGGGAACGGGCAGGAAGTCGCCGGGTTCTCCGAGGCGGTGCGGGAGCAGTTCTCCTCCCGGCGCCGGGCTATCGAGCCGCGGGTCCAGCAGCTGATCGGGGAATACCAGCGCCGGCATGGCAAGGCGCCGAATGCGCGCGCGGTCTGGTCCATGGCGCAATTCGTCACGCTCGACTCGCGCCAGGCGAAGGCGCATTCCGCGCCGACCCGGGAAACGCTGCTGGCGCAGTGGGAGGCGCAATCGCGCCGCGCCGAGACCGAGGCGCTGAGCGCTATTCCCGATGCCGCGCTGGGCCGCGCCGCCGCCGAGGCCGTTGCCGGCCAAGGTGATCCCGGCGCGCAGCCGGCCGCGCCGTCCGGCCCGGAACTCGACCAGGTCCTGGCGGCCGCCGTCGCGGACGCGCAGCAGCACAAGGCGACGTTCTCCCGGTACGAGCTGACCCGGATGATCAGCCGGCACCTGCCCGGGTTCCTGGGCGGCCTGTCCGGGCAGCAGGTCACCGCCATGCTGGAGGAACTGACAAGCCAGGCGCTGGCACCCGGCGGGCCAGCCGGCGTCCTGCAGCTGACCGCGCCGGAGATGGTCCCGGTCCCGCAGTGCTACCGGCGCCCGGACGGGCTGAGCCTGTGGCGCCGCCACGGCGCCGAGGTGTACACGACCCGCGCGCTGCTGGATACTGAAACCCGGCTGCTCCGCGCCGCGGCGCAGGCCGGCGCGCCGAGCATCGAGCCGCACCTTGCCGCCGCCGCGCTCGGCGCCGACCGGGATCGCATTGAGGCGCGGCTCTGGCGCGACCACGCGCCACCCGGCGCTGGCGAGGCGAGGGACGGCGCGGCCAGGGCGGATGCTGGCGCGGAGCGTCCGCTGAGCAGCGCGGGCCTGGCCGACGACCAGGCGCAGGCGGCTTACGGCATTCTCACCTCCGGCCGGGCCATCGACATCCTCATCGGGCCAGCGGGCACCGGGAAGACCCGGACCGTCGCCCGGATCGCCGGGGCCTGGCGTGAGATGGGCGCCGGCCGGGTCATCGGGCTGACGGTCTCCACCAGCGCCGCGCACACCCTCGCCGGCGAGGGACTGGCGGAGAGTTACAACTTGGCCAGGTTCCTGGGCCGGATGCCGGATGGCTCCCGCGGCCGCGGTCACCTGCCCGTCCGGCCTGGTGACCTGCTGGTGGTCGACGAGGCGTCGATGGTGTCGACCGCCGACCTGGCTGCGGTCGAGGAGATCGCGACCCGGTGCGGGGCGAAGATCCTGCTGACCGGCGACACCGGGCAGCTGTCCGCCGTCGACGCCGGCGGGGCGATGAGGCTGCTCGCCGCCGAGCACGGCTACTACCAGCTGCGCACCGTCCAGCGGTTCGGCCAGGGCTGGGAGCGGGAGGCGTCGCTGCGGCTGCGCGCCGGCGATGCTGACGTGCTGGCCGAGTATGACCGGCGGGGCCGGATCCTGGAGGGGACCCGGGAGCAGATGGCCGATGCCGCCTGCGCGCGGTGGCTAGCCGACCACCTCAGCGGCCAGGTCTCGGTGCTGCTGGCCGTCACCAGCGACCAGGCCGCCGACCTGGCCCGCCGCGCCCGCGACCAGCTCGCCGCGCTCGGCCTGGTCGCCGGCACCGACACCGCTGAACTCGCTGACGGCAATGTGGCCGACGTCGGTGACCTCATCGTCGCCCGGCAGAACATACGCGTCGCTGCCGGGGAGTACCGCCGCTGGCTGGCCAACCGCGACGTGCTCCGCATCGACGCCTGGGACGGGCGCGGGCGGGGGCGTGTTGCGCTGGTCCGCCGGGTCACGGGTCGTGACCCGGGCAGCGGACGGGTGCGGTGGTCGGCGCCGTTCGCGCTGCCCGAGGCTTACATCGGCGAGCACGCGGAGCTGGCGTATGCCGGGAACGTGCACGTGGCGCAGGGCCGGACCGTGGATACCGCGTACCTGGTCGTTGATGACACCGCCGGGCGGGAGGCGCTGTACGTGGGCATGAGCCGGGGCCGCGAGCAGAACACCGCCTGCGTCGTGACCGAGCGCCCCCGCGCCGCCGATATCTCCCCGAAACTACGTCCGGCCCCCGGCATCACAGATCCCGCAGCCGACGCGGACAAGCGGCGCCGCACAAACCGGTTCGCGGTGCTGGCCGCCGTCCTGGAGCGAGAGCAGGCCGAGCGGACCGCCACCGAGACCATGCGCAATGAGCTAGACAAGGCACAGAGCCTGGCCACCCTGGCACCCATCTGGGCCGACCTCACCCGCACCCACGCCGCCAGCCGCTACGACACCACCCTCCGGTCGCTGCTGCCGGACGAAGCGTGGCGGCGGTACGAGCAGGACCCCGAACGGGGCACCCTGGTCCGGCTGCTGCGCGCGGCCGAGCTCGCCGGGCACGACCCCGCGGACGTCCTGCGCGCGGCGACGACGGGCCGGGACTTCGGGGGCGCCCGCAGCATCGCCGCCGTCCTGCACGGCCGGGTCCACCGGATCACCGGCACGCCCGAGCCCCGGGCGACGGGAGGGTACGCCGACCGCACGCCGGCGATCGACGACCCGGACGCGGCCCGGCTCGCCCGCGACCTCGCCGCGGCGATGGACGACCAGGTGTCCCTGCTCGGGGCCCGGGCCGCGCTGGACCGGCCGCCGTGGGCGCTGCGCTACCTCGGCGAGGTACCCGCCGACCCCGCCAGCCGGGCAGAGTGGACGCGGCGCGCCGGGCTCGCGGCTGCCAGCCGGGAGGAACGCGGGTACGCCCACGACACCGAGGCCATCGGCCCGGCACCCGACCGCGCAGCACCGGAACTGCGCGCCAGCTGGCACGCAGCCTGGACCGCGCTCCGGATGCCGGACAACGACCGGGAGATCGCCGCGGCCACGGACGGCGAGCTGCGGTCCTGGCGGGCCGCCTACGCCCGGGAGGCCGCGTGGGCGCCGCCGTACATCGCCGCCGAACTGCGCGACGCGCACATCGCCGAGGACACCTACCGCGCCCGGGCCGTGCACGCCTGGCACCGCGCCGACGCTGCCGCCGACGAGGCTGAGCGCGTGAGGGCGCAGAGTGAGGCAGAGCAGTCTGGCGCGCTGGCGCAGGAGGTCGGCGCCTACCGCGAGGCCCTGACCGAGGTCGACCAGGCCCGGCGCCGCTGGCACGCCGCCACCGAGCCCGCCCGGCAGCGGGCCCTGGACGCCGACACCGAACTGCGCCGCCGGCACCCCGACGCCGACGTCCCGCCGTTCCACCCCGATCCGGAGACCACTACAGGTGACAGCGCACAGCCGGCCAGCGAGGCGGCTGTCACGACGGCACGAGCCGCGCCTGCCGCGGACCCGGGAACTGACAGCGCGGCGCCCTGGCGTGATGCTGAGCTCATGGGCACGCAGCCCGGCGTCGCCCCGGCCGATCCCGGCGCCCGGTCCCTCGCGGGCCTGAACGCGGCAGGCCCCGACATTGAGGCCGCGCTGCAAACCGCGCGACGAGCCGAAGCAATCCTCGCCGCACGCGAGCGCAGCGCCGCCCGCCAGGCCGGGCCCGACGACGACCTCATGCGCCGCCGGCAGGCAGCAGCTGAGCAGGACGCCGTGGGCCGCCGCAGCGCCGTCCGCCAGGACCCGCTTCCCAGCTACCGCGCACGCGACCTCGAACGAGACGAGCCCGAACTGGAGGCAGGCCGATGACCGGGCCTTGGGCAGAGCCGGCAGACCCCAGGGCCGACGTTGACGCGCCGCCACCCGGTACCGCGATCATCCGCGCGCTGCGCCATGTCCGCGCGGTCCGCGAACGCGACCTGCTCGATTTCGACGACCCGGCACAGGCGGCCGCCTCCCGGGAAGCCCGCACCTGGGCCTGGGCACTCGGCGAGACCACCACCGCCCCGGTCACCGGCCAGCAGACCACCGTACCGCCCAGCCGGGATGACATCGACGCCGAGATCGCCGTCGCCGACGGCCGGCGCCTGCGCGAAGACACAGACAACCGGGCCGACGGTGCCGCGATCATCCTGCGCTGGCTCATCGGCGACGACGACCACGTCCCCGCAGGCGGCGACAATCCCGGCGAGCTGGTCAGCGGCATCGGCGGCGTCGTCCGCTCACCCGGCCAGATCGACGGCCTCCTGGCGCTCGCCCGCCGGGGCCGACAGCGAGCCTCAGCCCGCGACCGGGACCTCTACGCCAGCCCGGACGACCGGAGACTCGCCCGGCAGGACGCGGACTACCTCGACGGCGTGACAGCCACCCTGGCCTGGGTCCTCGGCGACCAGCCCGAGGCCCCGGTCACCCGCCGGCAGCTTCCCGAGCTGAGCACCAGGGACCTCAAGCGGGAACGACTGAACGCCGACGACGTCATCGAGCAGGCCAGGTACCCGTGGATGGCCGACCGACTCCCGCCACTCTGGTACGGCGAAGGCGTCAAGTTCACCATCACCTGGCTCCTCGGCGGCACCACCGCCCCGCCCGTCGACCCCGCAGGCCACGGCCCCTACGACCCCGACAGCGAACTGCCGGTCATGCTCCGCGATGCCCAGGCCAGGGACGAGCGTCGATTCTAAGTGCGCTTAGGTGGCAGCGAAGGTCCTGCCTATCGTCAGCTTTGCGGATGTCGAGTGGTGTCGGCGGGAGACTGCGGGCATGCATTGTCGGCCGCGTAGTGCAACGGCGAACAGGCCGAACCATTATTCGTTCAGGCTGATGACAGTACTTCTTGGGTTCGCCGGCGACCGTAGCCTCGCTGCTTGCCGGCATCACCTGAAGCGGCCAAGCAAAATGTGGCCGTGCCCCACTGTCAGGCTGTACTATCAACGGCACCGGGCAGGGGTGCCGAGTGGCCGGGTGCTAGCGAACTAGCGTGGGGGTCTCGATGCTCCTCGCCCCTACAAGCCCTTCACAAATGGATGTGACAGTGACCTCGGAGATCGCGTGGAAGATTATCGCCTCTCTCGGAACAGACGCACTCGAATCTTCAGATCTTGCGGGAAGATTCTTTAATCCGTCAGTAAACACTGGGCTATATAGACAGTTTGGCCTTCCCTTGAAACAGGCCTACATTCCGATTGCTCTTCGGCCGAACACATCTTATGACGACAGAATCCGCGTACTTGCCAAGGAGAAAGGATATGAATTCTCAGAGTTGAAGCTTCCTTATAGCTTGCAAGTCCCGGATCTGGGCAGCTGCCGCCTCTTGTTGCGATTGCGAGTATATCCACCTAATATCGTTGGTTTGACCGCGCGATTCAAGCTTCTCGACAACAACCTGTCAAGCATTCCCTTCGATCAGCTTTTTAAATATCGAAATCCACGATCACTTAACATCGTCTACGATGTCATAACCTGGTCCCTAGGCCTAGTCGGCTCGTCAGCCACCGAGCAAAAGGCTCCGGCTATACCGACACGTCTTTACGTCGGATTTCACTTTTCCGATGTCGCTCTTCCGCAGGATATCCCAGCCTACTGGGATAGCGGTAAACGACAGATGGTCGGTCTAATGATCGGCCACGAGGCGTACAGGGAGATGCTCGACGATATCGTCGCCAAGGTAACACAGAAGAGTCAAGAACTAAATCTTAAGTCGACCAGTGAACACTTGTTGGTTAACAAGCAGGGCATCAGCTTCATTTCACCGAGTGGCGATGCTAATTATATGCACAAGCGCAGATTCGCACTTGCCATGGACCTTGCCGAGATTGGCCTGGTATTCCGTGAGTTTCTGGACGGCGTCTACCCAGACCGGCGTAAAGGCCAGGCAGAATTCCTGGATTACATATATCGCATCATAGCGGCTTGGATTACTCAATGGCCAGCGATCCTTAGCGTTAGCTATGGCAACAGGCTGCTCTGGCAGCTCTTGATCTCGGAGTTTGCGCTAGCCGAGAAACTCAATCTCACCGAGGCGCAGAATCCATGGATCCGTGCGGAGATAGAAAGCGCCAGTGAGTATTTTTCGAAATTTGCGGACCGCTGGTGGCAGGCGCCCTCATTTGCTGCCACCTTTCCTAGGAGGACACGCCCCAAAGGAGAGGACCCTGGAATTTTAATATAGGACGGATATTCTCGTTGTTCTATGCCAGAAGCTCCCCGCGAAGCAATTGTCAGATTGCAAGGGTCAACGGCCAATCTTTTGGCTCAATCTAGGTCGGCGATCTGCCCAGAGATCTCTTGAGCAGCAGACCGGAACTGAGATCTGGACGAGCCAAGGATGCGTGGCTTGGCCGCGCTTCCATCACTTCAGGCGTATACGCTCCTCGGTGTAGGATCGCTGATTGTGACGATGCTGACAAAATTGGCTGCAGGTACGCCTACTGCGCATACATTCTTTATCGCTCTTGGCGACCTGCCAACGTGGGCGCTGTTTCTTGGCGCTCTCGTAGCAGCCCTGATTGCACTACGGCAGCTTAAGATTCAACAGGACGACAGCGTCAGGCAGACCCAGCAGCTTGAGCGGCAGCAAGCAAATGACGTGGACTTTACTTGGTGCCCCGCGACTAGCGTCCTTATCCGCACCGACCCATCTAGCACCGTCACAACAACGGGCGGACGGACCGTGGTGGTAGTAGCGAACAATTCGCGTCGCCCGATACGTGACGTCTCGTGCTGGATTGAGCTACATAAATCCTCTCGGGTGCTTGAGCCCTTAATGCTTGGACCAATCGGCGAGGCGCCCAATGCCACTTAGCCTATTTTGATCATGCTGCGGTGCTGACTTTTTCGCTGGTCAGGACGGGGTTGCAGAGTTTGACGGTGGGCGGGGCGTCGTGGCGGACACCGTGCTGGCCGGGTTTCCTGACG
>Ga0307374_10001500_pt1 | contig 43178 bp, 34 predicted proteins | sample OX3MG_FD_202532 | JGI IMG/M metagenome (GOLD analysis project Ga0307374, IMG submission 202532) | Soil microbial communities from Risofladan, Vaasa, Finland - OX-3 | ecosystem: Environmental > Terrestrial > Soil > Coastal area > Acid sulfate soil | place: Finland: Risofladan, Vaasa | collected...
GATGGCCTGTTGTCCGTTCGCGGCCATGTCGGTTTCGTAGCCCCACGCGGTCAGCAGTTCAGCCAATCCCTGCCGGGCGCTTAGCTCGTCATCCACAACCAGAATTTTTGCTCTGCCAGGCACTTTAATCTCCCTCTCGTCAATATAGTACATTCCTCGGGCGGAAGGTCGAAAAACAACCTGAACAATGAGCTGGCTTTTCCGCCGGCCCCGGAACACAGCAATCGTAAGTCCGGGCTGACCGCGTTCATCTCCGCAGGGAGCGCGCGGCGCAATTCCCTTTTCGGAAAAGATCTACCCGAGTAAGTTCCATCTTGGGATTTGCTTTGACTTTGTGAAGGCGTCGTTTTTATACTGAGCACGCTTGTTTCGGTTGGACCAGCGTTCGACGGACGCACAAGATATGGATGAGCATATCCTGATCGTAACCCAGGAGAAATCCCGCCGGGATCTGTGTGTCGAGGTTGCAAGGCGGCTAGGCCTTGCGGTCTCGCCTGCCGAGTCTGCCCGTAACGCTCTCGGCATCCTCAACGCCGGCGGCATCGACATGGTTCTCGTGGATGCGCAAATGCCGGGCCCTGGCGTGCTCGAACAACTGAAGTTCGTGCGAAGCCATTCACCGGGAACCGACATTGTCGTCATGGCCAATCCCGCGGAAGTGGGACTGGTCCACGAGGCCGCCAAACAATACGCCTGTGAGTCCATCGTTCGCCCATTCGAGGCGGCGGATCTTGAGCAACTGCTTAATCGAGTCACCCAAAAGAGGCAATTATGCGCGGAGAATCGCCTGCTCCGCGAGCAACTTGAGACCCGGCGGGGACTGGGAGCCCTTATTGGTTCCTCCGCAAAGATGCAGCGGGTTTATGAATTGATATTGAAAGTGGCGGCCAAGCGGCATCCCGTGCTGGTGCTGGGAGAAAGCGGGACTGGGAAAGAATTGGTTGCCCATGCCATTCACGCTTACGGGCCTTGGCGCGACCTGCCCTTTGTCCCGGTCGATTGCGGCTCCTTGTCTTCGACGCTTATTGAGAGCGAGCTGTTTGGCCATGTCCGGGGAGCCTTCACGGGCGCCAACCAGAACCGCTCCGGCCTGCTGGTGGCTGGAGGGAAGGGCACCGTTTTCTTGGATGAGATCGCGGAACTTCCCGTGGAACTCCAATCGAAGCTGCTGCGAGCCATTCAGGAGCGGGAGGTTCGGCCGGTGGGCAGCAATCGGCGCCTGCCTCTTGATGCCCGCATCATTGCTGGAACCAACCAGCATTTGGAAGGAGCGATCACCCGGGGAACCTTTCGCAAAGATCTGTTCTTTCGGCTCAACGTCGTTTCCGTTAAACTGCCGCCGTTGCGGGACCGCAAGAGTGATATCCCCGCTCTGGTGCACCACTTTATTGACCGTTATGCCGGAAACAGCGCCGCCGCCACAGGCATCTCGTATGAGGCCATGAGCCGCCTGATGAACTATGACTGGCCCGGCAATGTGCGGGAGCTTGAAAACTGCATCCAGCGCGCTCTGGCCCTGGGGTCGGGTCCGGAAATCCAGATGAGGGACTTGCCTTCCAATCTCCTTTACGCCATGCAGGCTGGAAGCGGAGAGCGGCAGGTTTCCACCTTGCGCGAACTTGAGCGGGATGCCATCAGGCAGGCTCTTGAGGTGACGGCCGGAGACCGCCTCCGCGCCGCTAAGCTACTGGGCATTGGCAAGACCACCGTATACCGGAAAATCAAGGAGTATGGCCTTGAAAACATCGTGGATTCCTCTCATCCTTAGTCATTCATATCCCGGATGGGCCATGGAGTCGCCTGTTGCTCCGGGGGATTGATCGAAATCCTTCATAGGGGTTCAGATGATGCCAAAGAAATCAAAGAAGCCCATCAGCCGCCGCAAGTTTTTGGCAAGCGTCGCCGGTAGCGCGGCGGGGGGACTGGCGCTCGTTTCCTGCACGGGAAAGCTCCATGAAGCCGCTGGAGCGCCTGCGGAGGCCTACCTGGTGCCTAATTTCCATCCGGCGAGTTGCGGCTGGCTGGATACCTTTTCCGAGGAGCGCGTCTACTGCTGCAACAGCTATCTGGACCATCTCGACCGCGTCCGCGACGATCCCACCTACAAATTTGTACTCTCGGAATGCAACAACATCATTGCCATGATGAACTTCCAGCCGCAGCGCATTCCGGAACTCAAGCAGAGGTGCAAGGAAGGGCGGGTGGAACTGGTCAATGCGACTTTCCTTGAAATGACCATCAATCTTTCGGGCGGCGAAGCGTTGATCAAAGAGGGCGTGGAGGGGTTGCGCTGGCAGGAGGAAGTGATGGGCTTCAGCCCGCGCTTTGCATGGACCATCGACATCTGCGGGCTTCACGACCAGATGGGCCAGATCTCCTCCGGGTTGGGACTCCAGGCCCTGGTCTATGACCGGATGAACAAAACCGGCAGCCGCATTCACTGGGCGGAATCGCCGGATGGGTCGCGCATCCTTGCGTTGTGTCCCGTCAATTATGCCGACTTTGGTCCCGTCTTTCGGACGAAGGTCCCCTTAACCGCGGACCAGCTCCGGAAGCTGGAACAGGAACTGAGAGAGAAAAAGAAGACGACGCCTGCGGGCGCTCCGATTCTGGTGCTTGGCGGCTCTGGTGATTACAATTTGGCGCCAGCCTGCAAGGAATATCCCAAGGAATTTCTCAAACAATGGAAACAGGTTAATCCCGAAACCAAGCTTCAGGTGTCCACGGCGGGAGAATATCTGGACGCCATCATGCCGGGAATCCAGTCCGGAAAAATCCAGATCCCCACCATGCGTGGCGGCACAGGTTACACTTTTGACGCTTTCTGGATCGAATGTCCAAATTCCAAAACCTGGTATCGCCGCAATGAGCACGGCCTGCAGGCGACAGAATCTTTGGCGACGATCGCAAGCCTTCAATCAAATTTTCGGTATCCTACCAAAGAGCTTTACGACGCGTGGATTCAGATGCTTCTGAACATGGACCGCAACTCGCTTTGGGGAGCGGCGGCAGGGATGGTGTTTGTCAGCCAGAAATCGTGGTGCGTCCAGGATCGCATGGAGTCGGTGCAGGCTATCAACAAGCGAGTTCAGGCCGCAGCGCTTGAAGCGATAAGCCCGCGAGGGAACGGACTGGCTCTTTTCAATCCGCTCAATTGGGAACGCAGTGATCCGATAACCCTCAGTCTCGGTCCGGGCCAAAGCCTGAAGGGAAATGAATGCCAGGCGATGCATGGCGGGCAGACTTTATGCAAACTTCGCCAGCCCTCTTTCAGCGTTGCCGCAGCCGAAGTAGAAGATCAAAAGCCTGCAGAGTCTAAAAGGATTCCATTTCCTGAATCCATTGAGACGGGTTATTACGTTGCGCGGGTCAATCCGAAAACCGGCGCGCTGGAAAGCCTGAAGCTGAAACCGTCGGGAAGAGAGATGCTGAGTGGCCCGGCCAACGTCGTTGTTGCCGAAAGACCCAAATCGGGCCATGTGGATGTCGGGAACTTCATGGTTCCTCGGCCCGAACGCTTGCGGCTGGCTTCGTCGAGCGACTCGAAATCCGTTGTGTCCGCCTATTCGGGCCCGCTCGCGACAACCATCGTCGCTGAAGGCGAGTTCTACGGCGGCCATCCCAGCCGGCGCGTCATTCACTTTTACAAGGAACATCCGCGCATCGATTTTGAAACCGACCTCCAGGATATTCCTAATCGGACCGTGGTGGTTGCGGAGTTTCCCCTGAAGGAGGAGATCCGTGAGGTCCGCCGGGGCATCCCGAACGGATTTTCCCATGCCGCCTGGGCCAAGCCGAATCCAAACCTTCACGGCTGGGCAAAAGGCATTGTGCCCGCGGTGCGCTGGATCGATTTCGCGCTTTCCGGCGGCGGAGGGGTTGCGCTTCTGGACCGCGGACTGACGGGCCGGGAACTGAACGGCAGCACTCCCATCATTTACTTGTACAATGCCACGGACAAATATATCGGCTATCCGAATCCGTGGCTGAACGGCCAGGGGAAACATCACTTTGAATACGCGCTGGTGGCTCATGAGAGCGCATGGCGTGATGCTCGAATCCCTCAGATGGGGTGGGAATATAACAGTCCGCCGCTTTGGATTGCCGGCAGGAAGGCTGCCGCAGCCAAAAGTTGGGTCGAGACTTCGAACAATCTCATTGTTCAGGCGGTGCGCCGGGAAGAATCTGAAATTGAAATGCGGCTTCTCGAATATCTCGGCCTGCCAGGCACGGGCGTTGTGACTCTCAATTTGCCGCACCATGGCGCAAGCCTTACCAATCTGCGGGGCAAGAATGGCAGTCCGCTCAAAGGCGAATCGCCGTATCGTTTCCCGGTTCGTTCCCATCAGATTGTAACGCTGCGGTTCAGAACCGAAACTGCGGTTGAAAAAATCAAACCCATCCTGAAATGGGATCCTCTTGTGCCCAAGTCAAAGCTCGCGGCATTGCACCAGTATGGAAGCTACATGGGACATCCTCCGCCGGGCGACAAATCCTAGGGAAGCATTTCTCGGTTTCGGCGCTGACAATCCTTTTCGACCCGGTTTGGGGCTTCTAGCCATTTCCGGGGCTGAGCTTCAGACGTCGTTGCTTCGGCTCAAACGGGATGCCGTTTCCCGTTGCCTCCACCAAAAATCCCTCGACAATCGGAGGGGTTAAATCGAAAATTGGTTTGATGGCCACGATTGCTCTCGACGCAACCTATACTGTCGGACCCCAACCTTCCGGCGTCGCCGTGTACAGTCGAAGGCTGATTGAATCGCTGGCGACCCTTGAGAGCGAACATCACTATTTGCTTTGCTACCGCATTTCAAGGTTTAAGCTGCGGCGTGAATTTCTGCGGCCCAATGCCACGCCTGAGCCCCGGCGCCCTCGTTTTTCCGTCCGCTTCTACCACAATCCTTGGACCTTCTGGCTGCCCTGGCAGGCGGGGATTTTTCACAGCCTGGTGCAGCGGCCTCCGGCGTTTCGGTTTAAGAAGGAGATTGTGACGGTGCTGGACCTTTTCCCGGTGACGGGAAAGGATTTCTCGACGCCGGAATTCCAAAGAAAATTCTCCGCTCTGCTGTTGGAGGCGGTTGAAAGGGCCGTGTGCGTGATTACGCCTTCCCGGCACACATCGGACCAGTTGCTCAAGCACACCTCGGCATCACGCGATAAGATTCGGATGATTCCTCTCGGAGTCGATCTCCCGGCGGCTTCGCTCAGCGCTGAACAACGCGCGCTGGAGCGAGAACGCCTGGTGGGCAAGGGAAATGAAATGATTCTCGCCGTGGGCGCGATTCAGACAAGGAAGAACACGCTGAACGCCCTGAAAGCGCTCCGGCATTTGCCGCCGCGTTATCGCCTGGTGATTGCGGGAGGGAACGGCCACGGCAGCGAGGTTGTCCATGACTTCATTCGAACCGAAGGGCTGGGCTCACGCGCCGTGGTGCTTGGTTACGTGCCGGCCGAGCGTCTTCCCGTGCTTTATGACGCCGCCAGCGTATTCCTTTTCCCCTCTTTTGATGAAGGATTCGGATTTCCGGTTCTCGAGGCGATGGCACACGGGCTGCCGGTGGTCGCTTCTGATGCAGCCTCCTTGCCGGAGGTGGGCGGCGACGTGGCACTATACGTCAATCCCTGCGATCCCGAAGACATTGCCGGGAAGGTTCTTCGAGCCGTCGAGGACGAGGGTTTGCGAAAGTCGATGATCGAGCGCGGCCATGAGCGGGCGCGGCAGTTTACCTGGCGACGCACGGCCATGGAGTATCTGAACGTCTATAATGAAGTTCAAGCAATGTAGGGGATATCGAGACCGCCACAGCGCCAGACTGCTTTACGGCCGAAGAATTCCGCCGTCGGTGCCGTCTCGCATGGCCGCGAATCGAGACCTTGATCTTACTGGCTGGGAGGAATTTTGAAAAAAGCGCTGATTACTGGAGTGTCCGGTCAAGACGGGAGTTATCTCGCTGAGCATCTGCTCGATCTCGGCTATGAGGTTTGGGGATTGGTGCGGCGCGAGCCCGAGACGTCGCGCTGGCTGGCAGCCACGGCTCATAGAATCGAATTTGTGTACGGCGACCTTCGAGATGAAGAGTCCCTTGCCGTAGCCTTTCAAAAAGCCTGGCCCGATGAGATCTACAACTTGGCGGCGCAGGTATTTGTCCCCACAAGCTGGGAGTGTCCCGCTGAAACCTTCGACGTTAACGTGGGGGGCTTCGCGCGCATTCTGCGGATTGTCGAGCGCCAGAAGCCCGACACGCGCGTCTATCAGGCCTCGACCTCGGAAATGTTTGGCAACGTCGACGCGAACTGCAACGAGGAGACGCCTTTCAATCCGATGTCGCCTTACGGAACTTCCAAGATGGCTGCCCACCGACTGGCGGCAGTGTACCGGAACCGGGGACTTTACGTTTTGGGAGGTATTCTGTTCAACCACGAATCTCCGCGGCGCGGACCGGAAATGGTGACGCGGAAGATCACCCGGGCGGCGGCGCGCTGGGCGCTGGGCGACCGGGCAAAACTGAAGCTGGGGAATTTGCAATCGAGGCGCGATTGGGGGTTTGCCGGAGATTATGTGAAGGCGATGCACGCCATGCTGCAACCCGACACTCCGAGCGATTACGTTATCGGAACGGGGATTTCCCATAGCGTGGAGGATTTTCTACAGCAAGTGTTGACCGAACTCAGGAAAATCTGTGGCCCTTCGGAGGTTCCCCGGTCGATTGAGGATTGGGTTGAGGTGGACACGCAATTTCTGCGGACCGGCGAGATTCACAATTTACAGGCCGATTCAAGTGCCGCACGGAATGACCTTGGCTGGCAGCCCACGGTGGATTTTGCGCAATTGGTCAAGATGATGGTCGAGGCTGATTTGGCCTCTCTGCGCGAGGTGCTGGGAGCGAAGGCCACGGGCTAATCCGAGTGCGGATGCACAAACTGCGTGGGTTTGCCTTCCGCCCAGGGTTTGTAGCTCTGGGCAAAGCGAATGCGCTGGTCGAGCGGCGGATGGCTATAGAGCCAGAAAACGATAAAAGGATTGGGATCGGGGTCGGCAAGATCCTGTTCGCCGAGGACTTGGAAGGCGCGGGCTTCGGCGGCGTTCGGGTCCGGAACCACGCCGTAAGTCACCTCCAGCGCAAACTGGTCGGCCTGGTGCTCGTAGTGGCGTGAAACGGCATTGACGGCGGGTGAAGCGAAAAAACTGAGTGCCGTCAGCACCATCAGCATCACCGGCAACGACGCCAGGTCGCCCTCGTCTTCAATTCCGTCGCGGCCGCCAAACCGCCCGATCAGCCGCTTGACGGCTCGAAAGCCCAGGGCGATCAGACCCAGCGCGATCAGTTCAATCAGAACAAATTCCTTGATGATATGGTGCAGGACGTAATGGCCCGTTTCATGGCCCAGCACCAGCAAGGTCTCGTCGTCCGTCAGCTTGTTGAGGGTGTTGTCCCAAACCACCACGCGCTTGCTTGCCCCCAGTCCCGAAACATAGGCATTAATGGTCTTGGTTTTTGAGCTCGCGTTCATCTCCAGAATTCTGGAGCGGGGAATATCAAGGCCGGCGCGATCCAGCATCTTTTCAATTCGCGTGACCAGAACGGGACGAGTGGCCTCGAGCGGCGTGAACTTGAAAAACAGCGGCTCAACCACGTAAGGCTCGATGAACATCAGAAGCAGCGTAACTGGAATTGTGACCAGCCAGAAGTAAAGCCACCAGCGTCGCGGACTCCTGCGCACAACGGCGTAAAAGAGCCAAACCATGAGCGCTCCGACCACAACCAGAAGCGCCAGGCTTTTGCCCCAGTCGGCCGCCCAGGAGAGAAGGCTCTGGCTGGAGAGGCCGAAGCGGTGCTCGACAACATAGCCGGCATAGTAATCGAAAGGGAACTCCAGCAGTTTGACCGTGACAAAGAACAGGGGCGCAAAAAACAGGCATTGCAGAAAGTGGCGGCGTGACAGGCGGCGCGCCCAATTCCGGTAGGCGGCTGCGATCTTCCCACGCCACATGAGGAAATAAACGAGTAGCGCCAGGGCCACGCCGGCAAAGTAGAGGGCGTAGTTGAGGTGCGAATAGGCGACGGCCTCGGCCCTTTTCTGGGGCGGCAGTTTGTATTCTTCCGGAGGCGGAGGAAGGTGAGACTCCGGCGGAGCAATGTTCTCTGTTTGTACCTCTTGCGCCTGGGCTACCGGATGAACAGCGCCCCGGCCAACCGCGTCAATACAAACGAGAATCAGAATTACAGAGGCCGATAACCAAAGGCGGTTCTTCATCAGACTCGTGGCAAGACAATGCCCTGCTGCGCCTGATATTTTCCCTTTTTGTCTTTGTACGACGTTTCGCAGACTTCATCCGACTCAAAAAACACAATCTGGCACAGCCCTTCGTTGGAATAGACGCGGGCGGGAAGGGGAGTGGTGTTGGAAATTTCGAGCGTGACGAATCCCTCCCATTCAGGCTCCAAAGGCGTCACATTAACTATAATCCCGCAACGCGCATAGGTCGACTTGCCCACGCAGACCGTCAGAACGCTCCGCGGAATCTTAAAGTACTCGACGGACCGCGCCAGCGCGAAGGAATTGGGCGGAACAATGCATACGGGCCCGCGAAACTCAATAAACGAACGCGCATCAAAATTCTTGGGATCGACGATCGTGCTGTTGACGTTCGTAAAAATCTTGAACTCGTCGGCGACGCGCAGATCGTATCCGTAAGATGAAAGTCCATAGGAAATCACGCCTTCACGCACCTGACTTTCAGCAAACGGGGAAATCATTTCGTGTTCCTTAACCATCCGACGAATCCAGTGATCACTTTTGACAGCCATGAGCTCTCCCTTGATTAGAAATCTCTCTCCAGCAACCTTCGGCGGCGGTTCCGCCAGGTTGCGTTGCAGAATTAGACGGTGCAGGGCATCATAATACAGGAGAAAACAACTTGACAACGCCCGGCAGGGTTTTTACGATAAAATCCTGTATTTTCAGGAGGTTCCTGTGATTAAGCTCGATCTTGTCAATGATGTGGTCAATCGAACGGGCATTACCAAGACCAAAGCTGAAAGCGCGGTTGAAACCGTGTTCGAGTCGATGAAGAAGGCTCTGGCCAGGGGCGAACGGATTGAATTGCGTGGTTTCGGCGTGTTTAATGTGAAACCCCGCAAGACCGGTATCGGGAGAAATCCGCGCACGGGCGCGGAAGTCAACATCTTGCCCGGGAAAGCCGTCCGCTTCAAACCCGGCAAGGAACTCCAGTCGCTCCCCTAAAGCTATCGGGCGCCCAACCCGGCGATGCCGGGAGTTTGACTTGCCCGTGGGCAAGGCGTTTTCTACATGAGGCTCGTCGGGTCCATATCGATCATCAGCGAATGGGCCGGAATCCCTAGTTGTTCGCACTCATCGGCCAGGCGTCGGAGAAGCGCGTTGAGCCTTGCGCGCGATGCCGCCTTCAGCAGAAACTGGATGCGGTAGAGCCGCTCGATTTTTGCCAGGGGCGCAGGGCCGGGTCCCAGGATTTTTATTCCGTGAGCCAAGTCCCCGAGTTGCTCAAAAAAGTTTCCGATTTCCCGGGCAATCCGCGTGGCGTCCTCAAGCTTTTTGTCCTGGACGATCACGTTGGCGAGCGCCGCCGCGGGCGGATAATGCATCAACCGCCGAAACTGGATTTCCTTCGCAAAAAATCTGGCAAAGTCCTGCTGCGCAGCCAGGCGGATTGCATAGTGGTCCGGGTAGAAGGTTTGCACGAGAACGCGCCCGGGAGCCTCTCCGCGGCCGGCCCGGCCCGCCGCCTGCGTGAGAAGCTGGAAAGTGCGTTCCGCGGCCCGAAAATCCGGCAGCGCCAGCGCAGTGTCTGCAGAAACGATTCCAACCAGCGTAACCTGCGGGAAATCGTGACCTTTAGCAATAAGCTGGGTTCCTACTAGGATATCGATTTTTCCTTCTTTGAAATCTGAAAGAATTTTCAGGAAATGTCCGGGGCGGCGGGCTGCGTCGCGGTCAAGCCGCGCCACTCGAGCTTGTGGGAACATCTCAGCGAGTTTTTGCTCCAGCTTCTCCGTCCCTTCACCGACGAAATAGAGGTATTCGCTGCCACACGCCCGGCACTTGGCCGGGACGCGAGCCTGATAGCCGCAATAGTGGCAGATCAAGCTTTTTTCATGCCGATGGTAGGTGAGCGAGATCGAGCAGTTCACGCAGCGTTCCGTCTGGCCGCAGCTTCGGCAGAGAAGAAACCAGGAGTAGCCCCGGCGGTTCAGCAGGAACATCGTCTGCTTTCCGGAGCGTAGCTGGGCTTCGACTTCCTCCTTCAATCGGTGGGAAATGGGCACCTGAGTTTGAGTCCGCCGAAACTCTTCCCGCATATCTACGATTTCCACCTCGGCCAGCGGACGGCCGCCCACGCGCTCGCTGAGAGTCAAAAGGTGGTATTTCCCTTTTTGCGCGTTGTCGTAGCTTTCGAGAGACGGCGTTGCCGAGCCAAGAACGATCAGGGCTTTTGCCAGTTGGGCCCGGACAATCGCGACGTCCCGGCCGTGGTAGCGCGGCGTTTCCTCCTGCTTGTAACTTGCCTCGTGTTCTTCATCCACAATGATCACGCCGAGATTCTCCACGGGCGCAAAAACCGCCGAGCGCGTTCCCAGCACAACCCGTGCTTCACCCCGCCGTACCCGCCACCAGGCTTCGTGCCGTTCGTTTGCGCCGAGTCCGCTGTGCAACAGCGCCATGGTGTTTCCAAAGCGGGACAAAAACTGCTGGTGAATGGCAGGCGTCAGGGCGATTTCCGGCACCAGCATCATGGCCGTGCGGCCGGATTCGAGCGTCCGCTCAATCAAACGCAGATAGACTTCCGTCTTGCCGCTTGCGGTGATGCCGTGGAGCAAGACAACGCTAAACTTCTGCTGGCGGAGCCGCTCGGTCAGCTCTTCCATCGCATCCGCTTGTGGCGCGGTCATGGTGGGAGGAAGTTCGCTTGCGGGACCCGATTCATCTTCAGTCCGCGACGCCTCGGCGAATTCCACAAGGCCTTGCTGCTGCAACTTCCTTAAATGGGAAAGCGAGGCCCGGGTTGCCTTCAAGAGCTCGCGATGGTCGCGGGATTCTCCATCCCGCTCGAGAGCTTCAATGATGCGGCGAGCCACAGGCGAAAGGCTCGGCGTACGGGACTCCAAGGGTCCCGCTAAGCGGATGGAAAAGACTCTTTTCCGGCCGAGCGGGCGTTCAGCATGGGAAAGAACGATGAGGCGGTCTTTAATCGCTTGGGCGACAAGGCCGGGTGAAATCTTATCGAACTTTCTTCGAAGGGACTCGACCGTCATACCGGGCTGTTCATTCACAGTTCGGAGCAGGTTGGCTTCTGCGCTTTGCTTGGTTTCGTCGAGAAGGCTTCCGGCCATCATCTGAAGTTTTTGGCGTCCGGCCGCCGTCAACTCGGCCAGACGGACCTTGCGGGTCTCCGGCCGCAAGGGCAGCATGGCCCGGAAAACTTCTCCGAGCGGGGCCAAATAGTATTCAGCAATCCAAAGTCCAAGGGTCAGGAGCTCCGGCGTGAGCACCGGCTCTGCGTCAAGAACGCGAATGACCTCCCGCACCCGGATGCCCGAGGGAAGCGCCGGCGCCGTCCCCAGAGCAATGCCGATCACCCGGCGCGCTCCGAGTGGAACCAGAAGGCGTTGGCCCACGCGCACGTCGAGAGAATCAGGAAGCGAGTAAGTCAGCGGGTGCCGTATGCCTGCCAGGACAGCCACATGTATCATGGCAGTCGGCACGGGGCGGCTACGGTTCGTTTTGGCTCCTGAACGGTTCTGAGTCATGCCAAGATTTTATGCCACCCCTGCGAGGTTGGCTAGTACGGGTCGAATCGGATTGAAGATTCAGTCGGCATCCAACCGAGCGTTTTGCGGGAATTCGCCTTCTGAAACTACCCGGCTTTTGACGATGATGAGGCTAGCCCGCAAGTGAATTCTCCTACTTGCAATAAACAGGGGATTTAGCTAGGCTGAATAAATGCAAACACCTCTGCACGCACTTGAGCCAGGTCCCCACTCTCCGGAGATTGTCCGGATGATTGTGGAGATTCCCAAGAACTCCTCAAATAAATACGAGTACGACAAACATCTCGGTGTCTTCCGACTGGACCGTACCTTGTATTCGCCCATGCACTATCCGGGTGATTACGGCTTCATTCCCGGGACGCTTGCCGAGGATGATGACCCGCTTGACGTGCTTGTTTCGGCCGATGAGGCTACCTTCCCAGGCTGCATGTTGGAGGTGCGACCGGTGGGGCTTCTTGCCATGGTGGACGAGCACGGTCCTGACACTAAAATACTCGCTGTTCCTGACAGAAATCCGCGATATGAACAAATCCACACCATTGATCAGATTTTTTCGCACGTTTTGACCGAAATCGAGCATTTTTTTACGATTTACAAAGAGCTTGAAGGAAAGAAGACTCGAATGGAGGGCTGGCAGGGTCCCCGAGAAGCGCGCCATGCCATCCTGGAAAGCCGTCAGCGGTATCTGGATGCAACGGACTCTGCTGCGTCTCAGCAAACCGCAGTAGTTTCCTCCTAGGGCCTGGGAATGAAAACAGGGGGCGTCTTCTTGCCCCCGCAGGCCGCTCGCCTTCGCTTTTTATTTGAACCTACAGCTTGATGTGGCTGTCGACCGGTTTCCGGCTGTCAGTCTTTAGGCCAGGGTGGCTCGTCTCCGAGCTGCGATAAGGTTTGAGTAAAATATTCTGAGCTGCTCCAGCATCCGTACCGCAGAATTGAAATTGCGGCGATTGATGTGCTCAATGTTGATTCCCAGGGGAGGAGGATCAGGCGGCAGATTATCAAAGACATCCATCAGGATGCGCTGCGCCAGGTTCAAGCTCCTCTCGAAAGCGTGCTCTGCGGCATGGCCGGAAGCCTTTTCAGCGGCCACGCCATGAATTAGAAAATGGTCAAGATCGGCAGGTGCATCGGCGCCCAGCCAGCGCAAAAACTCGATGTCGCGTTCGTGGCTTACGGGAGCAAAGCTCAGGAATATCCGTGCTTCAAGCCCGTTGAGGCGTTGGATCAGCCAAACGATGTCGTTCGAGTCGAACAGCACCTGAGTGGTGAAAAAACAGAGGCCTTCTGAAACTTTGCGCCGGATCCGTTCCACTTCGTGAGCTCGGCTGGGAATGCTGATTCCTCCCAACGCCGAGGGCAATCCGGTGGCCTGGATTTCTCTTGCTGCCTGGATGACGTTCGGACCCGGGTACTGAATCCGGCTCGATTCTCCGCCGACTAAAACCAGACTCTCGATTCCGAATTTCTCCACCGTTTCCCGGAACCAACTCGCCTGGTCCTTCTCGTAGACGACGCAGCGGTTCAGCACGACGTCCATGTCAAATTCCTTCCGGATCCTGCTTCCCAGAATCCGCGGCTCGATGCGCGGCACGAATTTAAACGTTCTGTCGCCGGTCCGTGTTTCGTCATGGATTTCCGGAAGGTTGATGGCATCGGCCAGTTTCTGGATTTTGGCGATTTCGCCCAAGGTGGATTGGAGCGCCTCGGGTTTTCCTTTAACGGGAGGGACCATCTCAAAGAAGACAACGGGAATGTTCGGATTCAGGATTTTGGTTTTTAAGTCCATTGAAGTTTGGCGCTGCATCCCCGCCGCCCGCAAGCTTCCGCCTGATGCCCCAACTGCGGCGGCCCCTGGAAGCCATCATATCACATGCTATTCCACGGTCCGCTCTGCGGAAATCCAGTTGGCAAGCTGGAGGCTTATTGTGGCGTCTGCAGGAAGTCGTAAATTTTTTGAAAGTCTTCGCGGAGCAACTTTTCTTCCCTGGGGTTGCGGAGAATATAGGCCGGATGAACGGTTGGGAGGGCCTTGATGTCTCCAAAGTCGTAAAAATTCCCCCGAATTTTGGTGATGCCTTCTTTAATTCCTAAAACGGTTCGGACCGCTGGAGCTCCCAGGCAGCAGATGAGGCGCGGGCCAATGGTCCGGATCTGACGCATCAGGAACGGCGAGCAAATTTCGATTTCATCCGGCATGGGCGTCCGATTGCCCGGCGGGCGGCATTTCACCACGTTACAAATGTAAACTTCTTCGCGTTTCATTCCCACAAGCTGGATCATGCGGTTCAGCAATTTTCCGGCACGTCCTACAAAGGGGAAGCCCTGCGTGTCTTCATCGGCCCCGGGACCTTCGCCGATAAAGACCACCTCGGCATGAGGATTGCCCTGGCCAAAGACGATGGTCTTGCGGCCGGAGCTTAGGCGGCAGCGGTGGCAATCGCCGAGATCTTCTCGAATTTTTTCGAGCGTCTCTTCTCCGCCGGGCGCTGCCGGGGTAGCCTCAAACAGGCTCAAAGACTTGGGCGCGGCCTTCGCGGCGGCAGCTTGGAGGGTTGGCGCGGAAAACCGGGCCTTCAGAGTTTCCGCTGGTTTTTGCAGGGAATCCTTATCGACGGGCGGAGCCTGCGGCGCCCGGAGAACGGGAGGCGCAGTTTGAGCCGTTTCGTTGTTGAGGGCTGATTCTGAACCCTGGAGATTCAGATCTCCGATTCCCATCTCCCGATAGAACTCAAGCCAGTTGGCGACTTCCTTTCGCAGCCGTTCGTCCATGGGATTTACCTGTGGGCCGCCCGTGCCAGTTTTGACCTTAATTCCACGATAGCGTCCAGAACCAGGTTGGCCACTTCCAGCTTGCTCATCTTTTCAAGCGGCCTGGCCCGGCCGTCGGGGAAAACCAGGGTGACGATGTTGGTGTCAACGTCGAACCCGGCGCCGGGCTCGGTGACATCGTTTGCGACCATCAGGTCCAACTGTTTTTCGCGCAGCTTGGCGGCGGCGTTTTCGAGCAGCCGGCCCGTTTCCGCGGCGAACCCGACAACGATCTGATGTGGTTGCCGCCGCCGCGCGACCTCTGCCAAGATATCCTGTGTGGGCTTAAGCGTCACCGTGAGCAGCCCTGCCTGCTTCTTGATTTTTTCAGGCTGGACGCTCGCAGGAGCGAAATCGACCACCGCGGCCGCCATCAAAACGACGGTTGCCTGACCAAGATAACGGAACGTGGCTTCCGCCATCTCCGCCGTGGTTCGCACCGCTTCCGCTGAAACGCCCTGGGGTGTTTCCAGGCGCGTCGGACCGCTGACCAGAAAGACTTTCGCTCCCCGTCTTTGACCGGCCTTCGCCAGGGCATAGCCCATTTTTCCGGAAGAGCGATTCGTAAGGTATCGAACGGGGTCCAGGGCCTCCTCGGTCGGTCCTGCGGTGACCAGGAGGGTCTCTCCTTTGAGGTCATCCCGAAGCTGTAACGTCTCAAAAGCCGTTTGGGCGATTGTCTGGACGGAAGCCATGCGTCCGGCGCCGGTCATGCCGCAGGCAAGGTAGCCTTCATCGGGTTCGATGATCCTGCAACCGCGCGAGCGAAGCGTCTCCATGTTCTGCCGGGTGGCGGCGTTTTCCCACATATTCACGTTCATGGCCGGGGCAAGGATGATGGGAGCTTTTGTCGCCAGCGCCAGCGTGGTCAGGAAATCGTCCGCCGCGCCGTGCGCTAGTTTGGCGATAACGTTGGCCGTTGCCGGGGCGATCACCAAAGCGTCGATTCCCTGGGCCACGGCGATGTGTTCGATGGCGCTCTCGACGTTCGGTTCTTCACCGCGCTCGCCGAACATTTGTGAAATGACTTTGTGCCCCGACAATGAGGCGAAGGTGAGAGGCGTGACGAAGTTCCGCGCTCCGGCCGTCATGACCACCTGAACGTCCAGGCCGCGGTCCTGAAAAAGGCGCACCAGTTCCGCAGCCTTATAGGCGGCGATGCCTCCCGCCACTCCCAGTCCGATGCGCATCACGGCCTTCCCGTCCTTCTAAACATCATACTCCGCTTTCAGCATCAGTCCCGCGGCAGCCCCATTTTTGTGAACGGCAACGCCTGGCAACATCCTCGCCGGGGTTGGCCGGGAACCTTTGACTTTTTCTAGTCGCCGTTTCCGGGCTTGAGCTCGATGATCTCGATAGGAATCAAGCCGCCGCTCACCTCTTGCTGTGCGATCTTGGTTGCTTTCCTGGACGGTGACTGCACCATGGGCCTGGCGCCCGCCTGAAGCTGCCGGGCCCGCTTGGCGGCGATCAGAATGTAACGAAATTTGCTGTCGATGCTGGTTGGTAAGTCCATCTATCCTCCCGAAAAAGTTTTATAGATTTCCGCGACGCGACGTTCCTGGCACCCGCGCCGCAAGCGCGCCGCAAGGATGACGCTGCGAAGCGATTGCGCCGCCATGGAGCGGCGATCGTTCACAATCAGGTAGTCGTATTCCTTCCAATGAGCCACTTCCTTCCGGGACGCTTCCAGGCGTTTGGCAATCGATTCCGGAGCGTCTTTATGCCGATGGCGCAACCGCTTTTCAAGGTCGGGAAAGGAGGGCGGCAACAGGAAAATGCCCACCGTTTCCGGAAGCCGCCTGCGCAGCTTTTTGTAACCCTGAACGTCGATGTCCAGCAACACATCCTGTCCTGCTTCCTGGGCTTGTTGAAGTTGTTGCCAGGACGTCCCGTAGTAGTGGTCGTGCACTTGGGCCCACTCGATGAACTCTTTTTGCGCCATCCGCCGCTTGAACTCGGCGGGGGAGATAAAGAAATACTCCCGGCCGTTTTCCTCGCCGGCGCGCGGCGGCCGCGTCGTGTAAGACACGGAGAAAGCCAGCCCGCGCACCAGGACCCGAAGTCTCGTGATTAAAGTACTTTTGCCTGTGCCCGAAGGCGCAGAAATAACAAAAATGCTGCCCCGTCTTTTCGGGAGCTTGTTTGCCGGATCAACCTTCACTCGATGTTTTGCACCTGTTCCCGCAGCTTTTCGATTTCGGATTTCATCTCAATGGCTTGCCGTCCGACTTCCGCGCCAATTTCCGGAACGTCGGAAATCTTGGAGAGCAGCGTGTTGGCTTCCCGGTTTAACTCCTGAAGCAGGAAATCCAGTTTCTTTCCCACTTCATGGCTCTCGCTGAGAAGCCGGCGCGTCTGGATCAGATGGCTTTGAAAACGCGTCAGTTCCTCTGAAATATCAGACCGTGAGGCCAGGTAAGCGACTTCCTGCGCCAGCCTTGCCTGGTCCACGTGGACGGCGCCCAACAATTCCTGGAGCCGCTTTTCCAGGCGCTGCTGCGCATACTTGGGAATACGCCGGGCGAGCTTGGCGATGCCTTTGCGCAATTCTTCCAGGCGCGCGAGCCGGCTTCGGATGTCCTGCTCGAGCACGGCGCCTTCCGAGGCCCTCATCTCGTCGAGGGCCTCCAGCGATTTCGCCATCGCTCCTTCCAAGGCCTTCCGGATGCGCGCCGATTCCTCTTCGGAAATTTCCCGATTGCCGGCGATCACGCCCGGAATCCGCAGGAGCGCCACCAAGTCAGGATCTCCGCCGAATTCAAGCTCCGCCCGGAGTTCCCGGCAGGCGCGGACATAGGCGTCCAGCAGCTTGCGATCCAATTTTAACTCGCTCGCGCCCGGCCTTTCCAGGCTGACGCTGACTTCCACATGGCCCCTGGCAATGTGATTTTTAACGGTGCGCCGCAGCAGAGGCTCGAACGATGCGAGTTCCGAGGGCAGCCGGAACTGCAAGTCGAGAAACCGGTGATTCACGGATTTTACACCCACCCCGAGAGAGAAGTCCGCTTCCTCCAATCGGGTTCTGCTGTAGCCGGTCATGCTTCGAATCATATTCCCTCAAAGAGCAGGCGCAAAAAGCCAAGCCGGAGGATCTGGCCTCCTTGATGCGCCTAAGCTTCCGCATCCACAAATTGGAGTTCGTGGAGCCGCTGGTAAATGCCGCCCCGCGTAATAAGGTCTTCGTGGGTGCCGATTTCCGAGATGGCTCCGCGGTCGAGAACCACAATGCGGTCGGCGCGGCGCACCGTCGTGAGCCGGTGCGCAATCACCAGAACCGTGCGTCCCGCCATCAGATTGCCCAGAGCTTTTTGCACCAGAGCTTCCGATTCCGTATCCAACTCGGAAGTGGCTTCATCGAGAATGAGGATCGGAGAGTTTTTGAGCAGGGCGCGGGCGATCGCGAGGCGCTGGCGCTGCCCTCCGGAGAGGCGCTGGCCCCGTTCGCCGATCACGGTCTGGTAACCCTCCGCCCTTTCCATGATGAAGTCATGGGCCAAGGCCGCCCGGGCTGCTCCGCGCACTTCCTCTTGGGTCCGGAATCCGTTGCCGTAACAAATGTTGTTGAAAATGGTGTCGTTAAACAGGATGGTGCCCTGCGTTACCATCCCCACTTGCGAGCGTAAAGAGCCGAGCTTGAGATCGCGAATGTCGCGGCCGTCAATCAGCACCCGCCCGCCCGTGACGTCATAGAATCTTGGGATCAGGCTGGCCAGGGTGGTCTTTCCGGCACCGCTCGACCCGACAAGGGCCACAATTTCGCCCTTTTGAATCTTGAGGGAGACGTTTTGCAACAGCGGCGCGCCCGGCTCATATTCGAAGTCGATGCGGTCAAAGGCAATCTCATTCTGAAAGGGCGGCAGCTCCATAGCGTCCGGTTTTTCAGTCACTTCCGACTTTCCTTGCAGGAACTGGAAAACCTGTTCCGAAGCCCCCACAGCCTGCTGCACGGCGTTGTTAACGCCCGTCAACCGCTTGATCGGCTCGCCCATTTTGAATAACGCGTATACGAAGGCCAGAAAGCCGCCCATGGTTTGCGCGTGGTGAAGGATCTCATTGCGCTCGTAAAGCAGAAGCCCGGCGATCGTAATCATGCTGAGAAGCTCCATCAGCGGAGCCGTGGCGGCCTGGGCCTTGACCCATCGCATGTTCGTATGGAGCAGCTTATGAGTCGCCGCCTTAAAACGGGCCACCTCGAAATGCTCCATGACGAAGGCCTTCACAATCCCAATGCCCGTGAAGGTTTCCTGGACCAGATTGTTGATGTCGGCCATCCGGTCCTGGCTGGAGCGGCTGGAGCGCCGGATGGACCGCCCGATATTCGCCGAGGGATACACCACCAACGGTACCAGCACCAGCGAGATGAGCGCCAGTTTCCAATCAAAATAAAAGAGGACGCCGAGCAGGCCTACGAGCGTGAAGGAGTATCTCAGGAAATCCGCTGACACCTGGGAAACCATATACTGAATTCTGTCCGTGTCATTGCTGATTGCTGAAATCAGGCGGCCGGTAGGATTCCGCTTGAAAAAGGCCATCGACTGCTGGACGATCTTGGAATAGAGTTGGTTGCGGAGATTGCGGACGGCGGACTGGCCGATGAAGCTGATGCTGACGGTGGCGGTGTACCGCGAAAGCCCCTTGACGAGAGTCACCACAATGATGGAGAGGGCGACCAGGGTCCAGACATTGTGGATGTGTCCGGGGAAAAGGTCATGCAGATAAAGCGGGTGATGATTCCAGGGTAGTTTCTTAAAGATGCGAATGCCCGCGGAGTCTGAGCCGGGCTTCAAAACGCTGTCGCCGATGGGTTTGATCAGCAGGGCGGTAATCGCCTCACAAGCGCCTACCACAGCCATCAGGACAACAGCTATAGCAAAGCGCAGTCTGTAAGGTCGGAGAAATCCTAGCAGGCGTTGAACTTGGCTCATCCGGCGTCCTACCCATCAGGCTGGAGAGCCCGCCGGGCGCGAAAAATACAATCTTAGTCTCCGGCCAAGGACAAGTCAAGCAGACCTGCCCGGAGCCGTCTCCAAATTCCACCCTTTGGCAATTAGTAACAGATTGATAAAGATAGAGTTAATTGGCTTGCCGGGAACTCGCCCGGCGCGCTACAAATAGATTTGCAGACCTTACTCCATCCTTTGGCGCGGCATGCCGGCCCGAAGCGCGGCGCCGCTCCTATTTCTTAAGCCCGTTCCCATCCCAAAGCTGCGGCGCCGTATAAGGGAGAGTAGTTTCCCAGTTCCGCAAGCGCGATTTGGGTGGAATATTTGAGCGTCGGCGCATCGAGCGTCGCAAGGTGCTCATGCAGAGGATCAAGCAGATGCTTTCCTGCCAGCGCCACGCCCCCTCCCAGAATGATCCTGTCCGGATTCAGAATGCGGATGGCCGTCAGCAGCCCTCGCGCCAGCCACCCGGCGGCTTCGCGCACGATGAACGCGGCTCCCTGATCCCCTTCGGAGGCCGCCTGGAATACGGTTTGCGCCGTAATCGCGTCGGGATCGCCGGAGGATAGTTCGATGGTTCGAGCCATCAGCTCCGGGTTGTTTTTTGCCAACCCGCGGCCGCGAAGTCCGATGGCCGTTCCCGAACAGAGTGTTTCAAGGCAGCCCCGGCCTCCGCAGGAGCATGGGGCGCCCGCAACCGACATGGGAACGTGCCCCAGCTCTCCCGCCAAGCTGTCCCGGCCGTGCAGCAACTTATCCTCGCAGACGACGCCGCCGCCGATGCCCGTGCTGAGGGTGACATACAAGATGGAATGGGTTCCGCGCCCGGCGCCGTATCGGAATTCCCCCAGGGCGCCCGCATTTGCATCATTGTCCACAAGGCAGTCCAACTGGAGCTTCTCTTTGACCCAACGGGCCAGATCGAAACCCTGCCAGCCGGAAACATGCATCGAGCTGACTTGCTGGCGCTCGTAATCGACCGGGCCGCCAAAACTGATGCCGCAGGCTTTCACCTGCCGCCCCGCTTTCCCGAACAGGCTTTGAGAGCGTTTGTGAATCTCGTTCAGCATCCACTCGCGCCCGCCGGATGAGTCTGTTCTGCCTTCTGAAAGATCGAGGCGGCGGCCTTCCCGGTCAAAGACTCCGACGCGAAAATTATTGCCGCCAATGTCGATTCCGAGGACGCTGTCCATTTTCCCTTTTATCCCTCGCATCTTCCGCGCCGCATTCAGCAACCTAGCTGGCGTTCCGTCTTATGTCGCGGTGCAGCGTTTTAATTTCGTAGCCCTCGTCGTGCAGGAGGCTGGAAATGCGTTCCGTGAGCGCCACGGACCGGTGACGGCCTCCCGTGCATCCGATCGCAATCGTCAGGTAGCTCTTGCCCTCGCGGATATAGTGGGGCAGTAGATAAAGGAGAAGGTCCGTCAGCCGGGAGACAAGCTCCCGGGTTTCTTTTTGGGAATCAATGTACCGCCTGACGGCGGGGTCGCGCCCGGTCTTATGGCGCAAAAGGGCAACATAGTTGGGGTTTGGGAGGAACCGGACGTCAAAAACCAGATCCGCGTCTTGCGGCACTCCGAAGCGAAAGCCGAAGGACACCATGGAAATCAGCATCGTTTTGTGCCGCTGGTCTCCAAACCGGTCCTGAATGAAGGATCGAAGCTCATGGACGTTCATGCCGGAGGTGTCGACGATGGCGTCGGCGAGATGCCGCATGGGCTTCAGCAAAGCTCGCTCCAGGCGAATGCCTTCGCGCACCGGCAGATTCGCGCCCAGCGGGTGGGGGCGCCGCGTTTCTTCAAACCGTTGGATCAGGGTTTTGTCCGTGGCTTCCATGAATACAAGGGACAATTTGAGGCCCTTCCGGTCCAGCTTCTGGTAGGTTACCGGAAGCTCGCCCAAAGCTTCCCCTTCGCGAATGTCAACGACCACGGCGGCGCGTTTGATCCGGCTTCCGGGAGCCGAGCAGAGGTCGGCGAACTTCAGAATCAAATCAATGGGAAGGTTATCGACGCAGTGGTAGCCGAGATCCTCAAAGGCCTTCAGGGCAGAGCCCTTTCCGGAGCCACTGAGGCCCGTGATGACAACCAGGCGGTGGGGTGAAGTTTTGGGACGGCTCTTTTTCATGGAGACCGTATGGACCGGACCGCCAAACTGAAGCCGGGCCTTGCGCGGCCCAGGACTGTTTGCGACTGTCTCGCCTTTCTTCTATCTGCTTGGGGTCTTAAGGTTCCGGTTCGATTAAGCCAAGGTTGCCGTCAGGGCGCTGGTAAACGACGTTCACCCGTTCGGTCTCGGCATTGCGAAACACTATGATGCCACTCGCGGCCGCATCCAAGGCCTCGATGGCCTCATCAAGCGTCAAGGGCTTTACGGGAAGCCTCTCGGATTCAACAATGCGGGGATTCCCCAAGCTTACCTTGGAGTCCCCGATGACATTCATAAGAATGGTTGAAGTGGGGCTGGGCCTCCGCTTTTTGGTGCGGCGCCGCTCGAACCAGCGTACGGCTTGGCGCTCCAGCTTATCGAGCGCCCCCTTGATGGCGCTTCGGGAATCCGCCGTTTCCATGACGCCGACCAGAGTCTGGTCGCGGAGCTTGACGGTCATTTCGGCGATGCGCCGATGCTTCTCTCGGGTAAGGATAACGTGCAATTTGGGATCTTTCGGGAGCAACCGCTTCAATTTCCCAAGATGCTTCTGAGTGTACTGCTGCAACTCAGGGGTAACGTCCATCTGCCGGCCGGTAAAATCTATTTCCATAGCGGTACCTCCTTGAGTTTTTTCGGGAATGAACGTTGTGGAAGCAGGAGTCATTCTTTCACCCGGCGCTGGTGGGTGCTGGGAATTCTCATATCTTCACGGTATTTCGCGACGGTCCGGCGAGTCACATTGTAGCCCATTTCATGGAGGTTGAGCATGATCTGTTCGTCGGTCAGGGGGTGCGCGGAATTTTCCTCTTCAATCATCTTCTTCACAATTCGCTTCAGGCGAATCAGCGAGGTATTCCCGCCGGAAGGCCCCTGGACGGATTCAGAAAAGAAATACCGCAGCTCGTAAACTCCCTGGGGCGTATGAGCGTATTTGTTGGAGACCGCGCGGCTGACCGTTGAAGGGTGAACTCCCACTTCTTCGGCGACCTCCTTGATCATCATCGGCGGATAATGGCTTCGCAGACCCGAACAATCGTATGTTTGCGCTGTTCGATGTTCTTGATCAGTTGCAGAGCGGAGTTGCAGCGCTCCTTCACATAACTGCGGACTTCGCGAGTCGCGGCTTTATCCGTGAGCATCCGCCGGTAATGGTGGCTGAGCCGCAACTGGGGCAAACCATCCTCATCCAAGCGCACGTCGTAGCCGTCACTGGTCTTGACAAAGTAAACGTCCGGCTCGATCAACCGGGGCTGAGTTTTGTTGTAGCGCTGGCCGGGACGAGGGTCAAGTTTGCGAATCACTTCAATCGCCCTTTCGACCGCCTGGATGGGGCGATCGAGCGCGCGGGCAATCTCCCGGTAGTGCTTATTCTGGATCAATTTCAAATGGCCTGAGACAATCTCGGCGGCAAGCGTGTTTTCCGGGGCGAGGGTGTGAAGCTGAATCAGCAGGCATTCGCGCACATCCCGGGCCGCAACTCCCAGAGGGTCAAATTCCTGGACCAAGCCCAGTGCCACCTCGACATCCTGGAGCGGATGCCCGCCGGTCTCGGCAATCTCCTCCAATTCGGTGGTTAAGTAACCGTCTTCGTTGAGGTTGCCAATAATCGAACGCGCCGCCTCGCTCACCGCTTTGGAGCAGGTCGTAAGGCTCAGTTGCCATTCCAGGTGGTCTGTCAAGGACGAGGCTTGGGCAAGAAAATTCTCAAAGGAAGGCTTTTCGTAGATTTCGCCTGAGGGCGCTCGAAACCCGGGGTCCAGGTAGTCACGAAAGAAGGACCCAAAATCGATCTCTTCGAAGGAGTCGCGGTTGCCGTCCACCGAATGATCCCCGTTAGGGGAGGTTTCAGAGGTTTTACCGCCCTCAATTTTTTGGGAGACTTCCTCAAGGGAAGGAAGGTCTTCAGGGACTTCTTCGAGCACCGGGTTCGCGACCATTTCCTGGTTGATCATGTCGCGCAACTCCAGCTTGTTTAGCGCCAGCACGCTGACCATCTGGACAAGGCCGGGCGTCAGGATTTGCTTCTGCGCAACCCTGAGATTCAAACCGATTCTTGGCTGAGACCCGCCCATCAAACCACCAGTCGAAAGTTATCGCCGAGATAGATTCTTTTCACTTCGGCGTCGTTTCCGAGTTCCTCCGGAGACCCGGCCCGGAAGATCCTTCCGTTGTTGATAATGTATGCCCGATCGGTCACCCGCAGCGTCTCCCGCACGTTATGATCTGTCACCAGGATGCCGATCTCCTTCTCTTTGAGCCGAACGATAATCTCCTGGATGTCCAGCACGGTCAGAGGGTCAATCCCGGAAAAGGGCTCATCTAAAAGTATAAACGATGGCATGATCACCAGGGAACGTGCAATTTCAACCCGGCGCCGCTCTCCTCCGGAAAGTAGATAGCCGTGGCTGCGCCGGACCTGCTGGAGGCCAAGCTCCTCAATGAGTTCTTCAAGGCGTTCGCGGCGCTGGTGAGCCGTCATGGGCAGCGTCTCAAGAACCGCCATGATGTTCTCTTCCACCGTGAGCTTCCTAAAGATTGACGGTTCCTGCGGAAGGTAGCTGATGCCGCTCCTGGCCCGAAGGTACATGGGCAGATTGCTGATGTCTGTGCCGTCAAGAAGAACCTGGCCCGAATCCGGATTGATCAGACCGACAATAATATAGAAGGAAGTGGTTTTGCCTGCGCCGTTTGGCCCGAGCAGCCCCACAACCTCCCCTTGGGAGATGCTAAGGCTGATGTTATCAACAACTTTGCGGCCTTTATAAGCTTTGGTCAGGTCGACTGTGGAGAGAGTATGCATGGTCGCTCATTGCGCGACACGGTGCTTTGTGACCGTAGGAGAATTGGGACCTCCGTCAACTAGCAACCTATCATTGTGGATGTAGAAAGTCAAACGCTGGCCGCTCGAGTAGCCCTTCTCGGCGTCGCAGATCACTGGAGGCCCCCCGGTCATCACGATCTTGCCCGCGCTGGCGTCATAAGTGGCGCGCTCGCTCCTTGCGTATCGCCCGGGCTCTGTGACCACCACATGCCCTTCAGCCAATGCACGTTCGATCTGGGAGCCGCTCGGTTCCGTTTTTTTTGAGAAGTAGACCTCCAAGCGGTCTGCTTGCAGCTTGGTGTCCTGAGTATTCAGGATGACATGCCCGGAATAAAGAGCCTTGCGGCCCGCGTCAAAGTAATCAAGCCGGTCGGCTTGGATGGTTACCGAGCGGTTGCCGGATTCCGCTTGCTTGCCCGCCCCGTTGCGCGCGGAGGATTGGGGATTGGGAGCCAAGTGGGAGGTTATAACGCGTGAGCTGGAACTGACCCGCCGCTGGTTTTTGTAAACGTCAAGGGACGATGATTCCACCACGTCCGTCCCGCGCCAGGCGCGGACGTGGCCCTCATAGTGGATGGCTTGGCTGTTGCGGTCCGCTACCATGCGGTCCGCCACCACATTGGTGGGCAACGAAGAACTCTTTTGCGGGTCATAACGGACGGCCTGAACCTGGCCCACGCCCTCTGCCAGACCGGAATCGACATGGAGGATAACCTGATCGGCCTGTGCCCGCGTGGTCCGGTCCCAAACCTGCGGATGGCCTGACAAAACCAGCAATTGCCTCCGGGCTGAATCGTGAGCTTTTTCGGCCACGGCTTTCAGGTCGCTGTTGTGGAAGCGAAAATCTCCCCATTGGTCGACGGATTGGAGCATTTCGGTGGCCGGGTCAAACACGGCCAGCAACTCTTTTGCCGAGGCGACTGAAGGGCTTTGATTGGGGGCGGCTGGCGGCGCTGCAAAGACAATTTGCGTCCCGCCCGTTCCGCGGAGGGTCTTCAGGTGGCTTGCTGAGTTAAAAGTCATCAAGAACCTGTGCGCCGTCACGGTTCGCCGGCCGGCCTTGGAGTCTTCAGGAAAGAGCACGATAGTGCCGGGGTCCAAAGTCTCAACCTCCTGGAGGCTTTTTCCTCCGGAGTGAAAGGCAAACTGAAGGGCCTCAGTTGTGAGTTCCTCCCGCGAAATTGTTCCGCCGAAAGTCTCAGGACGCGCCGAGGGACTTCTCCTGCGTTTAGGTTGGGTGATGGCCAGGCGAACCTCGCCTGTGGCTTTCCCGTCGGCCGGGGTCTGGCCTGGGCCTTTGAAGTTGAGTTGTGCTTCATGCGCCTCGAAGCGGGTGAGCGTGCCTTGCTGGAGGGTTTCCCCCCGGACGTGACCGTCCGCCACTAGTTTGCGCAGCGTACTGGTTTGGGGATCGAGGCTGCCTCTTAAAACATCCGCTTGCAGATTCATTTGCTGTTTGGAGTTCCGGCTGGAGGCGCGGGTTTTCCCCTCCAGCAGAATTTCCGTGACCCGGTTGTGGTCATTGAGTGAGAGAATGCCCTGCTCAGCGGAAATGGTGCGATTCCCTTGGCGGATCTCGACGGGCCCCCATAACTGCGCTTTTTTGCCGGAGTTGTCAAAGCGCAGGCGGCTGGCGGAAAGCTCGACGGGCATGCCGCCGCGCCGATTTTGGGCAGGCTGAAAAGTCGCCCTCACATCGTTCTTCAACACGAATTCGCCTTTGCCGGCGGCGTAACTCAACCCTCGAGCTGATCCCGACACGTCGCCCAAACGGAAACGAACCGCCGTGTCGCTTTCGACGAACTTTGCATGATTCCGGGAAGATACTTTTGATGTTTCGATGATGACAGACTGGTTGCCGGAAACCGCTTCCGGCGGTTTCTCCTCTTTTCCACCGGGCCCGCTGGTTTGCCGGGGCTGCTTGGTGGCGTTCAGAATCAATTCAACGGCGCCGGGAGTTGAAAGATTGTTGGTTGTGCGATTGTATTCTCCATCCGCGGTTCGCAGGATGTCGCAGCGGTTTTTGGACCGGCCGTAGAACTCGACATAAACATCCTTCAACACCGTTGTCCCGCCTTGCTTCATGGCAAGGGTGCGCGCGGCGTGGATGGTGAAGACCTCCCGGCCCCCCTCAGACCGTGTGAAAGTGAATCCGGAAAGCTGTTGATTGACGTCCTGGGGCACCTCCGGTGGTGAAGGCAGAGTTTTCCGCTTGTTTACGGCCCCGCGCCAATAGGTCAGCGCAACGATCCCAAGGGTCGCCAATAAGCTCCCGGCAATGAAACCTCTGACCCAGAGGCGTCGCCGTGCTTGCCGCCGGACTTTCCGTTCCAGGATGTTGGGCTGTTTCTCCACTTTTATAATTTTATACCCCGGCGGGTGGTGTTTGGCGCTCCTTCTTTAGACGGATTCCTTATCACTGGGGCGCAGATCTTTGATGATCATCTGGAGCGAGGTGATTCCCTGGTAGCTGTTTTCGCCGAGCGTAAAAGCCATATCCAATGAATCGCCGGGCCCCAGCAGGCTTGCCTGTTTCGCCTGGTTCCAACCGAGAGCGTCGAAAAGCTTCGCACCTTTTCCCACCCTCAGCTTTAGATGCTTTTTCCCCACGATGCGCGGCGCCAGCGCCAGACGCAGGCCACGGGCAAGAAAGACGGGTGTTGGATTGCCGAGGCCGAACGGCTCCATCTTTTTCAACTCCTCGTAGACCGGCCAGCCGACTTGGTCGAGATCGACTTCCGAGTCCACGCGCAAGCGAGGCTCCAAATCCTCGGGAGAAAGGACGGAACGGGCATATTCCTCGAAGCGCGCCTTCAACTCATCAATCCGCCTGGACGGCAGCGTGAATCCGGCGGCCGCGCGATGCCCGCCGAAACGCTCGAAAAGGTCCTGCGACGCCGTGAGGGCCTCCAGAAGGTGAAAGTTGGCAATCGACCTTCCCGATCCCTGTCCCGTTCCGTTTTCGACGCCGACGATCAGCGTGGGGCGGTTCGACCGCTCCACAACCCGCTGAGCGACGATCCCCAGCACCCCGCGGTGCCAGCCTTCACCCGCAAACACCAGGGTGTACCGCTCGGAGAGCTCCGGCCGGTTGTTCAGAACATCCTCAATTTCGCCCAGGATGGAATTTTCAACCTGCTGACGTTCACCGTTGAGCTCATCAAGCGAGAGGGCGATCTCGCGGGCCTTCACGCGGTCGCCGGTGGTGAGGAGTTCAATGACCGCGCGCGCATCCTTTATGCGTCCAGCCGCGTTCAGGCGCGGAGCGATCCGGAAGGCAATGTCCCCGGCGGTGGGCGCCCGGCCGTTTAGTCCCGCCACGTCCAATAGGGCGCCGAGCCCAGGCTGCACCGGCTGCCGGAGCCCCTGGAGCCCAAACTTGGCAATGACCCGGTTTTCACCGGCCAGCGGAACAACGTCGGCGATGGTGCCGATCGCAACAACCTTCAAGTAAGACTGGAGCAGAGCCCCGGACATGCGAGCGCCCAGGAGCGCCTGCGCCAGCTTGAAAGCCACCCCCACGCCCGAAAGGTTTTTATCGGGATAGGAGCAATCGGGACGGCGCGGATTGAGGATGGCGCAGGCGGGAGGGAGAGAATCTTTCGGCAGGTGGTGGTCGGTGACGATGCAGTCGATTCCGAGTTCACGCGCTCGCTCGATCACTTCGTGCTCGCGAATTCCCGTATCGACGCTGAGGAGAACTTTGTACCCCTCGGCAGCAGCCCGCTCCACCACCGGCACGCGCATTCCGTAACCCTCCCGCAGCCGGTGAGGAATGTGAGCTTCCACCGCTGCGCCGAGCGATCCCAGCGCGGTGAGCAGAACCACGACGGCGGTGGTTCCATCAACGTCATAATCGCCGTAGATGAGGATCTTTTCCTTTTGGGCAATGGCGCGGTGCAAACGTTCGACGGCGGCGTCCATGCCGGCCATCCGGAAGGGGTCGTGGAGATGAGCGAGGCGGGGATTGAGAAATTGATCGGCGGCTTCGGGGTCGGCTATCCCCCGGAGAACCAGTAGGCGGGCGACGAGCGGCGAGACGCCCAGCTCGCGAACCAGTTTGTCAGTCTGATCTGTTGCTGCCGATGCCAGTTGCCAACGCATGATGTTCGCATCATCGTGACAGTTTCACTTTGGGGTTGCAAGATCATTCGGGAGAAACGGGCGTTGGAAATCAGGCTGTTCCCGGCGGCGGACTCCGTGAGGGGCGAGTGGAGCCCGTTTTGGAGCAAGGGGATACGAGGGGAAGAATGTCCAGGGGTTTCCGGGCGGAGTTAATTCACCACACCGTCGCCGGAGAGCGCGATGTTGTCGCGCGTGGTGTTTTTGACCAGGTACATGGCTTCATCGGCCAGGTGCAGAAGTTCGCGGCGGGTGCGGGCGTCATCCGGGAAGCCGGCAATCCCGAAGCTGGCCGTTATCCTGACCTTGAGCCCTTCCTCGACAAAAAATATGCGGGAATTCAGTAATTCACGAAGGCGGCGCACGACCATGAGGGCGTTGCGCCTGGAGGTTTGAGGCAGCAGCACGACAAACTCATCGCCGCCATACCGAAAGGCGTAGTCGATCAATCGCAGATGGCCTTTGACCAAGTCTCCGATAAGCCAGAGAAGTTTGGAGCCTACGAGGTGGCCGTGTGTGTCGTTGACCTGCTTGAAGTGGTCAAGATCAATGAAGATGACGGAAAACTCATAGCCGTATCGGGTGGAACGGTAAATCTCCGCGTCCAAAACAAAGTTGAGATGGCGCGCGTTATAGAGGGCCGTGCAGTCGTCGGTGATGGTCAGGTCGTGGATGCGCTTGACGTACCGGGCGTTTTCGATTGCGATCGCGGCATAATCCGCGAGGTTCTTCAGGATCGGAATGTCCTCTTTGTGAAAGCGTTCCTTGCTTGCAGTATTGACCAGCTCGATGACTCCCAGAACGTTTTCCCGCCCCTTGACCGGCACGCAAACAATGGACTGCGCTTCCGGATGCCACGATCCGTCCCTTCTCACCATGTGGCGCGAATCCGTCGCGATATCCTCAACCAACACCGGCTCCCCGCGCTCGGCAACCCAGCCCGCAATCCCTTCCCCCATTTTGATCCGTAGGTCTTTTAACTGGTTCGCGCTGGTTCCAATCGCCATTTCGTAATAAAGCTCGTGCGCTTTTTCGTCGAGCATCAGCAGCGACCAGGTGTCCGGCTGGAGAAAGTCGCTGATCTTTTCCATGATGGTTTGGAGAATTTTCTGCAGGTCGAGGCTTGAGGCGAGAGCTTTCCCCACTTCATGGAAAAGCGAGAGGCGTTCGAGCTGCCGCTTAAGCTCAGCAATCTCGTCGTTCCGCTGTGTCATGGACGACTCACAACCCCGGATCAGATTTGACCTGTCAACTATTACAATATCCTGCCGGCTTTATCCAATACTCTTTTTCGACCGTTTCCAAGTATTTGCTTAGCTGAACTTTCTTGCAACGGGTTTTGGACCCGCGATTTGGGCCTTGCCGGGGAGCATCTGCCTGAAACGATTGACAGGCAAGGCTGAGCGGAAATATGATTAGATGCAAATTGGATCGGGAGGCGGTAACAGAGACAGGCCTGATGGGCTCATTTGGCGAGAACCTTCGGCGTGAGCGGGAGATGCGCGGTGTGACGCTGGAGGAAATCTCCGCCGCCACCAAGATCGGCATCCGCTTCCTCAAATCCATCGAAGGTGAAGACTTTTCCAAGCTTCCGGGCGGTATCTTCAACCGCAGTTTTATCCGCGCGTATGCCCGGTATCTCGGGCTTGATGAAGATCCCCTCATCACGGAATATCAACTTGCCGCCAAGGCAAAAGGCGAGGTTGACCATACGCGGTTGTCGCTTCCGGTTTCGCATTCCAGCCGCGCCCGGCGTCCCCGGTCTGCCTGGATTGGGGTGGCGGTGGCCGTGGTGCTGCTTGCCGCCGGATACGGCCTGTGGCGCCACTCGGAAGGATCAAGAGAGACGGCGCCGCCCGAGCTGAAGCAAGTTTCACCCCGGAACAAACCGTCCAATCCCGTTGCGGCCGCAAGCTCTGCGGACTCCGCGGCTTCTCTGAAACCTTCGCCGGAGTCTCCGCTAATCCCGGCGGCTTCCAAGGGGCAAACGGCTCCAGCCGCAATCGCTCAGCCAGGTGTTACATCCGCTGCTTCGGCTGAGGCCGGCGCTCCCGCGTCTCCGGCTCCTGCAAACGTTGACTATGGCAACAGCCTCGTCCTCCAGATTGGGGCGACGGAGCGGGCCTGGGTGGCAATTGATGTCGACGGCAAGACCGTGCTTCAGGGTCTCATGAATCCTAATGAGGTAAAAACCTTCAAAGCCCAGAACTCATTTGACGTTCTTACCGGAAACGCCCAGGGCATCATTCTTACTTTGAATGGCGAGACCCTCAAGCCGCTGGGGCGTGAAGGCGAGGTCAAGTCGATTCATCTGACTCGGGAAAACCTGAAAAACCCGAAGTCTCCTTGAGGCGATACCCATTTCCCACCGGATCATCGAAACGCTGCGCCAGGGCAACGCCCCCTTTCTTATCCGTCGCAAAGGGGCGGAGGGAACATTGCCAGTCTCGCTGCCTGAAAAGATTGAGATCCTGGCCATCCTTTCGGACGACCAGGAGGAAGCCATCCGCAATAAGGCCGTTTCCACCCTCGGGGCCTGGGATGCCGCGGAGCTTGAGCAGGTTCTTTCAAATCCTGAGACTCCGGGGTTCTTGCTCGATTTTGCCGCCCGCCATCTAATTGCTGAACGCAAGGATCTGGCCGCGGCCTTGCTTGGCAATTCAGCCCTTTCCGGCCGCCTGCGGGAAGGGGTTGAAAACAGCGTGGCCGGCGCTGACGCTCGGCAGTCGGCGTCGGAACAAACCTTGCCGGAATCTTCCGATGAACCATCGGGCACGCCTGATTCGCGCCGCGAAACTTTGCTCCAGAAAATCAGCCGCATGTCGGTGGCGCAAAAGATCAACGCAGCCCTGATGGGAAGCCAGGAAGAAAGGTCCGTTCTGGTTCATGACTCGAATAAGACCGTCTCCAGGGCCGTTCTTCAGTCTCCCAAGCTTAGCGATCAGGAAATTGAAAGTATTGCCATGATGAAGAATGTGACCGAAGAGGTGCTGCGCCTGATTGCTACGAACCGCAAGTTTATCAGGAGCTATGCCGTGGTCCATAACCTGGTTAACAATCCGCGTCTGCCGATCGACGTGGGCCTTCCGCTGGTCAACCGGTTGAACGATCGCGATTTGAAAGAGCTCTCAAGAAACAAGAACGTTGCCGGGGTCCTGCGCAGCACGGCGTTCAAACTGTTCAAGCAAAAGGAAGAAGCCAACAAGGCCTGAATGCTTGCCCGTTCATTGCTATCTGTGGCGGCGAGTTTTGGGGGCGGAAACTGCCTTGCTCCGCAACACTCCATCCAGCAACCGGGTTAGATTTTCTGAAGCCGCCTTGCCGGTTTCCAGCACCTCGTCGTGACTCAGCGAGTCCTTGGCAAGTCCTGCGGCGCGATTGGTGATGGCGGCGATAGCGAGCACCCGCATGCCCATCTGCCGGGCGGCGATCGCTTCCGAAACCGTGGACATTCCAACCGCATCGGCGCCGAGGCGTTTGAGCGCCCGAATTTCGGCAGGCGTTTCGTAGTTTGGCCCAGGCACGGCTGCGTATACACCTTCAAAGCACTTCAGAGATTTTGCAGCCCTGCGGGCCGCTCGGCGTAGCCGCAGGTCGTAAGCTGCGCTTAAATCAAGAAACCTCGGCCCCTAGCGTTTGTCAACGGCTCCAGCCAGCGGGCTTGAACCCTGGAGATTGATGTGGTCGGGAAAAAGCATCAGGCTCGCGGGGGTTGCGCGCGGCGCGATTCCTCCGGCGGCGCAGGTCAGAATCAGAATTTCAACGCCTGCAAGTCCCAACGCGCGAACCGGGAAGACCACTTCCGCCGGTGTATAGCCTTCGTATAGATGCACCCGGCCTTCAAGAACGGCTACCGGAACATTTCCCCAATTGCCTAAATGCAACCTGCCCGCGTGTCCTTTGACGGCGGGAGCGGGGAAATGAGGAATACGGCGATAGGGAATGACAATGGAATCGTGAAGGCGCGAGGCGGCTTCACCGAGGCCTGACCCGAGAACGATTCCCACGCGCGGAAACTCGGCCGCTTGCCCGCGCAGAAAACGCGCCGCCTGCAAGCCTTCCTCGTAACCGGGTTGGTTTGATGGACGCACCGTTAGTGAATCAAAAGTCCCACGATAGCGGCGGAAAGATAATTGGCCAGGGTTCCGGCGAGCAAAGCCCAAAATCCCAGCCGTGCCAGATCCTGCTTGCGCGTTGGCGCCAGCGCCCCGATCCCGCCAATTTGGATGCCGATAGACGCAAAGTTTGCAAATCCGCACAATGCGTAAGTGGCAATCGTGAAAGAACGCGCGGCAATGTGGCCCTTGAGCGGGCCCAGCAGCGAAAAGGCCACAAACTCATTCAGTACCACCTTGGTGGCCAGCAGGTTTCCGACGGCGCGGGCGTCGTGCCAGGGCACGCCCAGCATCCAGGCTACGGGCGCCAGCGAATAGCCGAAGAGGGTTTGTAGATTCGTATGGAGCAAGCCCAGAGCGCCGTTCGCAAGGCCGATCAGAGCGATGAACGCAAGCAGCATGGCCCCCACGTTCGCAGCCAGGAAAAGGCCGTCAAGGACGCCGTGCGAGACGGCGTCCAGCACGTTGACGTGCCGCTTTTCGAGCGCCAGAGTAACTTCCCCGGCGGTTTTGGGCTTGCCGGTCTCCGGGATCAGCATCTTTGAGATCAGCATGGTTCCCGGCGCCGTCATCACCACGGCGGTCAGCAAATCCCGTGCCTGGGCGCCGAACAGGATGTAAGCGCCCAGCACCGAGCCCGCAATGTGGGCCATGCCCGCCGTCATCACCGTCATCAGTTCCGATTCCGTCAGTTCGTCGAGGAAAGGCCGGATCACCAGCGGCGCTTCCGTTTGTCCCATGACGATGCTGGCGGCGACTTCGAGCGACTCCGCGCCGCTTGTGCCCATCAGCTTGAACATGACCTTCCCCGCCAGCATCACCAGCGCCGGAAGCACACGCAGATAGTAGAGAAGGGCAAAGAAGGATGCGACGTAAATGATCAAAGGCAGCGCCTGAAAGGCGAACACCATGCCCAGGCTGCCCTTGGGGTCGCCCAGCGGCCCAAAGACGAATTTTGAGCCTTCAAATCCGAAGTGCAAAAACCACACCACACCGGCCGAGGCTTTGCTGAGCAGCCAATAGCCGGCCTCAGTGCGCAGGACGAACAGGCCGATCAGGAACTGCAATCCCAGGCCCCACCCCACGATCCGCCAGCGAATGACTTTCCGGTTGCGGGACAATGCATAACACGTCCCGAGGATGGCCGCCACGCCGAGTAGGGAAGCTAAGCGATTCAATGGACTTTTCTCCGTATCTTGTGTTGCGGAACCCTGATCCGGCCGATCGCTGCGAATTTCCTTGAAAACCCGACTGCGATAACGCCGTCCGCTACTATAATGTGCAATCTGTCATAGGGGAAGGCTGTGATTGAAATTCTTTTCTGGCGCGCACCCGCTGGCGGCCGCGCTATGCGATGATTTGCGGAGCACGGGGCTCGGGCGGAAGTTGAATGGCGGCTAAAGAGCCGGAAGGGAGAAAACGATGCCGGTATTTTCTAAGGATTGTCTCAAGGGGCAGGGTGTTCTTATTACCGGAGGATTGGGGGCCATCGGCCGGGTGGTGGTGAGCCGCTTGCTCGAAGTTTCCGCTTCCGTAGCGGTGAACGATGTGCTGCCGGAGGACCAGGCGGATCGAGAGATGCAAGCCGCGGGATGGGACCTCGCCAGGTGCCACTACCTTCGCGCCGACATCACCCAGCCGGCTGAAGCTCAGAACGTGGTTAGCGAAGCCCAAGCGCGGCTGGGACGCCTCGACGTGGCGCTTTGCCACGCGGGCATGACGGTGAGTTGCCCCATTCTGGATTATTCCGCTGAAGACTGGGACAAGACGCTGGACTTGAATCTGAAAGGGGCGTTCCTGGTGGCGCAGGCGGCGGCCAGAACGATGATTGCGCAGGACGCCGTGGGAAAGATCATCTTTACGTCCTCCTGGGTGCAGGACGTTCCGTGGCCGGACATCACGCCGTATAACGTTTCAAAAAGCGGCATAAAAATGCTGATGCGCGGCATGGCGCGCGAACTGGCCGCCCAGGGCGTTCGGGTAAACTCGGTTGCTCCGGGAATTGTGGCGGTGGGCTTGGCAAAGCGCCAGTGGGATGCGGAGCCCGACTATCGCCTCCGGGCCGAAAAGGCCATTCCGCTCGGCCAGATGCAGCCTCCGGAATCCGTGGCCGATGCAGTGATCTTTCTATGCTCGGCGGCCTCCGACTACATGACCGGGGCGACCCTTCTGGTGGATGGCGGGTGCAGCCTCTACCCCATGGATTGAACGGCGCTAGATGTCGCATGCTCTACGTGTAGCGCCGCCTTCAGGGGGCACATGCCGGGCTGAAGCCCGGCGCTACGCGCTTGCCGCCGCGGCCGTTACCCGGCTTTCTTCCCAGAGCTTGATGTAGGGTTCGAGCTCCTGCATCATGCTGTGGAACCGTTCGAGCCGCAGGGATTGCGCGCCGTCGCTCACGGCTTTTTCCGGGCAAGGGTGAACTTCCACAATCAAGCCGTCCGCTCCGATGGCGACGGCGGCGCGCGCGAGCGCCGGCACCAGGCTCTGCTTGCCGGTGGCGTGGCTGGGGTCGAGGATGACGGGCAGGTGAGTCAGCTCGTTGAGCACGGCCACGGCCGTGATGTCGCAGGTGTTTCGCGTGGCGGTTTCAAAAGTGCGGATGCCGCGCTCGCAGAGCATAATGTTGGGGTTGCCGTGCGCCGTGATGTATTCGGCGGACATCAGCAGCTCCTTGATGGTGGAGCTCATGCCGCGTTTCAGCAGGATGGGCCGCCGGCATTTGCCGAGCGCCTTCAGCAGCGCGAAGTTCTGCATGTTGCGTGCGCCCACCTGCATGATGTCGGCGTACTCGGCGACCGTCTCGACGTCGCCTTCGCTCATGATCTCGGTGACGATGGCAAGGCCCGTGGCTTGCCGAGCCTTGGCCAGCAGCTTGAGGCCTTCAAGCGCCAGCCCCTGGAAGTCGTAAGGGGACGTGCGGGGTTTGAAAGCGCCGCCCCGCAGAACCTTGGCTCCCGCAGCGGCAACGCCTTCTGCCGTCTGGAGAATCTGCTTTTCATTTTCCACCGAGCACGGGCCGGCCATCACTACAAACTCATCGCCGCCGATCTCCACGCCGCCCACGCGGATGCGCGTGCGCTCCTTTTTGAATTCCTTGCTGACGAATTTGTAGGGAGCGGAAATCCGCATGGCAGTTTCGACGCCGGGCGTGGCTTCAAGCGATTCAAGGCAGGCGGTAACGTCTCCCATGCCGACGGCGCCAATCACCACGCGCTCTTCGCCCGCGATGGAATGAACTTTGTAACCGAACTCGCGAATCCGCTCGCACACGCGATCAATCTCCTCCCGGGTGGCATGAGGCCGCATGGATATGATCATGGTTTATCTCTCCTCGCCAATAAAAAAGCCCACTCGTTTTGAGCGGGCTGGCTTTTGAATCCTGGTTTTTCCGGTCAGGCCAACGCCACTCTACCGCGTCTGGGCAAAGCCCCAGTACGCGTAGGTAAAGCTAAACGCGTTGGCGTAAATGCTGGCCATCAAGTAGAAAATATACCTTAAAAGGCCTGGCTCCGCAAGCAAAACTTGTCCTCAGACCCCCAGGGCAAATTCCTTCCTATAGCTTTCCAGACCGAATTTCGCCCACCACTTGCGCCAGCTTTCCAAGCACCGCTTCCAGAATCTTCTCGCCCTTTTCCGCGGACGCTTTGGTTGGATCACCGAAACCGCCGTGCCTGGATATCTCCTTGAACGTCTTCACCACGGTGACGCTGCCCGCCCTGAACATGTCGCTTCTCTCGAAGATGGAACGGTCGCGAGGGACGTCCGCATCGATTCGCTCTTTGCGGACAAGCTCCGGGTGCGTTGCCATCATCAAAGACGTCTCAAGCTCGCAGGCGTGGCCCATACCCCCGAGCGGAGTTTCGCGAATCGCCGCGATTTCCTTTTCAATCAGGTGCCAGTAGGTAACGGCCACGACCTTGAGGTTTGGATTGCCGCGGTAGCGGAGTTTCTCTGTCAGGATGTCCAACTTGGTGATATTTCCGCCGTGACCGTTCAGCAGCATGAACTTTTGAAACCCGTGGTGAGCCAGGCTGGTCACAATCTCTTCGCCCGTCTTGATGAAGGTGTCAATTTCCGCGCTCAGCGACCCGGCAAAGTCTGCATGATGGGCCGAGCAGCCCAGCCAAACCGACGGCAGCAGGAGAACCTGGCTGGGCAGCCGCGCTTCCAGCCGCCGTGCAATCGTTTCGGCAATGATGGAGTCGGTCCCCAGCGGCAAATGCAGGCTGTGTTGTTCGACCGAGCCAAAGGGAACGAGCGCGACAATGTCGCGGTCGAGCTTGGCGACTTCTTCCCAGGTGAGCGTATAAAGTATCAATGATTTAGCCTTTCGACGCCTGATCTCTCAGGCTTTCCAGCCCGCGGCGATGGCCGGAAAGCCTTTCAGCCCTTTTCTCGGGCTCCGGTCTTGCGCGCTTTTCCAGAATCCGGCAGCCTGCTTCCATCCCCAAAACCGCATTATTCTAGCATAGACGTTCCGTGGTGTAGCTCCCATACGGGCCCGCCGCCTTCAGCGCGCTCCTGTTCAACCGTCGGGCTTGGGTCGGTTTCGATTTCGGTGCTGACATTGAAAAATGGCTGCTCGTTTGCACGATGTTCATTTTGTGACTCTTTACCCGATTCGGCAGATTGTGAGTCGGGGCCCTCTCCAGGACCAGTTGTGCGGAGATGCCCACTCGCGTCCCCTGCCGCTGGCCTGGCAGCAGCCAGTAATCATGGCAAAACTGTAGGGTGAACTGTTAGGCTTGCGTAAAGTCCGCCGGAGCCCAGGATGTAATACAGAGGGCGTCTTTATTTTGATGGAGTTGCCCCGCTGAGCTACAATGCTTAAACTGCCTTGCTCTATGCTATCCTTATCTATTGCCCGGAGCCTCCATCGCAGGAGCGTGTTTGCCGTGGCCTGTAGACTTGCCCTTGAGGCGGAATCAATAGGTAGGTCTCACGAGTCTTAATTTGAGTTTAAAGGGGTGAAAGGCTCGGAGCCACCGGAATGCCTCAAAGGGTGTTGGGGTGTTTCGGAAAACTTGCGCGGCGGCTCGCGGCAAATTGCAGGGAGACGTTGCGGCCAAACTGCTAGCTTCACGCCGGATTCCATGTTGACGAGAATCAAGATTTTGCATAGATTTGACGAGGGTCAGGAAACGCCACTGCCATAATATTGCATCACAAAGCGAGCAGGCATGGGATGGCCAGTTTCCCCGAGGGAGAATTATGCCCAGTGCTCGCGGCCCCGAGAGAACTCATAATACGGCAGAGGCGAACTTTTATGTTCGAGGACAAATCAAGTGAGGAAAATATACAGGCTCTTGCTCGCCACCACCATCGCTCTCTGGATGCCGAGCCTAATGATTGCTCAGAATTCCCCGACCCAGAAGCCGCCGGCGGCGGAACTGGCGAACACGCCTGGTGTGACCGCTTTCGTTCAAGCCGTCGCCAAGAGGTCTAATCTCGGAACCGTCTATAACGAAGGCCTTGGCATCGGTTATAACTTCACCAATCATGTTGGGGCTGACATCGGCTTGTCGCTTTATACCGTTCAAAGTCCCTATTCCACTGTCATTAGTCGCGACTGGCGTTGGACAACGCTTCTTGGAGATCCTTTTGTCGATGTGCGCTACACGACGAAGCGTTATGGTTTGGACATTGCTTCGGTTCTGACCGGGTCGATCCCGGCTGCAAGCCCTGAGAAGGTTTATTCCACGGGGCGAGTCGGGGTTGATTGGTATAATCATATCGAGGCGCATTACAAGGGGTTGGCGCCATTTTTGAATTTTGGGGCGGCTAACGAAACCGTTGATCGCTACGTTCTTCCTCGCCCCTATAATATTGCCCGACCCTATCAGATCCTGGGCGTTAATTCGAATTTTGAAGGCGGCGCGAGCTATACGTTTTTACGGCATTATTCGATCGGCGCTTCCGCGTATGCCATTGTTCCTTCGGGATCGCAAAAGGTTTTCAGCCGGCTGGTTTCGCCCGACTCTGCTGTTGCCGGGGATGCAAGTCATAACCGCGTTTGGAATAGCGCCTTTGAAACCATTGGCGACTCGCGGCTCGCACGCGATAATGGCTATTCGGGCTGGGTTGACGTGACTCCAATCAAGAATTGGAAGGTACAGGTTGGTTATACTTACAGCGTTCACTACGCGATGGGCTTTGGGTTCGTCATGCTCAGGTTTGACGGGACCTCGCTGATGCGATATCTGACGGCGACTCAGTAAGTCCGTGATCAGTTCGGGGCTTGCCCCTGGGCGACGGAGCCCATACGAGTGAAGTCTACGAATTTCTCCGAGTCGAAGGGAAAGAGTTAAGTTGAAAAAAGATGCGGGCGTCTGCCTTTTGGGACCTGTTTTTGCTGCAATAGCGATTTTGGCTTTGGGCGTGAGTCGTGGTGAGGCTCAAGTCCGTTTTGCCGAGGTCGGTCGAGCAAGCCAGGAGCGAGTTAGTTATAACAACCTGCCGCTCAGCTTTGAGGTGAACCGCGGACAAACGGACTCGCGCGTCAAGTTTTTGTCCCGGGGTCAAGGCTATACGCTATTTCTCACGCGCCGCGATGCGGTGCTCAGCCTGCAAGCTGGGGCGGGGAACCGCTCGGTTCGGGAGCGCGGTCCGGTGACGAGCGTTGCCGTGCGGCTTCGCCTTATGGGGGAGGCATCCTCGGCGCAAGTCAGGGGCGAGGAGCCGTTGCCCGGTTACAGCAATTATTTTATCGGCAATCATCGGGACGGATGGCACACGCATGTTGCGAATTACGCGCGGGTTCGATACCGGCAAATATATCCGGGGATTGACCTGGTTTATTACGGCCGGCAGGGGCGGTTGGAGAACGATTTCATGGTGTCTCCAGGGGCCCGGCCGGAGTCGATCCGGCTTGGAGTTGAGGGTGCGAAGGCGGTGCATCTGGATGCGGCGGGCGACCTGGTGCTGAAAGTAAGCGGCGGGGCGATCTATCTGCGGCGGCCGCGAGCGTATCAGGGGAGCGGGGCAGGGCGGCGGGAAGTGGCCGTTCACTACGTGCTGGGGGCGGGAAAGCAAATTGGGTTTGGGCTTGGAAGGTATGATCGCCGCCAGGAACTCGTCATTGACCCGGTGCTGGCGTATTCGACCTACCTGGGCGGGGCGGGCAGTGACGTCGGTTACGGCATCGCCGTTGACTCCTCCGGGGACGCCTATGTTACGGGGACCACGGCATCACTGAATTTCCCGACAACCTCGGTTGGACAAAGCGCCAGCGGAGGCGGCAGCGACGCTTTTGTAACGAAGTTCAATCCCTCGGGCACGTCGTTCGCCTATTCGGTTTACTTGGGGGGATCCGGCGATGATACGGCAGCCGGGATCGCGATCGACTCATCCGGGGATGCTTATGTTGCGGGCTACACTTATTCAACCAATTTCCCGACGACTTCCGGCGCGTTTCAGGTGGCGAGTGCCGGGAATGGCGACGCATTCCTGACCAAGCTTGATCCCAGCGGTTCAACGTTGGGCTATTCGACTTATCTTGGTGGATCTGGAAGGGATTATGGGTACGCTGTTGGCGTAGACGCCGCGGGCGACGCCTTTGTAACGGGTTCTACGCAATCCACGGACTTCCCTACGATGTCTCCTTTGCAAGTGGGCAACGACGGGTTTACGGACGCCTTTGTAACCGAATTCAACCCTCTCGGTACGGCCCTGCTTTACTCAACCTACCTGGGCGGCACGGGCGGTGACGTAGGATACGCTCTGGCCGTGGATAGTTCCGGGAATCCTTATATTGCCGGGTACACGACTTCCCCGGATTTTCCCACTCAAAGCGCGCTTCAGTCTTCACTGGCAGGGGGAGCGGACGCCTTTATTACTGAGATCAATCCTGAGACCTCATCCCTGGTGTTTTCCACTTATTTGGGCGGAAGTGGGCAGGACATTGCCTACTCCCTTGCGTTGGACTCATCCGACGATATTTATCTGGCTGGGAGCACGTCGTCGAATGACTTTCCGGTGGCGGGCAATCCTTTTCAAGCCTCGAATCACGGCCAGTCAGACGCTTTTGTCGCCAAGCTCACTCCCGGCGCGACGCAACTGGTTTATTCCACGTTGCTGGGTGGAAGCAGCGCGGACCAGGCAAACGCCATCGCGCTTGACTCCGCGGGCGATGCCTTTGTGACGGGCTTCACGCAATCGAGCGATTTTCCGCTCGCTGACGCTCTGCAACGGATTCTGGGCATCTCCGGAGCGAGTACTTGCGGTGCGACGCTCTGTTCCGACGCCTTTGTAACGAAATTGAGTTCTTCCGGCAGCATGGTCTATTCCACTTTTCTTGGTGGGAACGCCGCCGATATTGGGCAGGCCATTGCCGTCGACGCTGCGGGAGCGGCTTATGTTACGGGTCGTACTGCTTCTGCAAACTTTCCCGTCATCGCCGGGGCGCCGCAGTCAACCTATGCCGCGTCGAGCCCGAATTCCAACGTGTTTGTCGCCAAGGTCAGCTTGCAGGATGCCCCGGCGGTTGCGCTTACCCCGCAAAAGGTCAACTTCGGAAACCAGGCCATCAATAATCCAAGCGATCCTCAAACTATTATGCTGATTAACGCCGGCAGCGCTCCTTTGGGGATTACGGCGATTACGGCCAGTGGAGACTTTAGCCAGACGAACGATTGCGGAACGGTGGTGCCGGCAGGGGGCGGGACGTGCACCATCCAGGTGACTTTTACTCCTTCGCAGGCGGGCCCGATCACGGACCAGGTCACCATTGCCGACAACGCCCAGCGGAGCCCTCAGACGATTACCGTTAGCGGAACGGGAGTCACCTCAGCCGGAACTCTGACGCTTTCGACGCCCGTCCTTTCTTTTTCGGCAGTGACCGTCGGGGATACGAGCTCGGCACAGCCGGTTCAGCTTGTCAACACCGGGAACGTGCCGGTCACGGTAACGAGCATCGACATGACCGGAAACTTTACGGAAACCAACAACTGCGGCACTCTTCCCGTGGTTCTCAATGCAGGCGCGGCCTGCACCATCAACATCGTATTTGCGCCGGCGGCCAGCGGGAATCTCTCGGGTGCAATGAAGGTTCAGGATAACGCCATCAATAACCCTCAGGGAGTCTCGCTCTCCGGGACCGGCAACGCGGTCTTTTCCCTTTCTGCAAATGTGCGGTCGACGGTTCTCCTGATCGGGACACAATCGGCGACGTTCACGATTACGCCGACGGCCCCCAGTTCGTTCCAGAACAACATTACGCTCTCGTGCAGTACCGGAACTTGCAGCTTTAATCCTCCCATCATTACGGCGGGTGAAAGCAGCACCCTGACGGTAAGCGGCCTCTCCCCGACCAGTCCGAACCCTACGAATTTTGCAGTTATAGGGAACAGCAGCGGCCAGTCCTCGTCTGTTGCCCTGACGATCTTTTTTCAGGATTTTTCCCTTTCGCAAACCCCGCCTTCGCCGCCTGTCGCCTCCATTACGGCCGGACAGTCCGCGACTTATAAGGTGACGGTTAGCCCCTCGAACGGGTTCAACCAGGTGGTTCTGCTGAGCTGTACAAATCTGCCGCAGGCTACAACCTGCACCTTTTCGCCGCCGGGCCTCACTTTGAACGGCACTGCCGCGACCTCCACTCTTAGCGTGAATACGACGGCTGAAACCAGTTCCATCGCGGGGCCGCCTCCGAGCGGTACGCCCCCGCCGGGCTCGCATCCGGAATTCAATGGGTGGGCTTGGTTGGCGGTGCTCTGCATGGTTTTCGCTGCTGCCGGGGTCCTGATCGAGCGCCGCCTGCGCGGCACTGCACCCCTCCGGCTTCGCGCCGCCTTCGCCGTTTTGGCGGCGTCGGTCTTGCTGGTCTCCCTGGTTGCAGCATGCAACCAAACTTATGTCGGTCCCAATACCAAGCCTGCCGTCACGGGGACGCCGGCCAACACATACACGATCGGGATCGTCGGCGCTTTGGGAAGCAACAACAGTATTACGAGAACAACGTCGGTCAACCTGGCAGTTGCGCCTTGACGCTAGCGGTGGAAAGTTCAGTTTGACTTGATGCAACTTGCGAGACAGCCTATGGAACTTTAGAAGCGGCTGTTGAGAAATTTCAGGACCTTCAAGGAGAAAAAAGTGGACGAAAAGAGTTGCGCTGCGACGCATAAGTCATCCGAATCCCCACAGGCTCGCAGACGTTTGCAACGGATACGCCGCTTCGTGGTTTTGGGCCTGTTGGGTGCGACACTCGGAATCATAGGAGTGGCCCCTAAAAGAGTTCAGGGATCTCCCGCTCGCAGCGCGGTCAATTTGCAGCGCTGGGCCAGCCTCTATAACAACCTGCCGCTCAGCTTTGAGGTGAACCGCGGACAAACGGACTCGCGCGTCAAGTTTTTGTCCCGGGGTCAAGGCTATACGCTATTTCTCACGCGCCGCGATGCGGTGCTCA
>Ga0307374_10001501_pt1 | contig 43176 bp, 38 predicted proteins | sample OX3MG_FD_202532 | JGI IMG/M metagenome (GOLD analysis project Ga0307374, IMG submission 202532) | Soil microbial communities from Risofladan, Vaasa, Finland - OX-3 | ecosystem: Environmental > Terrestrial > Soil > Coastal area > Acid sulfate soil | place: Finland: Risofladan, Vaasa | collected...
AAGCCACAACCCAGCTCAAGCTCGCCGCCTGAACCATGACCGCGTTTCCCGTACAACGTTACGAGAGGCCGCACTAGCCGTGCTCCGCAAGCATGCAGTGCCGGCCGTCGTACTCGCTCTCGGGGCGATCACCCTTGCCGTAGCCGCCGTGTGGGCCATTTCGGTTCCGACGTACGCATGTGACGAGGGGGTTCCGCCGCCGAGCGGTTGGATTTATGCCGGGTTGCTCCTGTACGCAATTGGCCTCCCGATCGTCCTCTTCTTCCGGACGCTGGGCGTCGACGAGAATCCGCGCCTCCAATGGCTCTTTGTCGCGATTGCCTTGGTCGAGGGAGTCGCGTCCGTCGCGATCGCGATCTATCTCAACGGAAAGTACGGCCACTACCAGTGCGGCTGAGTCGGCGCTGTCTCGTGCCTGGATGCTCAGCACCGACCAGAAGGGCTCGATTGCGGAGACAGCGGTCATCCACGAAGCGATCAAGCTCGGCATCGGCGTCCTGAAGCCGGTCAACGACGGGCTTCGTTACGACCTCGTCCTCGACGTCGACGAGCGACTCGTTCGTGTCCAAGTCAAGTGGGCGAGTCGGAGGGGCGAGGTGATCGACATTCGTTGCTATTCGTCGCGCCGGTCAGCGGATGGTTTCGTCCGACGGCCGTACTCGGCCGACGAAATCGATGCGTTGGCCGCTTACTGCCCGCAGCTCCAGCGCTGCTACTTCCTCCCTGTGAGCGAGGTCGACGGCCAGAACGCGATCCTGCTTCGCCTCGCTCCGGCCAAGAACAATCAGGAGCGTGGGATTCGGTGGGCCAGCGAGTATGAGTTCGGCGCTAGACTGCGCCCCAGCGGGGCCGTAGCTCAGCTGGGAGAGCGTTCGGCTGGCAGCCGAAAGGTCAGGGGTTCGAGCCCCCTCGGCTCCATCCGTTGTCGGATTGACAACGATTGCCCTGCTGGTGGTGGGCTTTTCGTGTCCGATCGCTCGCGGAGGAAAGATGGCAGGTACGAACCCTCGGATCCGGCTTGCGGTTCGTCCAACCCGGCGCCAGTGGGTACTGCGAAAGCGGTTGCCGGGCCGGACTTTTCTCCGGCCGCAGATCACTCGCGCCACGCTCAAGTGAGGGCACGTTCGCCGCAGCCCAGGTTGCGCAGATTCCCGCATGTCCTCCCGGCCGGGTAGTCGCACAGTCTGTGTCTAAGGAGGCGACCTACAGATGCGTCTTCGTCGTGGGACGATCTGGCGCCACGACGGGTTGTTTGCAACGCGAGCGCTGGTACTGCCTGTAGCCGCGCGAAGCTCGGGACGCGGTGTGAGACGGGCGGCCCAGCGCAGCTTCTACGCCGGGCCGCCACAGACGACCAGCTAGTAGCTGATCGTGCCGTTCTCCTGGTAGTTGGAGTGCCCGCTACCGTCGTCGCCGCCCGTCACGGTTCCTCCGCCGGTCGCGCCCGCGAAGCGTCCGGTGCCGCCGGTGTTCGTATACGTGCCCGTGAAGGTGTGCGAAGCGGTGGGGGTGGAAGCTCCGACCTCGCATACGGTGCCGGTCTCGCTCTGGTAGAGCTTGTCGCCGTTGGCCGCCGTTATCGTGCCCGTGCCGGTCGCCGGCGCGCAGTAACCGCCTGCACCGTTGGACGTGGCCGCGGCCCAGTTGACGGTCAGCGTCGAGGTGTACGGCCCCTTGCCAAGGTGCGAGCTGGTTGCGGTCCCGTTGGTCTGAACCGTGCAGCCCCCGGTGAATTGGCAGCCGGACGGGCTGAGGCTGCTCTCTGTTCCGGATCCTGCGGACTTGAACGGCACGCCGCTCGGCCCGGCCAGAGCCAGGCCGGCGAGGGCCAGGAACAGCGCCGTCGCCCCGACTGCGACTGCGACTGAGCGTGTGAAGGTAGTGAGCATTTTCTCTCCTTTTCCATGGCGGTCGGGCCCGCCTGCAGGCGAGGTCCACGACGAGCCTCTTCTCGTGCTGCGACCATATCTCGATCTCGCCGTGACGTGCACCGACGCGAGCACGTGTACCGCCTCTAGTAGGAGCGCGCCGAGAACACGGCTTGGCCACAATGGAGCTCGATCATCGACCTTCCGAGCCGGGCTTCCTTCGAGTCCGGGTATGTCCATTCGTTGTCGGATTGACAACGATTGCCCTGCAAGCGGGGTCTTTTGGTGTCCGATCGCTCGCAGACGAGAAAGTGGAGGTACGAAACCCTCTAATCCGACTTGAGGCGTCGACCCGTGCGTGCACGGCTGCATTTAGCCGACGTTGGACGGGCGACGCGACGTCGAGCGTCGTTGCCCGCACTCCACGGGGAGGGCGGCCTGAAGGCGGCCGGTCGGCTACATCGTGAAGGTCTTGGTCGCTGGCCGACCGTCAACGCCAGCGGCGTTCACCCCCGCACTTGGTCCCGCCTTGGTCCGGGGTCATCTCGCGTGGCCGGTGCGGGAGATAGCAGCCGCGCTCAACTCGGAAGTACTCGCCACGCGCGACACCGGCGCTCAGATTTTGCTTCACGGTGCCGCGACTGACCGGTTCGCCAAGAAGCGACTCGACCGCGGCATGGATCTCGATCATGCGGGCGGGCTCCTCGCAAAGGTTCACGATTGCTCTCACGGCCTCAGCGATCTTGCCCGGTCGTTCCGGCAGTGGCCGTTTATGCTCCTGGTGCGCCTTCCCGAGAAGGTCGGCGACCACGTAGCGGAGCCGTTCTAAGGGGTTTTTATTGTTTGCAAGGGGGTTCGAAAGTGCCCCGTTTAGTTCCATGGCGTTGTCGGACTGACAACGTTGTCCCTGCAAGCGGTTAGCTTTTCGTGTCCGCGCGCTCGCGGGACGGAAGGACCCGCCTCCGGTGGACGGGTCCTTCCATGCTGGCTTTGTGCGGTGCTCGTCGCTTAATCGGCGGGCAGTTCGGTCACCGAGTTGCCATTGAGGTTCGTGACCCAGATGGGCCGGGCTATGGACGGGCTAGTGGTGCGGGGCGTCCGATGTGGAAGCCTTGGGCGAAGTCGACGTCGTAGTCGCGGAGGAGTTGGAGCGTGGCGGCGTTCTCGACGCCTTCGGCGACGGTGAGCTGCTTGAAGCCCTTGGCCAGCAGCACGATTGCGCGGATGAGATGCTGGTTGTGTTCGCTGGTGGCGAGGTCGCGGATGAACTCGATGTCGATCTTCAGCAGTTGGACAGGCAGCCGCGTGAGATACGTGAAGCTGCCGAAGCCGGTACCGAAGTCGTCGAGCGCGATGGCTATCCCGAGGTCCGCGAGTCCGTGGACGAACGCCTCGCCGGCGTCGACGTTGCCGATCAGGGCGGTCTCCGTGATCTCCACCACGAGCCTTGACGGATCAGGCTGGTACTTGCGGAGCAGCTTCTCGATGGAGGGGAGAAGGTCGAGGTTGCCGATCGAGCTGGCCGACATGTTGACGTGAACGGCCTCTTGCCGGTTGGCGACCAATTGGATCGCCTGCTCGATCACCCAGAGGTCGATTTCCCGGCTCAGTCCGTACTTCTCGGCGACCGGCAGGAAGCTGCCGGGCGGGATGATCTCCCCCGAGCGTGCGGTCATCCGCAAGAGCAGCTCCACGCGGGGCGTTCCGCCGTTGAGCGGCACGATCGGCTGGGAGTAGAGCACGAGGCGGTCCTCGTCGAGCGCCTCGCGGATTCTCCCCACCCACGTCAGGGCCTCGAGCTCGCGCTGGGTGCGGAGCGTCTCCGCGTGTTCCTGCGATGTGTCATGGAAAACAACGACGGCCCCGTGACGATCACCGAGTCCACGCAACGGGGTGGCCGTGACGGCGACGGGGAGGATCGTGCCGTCCTTGCGCGTGTAGGCGTCGGCGGACGTCGCGAATGTCCTGCCCTCGGAGCGCACGAGGCTGAGCTTGCACTCCTCCACGGGGTACGGCGAGCCGTCCGCGTGCTGGAAGTGGATCGTCTCGTGTATCGGCTTGCCGAGCAGTTCCGCCTCGGAGAACCCGAGCATCCGCGAGGCCGCTGCATTCATCATCGTGAGAAGGCCGGCGGCATCCTCCGAGTACAACCCTTCGTCCATGCTGTCGAGCACCGCCTCGCGGAACTCGGCGGCTGTGCGCTCACCCGTCACGTCGAGCGCGACCGCCCCGATCCCGACCATTTCCCCCCGAACGAACACGGGGTAGAGACTCGTCACGAACGTCAGGAAGTTGCCCGAATCGTCGTCTGTCTCGACGTGGAGGTCCCGATTGACAATCGCCTCACGACTGTCGAGGACATCCTGGCAGGCCGGCCCGAGCTGGCGCCAGACCGTCGGGAACACCTCCGCTGCCGGTCGGCCGATCAGTTCGTCCGCCGAGAGGCCGTAGAGGCTGGTGAGCGTGTCGTTGATCCTTTGGATGCGAAACTCGAGGTCGACGAACACGAGGCCGACAGGAGCGGCCGATTGCAACGCTTCCAACAGCCTGAACGACGCGGCCAACTTGGACTCGGCTTCGACGTCGCGGATCACGGCGGCAGTGAGCCCGCCCCCGGTGGTTCCGAGCGAGGTGAGGCCGATGTCGACCGGGAACTCGCTGCCGTCCTTGCGACGGGCGCGGAGATTCAGGTCACCGCCCATCGGGCGATTCTCCGGCTCGCGTGTGAACGCCGCCCGCAGATCGAGGTGCTGACGGCGCGAGCGCTCGGGCATCAGCAGTTCGATCGAGGCTCCGACAAGTTCCTCGCGTTCGTATCCGAACATCCGAAGGGCCTCCGCATTCACCACCTGGATGATCCCTTCCGCATCGACCAGGACCATCCCGTCGGGCGCAGACTCGAGTAGCGCACGGTAGTGGTGCTCCGACTGCTTGAGCGCCGTCGTGTCCACCGCCAGAGCGACACCCCCGACAGTGCTTCCGTCCGGGCCGCGCAGCGGCCCCACCTGCACCCGGCACCAGCGACCCTCGGCGAGGGAGGACACCTCCACGGAGCCCCTCTCACCGACGAGCGCGCCGCGGTACAGCGGCTCGAACAGCTTCCATCGCTCCGGAGGTAGCGAGCTCGCCGCCAGCTGGCCCTCGAGATCCGGCGAGGTGAAGCCGTGCAGCGCAAGCGCTGGGCCGCGAGCGACGACATACCGGAGGTCCGTGTCGAATACGAGGGAGCTGGCGTCAGGCAACGCCTCCCAGGCCGCAAGCGCCAACTCTTCGACAGTGCGAGATGCCATCGCCCTCCCCTTACCGGAAGTCTCTTCCTCGGCCTCGAGGGAATGTCCAACAAAAGACAAGTCTATCCGACCTCTGAACTAATCTCTTGTTACCCCGGCCGGGGCTGTTCTGTCAATCGACTGAAAGGACAGTCCCATGAAGGCGAGGATCATCTTGCTGGCGGTCTCGCTCGGTGTGCTACTGCTCGCGCTCGTCGCGGCCGAGGGCAGCATCTGGCCAGGCATCTAGCAGTTCGCCGTGGCTCGCGTCCTGTGGCGGCTCGTGCATGTCGTCACAGGACGTTTGCCTGTCATTCGGTCGGTTGCCTGGCGGCAGAGTAGTCTTGACCCGTGCTGCGGCGACCGTCCGACCATATCGATGACCCGGCTGCCCTCGGCGCCCGGTTACGGGAGGGTCGCAAGGCAGCCGGCCTCACCCAGCGAGATCTGTCCTTCCCTGGCTGCACAGCGGCCTACATCTCGAGGATCGAAGCCGGTGCTCGGGTCCCCTCGTTGCAGATCCTGCGCAAGTTCGCGAAGCGGCTCGGAGTCAGCACCGATTACCTCGCCACCGGACAAGACGCGGAACACGATCCATTGTTCGAGGCGGAGGTCGCTTTGCGCCTGGGCGACGAGGAGCGGGCGGGAGCGCTGTATGGAGAGGTGTGCAGGACGGCTGAGTCGCCGACGGTGGTCGCCCGAGCCAAGGTTGGGCTCGGACAGCTAGCGCTGCGTCACGGAGACGCCGTCGAGGCCAGGGGCCTGCTCGAGAGCGCGCTGGCAGACGGCCACCTTCCTGCCGCGGATGCGGCTGTGGCCGGGAATGCGCTCGGGCGCATCTACGCCGCGCAGGGCCGGTTCGAAGAGGCGTTCCAGATCTTCGGCCGGTTCCTCGAGGACGCGCGGGAGCGGCACGATCAGTTCGACGTCGTCCGCTTCAGCCTGCTGCTCGCCAACGCCTACATCGACAGCAGCAACTACGCGCGCGCGCACGAGGTGCTCGGCGGCGTCCTCGACCAGGCGCGGCAGATCGCCGATCCGATGTTTCGAGCCAGTCTGTACTGGTCGCAGTCGCGGCTGCAGCTCGCGCAGGGAAGAACCGATCTCGCTGCCCAGTACGCGCAGACGACCCTCGAAGTCCTCCGTGCCAGCGAGCACACAGTCGAAGCTGCGCGGGCGCTCGTACTGCTGGCGCAAATCGAGAACGAGCGTGGTAACCCAGGAGTTGCGCTCGAGCTCATAGAGGACGGCGAACCGGCCCTAGCGACTGTCGGCAACGCCGGCGATGTCGGCATGCTCACGATCGAACGTGCTCGCGCCCTCGACGCGCTCGGCGAACCCGAACAGGCTGCCAGCCTGCTGCTCGGCGCTGTCAGTCGGCTCGGTGACGCCTCGCCGACCAGCGCGGCCCGCGCCTACGCTGGGGCTGCCGACTTCTTCCGCGCCCGAGGCGACAAAGCGAAAGCGCTCGAGCTGTACGAGCTTGCCTCCGACCGACTCGTCGCACCGGATCGCCACCTCGCAGACGTCCTGACCGCAATGGCAGACATCCACGAAGAAGAAGGACGCCCCGACCAGGCGCTGCAACTCCTCAAGCGAGCCATGAGGACCCGAAGCGGCATCCAAAGCAGCTAGTCAGGCTCAGAACGCCTTCGTCGCAAGGCACTGCGACCAGGGTCAGGGCTTTCTCCTCGCCCGGCCCCTCGACCTCGACCAGCTCCACCAGTTCCTCGGGACCTGACTTCCGCGCCGACCACCGATTGGCGGCGCCTAGACTCGGCGCCGTGAGTCAAGCGAGCGCCGACCTTCTCCTCCGCGGTTACCGGGCGTTCGTCGCCGGCGACCTCGCGGCGCTCGAGGGCATGCTCGATCCCGGCGTCGAGTGGGTGGCCGTCGGCGAGGAAGCTGTCGTCGTCAGCCGCGATCGCGTGCTCGAGGTGCTCGCCGAGCGCGTCGCCGAGGGCTACCACGTCACCGTCGACCGTGCGATCGGCCTGCCCGATCGGGTCGTCGTCAGCATGCGGTTCTCGCGGTCGGAGGTCGATCCGACCGACGAGCGCCCGCTCCAGAGCCGTCGCTCGTATCTCCTCGGCCGGTGGGCCGGCCTCGTCCACATCCGAGGCGGACATGTCGTTCGGGTCGAGGAGTACCCGCATCTCGAAGCGGCGCTCGAGGCGGCGGGGATCGAGGACGACCACGCGTGAGGCCCGTCGTGGCGATGGCTTTTACCTAGTCGGTACAATCCGTATACCTAGTTCACGGATTGGAGACTGCTTTGACCGACCTGCTGCTCGTCCCGCTCGAGGACACCGTCGTATTCCCCGGCATGAACGTCACCCTCACGGTGGACGTCGGCGACGAGGCCCGCGTCCTTGTCGTGCCGCGGCACGAGAGCGAGTACGCCGCCGTCGGCACCGTGGCCGAGATCGGTGATCGCGTCCGCCTGCCCGGCGGCGCGTACGCCGTGTCGCTCGAGGGGCTGCACCGCGGCGTCATCGGTGCGGCCCATACCGACGCGATGGGCCGGCTCCGCGCGGAAGTCGAGGAGAAGCCCGACGAGAATCCGCCTCCCGTCCAGACGCGCGAGCTCGAGCGCGAGTACCGCGCCGTCGTCGAGGAGATCCTCGATCTGCGCGAGGCGGACGACCGCATCCGCGAGTTCCTCCGCGCGATCACCGAGGCGGGCGCGCTCGCCGACACGTGCGCATACGCGCCCGACGTGACGTTCGCGCAGCGCGTCGAGCTGCTCGAGACCGTCGACGTCGTCGAGCGGCTCGAGCTCTCGCTCTCGATCCAGCGCGAACGCCTCGCCGAGATGCAGGTGCGCCGGCGCATTCGCGACGATGTCGAGGAGGGCGCGCAGAAGCAGCAGCGCGAGTGGTTCCTCCGCCAGCAGATGAACTCGATCCGCAAGGAGCTCGGCGAGGACGAGGGCTCGGTCGTCGACGAGTACCGCACGAAGATCGAGGAAGCCGGGATGCCCGAGGACGTCAAGGCGCAGGCCGAGCGCGAGCTCCGGCGCCTCGAGACGATGGGCGACGCGAGCGGCGAGGCATCGATGATCCGCACGTACCTCGACTGGCTCATCGCCGTGCCGTGGTCGAAGCGCAGCGACGAGACCCTCGATCCGACGGCGGCGCGTGAGGTTCTCGACACCGACCACGCGGGCCTCGATGACGTCAAGGACCGGATCGTCGAGTACCTCGCGGTGCGGAAGCTGCGGCAGGACCGCGGCATCCCGAATGACAAGCGCTCGGGCGCGATCCTCACGCTCATCGGCCCGCCCGGCACGGGCAAGACGTCGATCGGCGAGTCCGTCGCGCGCGCGCTCAACCGCGAGTTCGTGCGGATGTCGCTCGGCGGCGTCCGCGACGAGGCGGAGATCCGCGGCCATCGGCGCACCTACATCGGCTCGCTGCCGGGCCGGCTCGTCCGTGCCCTGCGCGACGCCGGGACGATGAACCCGGTGATCCTCCTCGACGAGGTGGACAAGGTCGGCGCCGACTGGCGCGGCGATCCCTCGGCGGCACTCCTCGAGGTGCTCGACCCGGCGCAGAACCACTCGTTCCGCGACCACTATCTCGACGTCGAGCTCGATCTCTCCGAGGTGTTCTTCATCGCCACCGCGAACGTCGCAGACACGATCCCGGGGCCGCTCCTCGACCGGATGGAGGTCATCCGCTTCGACGGCTACACGGTCGACGAGAAGACCGCGATCGCGCGCGGCTACCTCTGGCCGCGGCAGGTCGAGCGGAACGGGCTGCGCGACGACGAAGTCTCGATCGCGGACGACGTGATCCAGACGGTCGTGTCCGAGTACACGCGCGAGGCCGGCGTTCGCCAGCTCGAGCGCGAGCTCGGGACGATCCTCCGCAAGACCGCGACGCGAATCGCCTCGAAGCAGGTCGAGGCGCCGGTCTCCGTCGACATCGACCTGGTGCGCGATGCGCTCGGCCGGCAGAAGGTGTTCCAGGAGGTCGCAGAGCGCACCGCGGTTCCGGGAGTCGCGACGGGGCTCGCCGTCACCGGTACCGGCGGCGACGTGCTCTTCGTCGAGGCGACGGCGATGGACGGCGGCAACGAGCTCGTCCTCACGGGACAGCTCGGCGACGTGATGAAGGAGTCCGCGCGCATTGCGCTCTCGTACGTCCACTCGCACGCCGACGAGTTCGGCGTCGACGAGAAGGCGTTCGAGAACCGCTCCTTCCATGTGCACGTGCCGGCCGGCGCGATCCCGAAGGACGGCCCAAGCGCCGGGATCACGATGGCGACGGCGCTCGCATCGCTCCTCTCCGACCGTCCCGTGAAGCACACCGTCGGGATGACCGGCGAGGTCACGTTGCAGGGACGCGTCCTGCCGATCGGCGGGCTGAAGCAGAAGGTGCTTGCCGCGCACGCCGCCGGGCTCACCGACGTGATCATCCCCGAGCGGAACCGTGCCGACCTCGACGACGTCCCGGCGGACGTGCGCGAGGCGATGACGTTCCACCCGGTCATGACGCTCGGCGAAGTGCTCGACCTCGCACTCGAGCCGAAGCAGAACCGGCTCCATGCGGTGTAGGGACTGCCGGCCGCTGCCCGAGGAGGTCGCCCGCGCCGTCGATCTCCTCGGGCGCCGCTGGGCGCTCGCGATCGTGTGGGCGGCGGCGGAGTCGGGCGCCGTCCGCTTCAACGAGTTCAAGCAGACGCTCGAAGGGATCCCGCCGCGCACCCTCGCGGCTCGCCTTGCCGAACTGGAGGCCGCGGGCGTTCTCGAGCGGCGCGTCTTCGACACGCGCCCACCGCGAGTCGAGTACCAGCTGACGGAGGCGGGGCGAAGGCTCCGCTACGTCGTCGAAGCGCTCAACGTATACGCCTCCGGCTAGCTCGCGAGTCCTGACGGACTCGCTCGCTGTTGACGGAACTACGCCGCGGGAGAGCGCGGTCTCCCGCGGCTCCGTGCGGAAGGGCTTGCTTGGACCTCGTGTGTGCGGGGGCGTCTCGGTCGTGGCGCGGCCGGTCGTGCGCCTGCGGCGCAGGAGCGGCAGCGCGCCTTCGTCGGGCCTCCGCGTAAGCCCGGCTTCGCCGAGTCTTACTCTCCGGCCTTTACGATTCGTCAACCGGAGCACTAAGGCCGGAGAGGCTAAGACTGCCGCGCGAGCGGCGGCTTAGCCGCAGGCCCAATCCCCCGCTCCCCGGCGCGCGCCGAAGGCGCCCGCCGCGGCGGGTAACGAGGTCTCTGCACGCAGGCGCGGAAGACCGCGCTCTTCCGGGCCGGAGTTCCGCAGCCTCGGCTTGAAGAGCGAAGCTCTTCAAGCAGGCGCAAATGCGGCGATCTCGCGCTCCCGCGCGAGCCGTTGGAGTGCTTTCATCTCGATCTGACGCACTCGCTCGCGGGTCAGGCCCATCTCGCGGCCGATCATCTCGAGTGACATCGGATCGCTGTCGCCGTCCAGCCCGTAGCGCAGGTTGATCACGTGCTGCTCGCGCTCCGGCAGCGTCGCCACCACCTCGCGCAGCAGGATCTCGCTCAGTCCGACAACGACCTCCTCCTCGACGTCGCTCGGGTGCGTCGCGACGACGTCCCCGAACGACGTACTGCTGTCGTCGCCGAGCGGCTTGTCGAGACTCGCGACGGTCCGCGCCGCCTTCCGCACCTCGCGCACGTGCTTCAACGAGAGCTTCGCGGTCTTCGCGATCTCCTCGTCCGTCGGCGCGCGCGCCAGCTTCAACGTCAGCGCCCGCTCGGCGCGCGCGATCTTCTGCTCGCGCTCGACGATGTGGACGGGGATCCGGATCGTCCGCGACTTGTTCGCGACGCCGCGCTGCACCGCCTGGCGGATCCACCACGTCGCGTAGGTCGAGAACTTGTAGCCGCGCCGCCAGTCGAACTTCTCGACCGCGCGGATCAGGCCGATGATCCCCTCCTGGATCAGGTCGAGCAGCGCCAGGCCGTGGCCCTGGTACCTCTTCGCGATCGAGACTACGAGGCGGAGGTTGGAATTGACCATCAGATCCTTCGCCACCCGGTCGCCGCGCTCGATCCGCTTCGCGAGCTCGACCTCCTCTGCCGCGGTGAGGAGCTTGTAGCGGCCCGCCTCGTTGAGGAAGAGCTGCAGCGAGTCGGTCGTCATCGCGGCGACGGCCTCGTTCGAGAAGTGCGTCTCCTGCGGATCGGGCAGCGAGCAGTCGTCCGTCAGCTCGATCCCGTGATCCTCGAGCTGCTGGTACAGCGACTCCATCTCCTCGTCGTCGATCTCGAGCTCGGTGAGGAGCTGCGTGAAAGCGGAGAGGTTGACGCAGCCGTGCTCCTCGCCGTGCTCCATCAGGGCGCGTAGTTGGTCGTGGGACATGACCTCGCTATGCCCTGTCCCGTGGTTCGGTAACGCGGAGGGTTGTCGCGCTTACATCCGGGTACACTCGAAGACGGTGGGTGGCCCGGACTCCCTCACGGAGTTGGTCTTCCTGATGGTGGTTCTCAAGATCCCCATCGTCTATCTCTGCTGCGTCATCTACCACGCGGTCAAGTCCGAGCCGGAGAAGGGGGAGGCCGAGCCGGTGCGCGTCCGCGTCTCGCCCGACGACCCGCTGCCCGGATTCGGCCGGATCCGCCCGCGTTCGCGCCGCCGTCCGCCGCGGCCGCACGGCGGCCCGGGCCGCGCCTACGCCCGCACCTCGCGGGCCGCGTACGCCCGCGCCGATAGGCTGGGGCGCGGATGAACTTCGACGCCGACACGAGCATCGGCCACGGCTCGGCCGCCGAGCGGAGCACGGCGCAGAGCGTCGCCGGCTACCTCTCGTCACTCGCGATCTTCGTGAGCTTCCTGGGGATCTTCTGGCACCCGCTCCGGCTCATCGTCCCGTCGCTCCTCGTCGCGCTCGTCGCGTCGGGGATGGCGCGGGGGAGGCTTCAGCTCGCTGCGGTGCTGATCGGCGCCGTCTGCTTCGTCCTCGGGCTCGCGCTCGCCGTGGCCACGGGTCACGCGCTCTGGTAGCCCAGCGGCCGCTGCTACAACGGGAGAGCAATGGGACGCTCTGAGGTCGACGGCCCGAACTCGGGCTACGCCGCGCTTCTTCTCGAGCAGTACCTCGACAATCCCGGCTCCGTGCCGGAGGAGTGGCGCGACCTCTTCGAGAGCGATCCCTCCGCTGTCCTCGCGACCCAGCCGGGCCTCGCGCGGCTGCTCGAGCTTGCGGGGAACGGCGCTTCCGTTCCCACGCCTGCTCCTGCGCCGGCGGTGCCCGCCCCGGCTCCGCTGCCCGCGCCCGCCGCGGTTCCCGGCGCCGCTGCTGATGGGGAGCTGCTCGGCGGCGTCGCTGCGGCGACGGCGCTCGTCAAGGCGATTCGCATGCACGGGCACCTCAACGCCCGGCTCGACCCGCTCGGGGCGGAGCCGCCCGGCGACCCGGCGCTCGAGCCGCTCCGCCTGATCCCGAAGCTCACGCCCGAGCTGCAGGCACGCATTCCGGCGTCACTCCTCCGCCTTCACGTCGAGGGGGAGACGCTCGCCGACGCCCTGCCGCGGCTCCTCGCGACGTACACGGGGACGATCGCGTACGAGATCGAGCACCTCTCCGACCACGAGGAGCGCGTCTGGCTGCGGCAGGCGATCGAGTCGGGCCGCTATCGCAGATCGCTGACGCGCGACGAACGCGTCCGGCTGCTCGGCCGGCTGAGCCAGGTCGAGGGGATGGAGCGCTATCTCCGCCGCGCGTTCCTCGGTCAGAAGCAGTTCTCCGTCGAGGGTCTCGACGTGATGATCCCGATGCTCGACGAGGCAGTCGAGCTCGCCGCGGAGGCAGGCGCGCACGAGGTCGTGATCGGGATGGCCCACCGCGGCCGCCTCAACGTCCTCGCGCACGTCGTCGGCCGGCCGTACGACGTCGTTCTCCGCGAGTTCGAAGGCGAGCGGACGATCGAGGCGGTCGTCTCGAGCGAGGAAGGCGGCAGCGGCGACGTGAAGTACCACCTCGGCGCGCAGGGCGCGCGCTCGACGCCGGCCGGCGACATCACGATCACGCTCGTCTCCAACCCGAGCCACCTCGAGGCCGTCGATCCCGTCGTCGAGGGACGGGCGCGCGCGAAGCAGACGGACCGCTCGTCGCGGGAGGGCTACTCCGACCCGGCCGTCGCGCTCCCGATCCTCCTGCACGGCGACGCCGCCTTCGCCGGCCAGGGGATCGTCGCGGAGACGTTCAACCTCGAGGCGCTCTCCGGCTACTGCACCGGCGGCACGCTCCACCTCATCACGAACAACCAGGTCGGTTTCACGACCGATCCCGCGAGCGGCCGCTCGACGCGCTACTCGAGCGACCTCGCGAAGGGCTTCGACTGCCCGATCATCCACGTCAACGCCGACGACCCGGCGGCTGCGCTCGCGGCGATCCGGCTCGCGCTCGCGTATCGCGTGCGCTTCGGCCACGACGTCGTCGTCGACCTCGTCGGCTACCGCCGGCACGGGCACAACGAGCAGGACGAGGCGGCGTACACGCAGCCGCTCCACGCCGCCGCGATTGCCGGGCACCCGACGGTGCGCGAGCAGTTCGCGGCCGAGCTCGTCGCCGACGGCGACGTGACCGAGGAGCAGGCCGCGGAGCTCGAGCAGACCGTGCTCACCGAGCTGAAGGCAGCGCACGAGGCGCTCAAGCAGACGTTCGGCGCACACGAGCCGCCGCAGCGACCCGACGACACGCACGTTCCAGCTGCGACCGGTGAGCAGGTCGTGACGGCCGTCGCCGCCGACCGGCTCCGCTCGCTCAACGAGGAGTTGCTTCGCGTCCCGCCGGGCTTCTCGCCGCACCCGAAGCTCATGAAGCAGCTCGAGCGCCGCCGCGACACGCTCGAGGAGGGCGGCATCGACTGGGGCCAGGCGGAGGCGCTCGCCTTCGCGTCGCTGCTCGTCGACGGGATCCCGATCCGGCTCACCGGCCAGGACACCGAGCGCGGCACGTTCTCGCACCGCCACGCCGTCCTCCACGACGTCAACACGGGCGGCACGTTCACGCCGCTCCAGCACCTCGACGACGCGAGCGCCGCGTTCGAGATCTACAACTCGCCGCTGTCGGAGTACGCGTGCGTCGGCTTCGAGTACGGCTACTCGGCCGCGGCGCCCGAGGCACTCGTTCTCTGGGAGGCCCAGTTCGGCGACTTCGTCAACGGCGCGCAGATCGTCATCGACCAGTTCATCTCGGCCGGCCTCTCGAAGTGGCGGGAGTCGACGCGGCTCACGCTCCTGCTCCCGCACGGCTACGAGGGGAACGGCCCGGAGCATTCGAGCGCGCGGCTCGAGCGGTTCCTCCAGCTCGCGGCGCAGGAGAACATCCGCGTCGCGAACTGCACGACGTCGGCGCAGTACTTCCACCTGCTGCGGCGCCAGGCGCTCGACGCGACGGCGCGCCCGCTCGTCGTGATGACGCCGAAGGGTCTGCTCCGCCTCAAGCAGGCCGGCGCGACGCTCGACGATCTTGCGACCGGAGAGTTCCACCCGCTGCTCGACGATGCGACGGCCCAGCGGGCGTCGGTCGAGCGCCTCGTCCTCTGCCAGGGCAAGGTCTATTACGACATCGCGGGCCACGAAGAGCGCGGCAATGTGGCGGGCGTCGCCATCGCGCGGCTCGAGCAGCTCTATCCGTTCCCGGCCGAGCAGGCGCGGGCGCTGATCGCCGGCTACCCGAACCTCCGCGAGCTCGTCTGGGCGCAGGAGGAGCCGCAGAACATGGGCGCGTGGCGCGCGATCCGCCACCGGCTCGAGGAGGCGAAGCCGGAGGGCGTATCGCTCGTCTACGTGGGCCGGACGTGGCGCGCGAGCCCGAGCGAGGGCTATCCGACGGCGCACCTGCGCGAGCAGGACCGGATCGTCCGCGCTGCGCTCGGTCTGTAGCTACTTCCTCTTGCCGCGAGCCTTGACGATCTGCTTCGCGACCTTCGGGCCGTGCTTGCGCGCGAGGCTGAGCGCCTGCTTACGCTGCTTCGGGGGGAGCCGCCGCCACACGTCCCATGCAGCAACGGCGAGCGCCCAAGCGGACGGGCGGAGCTTGATCTTGGCCATGATCCACATCCTTTCACAACTCTCGAACCGGAAAACCGCCTGGATTTGCTTATCATTGCCGCGAGGACGCAAGCCTATGGAGGTCGTTTACCAATGTCGGTAGAGACATCGTCGATGTTCGAGCGCGTCATTCAGGATCACCTCGCGCTCAAGGAACGCAACGCGCGGCTCGACGGCAACATGCCGATCGAGCGCTACAAGGACGAGGACCCCTTCGATAACCATCCGCTCTTCAAGACCGAAGAGCAGGCGCGGATCGAGGAGACGATGGACGGGGTCGATCCCGACTTCAGCGACGAGACCCTCGACGACATCGGGGTCGGCGTGTGGCCGGGCCAGCAGCGGGCCGCGGTGGCGGATACGTGGAGCGAGGAGCCGCCCGTCACGACGCAGCAGTCCGAGGTCGAGGACGCGACCGCCGAGAGCGCAGTGCCGGAGGTCGAGGAGACGACCGGCTTCTGGAACACCGGCGGCGCCCGCGACTTCGACTGGGGCGACTGACCTTTCGCGAGGAAGGCTGCGCCTTCCTCGCGATCTGACGGAACTCCGGCGCGGAAGACCGCGCTCTTCCGCGCCTTCGTGCTGAGACCTCATTTCCTGCCAAGCCTCTGCCCGGGTGAGAGGCAGCACTTGTCCAGCCGAGCAGCCTGCGCCAGCGTGACCTATAAGTCTTGACCATGCAGCGGCCCTCCGCGTTCGCATTGCTGGTGGTCTGCGCGGGCCTCGTGGCAGGCTGCGGGGCCTCGTTCCACATAAGCGCCCCTCCGCGTGTTGCGCGGCTAGGGGCGATTGTTCTGAAGGCCTCGCAGGTTGGTCGCGTTTATCGGTTCACGTGCGGTCGGACAGCCACTGCGTTCAGCGGTGCGTGACACTCGACCTTTGCGGTTTCACCTACCAGAGTGAAGGTCTGCGCGTAGCCCGCCTCCAGGTCAATTACACGAAGAGCGCGAAGGCACCGGAGGTCTCGAATGAGGTCGTTCGCTACATACCGGGGGGAGCTTCAAGGGCAATCCGCGAACTCAAGCGCGCTGTGGCGACCTGCCCGCGACACCCGTACGCGAGTCCGATCCCAGGGGTTGGGCCGCTGACCGACCGTATTCATCGCCTTTCTGTGGTTGGCTTGCTGCCCGGAGCCGTAGCCCTTCGGATCTACCGGACCGGGGTCATAAATGGCCACCACGTCAGCGGGACTACGACGATGATCTACCAGGCGCGCGGGAATGTGCTTTCGGCCGTCTACGTCTTCCTCCGTGCGGGGGCCGTCGCCGCCCAGGTCCGCGTAGCGTTGCACGCCGCTCGCGCGAGCGCGTCGAACCTCGCTCACGCCAATGTGCGTTAGATAAGCCAAGCCTTCGGGGGCACTCCCGAGCATTGGGGCACGTGAGTCGTCCCTGCCTAGAGGAGATGCCATTTCCGCACCGCGTTCGCGGCGGGCCGATCCCTCCGTTGAGGGACGCCCCGTGCTCGTTCTGCACCGATGCTTTGCTTCGTGGTTGCACGGATGTCCCACCTGCGGCTGCTCGCGGACGAGGAATCGTTCGGCGACGCAACGCTCATCGAGTCGTACCGGCGGCTGGCCGACGTCTTCCACGAGGTGCTCGCCGAGCAGTCGCTCGACGCGCTGCTCGTTCGCGTCGCCGACACGGTCGGCGAGCTGATCCCGCACGACACGCTCACGATCTACGAGGCAGACGAGCCGAACGGGATACTGAACCCCGCCCTGGTCGTCCACGAGCGGTACGCGGACGAGGTGATGAGCTCGAGCATCAGCTTCACCGAGGGCGAGGGGATCACCGGCTGGGCCGTGAGACATCGCGAGGCCGTGCTCGCGAACCAGGCGCATCTCGACCCGCGCGTCCGCCAGGTCCCGGGGACGCCGGTCGAGCCCGAGTCGTTCATCTGCGTGCCGCTCATCGCGCGCGGTCATGTCAAAGGGGCTCTCAACATCTACCGCGACGGCGAGGACGTCGATTTCACCGAGACGGAGTTCGAGCTCGCGAAGCGGTTCGGTGACGCGGCCGCACTTGCGCTCGACAACGCCGAGATCCGGGCGCGGCTCGAGCATCAGGCGCGCACCGACTCCCTGACCGGGCTCCTCAACCACAGCGTCTTCTACGAGCAGCTCCTCCACGCGCTGCAGGAGTCGAGCCGCCTCCACTCGCCGGTCGCGGTGCTCATGCTCGACATCGACGATTTCAAGCACGTGAACGACGTCCACGGTCACGCCGTCGGCGACGAGCTTCTGCGCTTCCTCGCCGAGGTGCTGCGGGCGAGCGTGCGGCCCGAGGACACGATCTGCCGGCTCGGCGGGGAAGAGTTCGCGGTCGTGATGGTCGGCTGCGCCGAAGGCGCCGCGCTCAAGGTCGCCGAGCGGATCAAGCGCCGGCTCTCCGACTCGGAGTTTCCGGGTGTCGGCCGTCTCGCCGTCTCGCTCGGCCTCGCGCTCGGCCCCGAGCATGCGATGAACCCGCGCGAGCTCGCCGCGTGCGCCGAGGCGGCCATGATGACGGCCAAGGCGCAGGGCAAGAACCGCATCGTTCTCTACTCCGACGCCGAGACCGAGCGTCCCGACGCGCCGACGGCGACGCGCGACGTGCGCTCGATCGCGCATCTGAAGATGCTCCAGAGTCTCAGCGGCAAGCTCAACCGCATCAACGACATCCGTGAGATCGGAGAGGAGATCGCCGCCGAGCTCCGATCGCTCATCGACTACCACAACTGCCGCATCTTCGTCGTCGACGGGACGGATCTCGTTCCCGTCGCCTTCCGCGGCGGCCTCTCGACGAACATCAGGTCGCTGTCGCTCGATCTTCTCCGGACCAAGGTCGGTGTGGGAATCACGGGCCACTGTGCGGCGCTCGGGGAGTCGATCGTCGTCGGCGACGCCGCCAACTACGAGTTCGGGCACCAGATCGAAGGGACGCCGGCGATCGAGGAATCTCTCCTCGCCGTGCCTCTCCGGTACGGCACGCAGGTCGTCGGCGTGATCGTCGTCTCGAAGCTCGGTCTCGACCAGTTCGACGAGGACGAGGTTCGTCTGCTCGAGGTTCTCGCCGGCCATGCCGCCGTCGCGATCGAGAATGCGCGTCTCTTCGAGGCGGCGCGGCGCGAGGCGGAGAGCGCGACGGCGCTCCTCGAGTTCGGCCGTGAGCTTGCGACGCTCGTCGAACGCGATGACATCGTCGAACGCGTGACCCATCTGTCGGCGGGTGTGCTCGGGAGCAGGCACACCTCTCTCTGGCTCGAGCGCGACGGCGAGCTCCGGCTCGCGTCGCAGTGCGGCCACACGCCGGAGATGTCGGCGAAGCTCGCCGACTGGAGGTTCCCGCCCGAGGGCATCTCCGTGGACAGCGAGCCATATCTGATCGGCCCGACCGACTACGCCGACATCGTCACGGAGCCGACATCTCCGGGCGGGACGTATGCAGTCGCACCGTTTGAGGTCGACGGCCGCACAGGCTGCATCGTTGCGCTCGTCGAGCAGAACGACTTCGGTGAGCGCGAGCTCCGCCTGCTCGGCGGCATCGCGCAGCAGGCGAAGCTCGCGATCGCGAACGCCTCGAGCTACGAAGGGCTCGAGCGGACGTTCGTCTCCACGGTCGAGGCGCTCGCGAACGCGCTCGAGGCGAACGACGAATACACGTCACGCCACGCGCGTTCGATCAGCGACCTCTCCCTCCGCGTCGGCGAGGCGCTCAGGCTCGACGAGCGGACGCTGAAACAGCTCGAGCTCGGGGCGTTGCTCCACGACATCGGCAAGATCGGCATCCCGAGCGACATCCTCTCGAAGCCCGGCCGCCTGACCGCGGCGGAGAGGCAGCTCGTTCAGACCCATCCGGAGCTCGGCGAGCGGATCATCGCGCCGATCGACCGGCTCCAGAGCGTGTGCCCCATCGTCCGCCACTGCCACGAGCGCTGGGACGGAGCCGGCTATCCGGACGGGATCTCCGGCGAGGACATCCCGCTCGAGTCGCGGATCATCTTCGTGTGCGACGCGTACCACGCGATGACGACCGACCGTCCGTACCGGCGTCGCATCAGCCATCGCGAAGCGCTTCGCCGGCTCGCCGAAGGGGCCGGCACGCAGTTCGACCCGCGGGTGGTCGACGTCGCGCTCCGCGTTCTCGAGCCGTCGTAGAGCTCTTTTAGCCCGCTACCGCGAGCTCGGGCTCGCCGCCCTCGAGAGCGTGCGCGAGGCGGCGGAAAGGCCCGTCCTGCGAAAGAAGCTCGCGCTCGCTGCCGCGCTGCGTGATCAGGCCGTTCTCGACGACGAGGATCTCGTCGGCGCGGCGGACGGTGGAGAGGCGGTGGGCGATGATGATCGACGTCCGTCCCTTCAGCAGGCGGTCGAGGGCGCGCTCGATCAGCACCTCCGTCGGGCGGTCGATGTTCGAGGTCGCCTCGTCGAGGACGAGGATGCGCGGATCGGCGAGCAGGGCGCGCGCGATCGAGATCAGCTGCCGCTCGCCCGACGAGAGACCGGCTCCGCCCTCGCGCACGGCGTGGTCGAGGCCGCCCGAGAGGCGCGCCGCGACGCGGTCGACGCCGACTGCCGCCGCCGCGGCCCAGACCTCCTCGTCCGTCGCGTCGGGCTTCGCGAAGCGGATGTTCGACGCGATCGTGCCGCTGAAGAGGAACGGATCCTGGAGGACGACGCCGAGCTGGCGCCGGTAGGAGCGGAGCTCGACGTCGCGCAAGTCGTGGCCGTCGACACGCACCGCTCCCTGATCCGGGTCGTAGTGCCGTCCGATGAGCTTCGCGAGCGTCGACTTGCCGTGCCCGGACTCGCCGACGAGCGCGAAGCACTGGCCCGGCCTCATGCGGAACGACACGCCGTGGAGCACGGGCTCCTTGCCGTACGCGAAGACGATCGAATCGAGATCGAGGTCGCCGACGATGCGCGGCAGCGGCGCGGCGCCGGGCTTGTCCTGAACCTCCGACTCCTCGTCGAGGATGTTCGAGATCTTGACCATCGCCGCGGCGGCCGACTGCAACTGCCCGTACACGTCCGACAAGTCCTGCAGCGGCTGGAAGACCAGCTGAAGGAGGCTGACCGCCACGATCAGCGTTCCGATCTGGAGCGTGTGGTGGTGGTAGAGACCCGAGCCGAAGTAGAGGACGGCCGTCATCGCGAGCACGCCGAGGAACTCGATCGACGGGAAGAAGACCGAGAAGATCTTTTGGACGTACGTCGCCTGCTCACGGTTTGCGGCGTTGAGCTCGTCGAACTCGGCCTGGAAGCGGCGCTCGCGGTTGAACGCCTGCACGACGGCCATCCCGGCGACCGACTCGGCGATCTGCGCCGTGACCGCCCCGATCCGGTTCCGCTGCTCGACGTTCGCGGGGTGCGAGACCTTCTGGAACCAGCGGGAGAGGATGAGCGCCGGCGGCAGGACACCGAACGCGATCAGCCCAAGCCGCCAGTCGGCGATCAGGAGCGCGGCGACGGCGGTGGGCAGGAGGATGAGGCTCGAGACGAGCGTCGGCATCCCCTGCGAGAGCGTGTCGGAGACCGCGTCGACGTCGCTCGTCAGGCGCGCGATGATCCAGCCGGCCTTCTGCTGCGAGAAGTAGCGGAGCGAGAGCCCGGTCAGGTGGTCGAAGAGGTCGCGGCGGAGGCCGATCACGATCCCCTGGCCGATCGAGGCGAGCCCGCGGATGAGGTAGCCCTGCAGGATCCAACCCGCGGCGGCAACGCCGAGGTAGATCAGGACGACGATGACGAGGTGGTGCTCGTTGCGGGCGACGATCCCCTTGTTGATCGCGTTCTGGATGATGAGCCAGCCGCCGCTCTGTGCCGCCGCGTTGCCGGCACCGACGAGGATCATCAACGCGGCGAAGAGCTTCCGGCCCTCGAGGTACTTCGTCAGCCGCCTCACGCGGCCACCTCGTCTCCGAAGAGCCGCGTGAACGGGCCTCCGGCCTGCAGCAGCTCCGCCGGCTTGCCGGACTCGACGATCCGGCCCTCCTGGAGGACGACGGCGCGGTCGGCGAGCTCGACGGTCGAGAGTCGCTGCGTCGCAATGAGGACGGTGCGGCCTGCGAGCGCGGGCCGGAGGCGCTTGACGAGTCGGCGCTCGGTGAAGGTGTCCACAGCCGAGAGCGGGTCGTCGAGGACGACGATGCGCGCGCCGGTCGCGAGCGCGCGGGCAAGCGCCGTGCGCTGGCGCTGGCCGCCGGAGAGATTGACGCCGCGCTCGCCGATCAGCGTCTCGTAGCCCTCGGGCAGGGTCGGGCCGAAGGCGTCGACGCCGGACGCCTCGGCCGCGGCGAGTGCCTTGTCCCAGTCTCCGTCCTCGCGGCCGGCGAGCAGGTTCTCGCGCAACGGCACGGAGAACAGGACGGGGCGCTGGGTCACGAGCGCAACGTCGTTGCGCAGCTCGGCGATCGGGACGTCCCGCGTGTCGACTCCGCTGATCAGGACCTTCCCGCTCGTCGGGTCGTAGAAGCGTGGCAGGAGATTGAGCAGCGACGTCTTGCCGGATCCCGTCGAGCCGCACACGGCGACGATCTCGCCCGGCGCGACGACGAGGTCGAGATCGTGGAGCACCTGCACCTCGCCGCCGTAGGCGAAACCGACCTTCTCGAAGCGGATCTCGAGCGGCTGCGGCTGCGCCGGCAGATGACGCGGCTGCTTGGGCTCGGGCAGTGGCTCGATCCCGTCGAGCCAGGCGAAGCTCCGGCCCGCCGAGGCGAGCGCGCGCTGCGCGAGGTTCGTGATCCAGCCGAGCGCCTCGAGCGGCCAGACGAGCTGCAGGAGAAGCGTCTCGAACAGGAAGAACTCGCCGATGGTGAGGTTGCCGTCGATGTATGCGCGCCCGCCGAAGAAGACGACGGCGGCGATCGACAGTCCGGGCAGGTAGTAGAGGCCCGGCAGATGGCGCGACTCGACTCCCGCCTGGCGGAGGACCGTCGAGCGCACTCCTTCGGCCTTCTCGCCGAAGCGCTCGCGGACGTCGTCCTCGCGGCCGAACGCCTGCACCATCTCGATCCCGACGACGGCCTCGTCGGCGGCCTCGGTCACGTCGCCCTTCCGCTCCTGCACCTGGCGCGAGATCGGGGAGACGCGGCGCGCGAAGCGGAGCGTGAGCCACGTGATCGGCGGCAGCGAGATGACCGTGTAGAGGGCGAGCTGCGCGTCGACGATCACGAGGACGATCCCGACCCCGATGATCATCATGATGCTCTGCATCCCCTGCACGAGCCCCCAGCCGATGAAGTACCGGATCGGGTAGAGGTCGTTGGTCGCGCGCGAGAGCACCTGGCCGGTGGCGTGCCGGTCGTAGAACGCGCGCGGGTAGCGGAGGTAAGCCTGGTAGAGGAGCTCGCGCATCCGCGCCTCGATCCGGACGCCGATCCGCGCCGTTGCGAAGCGACGGTTGAAGTTGACGACGAACCGGAACGCGCCGAGGGCGATGATGATCACGAGATACGGCCAGAGCGCCTTGAGGTGCGGGGCGACGCCGTGCTTTCGTGTCGCGTCGATCGCGTGGTCGATCGCCTGCTGGCCGAGGAGCGGGATCGCGATCGAGATGAGCACGTAGACGAGCGAGCACGCGAGCCCGAAGAAGCCCAGGCGGCGCTGCTCCCACCAGAGCGGGAGCAGCCTGCGAAAGGTCGGCAGCAGGCCGAGGTCGGGCGGATCGACGGGATTCACATACGTGGACATGCGTGGAGAGGCCGCCGCGAGGAGCCCCTACCTCGTCGCGGAACAGCCCACTTCCGACGATACCAACGAGATCGTCGGACGACGGCTCCTGTTTCGGCCTACCGGCGCTTGGTCGTGCGCTGGCGCGCGGTCGCCGCGGGCTCGAGCTCGGGCTCGGACGGCGGCTGCGGCAGCGGTGTCGGAGGCGGCGGCTCGCTCTCCGGCTTCGGCTCGGCCGGCGGCGGGGACGCGGGAGCGGAGCCCTTCACGCGGCGCCATTCCTTCTCGAGGTGGACGCGAAGGCCGGCGAGCTCGCGCTCGACCACGCGGATGTTGCGCTCGCGCTCGTCGAGACGCTCCCGCTCGGCCTGCGCGAGGGCCTTCTCCGCCTCGGCAGCCGCGACGGCGCGGGCGAGGTCGCTCTCGGTCGGCTCGGCGACCGCGGGACGTCGCCGGCTGCCCCTTCTGGCGGCCCCCTCTCCGACCTGGCGCATCAGACGCTCCTCGAGCTCGGCGACATGCCGCGCCCGCTCGGCGAGCGCCCGCTTCATGTCCGCCACCTCCTCGAGTGCGTGCTCGTAGCGCGCCCGCATGTCCGGCAAGTCCGTCACCCCACAAGTGTCGCTTGCGCGGCGGTTGCTCGCAACCGCAACCGCTGACGATGCGGCTCGCCAGTCGTGCTTCGTGGACGAGAGGATCCGCCACTCGTCTCCGCCGCGAAGGAGCGGACGGCGAGCAGCGGCGCCTCGTAGACGCTGCTGATCGCGTCGACGTCCGAAGCCATGTACCGCTCCGTGTAACCGCGCGAGAAAGCGTCTAGGTCGGACACGTAGGGGCGGGAGCGTACTTACACTTTGGATGCGGGGCCATAGCTCAGTTGGGAGAGCACCTGGCTTGCATCCAGGAGGTCGCCGGTTCGAGCCCGGCTGGCTCCATTTCGGGGAGTACTAGAATCCAGCGGCTCCGCAAGACCTCTGGATGGAGGACATGCCGATCCCTGGCGTCCCTGAGACGACCGACGAACCGGATCCCCGCCTGACATCCGCCTCTTCGGTGGTGGAGGGCGAGATCACGACCACGGTTCGGCTGGTCAGGCTCTTGATCACGGTGCTCGTCGTGGCCTCCGTCTGCGCGGGCGTCGCGCGCGGCCTTACGACCTCCGGATCGGGCAAGGCTGCCGTCGTCAGCGGCATGTACCTGACGGAAGCGGCGCTCGCCGCGATCCTGATCCTGCTCGGCAGCTTCGTCGAGGGTTTCGGCTTCGGGCTCTCGCTCGGCACGAAGTGGCCCTATACGCGCAACATCCTCGTGCTCCTGGTCCGGGGAGATCCGGAGGCGGCGCACCGGCTCGTGGCGACGCTCGTGGGCTTGATCGGCGTGGCGCTGGTGATCCTCGCGCCCGCCTCGCTGACGATCAACGGTCTGGTGCTCGTCGTCGTCACCGCCCTGTTCGGGATCGGCACGCTCCATGTCCTCTCGGGCCGGCTTCCCTCTGTCGTGCACGGCGTCCACGGTCTTCTCGCCTACGGCGTGTTTCTCTGCTACCTGAGCACGCTCTACGTACCCGGAGTCGACTTCTGGTCGTACCTCAACGAGACGACCGGCCTGCACGCGCTGCTGCTGACCGTGTTCCTGGGCGGCATGACCACCGGCCAGCGTGGGTTCGGCAAGCCCATCGAAGCCTTCTACTGGCCGCGCCGCCCTTCGCAGCTGATCATGATCGTGCACCTGTTTTCCGCGCTCGCGGTCGTTGCCACCTTGGGGTGGCTCATGCCGGAGTTCCCCGTCGCGTTCTACCTCGCGGTCGCGCAGATATCGGTGGGCTTTCTGCTTTTCCACGCGGTGAACCTCAAGCCGAAGAACCCCGGCATTCTCGTCGCGTTCCACCAGGGCATGGCGCTCTCCATCACCCTGGCAATCGTGGCGGCGGCACACTGACCGATTCGCGAACTGCATAGTCCCGGCGAGACGTCAGGCCAGCTCGAGCTGTGTGGAGACAGTGCAACGGAGCGTCTACGACAAGGGAGGGCGCTACGCTGATCGTCGTTTGACCGCCAGCCTCAGGGACGGTGACACCGTCGCGAGGTGCCACGAAGAGCGACACGAGGTGCGAACAGGATGAGCGAGCACGTTCCCGTCACCACCGGTCAGCAGCTCGGCCGCCGTTCCTGGGCAGAGCCCTGGAAGATCAAGATGGTCGAGCCGCTGTGGATGTCCACGCTCGAGGAGCGTGAGCGCGCTCTCGCCGAGGCCGGCTACAACACCTTCTTGCTGCGCTCGGAGGAGGTGTACATCGATCTCCTCACCGACTCCGGCACGAATGCGATGAGCGACCGCCAGTGGGCGGGCATGCTTCTCGGCGACGAGGCCTACGCCGGCAGCCGCAACTTCTATCGCCTCGAGGCGGCGGTCCAGCGCTACTACGGCTACGCGCACGTCGTCCCGACGCACCAGGGGCGGGGAGCGGAGCACCTGATCAGCCAGATCGCGATCAAGCCCGGCCAGTTCGTCCCGGGGAACATGTACTTCACGACGACGCGGCTCCACCAGGAGCGCGCCGGCGGCATCTTCGTCGACGTCATCCGCGACGAGGCGCACGACCCCGAGAGCCTGTGTCCTTTCAAGGGCGACATCGACCTCGGCAAGCTCGAGGCGCTCGTCGCCGAGCACGGGGCCGAGCAGATCGCGTACGTCTCGCTTGCGGGCACCGTCAACATGGCGGGCGGCCAGCCGGTCTCGATGGCGAACGTGAAAGCGCTGCGGGACTTCTGCGACGAGCACGCGATCCGGCTCTTCCTCGACGCCACGCGGATGGTCGAGAACGCCTGGTTCATCCAGGAGCGTGAGCAAGGGTACGCCGACAAGTCCGTCGCGGAGATCCTGCTCGAGTTCTGCTCGTACACCGACGGTGCATGGATGAGCGCGAAGAAGGACTCGCTCGTCAACATCGGCGGCTGGCTCGCCGTCAACGACACGGATCTGTTCGAGGAGGCGCGCAACCTCGTCGTCGTCTTCGAGGGCCTGCACACGTACGGCGGCCTCGCCGGGCGTGACATGGAGGCGATCGCGATCGGCATCGAGGAGTCCGTTCAGGACGACTACGTCCGCTCGCGGATCGGGCAGGTGTACTACCTCGGCGAACTGCTCGAAGCGGCGGATATTCCGTTCGTGCGGCCGGTCGGCGGGCATGCGATCTTCCTCGACGCGCGGCGCTTCTACCCACACCTTCCGCAGGACGCCTTCCCGGCACAGACGCTCGCCGCCGAGCTCTACCTCGACTCCGGGATCCGTTCGATGGAACGCGGCGTCGTCTCGGCGGGGCGCGACCCGGAGACCGGCGACCATCGGTACCCGAAGCTCGAGCTGACGCGGCTGACGATCCCGCGCCGCGTCTACACGCAGGCGCACATGGACGTTGTCGCCGAGGCGGTCGAGACGGTGTATGCGGCGAGAGAGCGCGCGCGTGGCCTGAAGCTCACGTACGAGCCGCGCCTCCTGCGCTTCTTCCAGGCGCGCTTCGAGCCGCTCTGACAATTTGCGACGTATCGCTGGTCAGCCGCGGCCCCAGCGACTCTCATCGGTAGGTGGTCGCGGGCGCTCGGCCTCATTCATGGGCGCTCGCGCCCCTGGAGCCAGGTTCGAGTCCGGTTAGGTCCATCGCCCTCGCCTTGCCCAGGTCCTCGTAGTCGGCCGCGACCCGGATCCGGGCGCGCTAGTTGTTCTTCGCCGGTGTGATGCGAAGCCTGAGCTCCTTGCGGTACTTCTTCGTTTGGCGGACACGGCCGTTCGTCAGCGAGTGCGAATAGCAGAGCACCGAGTGCTTTCTTGTTTCCCGACTCGCGCCCCGAAGAGAATCGACCCGGCGTGTGGCCGGGTCGATTCCTCTCTGAAGTTCCCTCGGGGCGAAGTAGGTCAGGCGGCGCGCTCGAGCCGCTCTTCGACGCGTGCGCGCGCAACGATCTTCTCGCGGTCGCCGAAGCGGAGCGTGGCTCGGACAGCGCGGTTCTCGTCCCACAAGCGGTCGAGGCGTGCGTCGAGGGCGTGGATCGCTGCCCGGACGTCAGGGTCGTGCTCAACAGAGAGTCGCTGCCAGAGCTCCGTACGCTCCTCGCTCAGGCGCTCGATCTCCTCGTGGATCTTCTCGCTGGTTCTCATGCCGGCTTCAACGCGCGACATTCCCGTGACATTCCGCGTCAATCCTCGCCCCTGCTGCTGGTTCTCTTGAGGTTTGGCTAGACGATTGATTCCGAACTGTCGCGGCGCCGGACGACGCCCCTGACACAGCGCGGGATCTCCACGCTCGCCCGCCGTCCGTAGCGCTGCTACGAACGACGGCCGATCGCGCAGCCCCGCTTGGTCAGTGACGCCCCCGACCGGCACGCCACTTTGGAATCAATCGTCCAGGCGTGGGAACGCTTTACCGGCCTCCGGAACAGGCGGAGCCGCGGTGCGGCGTCAGGCGGTAGAGGAAGACGTTTCCGACCTTCGTCGGTGTCGCCACGTGTGCGAGGAGGTGTGTCCACTGCGTGCCGTTCTTCGCCCCGATGAGGATCGCCGTCACACCTTGTGCTCTGGCGAAGCGCAGCAGCGGCCGCGGGTTGGTTCCGGGCCGGTTCGTGCGCGCGAGATGGTGGATGTATCTGGCCTCCGGAATGTTCGTCGGCAGCTTCTGGCTTATGTACCCGGCCGCCATTCGGAACGCGAAGTCGCTCTCCGCCTGCCAGACCATCGCGTGCGTCCAGTGCGGCAGGGGCAACAGGAGGACAGTCTCGTTGGGCGAGAGGCACTTCTGGTACATGCGGTCGGCGTAGAACGGCGGCTGGGGAGGCGTCTGGCGCCAGGCGAGATTCCAGATGCTTGGCAGGATCGCGACTATCGCCAGGATCGGGAGCGCCGTGCGTAGCAACCGAGGCGCCACCTTCGACGATGCCCACGACGCGACCGCGACGCCTGCGCCGAGGCTGACGAACATCGAGAGGCGGACCGGCAGCACGTTGTCGAAAAGCGGCAGCCGCGCAACCAGGTCCCAGGGCAGCCAGACGACCGGACGGCCGCGCACGTTCAAATGGAGGCCGAGCTCGGCGACGAGGCCGATGAGCAGCACCGCCGCGAGGAACCGGGAGCGCTCGGTGCGGCGCTTCGCCCAGACGTACCAGAGCACGATGGCTATGGTCGGGAGCCCAAGGTACGCGTCCTGCTCGGTGTCGCTGCCCCAGAAGGACGCGGAGATCTGGTTCGTCCAGCCCCAGCTCAGCCAGGTCAGGTGGGTGGGAATGACGAGATTGAGCAGGTCGGCGGGGTGTGCGCGGGGCGACGCGATCGCCGTGTGCTGGAAGCCGAGCAGCAGGTACACGATCAGCGGCGCCGCGAGCACCGCCGCGAGTGCGTACGCGCCCACGACCGCCGGCAGGAGCTGCACGATCCGGCTACGGCGGGAGCGAACCACGACGAAGCCGACGGCGAGCGCGACTGCGAGCGCGACGGTGAGCGTGAACGCCACCTCGGTCGAGAACCAGAGCTGCAACGCGATCAGGACGCCGAGATAGATGCCCGTCCGCCTTCTCGACAGGTCGTCGTCGAGGTAGCGGACGACGACGAGCGCGACGAGAGGGATGAGGAACACCGAGGTCTGGTGCATGTGCCCCTCGCTCTGGGCGAGAAGGTACGGCGAGAAGCCGAACAGATAGCCGCCGGCCAGGGAGGGCCAGAACGAGCGTGTCAGCCGGCGGCAAAGCAGGAACGCCGTCCACGCAGCCAATGCCGGCATCGCTACGGCGAGCACGTTGTAGGCGAGGAACGGCCCGGCGATGATCGTGATCGGCGCCGCGAGCAGTGCGAGCCCGGGGATCGAGGTCGTCCAGGTGAGGTTCACGCCGTTGGGCGCCCAGATCGCGTGCGTGACGAACGGATTCTCTCCGTGCAGGATCGCGTGCGGCCACCAGGCGAGCGACCACACGAAGATCTGGACGTCGATCCTCTGCCCGACCAGCCTCTGCTCGGGGTGCGCCGCGATTGGCACCCCTAGATAGAGGAACGCCAGGACGAGATAGGACGCGAACGCGAGGAGACCAGGCCTGCGGCCGAGGAAGGCTCGCACCATGATCAGGCCGCGGCGAGCGCTTCGCGAACCCGATCCGCGACGGCCGCGAGCTCGAGCGTCTCGCCGGTCACGTCGCGGAGCAGCTCGTCCGCCGTCGGCTTCTGGCCTTCCGCCCAGAGCTCGCGGAGGAGCGAGCCGGCCTCGCGCTTCGAGAACCACGCGTTGCCGAACTTCTCCCGCAGGTATGCGCGGAGCTGCGCCTCGAACGCCCACGCACGCAGGTACTCGGAGGCGTAGAAACCGTCGTCGATGTCGCCGAGGTAGTCGGCCGGCGCCGGCGAGATCTTGGTCGCGTCGGAGAGAAGCTCGACGTAGCGCGGGCGCATCGCCGTCACGTCCTCGGCCGTGTGGAACTCCAGCTCGTAGAGGAGCTTCGCGCAGTAGCGGCGCACGATCCAGAGGAGCTGCGTCGCGCCGTGCGCCGCGAACTCGTGGGGGCGGCCGGCGTCGAGCCGGCGCGCGAGCCAGGCCGGGTCGGTGGTGAGGTACTCGAAGAGCATCGCCCAGCCCTCGGTGACGGCGTTGTCTCCGAGCCGGCGCTCCTCCGTCGAGAGCGCCGCGGACGTGTGCGCGAAGTGCTCGGTGTGGCCGGCCTCGTGGAACAGCGCCTGCCAGTCCTCCGGGCCGCCTTGCGGCTTGATGACGAGGACGACCCGGTCCGGCACGGCGATCGGGGCGCAGAAGGCGCGCGGATCCTTGTTCGGGCGCTCCTCGAGGTCGAGCTCGACGTTCTTCTGTGCGCGCAGGTCGATGCCGAGGTCGGCGAGCGTCGCCTCGAGGGCCGGCAGCATGCGGTTGGCGGGAAAGTCTGCGTCCCACTCCGCGCCGCGGATCGCACGGGCGGCATCCCAGCGCTCCACCTCCCCGAGCCCGAGCCCCACGCTCGAGCGGAAGAAGCGGTCGCCGGCCTCCTCCCAGAGGCTCTCCGTCTCGGCGAGGAAGCTGCGGCACTGCGTGGCGAGGTCGTCGAGCGGAAGGCCGAAGCCGCGGTAGAGGTCGGCATAGCTCGCTGCGCCGAGGCGCCCGGTTTCCGCATGGACGACCTCGACGGCGTGGAGATGGAGGCTGTTCAGATGCTCCTCGGTCAGCTCGTTCCGCACCGCCTCGAGACGTGCGCGCGTCGCGCGGTCCTCCTCGTTCATCAGGCGGGGCCGGAGCATGCGGAACGGGATCTCCTCGTCGCCCACCGCGGCGATGAGCGTTGCCTCGAGCTCGGCGACCCGCTCGGCCTCGGCCTTGACGAAGTTGCCGAGATAGCCCGCGCACGCGAACTTCCACAGCTCGCGCCGGCGCCGGTCGCCGGCGACCGAAGCTCCCAGGCCGAGCGCCGTGTCGAGTCGCGTCAGGCGCTCGTGCCGCTCGTAGATCGGAGCGAGCTCGTACGTGTCCTTCTGGCCGGAGAAGTGGAGGTACGCCTCCTCGTCGAGCTCGCCGAGGAAGCCGTCGGCGTCGGCGGAGAGCTCGTCGATCTCGCGTTGCTGGAGCGGCTCCGCCATGGGCGTCCGTAGGATACGGGCCGTGCGCGAGATCGTCCTCGAGACCGAGCGGAAGCTCCAGCTGATCGAGGTCACGGACCAGATCCGCGACGCGCTCGGCGACACGAACGGCGCCACCGCGGCTCTCGTCTACGTGCCGCACACGACCGCCGGCGTCGCGATCAACGAGCGGATCGATCCCGAGCTCGTGACCGATCTCGAGAACGCGTTCCAGCGCGTCGTCGGCGACGACTGGGAGTGGAAGCACGAAGACGAGGACGGCCCGAACGCGCCGTCGCACGCGCGCGCCTCGCTCGCCTCGAGCCCGCAGGTGCTCATCCCGCTCGAGGACGGCGCGCTCGCGCTCGGCACGTACCAGGGCGTCTTCTTCTGCGAGTTCGACGGCCCGCGGACGCGCAAGATCTACGTCACGACGCTCAGTTAGTCGTGGCTGCTCCGGTCGCGAAGGGCGACGAGCTCGAGCTCGACATCGAGTCGCTCGCGTTCGGCGGAAACGGGGTCGCGCGGCACGGCGGCTTCGTCGTCTTCGTGCGCCGCGGGCTGCCCGGCGATCGCGTCCGCGCCCGCGTCACCAAGGTCAAGCGGAGCCATGCGGAAGCGCTCGCGATCGACATCCTCCGGCCCGGCCCGGAGCGGGTGGAAGCACCGTGCGCGCACTTCCCCGCGTGCGGCGGCTGCCGCTTCCAGGATCTCTCCTACGAGGCGCAGCTCGCGCAGAAGGAGGCGCAGGTGCGCGACTCCCTCGTGCGCCTCGCGGGGATCGCCGAGCCGCCGCTCGAGCCGATCGTCCCGTGTGAGCCGGAGATCTTCCACTACCGCAACAAGCTCGAGTACTCGTTCACGCAGACGCCGGAGGGCGCGGCGCTCGGCTTCCACCGCGCCGGCCGCTGGGACGAGGTGCTCGAGATCGAGAAGTGCTGGCTCACCGACGACCTCGGCAACGCAATTCGCGACGCCGTCCGTGCGTGGGCGCGCGAGGAAGGGCTCGCGGCGTACTCGCAGGCCGACGGCAGCGGCTACCTCCGCCATCTCGTCGTGCGGCAAGGGCGCAACACGCGGCAGGCGCTCGTGCAGCTCGTGACGGCGCCAGGGGAGAAGTTCGAGCCCGGCTACCTCGTCGACGTGCTCCGCCGCTTCCCCGAGGTGCGCTCGATCCACTGGGCCGTGAACGACACGCCGGCCGAGGTGACGAACCTCCCGACGCGGCTGCTCTGGGGCGATGAGTGGATCGAGGAGGAGCTGGGCGGCCTGCGGTTCCGCGTCCGGCCGAACGCCTTCCTCCAGACCAACACCGCCATGGCCGAGCGGCTCTACGGCCTCGCGCGCGACGCAGCGGGGCTGACCGGCAGCGAGACGGTCTGGGATCTCTACTGCGGGATCGGGACGATCGGCCTCTCGCTGGCGGCTGACGCGCTGACGGTGTGGGGGATCGAAGTGTCGGAGGAGTCGGTGGCGTGCGCGCTCGAGAACGCCGAGCTGAACGGCGTCACGAACTCCGCCTTCTTCGCGGGCAACGTCGGCGAGGTCGTGGAGGAGCTGCTCGAGCGCTCCGGCCCGCCCGAGGTCGTCGTCGTCGACCCGCCGCGCGCGGGACTCGCCGGCAAGGCGCTGCGCCGCCTCGGCCGGATCGGCTCGCCGCGGCTCGTGTACGTCTCCTGCAACCCGACGACCCTCGCGGGCGACGTCAAGGCGTTACGGGAGGAGTACGGCTACGAGTTGCTCCGCGTGACGCCGGTGGACATGTTCCCGCACACGCCGCATGTCGAGTGTGTGGCGCTACTGACGCGGGCGTAGCCGCTGCCAGAGCAGGTCGCCGTTCGCGACGAGGAAGCCGGCCGACAGGAACGGCAGCGCCGGCAGCCCGCTCGCGTGCGTCGCGACCGCGATGGGAAACGACGCCGCGTAGAGCCCCGTCGTCGCGAGCCATGTCCAGCCGACCCGCAGCCGGAAGCGCGCGGCCGCGCCGAGGAACAGCGCGTAGAAGAGGATGTCGGGCGGACCGAGCTGCTCGGCGCCGCCATGGGGCCCGAGGAACGCGACGGCGACGTGGTTGTAGATCGAGATGTGGTGCTTGACGATCTCGTTTGTCGGGGCTCCGGGCGTGAACACCGAGATTGCGTCGACGACGGGGATGATCGCCGCGACGAGCACGACGAGGCCGACACTCTCGAAGAGGTAGAGGAACGCCCAGCCGGCGAAGACGGCCGCCGAGAGCTTCGCGAAGTTCTCCGGGAGCGGCCATCCGGCCTCGCTGCAGCCCAGGGCGACGAGGGCCAGCGCGAGCGCGACGAGCGTGAGCGTGCTCCAGCGGAGCCGCGAGAGCGGCAGTGCGATGAGCACGAGCAGGAGCGTCCCCGGCAGCACGCCGGCCGAGATGACGACGACGGCCGTCCACAGCCCGACCGCTCCGACGTGCGGCGCGACGACGAACCACGTCACGACCGCCGCGCCGAGCGCGACGAACGCAGTGATCCGGCGACGGACGTCTAGTACGGAGGAGTCTGACTCCACCACTCGCCGAGCATCTTGAAGGCGTTCCAGAACGCCGTCTTCGCGGGCTGCTCGTCGAGCGACTCGTCGATGTCGGGCGTGACGAGCCCCTGGATCGTCGGCGTGTATTCCTGCAACACGCCTGGCTCCGGCTCGAGCTCGCGCGCGAGGGGGAAGCGCACCGAGTTGAGGAACTCACGCGCCGGCTCGCCCATCACGACGACGAGCTTCGGCTGCACGATATGGAGCTCGCGCGAGAGGAAGGCGCGCGACTCGTCCGCGTCGCCGTCGACGAACTTGAGGCAGTTCGTCCCGTAGACGGCGAGGGGATCGACGCGGAGCCGCTGCAGCGACTTGAGGAGCGCGTTGCCGGAGCGGCCGTAGAACGCGACTCCCTCCTGCAGCTCCGACGGCCGCGGCGTGTGCTTGAGGAGAAAGACGTCTGCGAGCGGATGCCCCGACCCGAGTACGGGCACGCGCGCGCCCGCGCCGGCCTGCGCGAGCTCGTCCCCGAGAGCGTTGATCTCGGTGATCGCCTTTTGCAGGTACTTCTCGAAGATTTCGTCAGTCGCCACAGTCACTGATGCCCCGGGAGAGAAGTTCGGGATCAGCGCACCCGTTCCTTGGCTTGCGCGACCCACTTCAATCCCTGCAGGTAGACGAGCGACTTCGGCCGCCGCAGTACCTCGGCGCTGTGGAGCGAGACGAGGAACTCCTCCGGCCCGCTGAAGCGGCGCATCCTCACGACGCCCGTTCCGACGCCGGCGAGCACGTGCGCGTCGGAGCCGGCGCCGGCAAGGAGGTTGTACTTGCGCGCGAAGCGCTCGGCCTCGTCGTTGTAGTTCTCGAACAGGAGCCGCGCGTTGTAGATCTCGAGGACGTCGATCTCGGCGAGGTGACGGTGGATCGTCGCCGGCTCGGGGATCGCGTGCATCCGGTCGAACGGGTGGGGGAGGTAGACGATGCCGCGCTGGGCCCGGATCGCGTCGACCGTCTCGCCGAACGACATGCCGCGCGGGATCTCCTCCTTGAGGAAGAGACCGATCACCTCGCCCTGGTCGGCGGTCTTGACCTCCTCGCCGGGGATGACGATGAGCCGGTGGCCGCGCGAGCGCTCGACGGCCTCGAGCGCGCCGCCGAAGACGTTGTGGTCGGTGATCGCGATCGCGCCGAGACCCTCCGCCTCTGCGTGGTCGAGGAGCTCGTCCACCTCGATCGAGCAGTCGTGCGACCAGCTCGTGTGGAGATGGAGGTCGGCGAGGATCCAGTCGCTCTCGCGGTGCGCGGCGCCGGTCCCGGCGGCGCGCGAGCGCCGGCGCGAGGCGAGGCGGCCGTACACGGCTTCGACGCGGTCGGCGAGCGCGGCGGTCGTCTGCGTCGCGGCGGCGGCGAGGCTCTCGTCGGCGCGGCGCGCGCGGAGCGTCTCGTCCTCGATCAGGCGCGCCGCCTCGGCGGCGGCGAGCTCGGGCTGCGCGGCGCGTCCCCGCGGCGCGGCGACCGCCGCTCCCGCCGTCTGCGCCTCGGCGAGGAGCCGCGGCGAGCCGCCGAGCGCAGGAACGAAGATCGCCGCGGAGCGAAGGGTCTCGGCGCGGGCCGCTCCGCTCCGCGCCGTGCGCACGCGCATCCGCGTGCCCAGGCGGCGCGAGACGGCGGGCCGCGACGCGGTCGTGCGCGTTCGGAGCAGCACGAGCTCCCAGCCGGCCTGCTCCTCGATCTCCTGCACGAGCGCGCGGAGGAGTGGCCGTTCGCCCTCCCGCCACTCGAGCACGACGCGCCGTTCCTTCGTGGCGGGCGCGAACAGCGCCGGGTCGATGCCCTGCGGGACGAGCTCGTACCGGCCGGGGAAGCGCGCCTCCGCTGCGGCGGCCACCTCCGGCGTCGTCGCGAGGAGTGCGTCGACGCGGGCAAGCAGCCGCTCGCGCTGGGCGCGCCCGGGCGGATAGGAGAGACGCTCCGGCGAGAAGAACGTCGCCGCCGTGAGCGCGCCGGAGTCGCGGAGCGCGAGGTACGACAGGCTCGGCAGCCCCGGCTCGAAGCCGTGCACGACGTCGAAGCGACCGCGCGCAAGCGCGAGCGAGAGGCTGGCGCGGACGCCGACCGGCACTCCCATCCTGCTCCGCCGCGAGATCGGCACCGCCGGCCCGAGCGCCACAAACTCCCCAAGTGACAACTTGTCACTAAGTAGGAGACGCCTGCTCTGCGCGAGGTCGCGGCCGCGGTTCGACGGTGCGAGGACGGTCACCTCGTGGCCGCGCTGCCGCAGCTCCCCCGCGAGCGCCGCAACGTGCTCGTTGACGTCGTGCGGCTGCGACCAGGCGAACGGCGTCACGAGAGCGACACGCACGATGCCCATGTTAGGGATGCCGCTGCCGAGCTAGACGAATGATTCCAAACTGTCGCGGCGCCGGATGACGCCCCTGACGCAGCGCGGGATCTCCACGCTCGCCCGCCGTCCGTAGCGCTGCTACGAACGACGGCCGATCGCGCAGCCCCGCTTGGTCAGTGACGTCCCCGACCGGCACGCCACTTTGGAATCAATCGTCTAGAGGTCGAGCACCATCTCGTGCTGGCGCACGGCAACCGTGGCGCCGAGCGCGCGGAGCACGTCCGCCGCCGGATCGTCCGCCGGCAGGTTCAGCACGCTGACCGGGCCGAGGACGCGAAGCGCGCGGAGAAGCGGCTCCGGAGCCCCGGCGAGCTGGAGAAGCTGGACGTGCTCGCCCGGGTGCCGGTAGACGGCCGCGCCCGCGTCGGTCGCGAGCCCGCGCAGGTCGGAGAGGTTGGCGAGCGTCCCGTCGGCGCGCTGCCACGGCTCGTGCTCCGTCCGGAGCTCGCGGATCCGCGCGTGCGCCTCGTCGGCCGGGACGTTGCGCGCCTCGCTCGTCTCCGAGACCGAGAGCGGCAGCGACCAGACCTCGACGTCGCGCACCGTCCGGTAGCCGAGCTTCTCGTACAGCGCGAACGCGCCGGTGTTTTCGACGATCACCTCGAGCCAGACGCGCCTGACGCCGCGCTCCCGCGCCTGTTCGTGCAACCCGCGCATCAGCGCTTCGCCGATCCCGCCACGGCGCGCGGAGGCGGCGACGCCGACACCGCCGATCCAGCCGTCCTCGCCGCGAATGCCGAGGTTCGCGAGCCCGACCGGCCCGTCGCGCCAGGCGACCCGAGATGCGTCCGCGTCGAGGTCGTACGTCTCCGTCATGAAGGCAACAGTGCGCTCGTCGACGTGGAACGGGACGAGGTAGCCCTCGTATGCTGCGTTGAAGAGCTCCGCGAGCTCGCCCGTAGGGAGCGAGCTCGCAGGACGAAGCTCGAGACTCACGCCTATGCCTTCGCGGCGGCCTTGCTCTTGCCCCCGACCTTGCGGGCGTTCTTCTTGATGAACTCCTCGGTCAGCTCGTACGCCTCGTCGTCGACGATCTGCTGCGGCGGCGACTTCATGAGGTACGAGCTCGGGCCGACGAGCGCGCCCGCGACGCCGTTGTTGAGCGCGAGCTTCGCGAGCCGGACGGCGTCGATGACGATGCCCGCGGAGTTCGGGGAGTCCCAGACCTCGAGCTTGAGCTCGACGTTGAGCGGCACGTCGCCGAAGGCGGAGCCCTCCATCCGGATGTACGCCCACTTGCGGTCGGTGAGCCACGGCACGTAGTCGGACGGGCCGACGTGGACGTTGCCGGCGCCGAGGTCGTAGTCGAGCATCGACGTGACAGCGTTCGTCTTCGAGATCTTCTTCGACTCGAGCCGCTCCCTCTCGAGCATGTTGAGGAAGTCGGAGTTGCCGCCGACGTTGAGCTGCATCGTCTTGTCGAGATGGACGCCCCGCTCGCGGAAGAGGCTCGTGAGCACGCGGTGCGTGATCGTCGCGCCGACCTGCGACTTGATGTCGTCGCCGATGATCGGGAGGCCCTTCTCCTCGAAGCGCTTGCCCCAGTAGTCCTCGCGGGCGATGAACACCGGCATGCAGTTGACGAGCGCGACGCCCGCCTCGAGGCACTGCTCGGCGTACCACTTCGCGGCCGACTCGGAGCCGACCGGGAGGTAGCTGACGACGACGTCGGTCTTCGTCTCCTGGAGGATCCCGACGATGTCGTCGGTCGGGCCGGGAGCCTTCTCCACGACCTGCGAGATGTACTTGCCGAGTCCGTCGTGGGTCATCCCGCGCGAGACCTTGATCCCGGTCTTCGGGACGTCGGCGAACTTGATCGTGTCGTTCGGATGCGCCCACATCGCATCGGCGAGGTCTTCTCCGACCTTGCCCTTGACGACGTCGAACGCCGCCGTGAACTCGATGTCGTGGACGTGGTAGCCGCCGAGGTTGACGTGCATGAGGCCGGGGACGAACTGGTCGTCCGGCGCGTCCTTGTAGTACTCGCGGCCCTGTAGGAGCGAGTTCGCGCAGTTGCCGACGCCGACGATGGCGACACGGACCTTGCCGTCGTCGAGGCGAGCGTGGCCGTTGGCGGAGCCGTTCTCAGCGGACATTTGTTCCTCCAGAAGACTGTTTCAGTTGTGTGCGGACATGCAGGACGCGCTGGACGACCGTGAGCCACGCCGTCGCGCAGAGCGCGACGATCGCCCATGGCAGTCCGCCCCACGGCGCGAAGATGAGCCCGGCCGTGATCATGACCACGCGCTCGGCCCGTGAGCCGAAGCCGACGTCGCCACGCAGGCCGAGTGCTTCGGCCTTCGCGCGCGTGTAGGAGACGAGGAACGACCCCACCACCGCCGCGACCGCGACCACGACAGCCCAACCCTTCCCCTGCTGGGAGAAGACGAGAGCTATCGCGGCGAGCATCGCGCCCTCGCCGACGCGATCCGTCGTCGAGTCGAGGAACGCGCCGAACGGCGTCGACTTCCCGCCGACCCGCGCGAGCGCGCCGTCGAGGATGTCGAGCACCGAGCCGACGACGAAGATCCCGGCCGAGGCCCAGTAGACGAGCCACGCGTTCCGGTTCTCGAACGGGACGAGGACGGCAGCCGCGAGACAGAGCGAGACGCCGGCTGTCGTGAGGACGTTCGGGGTGACACGGGTGCGTGCCAGGCCCGTCACGGAGCGGCTGGCGAGGGAGCGGAATCCGGCGGTGTAACCCTGCTGCACGCGCCGAAGTTGGGGAGTGTTCATCTCCAATATCGCAATCCTGCTATGGGCATGACTATAGCAAGTTTGCGATGACAGGGTCAAGTAGGCGGCCAAGTTTGCGGCCGGCCGCGCGGAAGATCCTCGGCAGGAAGGCCGTCGCGAGCAGCGAGAACACGGCGACCGCGATCCCGGCGAGCACGTCGAGGACGTAGTGGTTCGCGGTCGCGACGACGCAGAACCACACCCACAGGGGCCACACCGCCCAGAGCGCCTTCGCCCACAAGCGGCGGCAGCTCACGGCGAGGCAGTAACCGACGATGAGGGCGTCGGCCGCGTGGAGGCTCGGCATCGCGGCGTACTGGTTCCCGAGCGTGTGGATGAGCTCGCTCGAGTGGTTGACGCCGCCGACGAAGCCCTCCCGCGGGAACATCCACGGCGGCGCCGTTGGCATGACCGCGAAGCCGATGAGGCCGATGAGGTTCGCGAGGAGGATCGTGTTCCGGAAGCGCGCGAAGCGCTCGTGGCGGCGGAGGTAGACCCAGAGCAGCGTCAGGCCGATGACCGTGAACTCAGAGTTCCAGTACGTCCACGCCGCTGCGGTGAGAAGGAAGTGGGACGAGTCGACGATCCGCTGCGCTGTCAGCTCGTAGAGATGGTGCGTGAGCCGAAGCTCGAAATCGATGACGTTGCGCCCGTTCGTCACCGCTTGTGTGGGGTTCTGGTCGACGGCGCTGCGCACGGCGAGGTACGAGATGTAGAAGCCGAGCCAGAGCCCGAGCTGGACTCCGAAATGAGCCCAGCCACGCGGGAGGATCCGGCGACCGAGCGCGACGACCCGCTCCATGACGGCAATCCTAATGGGCGCTCAGCCCCCGATATACGACATTTCGACCTTGGCCTTCGCCCCCGCGGTCTCGGCGGTGCGAAGCTCGGAGTAGCGGTCGGTGCGCCGCGACCAGATGCCCCGGAGCGTCTCGGCGATCTCGTCGTCGGTCGCGCCGCTCCTGAGCGGCGCACGCAGGTCATGGCCGCAGGCCGCGAAGAGGCACGTGTACAGGCTCCCCTCGGCGGAGAGCCGCGCCCGAGAGCAGGCGCCGCAGAACGGCTTCGTGACAGAGGCGATCACGCCGATCTCGCCGGCGCCGTCGGCGTAGCGGAAGCGGCGGGCGGTCGCGTCCGCGCTATCGGCGGCGACGGGCTCGAGCGGCCAGCGCGCGCCGATCCGCTCGACGATCTCGTCCGCCGTCACGACGTCCTCGAGCCGCCAACCGTTCGTCGTCCCGACGTCCATGAATTCGATGAACCGAAGGACGTGACCCGTGCCGCGGAAGTGCTCGGCGAGCTCGACGAAGCCGGCGTCGTTGACGCCGCGCTTCACGACGGCGTTCACCTTGACCGGCAGCCCGGCCGCGGCGGCGGCGTCGATCCCGTCGAGCACGCGCCGCACGGGGAAGTCGACGTCGTTCATCGCGCGGAACGACTCGTCGTCGAGCGAGTCGAGACTGACGGTGACGCGGCTCAGCCCGGCGGCGGCGAGCGCCTCGGCCTTCTCCGCGAGGACGGAGCCGTTCGTCGTCAGCGCGAGATCGAGCCCATTCGGCCGCCTGCGGCGGCCGAGGTCCCCTGGCCGGGCGTCGCCGGCTTGGCCGGCGGCGCTTCCAGCCACCGAGCCGTCCGGCCGCTCGATCGCGGCGAGGAGCTCGATCAGGTACTCGACGTTGCGGCGCACGAGCGGCTCGCCGCCGGTGATCCGCAGGGTGCGAACGCCGAGCTGCGCGAACACGCCGGCGACGCGCGCGATCTCCTCGAGCGAGAGCAGCTCGCGGCGCTCGAGGAACGCGTACTCGCGGCCGAAGACCTCCTTCGGCATGCAGTAGACGCAACGGAAGTTGCAGCGGTCCGTGACGGACACGCGCAGCGTCTCGAGCGGGCGCCCGAGCCGGTCTAGCAGCGGCTCCATCCGGCCAGCGTACCCAGCCGACGGGGTGTTACCCGCCTACTCTGCCCAAACCTTGACGAGCTCGACGAGCGTCGCGGCGGCGAGGCCCATGTCCTCGACGCAGATCCACTCGCGCTCGCTGTGCGCGTCGTGCCCGCCGGTGAAGACGTTCGCCGTGGGCAGGCCCATCTCGGTCAGCGTCGAGCCGTCGGTGCCACCGCGGATCGACGTCGTCCGCGGCTCGAGCCCGACGCACCGGATCGCCTCTTCGAGGTTCGCGACGATCTCGGGGTGCTTTGCGAGCGCAGCGGCCGGGTTCCGGTACTGGATCCGGTCCTCGATGCTCCCGGAGCAGCGGGGCTCGGCCGAGCAGACCTCCTTGGCAACTCTGTGGATGAAGGCGATGTGCTCGTCGAGCACGGCGTCGTCGAAGTCGCGGACGATGAAGCGGAGCTCGACCTCGGTCGAGTCGCCCTGCACGAGCACGGGGTGGACGTAGCCCTCGCGATCCCGGGTCGTCTCCGGCGAGAGCGCGTTCTGGGGAAGCCGCGCGATGATGTCCGCCGCGAGCTTGATCGCGTTCACGAGCTCGCCTTTCGCCCAGCCCGGGTGGATCGCGCGGCCGCGGATCTTGATCCGTACCTGCGCGCCTGAGAACGTCTCGGTCTGCACCTCGCCGGCCGTCGAACCGTCGACGGTGTACGCCGCGACCGCGCCGAGCTCGTCGACCGGAAGGTGGATGACGCCGCGACCGACCTCCTCGTCCGGGTTGAACACGACCTTGACCGGGCCGTGGGGGAGGTCGGGATTCGCCGCGAGGTAGCCGATCGCGGCGAGGATCTCGGAGACGCCCGCCTTGTCGTCGGCGCCGAGGAGGCTCGTCCCGTCGGTGACGATGAGCTCGTGGCCGGCGTGGTTCGCGAGCTCCGGCGACTCGCTCGGGCGGATCACCTGGCCCGAGCTGCCGAGCTCGATCTCGCCGCCGTCGTACGCGATCCGCTGCGGGTTCGCCTTGCCGCTCGCCTCGCGCGCCGTGTCGACGTGGGCGAAGAGCGCGATCGTCGGGACGTCGCGGTCGACCGTCGACGGGAGTGTCGCGGTGACGTAGCCGTTGCCGTCGATCGCCGCGTCGGTGAGTCCGATCTCCTCGAGCTCGTCGCGCAGGAGGCGGAGCAGGACGAGCTGGCTCTCGGTGCTCGGGTACGTCTCCGAGTCCTCGCTGGACTGCGTGTCGATCTGCGCGTACCGGATCAGCCGCGCAGCCGCGTCTTCCGCGAGCTCCGCCGCGAGCGTCGTCCCCCCCTCGATGGCCACGGCCGCGAGCGTACCTGTGTGCGGAGGCAGCGCTGGACGGTTGCCGACCCGTAGCGTTGCGGCGATGCGCGCGCGACTCGTCCAGCTCTACGCCGGCCTGCTCCTGTACGGGCTCAGCTCGTCGCTGCTCGTCCTCGCAGGGCTCGGCCTCGACCCGTGGGACGTCTTCCACCAGGGGTTGTCGCGGACGATCGGCCTGGCGATCGGGACGTGGGCGATCGTCGTCGGAGCCGCGGTGCTGCTTCTCTGGATCCCGCTGCGGCAGAAGCCGGGGATCGGGACCCTGAGCAACGTCGTGCTCGTCGGCGGGACGATGGACGTCGTCCTCGGGTACGTGCACGCACCGCACGCGCTCGGCTGGCGGATCGCGTGCCTCGCCGCCGGCGTCTTCCTCAACGGCGTCGCGACCGGCGCGTACATCGGCGCGGGGCTCGGGCCGGGGCCGCGCGACGGGCTCATGACGGGACTCGCGGCGCGCGGGCACTCGATTCGGCTCGTGCGGACGGGTCTCGAGCTGACGGTGCTCGTCACCGGCTGGCTGCTGGGCGGGACGGTCGGTGTCGGGACACTCGTCTACGCGCTCTCGATCGGCCCGCTCGCGCACGTGTTCATCCCGCTCTTCGCGCACGGGCGCCGAGTGCCGAAGGGCGCGCTGGAGGCGGCATAGCCGCTGTCGGACTGGCGCTGCTCTCCGCGTTGCTCTTCGGCGCGATGAGCGTCGCGCTGCGGATGGCGCTGCAGCGGGAGCCGGATGCCGCGCTCGCGACGATCGCGACGGTCGTGCCCGCGATCGCCGTTGCCCTTGCCGCGGCGGCGGCCGAGGCTCCGGCGCGCGGTCTCCACCTCGGCGGCGCGTGGCCGTTTCTTCTCGCGGGGCTGTTGTCCCCCGGTGCGGCGCAGATCCTCGTCACGCTCGCGATCCGCGACTCGGGCGCGTCGCGGGTCTCGATGGTCTTTGGGACGGCGCCGCTCGTCTCCGTGACGATTGCGCTCGCCGTTCTCGGCGAGCCGGTGCGGGTGCCGCTGATCGCCGGAGCAGTGCTCGTCGTCGCCGGCGGCGTCGAGCTCGCGCGGGAACGGGAGCGGCCCGGGCATCTCCGGCGAATCGGACTCTTGTACGCGCTCGCGGGCGCGGCACTGTTCGCGACGCGGGACAACCTCGTCCGGCATCTTGCGGTGGGGAGGACGGCCGTACCGCCGGCGGTGGCGGCGGCCGCTGCCCTGATCGGCGGCGGGGCCGTCGTCGTCGTGTGGGCGCGGCGCTGGATCTCGCGGCGTTGGCTGCCCTTCGTCCCCGCCGGGCTCTTCTTCGGCGGCTCGTACGTCTCGCTCTTCGAGGCGTACTACCGCGGACGCGTGACCGTCGTCGCGCCCCTCGTCGCCGTGGAGTCGCTCGTCGGGGTCGTCCTGTCGATCGTCTTCCTGCGCGACTCCGAACGCGTAGGCAAGCGCCTCATCCTCGGCGCGGCGCTCATCGTCGCCGGCGGCGCTCTGATCGGGGCCTACCGCTAAGACCGGTACCAGGTACCTGGACTGGAAGCTGTTACAGAGACGCAGCTGTCTCGTTCGTCCTGAGCCGCCACTCTGGACGGCATGCCCCGCCGGCCGCGTGACACCTCAGCAGGTCTCTTTCACGTCTTCGCTCACGGGCTCTGGGCTGTGCCCACTCTGTATCGCGACGAGCGCGACCGAGTCGAGTTCCTCAGGCACCTCGCCTATGCGATGGGAAAGACGGACTCGATCTGCGTCGCGTACTGCCTCATGACGAGCCACTATCACCTGATCCTCAAGGTCGGCGATGGCGCACTTCCGGCGGCGATGCAGATGGTCAACCGCCGGTATGCGCGCCATTACAACCGGACTTACGGCCTGCGTGGACACGTCCTCTTCGATCGCTACGGATCACGTCGAATCGTCGACGAGCTTGACCTGTTGGACACGTTT
>Ga0307374_10001504_pt1 | contig 43138 bp, 41 predicted proteins | sample OX3MG_FD_202532 | JGI IMG/M metagenome (GOLD analysis project Ga0307374, IMG submission 202532) | Soil microbial communities from Risofladan, Vaasa, Finland - OX-3 | ecosystem: Environmental > Terrestrial > Soil > Coastal area > Acid sulfate soil | place: Finland: Risofladan, Vaasa | collected...
ACCGACGCGACGTGGCCTTACAGCCCCTTCCGGAGCGTCGCCGCCTTCGGCGGCACCGCGCCCGGGCTGCGCGAAACGCTCGAGGGCTGGGGCTACTGCGGCGCCGCGCAGCTGGCGGGCGGCTAGCTGACCTCAGACGGTCGCCGGGGCGGGGGTGCGCGCCGAGATCCAGTCGAGGACCTCGGCGACGGGGAGGACGTCCGCGAACTTCTGGTGCAGGTCGAAGAGGTTGATGGCGTGCGTCGCCTCGTGGCGGTCAAAGACGCACTCCTCGGCGACGACCACGTTCAGCTGGTACTGGGCGGCGTCGACGACCGAGGCCCGCACGCAGCCGCTCGTCGACTCGCCGACGACGATCAGGGTGTCGATACGGTTGGCGATCAGGTGGCCGAGCAGCGGGGTCTGGGAGAAGGCGCTCGAGGTGACCTTCTTCACCACCCACTCGCCGGGCGCGGGCGCGAGCTCGGGGATGATCGCGTAACGGACCTCGGCCGAGTCGTTCGGCCCCTCGGCGGCGCGCACGTGCTGGCCGGCGAGGCCCTCGACGTCGGTCGCCCCCGCCGAGTAGACGACGAGCACCCCCGCGGCGCGCGCCGCCGCGAGCAGGCGCTGCGTCGGCGCGATCGACTCCCAGGCGACGAGGCCGCAGGCCCCCGGCCACTCCTCGATCGCCTCCAGGATCGGCAGCGGCCGGTCGCCGTAGACGGCGCGGTAGTTGTCGATCAACAGCAGGCAGACCCGCTCGGCGCGCTCGAGGACGTGCCGGTCGCGGCGCGGGCGGAGGGCGATCGCCTGCTTGTCCTGCTCGGTGAGGAACGCTTCCCAGACTCGCGGCACGGCCGCTCCTTTCAGGTGCCGGCGGGAGGAGGGGCTAACGCCCCTTCCAGGCCGCCGGACGCTTCTCGAGGAAGGCGTTGACACCCTCCTTGAAGTCCTCGGAGAGGTAGGCGGCGAGGACGAGGTCCTTGCCGTCGCCGGGGTCGACGGCGTCGCGGATCCGCTTCATCGCCGTCTTGGAGACCCGCAGCGTGATCGGCGCGTAGCCGGCGATGCGCGCGGCGAGCTCGGTGGCGCGCGGCAAGAGCTCCTCCTCGGTGGCGACGAGCTCGTGCAGCCAGCCGATGGCGAGCGACTCCTCGGCGCCGACGAGGCGCGCCGTGAAGAGGATCTCCTTGAGGCGCGACATGCCGAGCAGGTTCATCATGCGCGCGTAGTTGTCGGGGGAGAGGCAGTTGCCGAGGGTGCGGGCGATCGGCACCCCGAAGCGCTGCGAGGGCGCGCCGATGCGCAGGTCGCAGGAGGCGGCGATCGCGGCTCCCCCGCCGGTGCAGGCGCCGCGCAGCGCGGCGATCGTCGGCAGCGGGCAGTCCTCGACGGCGTTCAGCACCGCCGACATCTTGTGCTCGTAGCCGAGGACGTCCTCCTCGGTGTGGAAGTTGAGGAACTGCGAGATGTCGGTCCCCGAGGCGAAGGCCTGGTCGCCGGCGCCGGTGAGGATGATCACCTTCGCGCCCGCCTCCTCGGCGCCCCCCGCGCAGAGCGTCGCGAGGCGCTCGTACATCTCGAAGGTGAGGGCATTGCGGGCCTCGGGGCGGTTGAAGGTCAGGTAGCCGACGCCCTCGCGCACCTCGAAGAGGAGGTCCTCCTCGGCGCTCACGGGAGGGCGACGACCTTCTCGGCGAGCAGCCGGTCGATCTCGGCCGGCGCGAGGCCGAGCTCGCCGAGGACCTCGGCGGTGTGCTCGCCGAGGCGCGGCCCGGAGCGCTCCATCACCGTCTTGGTCTCGGAGAAGTGCAGCGGCGAGACCATCTGGCGGGTCGGCCCGAGGGTCGCGTGCGGGGCGTCCTGGAAGAACTCGCGGAACTCGAGGTGCTCGTCGTTGAAGACCTCGGGGAAGCTCTTGATCGGCCCGCTCGGGACCCCCGCCTCGGTGAGCAGCGGCACCCAGTGGCTGCGCGGCTTGGTCGTCGTCACCTTCTCGAGCTCCTCGATGAGCGCCGGGCGGTTGGCGAAGCGGTGCGGGTTGTCGATGAAGCGCTCGTCCTCGACGAGCTCGGGACGGCCGAGCACCCGGCACAGCGCGGCGAAGGTCGGCGCCGAGGGCGCCCCGATGCAGAACTCGCCGTCCGAGGCGCGGATCGCCTGGTAGGGGGTGGAGGCCTGGTGCGCGGTGCCGAGGCGGCCGTGCACCTTGCCGGTGGCGAAGTACTCCCCTGCCTCCCAGATCGCGAGCGAGACGCCCGACTCGAGCAGACTGACGTCGATGAACTGGCCGCGCCCTGTCGCGTTGCGGACGTGCAGCGCGGTCACTGCGGCGAGCGCGGCGTAGAGGGCGCAGGTGAGGTCGGTAATCGGCACGCCGACCTTCACCGGCGGGCCGTCGGCCTCGCCGGTGATGCTCATGATCCCCGACATCCCCTGCACGATGATGTCGAGTCCGGACATCTGCGAGTAGGGGCCGTCCTGCCCCCAACCGGAGGCGGCGACGTAGATGAGCTCGGGGTGCTCGGCCGAGAGCGTCTCGTAGGTGAGGCCGAGGCCGGCCATCGAGCCGGGCGAGAGGTTCTCCACGATGATGTCGGCGGCGGCCGCGAGCTTGAGGAAGAGCTCCCGGCCCTCGGGGGCCTTTAGGTCCAGGGCGAGCGAGCGCTTGTTGCGGTTGATGCGGATGAACGGCGAGGACTCGCCGTCGAGGAAGGGCCCGGTCGAGCGCACGAGGTCGCCCGAACCGGGGCGCTCGATCTTCACGACGTCTGCGCCGAGGTCGGCGAGCTGCATCGTGGCGTAGGGTGCGGCGAGGAAGTTCCCGACCTCGACGACGCGGATGCCCTCAAGCGGTGCGGTCATCGCCCCTCCTTCTCAAATGAGTGGCGACCACCGCGCGGCGGCCGCCGGCCGGTGCTCAGCCGAGCAGTTCCTCGACGTCGGCGCGCTCGGCCAGCAGCTCCTCGGTCGTGATGCGGATGCGCTCGGTCGCGAAGTCGTCGTGGCTGAGGCCCTCGACGATCTCCACGCCCTTCCCGTCCGAGCGGACCGGGAAACCGAACTGCAGCCCCTCGGGGATGCCGTACTCGCCGTGCGAGACGACGGCGAGCGAGCTCCAGTCGCCCTCGGCAGTGGGGAAGACAACCGAGCGCAGCGAGTCGACGGCGGCGTTCGCCGCCGAGGCCGCCGAGGAGAGGCCGCGCGCCTCGATGATCGCCGCCCCCCGCTTTTGCACCGTCTCGATGAACTCGCCGGTGAGCCACGCCTCGTCGCCGATCACCTCGCGGGCGGGCTTGCCGCCGATCTTCGCGTTGGTGAAGTCGGGGAACTGCGTCGCCGAGTGGTTGCCGAAGATCGCGAGGTTGGTGACCTCCGCGACCGGCACGCCGGCTCGCTTCGCGAGCTGGGTCTTGGCCCGGTTCTCGTCGAGGCGGGTCATCGCGAACCAGCGCTCCTCGGGGACCTCCGGGGCGTTGCTGCGGGCGATCAGGCAGTTGGTGTTGCAGGGGTTGCCGACGACGAGGACGCGCACGTCGTCGGCGGCGTTGGCGGCGATGGCTCGGCCCTGCGGCTTGAAGATGCCGCCATTCACGCCGAGCAGGTCCTTGCGCTCCATCCCGGCCTTGCGCGGGATCGAGCCGACGAGCAGCGCGTAGTTCGTCCCCGAGAAGGCGGTCGCGAGGTCCGTCGTCGGCTCGATGTCGCTGAGCAGCGGGAAGGCGCAGTCGTCGAGCTCCATGATCACGCCCTCGAGCGCCTTCATCGCCGGCTCGATCTCCAACAACCGGAGCACGATGGGCTGGTCGGGGCCGAGCAGCTGCCCGGAGGCGATGCGGAACAGGAGCGAGTAGCCGATCTGACCGGCAGCGCCGGTGACGGTTACCTGGGCGGGGCTCTTGGTGTTCGTCACAGGGGAGCAGGCTACCGGCTCGCCCGCCGGCCAGTCAGATCGACGCGGCCCCGGCGGGCGCCACGCCGCTCAGCGCCCCGTCCCCGGCAGGCCGAGGTTGGCGCATACCTCGAGGGTCGCCGCGGCCTCGTTCATCGTGTAGAAGTGCAGCCCCGGCACCCCCTCACCGAGGAGCTTCCCGCAGAGCTCGGTCGCCACCTCGACGCCGATCTTGCGGACCTCGTCCGGTCGGTCGGCGGCCGCCGCGATCTGCTCGGCGAGGTGTGCCGGGATGGCGCAGCCCGAGAGCTCGGCCATGCGCGAGAGGGTGCGGACGTTGGTGATCGGCATCACACCCGGTAGCACGGGCTTGTCAACGCCGAGCGCCGAGAGCTCCGAGACGAGGCCGAGGTAGTCGCCGAGCTCGAAGAAGAACTGCGTGATCGCGAGGTCGGCGACGGCGAGCTTCGCGGCGAGGTGGCGACGGTCGCTCGCGAGGTCCGGCGAGTCGGGGTGGCCCTCGGGGTGGGCGGCGACGGCGACGCAGAAGTCGCCCGTCTCCTTGGCGAGCTCGACGAGCTCGACGGCGTGTGCGAGCTCGCCCTCGGCGAGCGTGCCGGTCGCGTCGAGCGGGGGGTCGCCGCGCAGCGCGAGCACGTTCTCGACGCCCGCCGCGGCGTAGGTGCCGAGCGCCGCGGCGAGCTCGGCGCGGGTGTGCGCGGCGCAGGTGAGGTGCGCCATCGGGACGAGCCTCCCCGAGCGCTGCAGGTCGAGGACGAGCTCGTGGGTGCGGGCGCGCGTCGAGCCGGCGGCGCCGTAGGTGATCGAGGCGAAGGTGGGCTGCAGCACCGCGAGCCCCTCGAGGGCCGCCGCGAGGCGCGCCGCCGCCGTCTCGGTGCGCGGCGGCCAGAGCTCGAACGAGAGCGAGAAGCCCCGCCCGACGAGCGCGTCGATGCGGGCCATCGCCCAAGTCTGTCACCGGCGGCCCCGCCCCGGGCCGACCGTGGAGCCGCTCGCGGCTAGCCCGCGTCGGCGACCGTGGTGGCGACGGTGGCGGGGGCTGCCGGCGGCAGCGCCGGGGCGGCGATCTTCAGGTGGCTGGCGAGGATCACCCCGGCGGCGAACAGCAACCAGCCGGCGTCGATGATCGTCCGCAGCGCGGGGATCCTCCCCCGCCCCTGGAAGACGCCGGGGGCGACGAGCTGGAAGAGGGCGTAGAGGCCGACGACGAGGGCGATCAGCGCGACGAAGAGGCTCACGAAGCAGACCGCCGCACCGTAGCCCTTGGCGACGCGCACCGCCGGGGCCGCCGCCGCCTCCTCCTCCCCGACGAGGCGCCGGCCACGCCCCTCGTGGACCGCGAGCGCGCCCAGGCTGAGCAGCAGGATCAGCCCGCCCAGGACGACGCCGCGCGCCACGGCGTCGCCGACGGGGTGGCGCGCGCCGAGGGAGAGGGCCGTCGACTTCCCGATCAGCTGCACGAGCGAGGAGACCACCGCCGCCGAGCCGAGGAGCGCCGACCAGACGAGGATGAAGGAGGCACCGAAGAGGTAGGTGGCGTAGGGGCGCCGGCCGCTCGGGTCGGGGTCGGCACGGTTGGCGATGACGATCACCACGAAGGCGCCGACGATGCCGAGCAGCGCCACGAGGAGGAGCGCACCGACGGCGAGGCCGATGAACGAGGTGGGGGTGACGAGGCCGAGCGGACTCATGGTGCTCCAATCGGTTGCACAGGGCGCGCCGAGTGCGACCGCGACCCCCGCGCCGACCGCGGCAGGGCGCGGCCGCCCCCATTGTCGGTGGCCGAGATTGCGGCGCGATTTCAGATGGGTGGCAATGTGCACCAACTTCACGGCGCAGAGGCCGCTCCCGAGGTGCTATCCCGCCCGGCGCCTCGCAGCGCGCAGCGCGTTCCGCAGGAGCATCGCCCGCGTCATCGGCCCGACCCCGCCGATCCGGGGGGTGAGGTAGCCCGCCACCTCGGCGACGGACTCGTCCACGTCGGAGAGGATGCGGCGCCCCTCCCAGGAGACCCCGGCGCCGACGACGGCGGCCCCGGGGCGCACCATCTCGGGCCGCACGAGGCCCGCCGACCCCGCGGCGGCGACGATCACGTCGGCGTCGAGGGTGTAGCGGGCGAGGTCGGGGACGCCGGTGTGCACAACGGTCACCGCCGCGTTGCAGTGCGGGCGGCGCAGCGCGAGCAGCAGCGCGAGCGGCCGGCCGATGGTGAGGCCGCGGCCGATGACGACGACGTGGCGCCCTTCGACGGGGACGTCGTTCGCCGCCAGCAGCTCGACGATGCCCTGCGGCGTGCACGGCAGCGGCCCCGGCGCGCCCATCACGAGGCGGCCGAGGTTCACCGGGTGGAGGCCGTCGACGTCCTTGTCGGGGTCGACGGCGAGCAGCACCTTCTCCTCGTCGAGGTGCTTGGGGAGGGGGAGCTGCACGAGGTAGGCGTCGACGGCGGGATCGGCGTTGAAGGCTGCGATGACCGCGAGCAGGCGCTCCTCACTCACGTCCGCGGGGAGGTGCTCGTGCACCGAGGCGATGCCCACCTCGGCACAGTCCTCGTGCTTCATCTGCACGTAGCGCGCCGAGGGCACGTCGTCACCGACGAGGATCGTGCCGAGGCCGGGCACCACCCCCTGTTCGGCGAGGAGCGCTGTCTCGGTGGCCACCTCGGCACGCACCTGCTTCGCGAGGGCCTCGCCGTCGAGCAGCCGCGCGGTCACGGTGTCGGCGCCGCGCTCGGGGCTGCGGCGACCCGGTGGTGGGGGGCGGGGTGATGGGGAGACGAGTAGAGGAAGAAGGTGACTCCTTGGTAGCGGCGGACGATGTGCGCAGCGTATTCGCGGGCCACCTCGTGCTGCAGCTTCCCGAAGGTGCTGCGCAGCACCCGCGCCGCGGGCGTCCCGTGCGGGTTGCCGTCGTGCTGTTCGATGAGGAAGAGCCTCCCGCAACGCTCCGGTAGCGCGGCCCGCGCGGCGCGGTCGAGGGTCACATAGCGCTCGACGATCACCGGGTCGCTCCCCATCGGGCGCGCCGGGAGCAGCGACACGAAGCGGGGTGCCTCTCCCATCCCGGGAGGGGGATGGGAGAGGTAGTAGTTGAAATCGACGAAGCCGTCGTTCGCGTAGAAGGCGATGCAGTCGCCGGGCGCGGCGAGCGAGACGACGCCGACCACGGTCGCCTGCTCGTCGTCGATGTCGACGCCGTAGGTGGGGGTGAGCTGCCCGACGCGCAGCGCCGCGAGCGCCACCACCGCGAGCAGCCCGAGCGCCGCCGGGCGCAGGCGCGCGAGGGGGAGGGCGAGGGCGACGGCCGCGGCGGGGAGGCAGGGCGAGAGGTAGCGGTCCGTGAAGACGGGTTGGCCAAGGCGCGAGACGACGTAGGAGACGAGCGGCAGCAGCGCCGTACCGAGGACGGCGAAGACCGCCGCGAAGAGCGCCTCGGGGTGGCGGCGCGGCGTCCGCAGGGCGAGCAGGAGGCCGAGGGCCATGAGCGCCGCGGCGCAGAACACGAGCGCGAGCGAGAGGTCCCCCCAGCGAGCGCCGTAGCGCGCGCCGGCGAGGTAGTCGAGCACCGAGCGCACCGTGTTGGCCGTCGGCCGCGGCAGCCAGAAGAGCTGCCCGTCCCCGCGGTGCGCGGCGATGAGCACGAGGGGGAAGCCCCCCGCCGCGACGAGCACCGCGGCGGCGGCGAGGCGGCGGCGCGCCGCGGGGGCAGCGCCGGGGAGGCAGAGGGTCGCCAGCCCGGCGACGACGACGAGGGCGCCGAGGAGGAGCGTCCAGCAGAGTGCGAGCGCGGCGAGCGCCCACAACAGGCAGTCCCGTCGACGCCCGCTGCGGCGGGCGACGACGAAACAGAGCCCCGTGAGCGCGGCGAGGGCACTGCCGAGGGTGTAACCCCGCGCCATCTGCCCCCAGTAGACGAGTGGCAGGCTGAGGCCGATGAGGAGTGCGGCGTAGAGCCCGGCGCGGCGGCCTGCGAGCTCGCGCCCGAGGAGGAAGGTGAGGAGCACCGTCGCCACCGCGGCGAGCGCCGAGGGCAGCCGGAGGACCACCTCCCCGCTCCCGAACAGCGACGTCCAGCCGTGCAGCAGCAGGTAGTAGAGGGCGAGGTTGCCGCCGTCGTGGCCCACCGCCCACAGCAGGTGGAGGCCGTGCTGGGTGGCGATCGCGTAGGTCGCCCCCTCGTCGAGCCAGATGCTGCGGGCGCCGAGGTGGTAGAGGCAGAGGCCGAAGGTGGCGGCGGCGATCGCCACCAGCGCCCCGAACGTCGGGGTGGGGTGCCAGCGCGGCGCCCCCTCGCTTACCTCGACTCTTTCCTCGAGGGTCTCAGTGGCGGAAATGCCGCTCCCCCGTCATCACCATCGCGATGCCACGCTCGTTGGCCGCGGCGATGATGTCGTCGTCGCGCAGCGACCCGCCGGGCTGGATCACCACGGTGGCGCCGGCGTCGACGACGGCGTCGAGGCCGTCCCGGAAGGGGAAGAAGGCGTCGCTCGCCGCCACGCCCCCCTCGGCGCGGCCGTCCGCCTTGGTCGCCGCGAGGCCGGCGGCGTCGACGCGGTTCTGCTGGCCGCAGCCCACCCCGACCACCTGGTTGTCCTTCACGAGGACGATGGCGTTGGAGGAGGTGCGCCCGCAGACGAGCCAGGCGAGCTCGAGGTCGGACCACTGCTGCTCGTCGGGCTGGCGCTCGGTGACCACCTTCCAGCTCTCGCGGCGGGCGAGGAAGCGGTCCTGTTCCTGGACGAGGAAGCCGCCCGAGATCTGGCGGAGGCCCAGGTACTCGGCGCTCGGGAGGGGAGCGCCGAGGGGGCGCATGTTCTTGCGCTTGGCGTTGAAGAGCTCGATCGCCTCTTCGCTCATCCCCGGCGCGAGCAGCACGTCGGCGAGGGCGTTCTTCACGATCGCCTCCGCGAGCGGGAGGTCGATCGGCTCGGAGAGGGCGACGATGCCCCCGAAGGCCGAGATCGGGTCCGAGGCGAAGGCGCGCTGGTAGGCCTCGGTGATGTCGCCGTCGATCGCCGCGCCGCAGGGGTTCGCGTGCTTCACGATCACCGCCGCCGCGCCCCGCCCGAGCGCCTTCAGCTCGTGGCAGAGGCGCCACGCCGCCTCACCGTCGAAGAGATTGAGGTAGGAGAGCTCGCGCCCGCCGTGCTGCACGACGCCTTCCCAGAAGCCGGCCGGCGCGCCGAGGGTCCGGTAGCGGGCGCCGTGCTGGTGGGGGTTCTCGCCGTAGCGGAGCTCGCCGACGCGCTCGAGGGCGAGGTGCAGGGTCGGGGGGAGGGCGTCCTCGGCGTCGGAGTTGGCGTCGAACCAGGAGACGATCGCCGCGTCGTAGGCGGCGGTGTGCGCGAAGGCGGCGCGCGCCAGACGGCGGCGCGTCGCAGCCGAGACGGCGCCCGCCGAGGACAGCTCGTCGAGGACGACGTCGTAGTCGGCGGGGTCGACGACCACCGCGACGTGGTCGTGGTTCTTCGCCGCGGCACGCACCATCGTCGGGCCGCCGACGTCGATCATCTCGATCGAGGGCTCGCGCCCGAAGGGGTAGAGGTTGCAGACGACGAGGTCGATCGGCTCGATCTCCTGGCGGGCGAGGTCGGCGAGGTGCTCGGCCTTGGAGCGGTCGGCGAGGATGCCGCCGTGGATCTTCGGGTGCAGGGTCTTCACCCGGCCGCCGAGCATCTCCGGCGCGCCGGTGACCGAGGCAACCTCGGCGTGCGCGATGCCCTCGGCGGCGAGCGCCGCGGAGGTCCCCCCCGACGAGACGAGCTCCACGCCGAGCCCGGCGAGGCCGCGCGCGAGGGGGATCAGTCCCTCCTTGTCGTAGACCGAGATCAGGGCCCTCAAGACAGCTCCTCTCCGTTGTCGAGTCTCGCCAGCACCGCCCGCACCGCCTCGGGATAGAGGCGCCGCTCCACCTGCTTGATCCGTTCGTGCAGCGACTCCTCGGTGTCACCCGCGAGCACGGGCACCGCCTCCTGGGCGAGGATCAGCCCCTCGTCGACCGCCTCGGTCGCGAGGTGCACCGTGCAGCCGGTGACCTTCACCCCCATCGCGAGCGCCTCGCTGACGGCATGCCAGCCCTTGAAGGCCGGGAGCAGCGCGGGGTGGGTGTTCATCACCCGCGCCGGGAAGCGGCGGTGCACCGCCGCCGAGAGCACCGTCCCGTAGCCCGCCATCACCACGAGCTCGACGGCGTGGGCCTCGAGCACCCCGACGACCGCGGCGGTGTAGCCCTCCCGGTCGAAGGACTTGCTGAAGTCGCTGCGCAGCACGACCTCGCACGTGACGCCGGCGTCCGCCGCCACCTTCTCCGCAGGGCAGTGGCGGTCGACCACGACCACCGCGATCGGCAGCTCGGCGCCGAGCAGGGCGCTGAGGATCGTGCCGCTCCCCGAGGCGAGCACTCCGATCCGCATTGGCCGAAACTACTCGGCTGCTCCCGCCGCCGGGGTCGCCTCAGGCGAGGCCCCGCACGACCTCGACCATCAGCTCGCCGGCGCGCGTCGGGTTCTCGGCGACGCGCACCCCCGCGGCCTCGAGCGCCGCGATCTTCGCCGAGGCGGTGCCCTGCGAGCCGGAGACGATTGCCCCGGCGTGGCCCATCTTGCGCCCCGCCGGCGCGGTGACTCCCGCGATGTAGGCGACCACCGGCTTGTCCATCGACTCGGCGATGAACTGCGCGGCCCGCTCCTCCCCGTCGCCACCGATCTCGCCGATCATCATCACCGCGCGGGTCTCGGGGTCCCCCTGGAAGGCGGCGAGGACGTCGATGAAGGTCGTGCCCGGCACCGGGTCGCCGCCGATCCCGACGCAGGTCGTCTGACCGACACCCTGCTGGGAGAGCTCGTGGAGAGCCTGGTAGGTGAGGGTCCCCGAGCGCGAGACGATGCCCACCGGGCCGCCGGGGAGGGCGATCTCACCGGCGGTGATGCCGATGTTGCACTTGCCGGGCGAGATCACCCCGGGGCAGTTCGGCCCGAGGAGGCGGACCTCGGGGAAGTCGCGAACGAGGCGGTTGTAGACGACGGCCTCGTCCTTCGCGGGGATGTGCTCGGTGATGCAGACGATGAAGCGCACCCCCGCCTCGGCTGCCTCGAGGATCGCCGGCCCCGCGCCGCGGGGCGGCACGACGACGAAGCTCGCGTCGGCGCCGGTCGCGGCGACCGCCTCGGCGACGGTGTCGTAGACCGGGATGCCCTCGACGGACTCCCCGCCCTTGCCGGGGGTGACCCCGGCGACGACCTGGGTCCCGTAGGCCTTGTTGCGCAGGCCGTGGAAGCGGCCCTGGCTCCCGGTGAGGCCCTGCACGACGACCTTGGTGTGCTCGTCGACGAAGATGCTCATCAGTTGCCTCCAGCGACGTTGACGGCATGGCGGGCGGCGTCGAGCATCGTGGGCTCGACGATGATCATCTCGGAGAGGTGCGGGGCGAGGATCTCGCGCGCCAGCTCGGCGTTGGTGCCGTCGAGGCGCATCACGATCGGCGAGTTCAGCTTCACCCTGCCGAGAGCGGTGAGGATGCCGTTCGCCACGTCGTCGGTGCGGACGATGCCGCCGAAGATGTTGATGAGGATCGCCGCCACCTTCGGGTCGGCGTTGATCACCTCGAGGGCGTCGGCCATCACGTCCGCGTTCGCGCCGCCGCCGATGTCGAGGAAGTTGGCCGCGGAGCCGCCGACCTGGTTCACGACGTCGAGGGTCGACATCGCGAGGCCGGCGCCGTTGGCGATGATCCCGACGGTGCCGTCGAGGCCGATGTAGTTCAGCCCCTTCTCGCGCGCCGCGCGCTCGCGCTCGTCGACCTCCTGGAAGGCGGCGAACTCCTCCCATTCGGGGTGGCGGAAGGCGGCGTCCTCGTCGAGGGAGACCTTGGCGTCGAGGGCGTGGATCTTGCCCTCGGGGGTGAGGATCAGCGGGTTGATCTCGACGAGGTCGGCGTCGCCCTCGATGTAGCAGCGGTAGAGCTGCACGAGCACCTTCGCCATCGGCTGCTGGGCCTCCTCGTCGATCCCCGCCGCCCGCACGACGGCGAGCGCCTGCTCGACGGAGATGCCGTCGAGGGGGTTCACGTGCAGGCGCTCGATCGCCTCCGGCGACTCGTCGGCGACCTGCTCGATGTCGACGCCGCCGCGCGCCGAGACCATCAGCAGGTGCAGCTTGGCGCTGCGGTCGAGGGTGAAGCTCGCGTAGTACTCCTTCGCGATGTCCGACGAGGGCTCGATCCAGAGGCGGTGGACGACGTGCCCGTGGATGTCGAGGCCGAGGATGTTCCTCGCGTGGGTCTCGGCCTCGTCCTTGGAGAACGCGAGCTTCACGCCCCCGGCCTTACCCCGCCCGCCCACCTGCACCTGGGCCTTCACCGTCACCGGGTAGCCGAGGCGCTCGGCGGCGGCCACCGCCTCCTCGACGGTGTCGGCGGTCTCGCCGACCGAGGTCGGGATGCCGTAGCGGGCGAAGTACTGCTTGCCCTGGTACTCGTAGAGATCCACCCGGTGCGGCCTCCTGTTGCCTCGCGGTCGTGCCGACACTAGAGGGCGACGCTCGGCGAATCGAAATCGGCCCCGCCGGGGGCACAACCGGGCCCCTCGGTACCATCGACTGATGCTGACCACCGGCGGCCCCGTCGCCGTGGACGGCGCGACGGCTGCAGACGAGGGCGCTAGAGCGCGCTCGCGGTGGGGCGACGCGGCGCTGCTGGGCGTGGTCTTCGCCGTCGGCGTCGTCCCGGTCGTGCTCGTCCTGGCGCTGCGCGGCGGCCTCTACGGGATCACCGAGTACGACGACGGCGTCTACTTCGCCGCCGCCCTCCGCCTCGTCGCCGGCCTCCTCCCCTACCGCCACTTCGTCTTCGTCGAGCCGCCGGGGATCACCGTGCTGCTCGCCCCCTTCGCGTTGCTCGCGCACCTCACCGGCGGGCGCGACGCGCTCGCCGCGGCGCGCCTTTTCACTGCGCTCGTGGCCGGCGCGAACGCCCTCCTCGTGGCGACCCTGCTGCGCCGCCACGGGCGGCTCGCGATGGCGGTCGGCGGCCTCGCGCTCGCCGTCTTCCCCACCGGCTACGCCGCCGACCACACCTTCCTCCTGGAGCCCTTCTGCGTGCTGTTCTGCCTCATCGGGGTGCGCCTCGTCTTCACCGACGAGGGGCGGTTCGCCTCGTCCCGGCGCTGCGCGCTCGGGGGCGCGTCGGTCGCCTTCGCCTGCGACGTGAAGACGTTCGCGGTCGTCGTGCTCGTCGTGCTCGCCGTCGTGCTCGTCTGCTCGGCGCCGCGGCGCGCCGCCGCTTTCGCCCTCGGTGCCGCCCTCGCGGTCGCGGTCACGGTCCTCCCCTTCTTCCTCGCCGCGCCGCACGCCTTCCTGCACGAGGTGGTCGTCTCCCAGCTGACGCGCGGCACGGCGCGCCCCACTCCCCTCCTCAACCGCCTGTTCGCCCTCGTCGGCCTCGCCTACGCCGCCCCCTCGCTCGCCGTCGCGCCGAACCTCCCCTCGCTGCCGCGCGGCCTCGCCCCGACCCTGGCCGCCGCGCTCGTGCTCGGCGCCGTGCTCCTCCTCCTCGTGCTGCGCCTCCTCGGGCGCCGGGACCGCAGCCCGTGGTCGTGGTTCGTCGTCCTCAGCGCGCTCGCGACGGCGGCCACGGCCCTCGGCCCCCCCGCGTACTACGCGCACTACGCCGCCTTCCCTGCCCCCTTCCTCGCGATCGCCCTCGGCACGGGAGTCGCGCTCCTCCCCCGCCCCGCCGGGCGCCGCCGGCTGCTGGCGGGCGGCCTCGCCGGCCTCGTCGTCGGAGCCGGCAGCCTCGTCGTGCTCGTCATCTCCGGCGGCTACCACGACACGATCGCCTCCAAGTTCGGCGACTGGGGGCCGGTGGTCGCGGCGCGCGTTCCGGCGGGGGCCTGTGTGGTCGCCGACTCCGAGAGCGTCCTCGTCTCGGCGGGGCGCGCCTTCCCCGCAGGCGACGGCTGCCCGCAGCTCCTCGACGCCACCGGCATCTGGCTCGCGGCGGACCCCGCGAACCCACCGCACCGCCTCTTCCAGCCCTTCGCCAGCCACCTGCAGGGGGGCAAGGACCCGGCGCTCGTCGCGCTCTGGGCGGAGGCCTTCCGGCGCGCCGACTACGTCGTCGTCTCGGGCTGCACCGCCTTCCGCATCCCCTGGACCACTGCGCTGCTCAGCGAGTTCGAGGAACGCTACGAGCGCCTCCCGACCCCGATCGGCGCCATCTACGGCCGGCGGCCGAAGCCGCTCAGGAGCCTCCCGGCAGGGGGGCTGCCGACGCCCGCGGGCTGCCTGCTGCCCTGAGTGACCGGGCGCCCGTGGCGGGCCGAGGAGCTCAGGCGCGCTTCAAGGGGGTGAGGGCGAGGAGGAACTGCTTCTTCCCCTGGCGGGGGAAGGCGATCGTCGCCTCGGCGCGCTCGCCCTCACCGCGCACCGCGACGACCTTGCCCTCCCCCCAGCGGGCGTGCACGACGGCGTCGCCGGGGGCGAGGCCGAGCCCCTCGGCGCCGGTCGAGGGGACCGGGCCGTGGCGCGGGCGCAGCGCCGACTCCGCGAAGGCGGGGCGGTCGGCGCCCGAGCGGAGGTTGCTGCGCAGCGCGTAGGGGTCGGAGAGGTCCCGGACGAGCTCGGCGGGGATCTCCTTCACGAAGCGGCTCTGCAGGCTGTCGCGGGTCTGGCCGAAGAGCGTCCGTACCCAGGTGTGGGTGAGGTAGAGGCGCTCGCGGGCGCGGGTGATGCCGACGTAGCACAGCCGCCGCTCCTCCTCGAGGTCGTCCGGCTCGGCGAGCGCCCGGTCGTGGGGGAAGATCCCCTCCTCCATCCCGGTGAGGAACACGGCGCGGAACTCGAGGCCCTTCGCGGCGTGCAGCGTCATCAGCGAGACCCGCCCGTCGCCCTCCTCGAGGTCGTCGGTCGCGGCGACGAGGGCCGTCGCGGCGAGGAAGGACTCGAGGTCCTCGTGGCCCTGCGCCATCGTGACGAGCTCGGCGAGGTTCTCGAGGCGCCCCTCGGCCTCGATCCCGCCGGCGCCCGGCAGGTTCGTCTGCGCCTCGAGCTCGGCGAGGTAGCCGGAACGCTCGAGGGCGAGGCGCAGGACCTCCGCGGGGCTCATCGTCGCCAGCCCGACGAGGCTGCCGAGCAGGACGCGGAACTCCTCGATCGCGCGTGCGATCTTCGGGCCGACCCCCGCAGCGGGCGCCTGCGCGAGCACCTCGGCGAAGCTCGCGCCGATCGCCGCGGCGTGCGCGGCGACGCGCGCGACGGTCGTCTGGCCGATGCCGCGGCGGGGGACGTTGATCACCCGCCTGAGCGAGACCTCGTCGGAGGGGTTCTCCACGAGGCGCAGGTAGCCGATCGCGTCACGGATCTCGCGGCGGTCGAAAAAGCGCGTCCCGCCGATCACCTTGTAGGGCAGGCCGCGATCCGCGAGCGCCTGCTCGATCGCCCGGCTCTGGGCATTGGTGCGGTAGAAGACGGCGACCTCCTCGGCGGGGATGCCCTCTTCGCGGCGGAGCGAGGCGATCTCGTTGGCGACGAAGGTCGCCTCGTCGCGCTCGTCGCCAGCGCGGTAGCGGACGATGGGCTCGCCGGGGCCGAGGGCGGACCAGAGGCGCTTCTCCTCGCGCACGAGGTTGTTGCCGATCACCGCGTTGGCGGCGTCGAGGATCGTCTGGGTGGAGCGGTAGTTCTGGTCGAGGACGACGGTCTTCGCGTCGGGGAAGTCGTGCTCGAAGTCCAAGAGGTTGCGGATCTCCGCGCCGCGGAAGCGGTAGATGCTCTGGTCGGAGTCGCCGACGACGCAGACGTTGCGGTGGCGGGCGGCGAGCGCGGCGACGATCTCGTTCTGCGCGCGGTTGGTGTCCTGGTACTCGTCGACGAGGACCTGCACGAAGCGCTCCTGGTAGCGGGCGAGGACCTCGTGGTCGCGGCGGAAGAGGCGCACCGTCTCGGAGAGCAGGTCGTCGAAGTCCATCGCGTTCGCCGCCACGAGGCGGCGCTCGTACTCGGCGAAGACCTCGGCGATGCGCTGCTCGTAGATCGTGTAGGCGCGCGCCGAGTAGTCGGCGGCGTCGAGCATCTCCGCCTTGGCCTGGCTGATCGCCCCGAGGACGGCGCGCGGCGGGAAGCGCTTGGTGTCGACGCCGCGCGCCTCCAGGCAGTGCTCGACCAGGCGCCGGCTGTCGTTGTCGTCGTAGATCGAGAAGCCGCTCCGGTAGCGGGTGTGTTCGGCCTCGCGGCGGAGGATCCGCACGCAGGCGGAGTGGAAGGTGGAGACCCACATCTGGCGGGCGCGGTCGCCGACGAGCTCGACGACGCGGCGGCGCATCTCGTCGGCCGCCTTGTTGGTGAAGGTGATCGCGAGGATCTGGCCCGGTGGGACGCCGCGGTGGACGAGCCAGGCGATGCGGCGGGTAAGGACGCGGGTCTTGCCCGAGCCGGCGCCGGCGACGACCACGAGCGGGCCGTGCTCGGTGATCACCGCCTCCCGCTGGCGGGGGTTCAGGTCGGCGAGGAGCTCGTCCTCCCAGTGCGGGTCCTCGTCCTCCTCGTCGAAGTCGAAGGCCTCGAGGAGGGGGGCGTCGAGGTCGAGGCCACCGAGCTTTGGGACGTGCGGCGGCGGGAGCGTGCCGAGCGGACTCGGGGCCAGCCCCTCGTGGTCGCCCTCGTCGTCGCCCTCGAACTCCCCGTAGGAGGCGTCGTCGAGGTCGGCGTCGTCGAGGGGCTCTTCGGCGATCGGCGCGCCGTCGGCGAAGGCCGGCGGCGGCTCGGGGGCGAACAGGCGCTGTTCGCTCACTCCCACTCGATCGTGCCCGGAGGCTTCGAGGTGATGTCGTAGGCGACCCGGTTCACACCCTGCACCTCGTTGATGATGCGCGAGGCGAAGCGCTCGAGGAGCTCGTAGGGAAGGCGCGCCCAATCGGCGGTCATCGCGTCCTCGCTCGTCACGGCGCGCACGACGATCGGGTAGGCGTAGGTGCGCTCGTCGCCCATCACCCCCACCGAGCGGATCGCCGGCAGCACCGCGAAGGCCTGCCAGAGCTCGCGGTCGAGGCCCGCGCGCCGCACCTCCTCGAGGACGATCGCGTCCGCCTCGCGCAGGATCCCGGCGCGCTCGGGGGTCACCTCGCCGATGATCCGCACCGCGAGCCCGGGGCCGGGGAAGGGCTGGCGCCAGACCATCTCCTCGGGGAGGCCGAGCTCCTCGCCGATCGCCCGCACCTCGTCCTTGAACAGCAGGCGGAGCGGCTCGACGAGGTCGAGGTCCATCTCCTCGGGGAGGCCGCCGACGTTGTGGTGGGACTTGATCACCGCCGCGTCCGCCGTCCCGGACTCGATGACGTCGGGGTAGAGGGTCCCCTGCGCGAGGAAGCGGATGCCCTCGAGCTCGCGGGAGATCTCCTCGAAGATGCGGATGAACAGCTCGCCGATGATCTTGCGCTTCTGCTCGGGGTCCTCGACGCCGGAGAGCGCGGCGAAGAAGCGGTCGGCCGCCTTCACGTGGATGAGGTCGACCGCGAACTGCCGGCGGAAGGTCTCCTCGACCTGCTCGGACTCGTTGACGCGCATCAGCCCGGTGTCGACGTAAACGCACGTCAGCTGGTCGCCGACCGCCTTGTGGACGAGCGCCGCGGTGACCGAGGAGTCGACCCCGCCCGAGAGCGCGCAGAGCACCCGCCCCTCGCCGACCTGCTCGCGCACCGCCGCGGTCGCGGCCTCGATCACCGAGGTGTGCGTCCAGGTGGGCCGGCAGCCGGCGAGGTCGAGGAGGAAGCGCTTCAGCAGCTCCTGGCCGCGCGGGGTGTGCACCACCTCGGGGTGGAACTGCACGCCGTAGAGGGCGCGCGCCGGGTCCTCGAGCGCGGCGACGGGAGCGTTCGGCGTCGAGGCGGTGACCGAGAAGCCCTCCGGCGGGCGCACCATCGAGTCACCGTGGCTCATCCACACCTCGCCTTCGGCCTCGAACTCGCCGAGGAGCGCGGCGCTGCCGGTGCGGGTGAGCGTGGTGCGGCCGTACTCGCCGCTGCCGGTGCGCGCCACCTCCCCGCCGAGCTGCAGGGCGAGGAGCTGCGCGCCGTAGCAGATGCCGAGGATCGGGATCCCGAGCGCGTAGATCGCCTCGTCGATGCGTGGCGCCCACTCGGCGTAGACCGACTTCGGCCCCCCCGAGAGGATGATCGCCTGCGGCTCGCGGCGCGCGATCTCGGCGGCGGTGATCGAGTGCGGGACGATCTCGGAGTAGACGTGCGCCTCGCGTACGCGCCGCGCGATCAGCTGCGCGTACTGGGCGCCGAAGTCGACCACGAGGACCGTGTCGAAGGTGGAGGGCACCCCCGACAGGCTACCGGCCGGGGAGGCGGGGGGCGGACCCCCGCGGCTGTCGCGAGACCGCCGGGCGGCGTCCGGGCCGCACGTGCACGGGCGCCGCGGTGGCACGCCCGCGCCCTCACGCGACCGCGACCGGCACCCTCCCGATGGGGCCGCGCCGGCGCACGGCAGCGAGCGCGAGGGCGGCGAGCACGAGCAGGGCGAGGAGCACGAGCACGAGCGCCGCCACGAGGTGCGGCGGCCGGTAGGTGAAGGACACGGTGTGGCGGCCGGCGGGGAGGCGCACCGTGTAGAAGTTGCCGACCCCTCGACCGAGCGTGAGCGGCCGCCCCCCGCTCGTCGCCTGCCAGCCGGGGCTCGGGGTGATGCGCGCCGTCACCGTGGTCGGGCGCGCGCCGTCGACGGTGAGGGTGTAGCGGGCGTCGAAGGGATGGCTCGTCGCGCCAACGGTCGCCCCCGCCGAGGCGCTGAAGCGGCCGGAGGCGCTGACGGCGTAGAGGGTGTCGGCGCCGACGGGGCCGACGCGACGCGCGCCGCTCGGGGCGGTGGGTGCGTCGGAGAGGATGAAGGCCGCGCCGTAGCGGCGCGCCAGCGCGGCGCTGGTGATCGGCGGTGCGAAGAGGTTCACCCCCGCTCCGGGGGACTTCGCGCAGGCACCGCCCGAGGTCTGGCCGGCACCGGCCACGGGCCAGGAGTCGAAGTAGGCCTTCGGGGCGGTCGGGTCGTGGACTGCCAGCTCATCGATGTCGTAGCCGACGTTCATCGCCGGGTAGAGGCCCGTCGGGAAGAGGCGGTAGCAGGCGCTGTCGTTCACCGAGTCGAGGCCGACGAGGGCTCCGCCGGTGAGGCGCGAGAGGGTCGCCGTCGCCACCGTCCCGGGGAAGGCCACGCGGGAGTAGGAGTTGACCCCCACCCCGGCGAAGAGCAGGAAGGCGCTCTGGCCGACGAGCGCCAGCGCGACGAGGGCCTCGCCGGGGCGCGCCGAGAGGCGGGCGAGGGTGCCGCCGCGTGCTCGTTCCCGCCGCCCCGCCCTGCCACCGAGGAGGAGGAGCGCGGCGACAGCGACGAGCGCGAGCGAGGCGACCGGCCAGTAGAGGCTCGCCTGGCGGAGCGCGAGGTAGGGGGCGGCGAGGCCGCCGAGGGCCTTCACGCCGAGCAGCCCGACGACGCCGCCGACGACGAGGAGCGCCGCCGCGAGGCTGCGCCGCACGGCGCGCTCCCGGGCGCGCGCCGCCAGCGCCTCGGCGCCGAGCGCCGCGAGCACGGCGACCGCGAGGGCCACGAGCGAGAGGATGCGGTCGATGTCGACCGCGCCGAGGCCGAGGTCGATCACCAGCCGCTGCACCGGGCTCACCGTGTCGAGGCGGTAGGCGACGAGCACGCCGGCGACGCCCGCCGCGGCGAAGGCGACGACCGCCGGTCGGCGGCGACCGAGGACGAGCGCGAGGAGCGCGAGGACGAGCGCGAGCACGCCCACGTAGCTCGCCGACTCGTAGTAGTTCGGGAGCCCCACCCCGAAAAACGAGCTCCCCGCAGTCGGCAGGCCGTCGTAGCCCTGCGCGAAGAAGAGCGCCACGCCGCGCACGAGGATCCCGTGCGCCGTCACCTCCCCCGAGCGCACCGAGGCGCGCAGCACCGGGAGGCCGCAGAGCCACAGCGGCGCCGCGAGCGCGACGCCGAGCGCCGCGCCGCCAAGGGCGCGCGCCGCGCCCGCGAGCTGCGGCCGCTCGCGGCGGGCGAGCAGCGCCAGCCCGCCGGCGACGAGGAGCACGCCGAAGAAGCCGGTGAGCAGCACGTAGGCCTCGACGAAGCCGCCGTAGACGGCGAAGGCGACCGCGCCGGCGAGCGCCGCGAGCGGGAGCGCCCCCCGCCGGCGGTAGCACCACAGCGCCGTCGCGCCGAGCGCTCCCGCCCAGCACATCGTCCCCGAGATCGACCAGCCGAGCCAGCCGGAAAAGGCCCCCGAGAGCATGTAGGTCGTGCCGCCGAGCGCGGCGGCGAGCGGGCGACAGCCGAGCAGCCGGCAGAGCGCGTAGGTGCCGAGGCCGGCGATGAGCAGCTTCACGAGCACCGTCACCAAGAAGGCGAGCGAGAGCGGGAAGAGGTAGCTGACGAGGCTCGGGAGGGCGAGCGTCGCCGACTCGAAGTTGAGGAACTGCGGGAGGCCGTTGCCCTCGAGGTCGTCCCAGAGGGGGAAGTGGCCGGCGTGCACGAGCCGCCAGTTCTCGGTGCTCCACGGGATGGCCTGGGTGATCTGGTCGCCGTTCAGCGAGTTGTGGGGGCAGCTCGCGAGCACCGGTGGCGGCACGCAGTCGTGCGAGAGCGGCAGCGCCCCCCTGAGGAGGGCCGGGGAGTCCGTCGTGCCGAGGTCGGCGGGGGCGAACTGCGGCCCGTCGGTGAGCGCCGGGGAGAGGAAGAGGAGGGCGAGGAGGAGGACCCAGGCGACGCCGCACACGTCCCCGCGGCGCGCCCGCAGCGCGGCGAGCGCCGCCACGCTCAGGCGAGCGACGCCGCGGGAGCGCCCCCGCCGCCGCTCGGCGGCCCGACGAGGAGCTCGGCCTTGTGGAACTCACGGATGCTCGCGTAGCCGCACATCGCCATCGCCCGCCGCAGCGCGCCGCAGAGGTTCGTCCGCCCCGCGCCCTCGTGCGCCGGGCCGAGGAGGATCGTCTCGAGGTCGCCCACCTCCTCGGCCGCGAGGGTGGTGCCCCGCGGCAGGGTCGCGTGCGCCGCGCCGATCCCCCAGTAACGGCCGCGGCCGGGAGCGCCCGTCGCGGCGGCGAGCGCGCCGCCGAGCATCACGGCATCGGCGCCGCAGGCCGTCGCCTTCACCACGTCGGCGGCGGTCCCCGGCCCCACGTCGGCGATGACCTGCACGTAGACGCCGCTCTCCTCGAGGTGTCGGCTGCGCGCCCCGACGACATCGGCGATCGCCGTCGCCGTCGCGACGTCGATGCCGAGCACGTCGCGCGTCGTCGAGGCGCCGCCTGGCGAGAGGCCGACGAGGATTGCGACGGCCCCGGTGCGCATCAGGTGCAGCGCCGCCTGGTACGAGGCGCAGCCGCCGACGACGACGGGGATGTCGAGCTCGCGGATGAACTGTTTCAGGTTGAGCGGCTCGACGCGCTTCGCGACGTGCTCCGCGGAGACGACGGTGCCGTGGATGAGGAGCACGTCGAGCTCCGCGTCGAGGATCACCGGCCCGAGGTCGGCGACGAGCTGCGGGGTGAGGGCGCCGCAGGTGACCGCCCCGGAGGCCGAGATCTCGCGGATCCGCTGCTTCAACAGGTCCGGGTCGATCGGCCGCGCGTAGAGCTCCTGCAGGCGCGGCGTCGCCTTCTCGGGGTCGAGGGAGGCGATCTCGGCGAGCACCGGCTCGGGGTCCTCGTAGCGGGTCCACAGCCCCTCGAGGTTGAGGGCGCCGAGCGCGCCGAGCTCGCCGATCGCGATCGCGACCTGGGGCGAGACGACGCCGTCGAGCGGCGCGGCGACGACCGGCAGGGCGAAGCGGTAGGCGTCGAGCTCGAAGCTGATGTCGACGTCCTCGGGGTCGCGGGTGCGACGGCTCGGGACGACCGAGAGCTCGTCGAGGCCGTAGGCGCGGCGGGCGTTCTTGCCCGCCCCGATCTCGAACTCCGCCACCGCGACCTCCCGCCCTTTGCGCCGTGCGCACGCTAATGGCTGGCGGCGGGGGCCTCCGGCACGGCACCTTCGGAACCTCAGTCGCCCGTGGCGGCGCCGCCGGCGCTCTCCTCCAGCCGCTCGAGCAGATCCCACAAGATGCGGGCGGTGAGCCCCCACACGAGGTCCTCGCCGAGGACGACGGGGTGGGAGAAGAAACGGATCGCCCGCCGCGCCGTCCCCCAGTGCTCGGTCCACGCGGCGCCCTCGGCGAAGAGCGCGCCGAGCGGGACGAGGAGCGCCGCCTCCACCTCCGCGGGATTGGGAGCAAGCTCCGGCCCGCCGTGCACGAGGCCGACGACCGAGGTGACGCGCTGTCCGTCGCGCACCCGTTCCACCAGGTCGAGGCAGCCGAGGACCTCGACCGCAGCCCGCTCGAGACCGACCTCCTCCTCCGCCTCGCGCAGCGCCGCGTCGAGGGGGTTCTCCCCGGCCTCGACCCTTCCGCCGGGGAAGGAGATGTTGCCGGGGTCGAGGCTGAGCGAGCTCGAGCGCCGCGTGAGGAGCACGGCGAGCTCGCCCTCGAAGTCGTAGATCGGGACGAGCACCGAGGAGACGGGCGCGAGCGCCTGCAGCGCCGCCCGGTCGGCGGGGAGGAGCGCCCGCCGCAGCGTCGCGACGTCGAGTGGTGCCGGCGGCTGCCAGCGGCGCCGCTCGCCGAGCGCGAAGTCCTCGGGACGGGTGACGACCTGGCGGTGCGACACCGTCCAGGGGTCGTCGAGGTCACCGGGAAAGACGAGCCGCCCCCCTTCGGGGGCGGCTGCGGGCGACTTCTCCCCCTCGCGGGGGTCGTCGGGCGGGCCTTCCGTCACGGACGGCCTCGCGGGTGGTGCATCGGGGCGGCCGGCAGCACCGGCCGCCCCGAGAGGCACCTCACATCATCGCCATCTCGTCGCCGTGGCCGTGGCCACCGTGGTCGCCGGCGGGCTCCGGCTTGTCGGCGATCAGCGCCTCTGTCGTGAGCAGCAGGCTCGCGATCGAAGAGGCGTTCTGCAGGGCCGAGCGGGTGACCTTGGCGGGGTCGATGACGCCCGCCTTCACGAGGTCCTCCACCTCACCGGTGACGGCGTTGAGGCCGAAGTTCGTCTTCGCCCCCTCGACCTGCCTCACGAGCACCGCCCCCTCGAGGCCGGCGTTGATCGCGATCCACTTCAGGGGCTCCTCGAGCGCCTTGGCGATGATCGCGGCCCCGGTCGCCTCGTCGCCCGTGAGCGCCTCGGCGGCCTTGCGGACGGCCGCACGGCTCTGCAGGAGGGCGGTGCCGCCACCGGCGACGATGCCCTCCTCGATCGCGGCGCGGGTCGCGGAGAGCGCGTCCTCGATGCGGTGCTTCTTCTCCTTGAGCTCGACCTCGGTCGCGGCTCCGACACGCACGACGGCGACGCCGCCGGCGAGCTTCGCGAGGCGCTCCTGGAGCTTCTCGCGGTCCCAGTCGGAGTCGGTGTCCTCGATCTCGCGGCGGATCTGCGCGATCCGCCCCTTCACCTCGTCGGAGTCGCCGGCGCCGTCGATGATCGTCGTCTCGTCCTTGGTCACGACGACGCGACGGGCGCGGCCGAGCAGGTCGAGCGAGACGTTGTCGAGCTTCAGGCCGACCTCCTCGGAGATCACCTGGCCACCAGCGAGCACGGCGATGTCGCCGAGCATCGCCTTGCGGCGGTCCCCGAAGCCGGGGGCCTTCACCGCGACCGAGTGGAAGGTGCCGCGGATCTTGTTCACGACGAGCGTGGCGAGCGCCTCACCGTCGACGTCCTCGGCGATCACGAGCAGCGGCCGGGCCGACTGCATGACCTTCTCGAGCACCGGCACGAGGTCGTGCACGGCCGAGACCTTCGAGTTCACGATGAGGATGTAGGGGTCCTCGAGGATCGCCTCCTGCCGGTCGGCGTCGGTGACGAAGTAGGGCGAGAGGTAGCCCTTGTCGAACTGCATGCCCTCGGTGAACTCGAGCTCGAGGCCGAAGGTGTTCGACTCCTCGACGGTCACGGTGCCGTCCTTGCCGACCTTGTCGATCGCCTCGGCGAGCACGTCGCCGATCGAGGTGTCGGCGGCCGAGATCGCCGCGACCTGGGCGATCTCCTGGCGGCCCTCGACGTCGCGGGACTGCTTGCGGATCGACTCGACCGCGGCGCGCACCGCGGCGTCCATCCCCCGCTTGAGCGACATCGGGTTCGCTCCGGCGGCGACGTTGCGCAGCCCCTCGCGCACGAGGGCCTGGGCGAGGACGGTGGCCGTCGTCGTGCCGTCACCGGCGACGTCGTTGGTCTTGGTCGCCACCTCGCGCACGAGCTGCGCGCCCATGTTCTCGAAGGGGTCCTCGAGGTCGATCTCCTTGGCGATGGTCACGCCGTCGTTGGTGATCGTCGGGGGCCCGAACTTCTTGTCGAGGACGACGTTGCGGCCGCGCGGGCCGAGCGTCACCTTCACGGTGTCGGCGAGCTTGTTCACGCCCGCCTCGAGGCCGCGTCGTGCGGCCTCGTCGAATCGGAGGATCTTGGCCATCAGCCGACCACCTTGGCGAGCACGTCGCGGCTCGTGAGGATGAGCAGCTCCTCGCCGTCGACGGTGAACTCGGTGCCGCCGTACTTTGAGTAGACGACCTTGTCGCCGACCGCGATGTCGAGCGGAACGATCTCGCCGGTGTTCTCGGCGCGTCGGCCGGGGCCGACCGCGAGCACCTCGCCCTGCTGGGGCTTCTCCTTGGCGGTGTCGGGGATCACAAGTCCCGATGCCGTCGTCTCCTCCGCCTCGCTCGGGCGGACGACGATCCGGTCCTCCAGCGGCTGAAGCGTCATGCCGAGGCCTCCCTTGGTCTCATTAGCACTCTTACCTGTTGAGTGCTAACGATACTGATGAAGCGCCCGGCAGGCAACCCCGGGCCTGCGCTAGCCGGCGAGGCGCTCCTCGGGGAAGGCGAGGTTCGGTTCCGCGCCCTGGGAGAGCGGGCTCGGGCCGTCGCTCGCGAGGCGGATGTGGGCCGCGGCCGCGATCATCGCCGCGTTGTCGGTGCACATCGCCCGCGAGGGGACGAAGCAGCCGAGGCCGCGCGCCGCCGCGGCGGCGGCCATCTGCTCGCGCAGCGGCGTGTTCGCCGCCACCCCGCCGGCGAGGCAGAGCGAGCGGGCGCCGCAGGCGGCCGCGGCGGCGAGGCTCTTGTGGACGAGCACGTCGACGACCGCCTGCTGGAACGAGGCGGCGACGTCGGGGGTCGCGATCTCGGGGTGGTGACGGACGTGGTGCACGACCGCCGTCTTCAACCCGGAGAACGAGAGGGTGAGGCCGTCGTCGAGCATCGGCCGCGGGAAGGCGATCGCGCGCGGGTCGCCGGCGGAGGCCGAGCGCTCGATCTCCGGGCCGCCGGGGTAGCCGAGGCCGAGGAAGCGGGCCACCTTGTCGAAGGCCTCCCCAGCGGCGTCGTCGACGGTCCCCCCGAGGATGCGGTAGATGCCCGGTGCCTGCATCGCGACGAGCAGCGTGTGTCCCCCGGAGACGAGGCAGACGAGCGCCGGGAGCGCGAGGTTGGGATCCTCGAGCAGCGAGGCGTAGAGGTGGCCCTCGAGGTGGTTGACGCCGACGTAGGGCAGGCCGAAGGAGAGCGCGAGGGACTTCGCGAAGGAGACACCGACGAGGAGCGAGCCGACGAGGCCGGGGCCGCAGGTCGCGGCCACGGCGACGAGCTCGGGCGCGCCGTCGTGGAGGGGCAGGCCGCGGTGGGAGAGCCCCGCGCCCTCGAGCGCCTCGTGCAGGACGGGCACGACCCGCTCCACGTGCGCCCGCCCGGCGAGCTCGGGGACGACCCCGCCGTAGCGGGCGTGCAGGTCGATCTGGCTCGACACCACCGAGGACAGGACCACCCGCTCCTCGGTGACGACGGCCATCGCCGTCTCGTCACAGGAGCTCTCGACGGCGAGGATCGCGCGCCCTCGGGCGCCGAGATCGCTCACTCCCCGCGCTCCGCGGCCGCGAGGCGGACACCGATCTCCTCGAGGCGGATCGTGTAGTCGTCGCTGTCGACGCCGTGCGCCCACATCACGAGGCCGTCCTCGTTCACCTCTGCGTAGTAGTTCTTGCGGATCCCCGCCGGCACGAAGCCGAAGGTGCGGTAGAGCTCCTGCGCGCCGTGGTTGGAGACGCGCACCTCCAAGGTGAGCGCGCCCGCCCCGTGCTCGCGGGCGGCCGACGCGAGGCGGTGCAGGAGGCGCATGCCGATCTTGTGGCGCTGGAACTCCGGCGCGACGCCGATCGTCGTGATGTGCCCCTCGCCGGCGACGAGCATCAGGCCTGCGTAGCCGACCACCGTGTCCCCCGAGAGGGCGACGAGGTAGACCCGCGTCGCCGGCATCGCGAGCTCGGAGTAGTACAGCGCCGGCGACCAGGGACGGGGGAAGATGCGCTCCTCGATCGCCGCCACCTGGCGGACGTGGCGGCGGCGCATCGGCACGATCTCGACCGCCCGCGCGGGCGAGGGCGGCGCCGCGGTGCGTGCGCGGCCGGGCAGGCGGAAGGTCACCTCGCGCCGCCCGGGGGGTCGTCACGGGTCGCCCAGCTGATGCGCACGTCGGCCTGGCGGTGGTAGCGGGGGGCGAGGGCGAAGGCGTCGCAGACCTCGCCGCGGTGCAGCCGCTCGATGCCGAGGTGGGCGAGCACCGTGGCGTCGGGGGCGGCGTGCGCGTCGTCGGCGATCTCCACCCCGGCGGGGCCGGCGGAAAGGATCGCCTCTGCGTGGCGGAGCGCCCCGTCGCCGACGAGCAGCGCCCGTTCGAGGGCCATCTCCTTGTTGAGCTCGGCGATGAGCTCGTCCGGGCTCGTGACGCGGATCTCGGCATCGCCGGGGAGCTCGAAGGCGACCTCGCCGCGGCGCATATCGACGACGGGCACCACCGGCCGCCCCGCGACGGGGGCGCCTCGCCGCAGCAGCTCGGTGCTCGTCGCCTCCACCGCCGGCACCCCGAGGGCGAAGGTGAGCGCCTTCGCGGCGGAAACGCCGACCCGCAGCCCGGTGAACAGCCCCGGCCCGACGTCGACGGCGACCGCGTCGAGGTCGCCGACCGAGGCCCCGACCGAGGAGAGGACGGAGGCGATCGCCGGGTGCAGGGTCTCCGCGTGGCGGCGCCCCGGGCGCGCCGAGAAGGTGGCGAGCACCACCGCCTCTTCGATGAGGGTGACGCCGACGCCGATCGTCGCGGTCTCGATGGCGAGCAGGATCACCGCCGGCCGCCGTTCGGCATCGCCGGGTCGCTCACCACTGCGCGACGGCGTCGTCGGGGGCGCCGTCGAGCAGCTCGACGGTGAGCCCCGCGGCCCGACAGGCGCTCTGCAGGTGGCCGCGGCGGCGCGCCCAGTCGGCGCCGACGGTCGACAGCCGGGCGACGCGGGTGGAGCCCCCGTCCTCGGTGCCCCCCTCGTCCTCGACGAGCTCGAGCGAGAGGGTGAGCGCGGCCTGGCCGAGGAACGGCGCGGCGAGCTCACCCCACTCGATCACGGCCACTCCGCCGTCGTCGAGCACCTCCTCGAGGCCGAGGTCGGCCACCTCGGAGAGCTCGGAGAGCCGCCAGCAGTCCACGTGGGCGACCGGGGGGTTGCTCGGATAGCAGTGCAGCAGCGTGAAGGTCGGGCTCGTCACCTCGTCGGCGCAGCCGAGGGCGGCGACGAGGCCCTTGGTGAAGGTCGTCTTCCCCGCGCCGAGCTCGCCGACGAGCAGCAGGACGTCGCCGCGCTCGACGACCTCCGCGACGGCGCCCCCGAGCGCGTGCGTCGCGGCCGCGTCGGAAAGGGCGATGTGCAGGGTCGGGTTCACGGTTTCACCGTTCCGCCTGGTACCCCGCCACCGGCAAGTGCATGCTTCGCGCGCACGAGGTCAGCGCGCATCTGGGCGAGCACCACCCCGCCGCCGCGCAACGCCGCGGCCGGGTGGAAGGTGGGCACGAGGAGCGCCTCGCCGTACGCGAAGCTCCGCCCGCGAAGGCGCGTCACCCCCTCGGTGGTGTGCAGGAGGGCGCGCGCCGCGAAGTTCCCGAGGGTGACGACGACCTTCGGGGCGATCGCGCCGAGCTGGTCGGCGAGGAAGTGGTGGCAGGCCGCGACCTCGTCGGGGAGGGGGTCGCGGTTGTTCGGGGGGCGGCACTTCACGACGTTCGCGATGTAGCAGTCCTCGCGCCGCATCGCCAGCTCCTCGGCGATCAGCTGGTCGAGGAGACGGCCGGAACGGCCGACGAAGGGCTCTCCGGCGAGGTCCTCGTCGCGCCCCGGACCCTCGCCGACGAAGACGAGCGGGGCCATCGGGTTGCCCACCCCGAAGACGACCTTGGTCCGCCCCTCGGCGAGGCGGCAGTCGACGCAGCCGAGCGCTTCGGCCTCGAGGAGGGCGAGCATCGCAGTGGCGCTAGTCGTCATACTCATCGGCTCCGGGCGCGCGCCCGTGCCCGTCCCGGTGCACGGGCAGAGCGTAGACCGGCGCCCCGGCCACGCCCACCGGGCGGCGGGGGACGCGCGGGCCGATGCCGAGGAGGACCTCGTAGGCGATCGTGTGCAGCTTGCAGGCCCACTCGGCGGCGTCGATCACCTCGTCGCCCTGGCGGCCGATGAGCACCACTTCGTCGCCCGGGTGCACGCCACGGTCGTCACCGACGTCGACGAGCAGCTGGTCCATCGTCACCGTGCCGGCGAGGCGCCGCCGCCGGCCGCCGATCAGCACCTCCCCCCCGCCGTCGAAATAGGCGCGGGGGACCCCGTCGGCGTAGCCGAGGGGCACCGTGGCGACGACGGTGTCGGCGGGGAGCGCGTAGCGCCGGCCGTAGCTCGGCCGCTCCCCCGCCGCGAGCCGCCGCACCGCGTGCACCTCGGCGCGCAGCGAGAGCACCGGCGCGAGGGCCCCGCCACCGCTCGCCTCACCGACGAGGGGGGCGAGCGCCTCGCTCGGCGGGTAGCCGTAGAGCGCGATCCCGCAGCGGACGAGATCGAAGCGACTGGCCGGGTGGGCGAGGGCGCCGGCCGAGTTCGCGGCGTGCAGCAGGCGCGGCTGGATGCCGACCGCGGCGAGGTCGGCGCGCGCCTCCTCGAAGCGCGCCAGCTGCAGGGCGGTGAAGGGGTCGGCGGGGTCGTCCGCGACCGCGAAGTGGGTCCACAGGCCCTCGAGGAGGAGGTCCGGCTCGCGGGCCAGCTCCTTTGCAAGGGCGACGAGCTCGGAGGGGGCAACGCCGACCCGGTGCATCCCGGTGTCGACCTTCACCTGCACCGGGACCACCCGCCCCGCCGCGCCGGCCGCCGCAGCGGCGGCCCGTAGCCCGGTGGTGCTGTAGAGCGTCGGGGTGAGGCCGGCGGCGACCGCCGCGGCGATGGCGGCGGGCGGCGGCTCGGAGAGGAGGAGGACGGGCGCGGTGATCCCCGCGGCCCGCAGCGCGAGGCCCTCCTCGACGAGCGCGACGGCGAGCACGCTCGCCCCGCCGGCGACGGCGGCCTCGGCGATCGCGACGGCGCCGTGGCTGTAGCCGTCAGCCTTCACCACCGCGCACAGCGCCGCCGGTGCGACCACGGCGCGCAACAGGGCGGCGTTGTGGGCCACGGCGGCGAGGTCGATCTCCGCCCAGGCGCGCCGGTACTGCACCATCAGTGGCGCTGCGAGAGGACGCGCGAGACGAGCGCCGGCAGGTCGCCGGCGACGAGGCCCTCGGCGTGCCCGAGCGAGGCGGCGCGGCCGTGCGCGTGCGCGCCGAGCGCGGCGGCGTCGAGGGGGTCGACGCCGCGAGCGAGGAGGGCGCCGATCACCCCCGAGAGGACGTCGCCCGTCCCCGCGGTGGCGAGGCGGGCGCTGCCGGCGTTCACCAGGCGGACCTCGCCCACGGGGTCGGCGACCACCGTCGTCGAGCCCTTCAGCAGGACGACCGCCCCGGCGCGCGCCGCGAGGGCACGCGCCGCGGCGACGCGGTCCGGGCCCGGCGGGGCGCCGACCAGGCGGGCGAACTCCCCGTCGTGGGGGGTGAGCACGAGCGGCGCGGCGGCGTCCACCGCCCCGGCGAGCCGACCAAGGGCGTTCAGCCCGTCGGCGTCGAGGACGACCGGCACCGGCGAGGAGGCGAGCAGGCGTGCGACCGCGGCCGCGACCCCGGAGGCGGCCCCGAGGCCCGGCCCGAGCACGAGCGCCTGGCAACGGCCGAGCTCCTCGAGGACCGCCTCGGCGAAGCCGTCGGCGGGGAGCGGCCGGGCGACCGCCTCGGTGACCCCGAGGGCGTCGGGGGCGTTGCCCGGCGAGCCGAGGCGCACCATCCCCGCCCCCGCCCGCAGCGCGGCGCGCGCCGCGAGCTCGGCGGCGCCGTGCATCCCCGGCGAGCCGGCGACGACGTAGAGGGCGCGTTGCCATTTGTGCGCCTCGCGCGGCCGCGGCGGGAGCAGGGCGAGGTCCCCGTCCTCGACGAGCTGCATCGTGACGCGCCCGAGGTCGAGGCCGATCGGCGCGACCTCGACCTCGCCCGAGCGCGCCGGGCCCTCCCCGAGGAGGAGGCCCGCCTTCAGGGCACCGAAGGTCACCGTCGCGCTGGCGAGCACCGACTCCTCGGCGGCGCCGGTGTCGGCGTCGAGGCCCGAGGGCACGTCGACGGCGAGGACCCCCGTCCCGGCCGGGGGGCGGGGCGGGCGGTAGCCGCCGCGCAGCCCCGTGCCGTACGCGGCGTCGATCACGAGGTCACACGCGGGGAGGGACTGGGGGGCGCTGGCCGCGTCGAGGAGGCGCACCCGCACGCCCCGTCGCTCGAGGAGGTGCGCGGCGACCCGCCCGTCGTCGCCGTTGTGGCCCTTGCCGGCGACGACGACGACGCGCCGCCCGTAGCCGCCACCTAGCAGGGCGAGCGCGCGCTGGGCGACCGCCGCCCCGGCGCGGGCGATGAGCTGCTCGAGGGGCGTGTGCGCCGTCGCCGCGGCGTCGACCGCCGCCATCTCGGCGACGCTCAGCACCGGCCTCACAGGACGAGCACCACGGCGGCGGCGACGCCTTTGGAGTGGGTGAGGCTGAGCGTGAACTCCTGCACCCCTCGCTCGGCGGCGAGCGCGGCGGCCCGCCCGTGAGTGCGCAGCTGCGGCGCCCCCGAGGGGCTGCGGAGGACCTCGATCTCGGCGAAGTCCACCGCTCCGAGGCCGACGCCGAGCGCCTTCATCGTCGCCTCCTTGGCGGCGAAGCGCGCCGCCAGACCGGGGACGGGGTCCGAGCGACCGGCGAGGTCGCCGAGCTCGCCCGCCGTGAACAGGCGCGCCGCGAGGCGCGGCTGGCGCTCGAGGGCGCGCCGGAAGCGGGCGATCTCGAGAACGTCGAGACCGACCGCCGTCATCTCCAGGCCGATGCGGCGATCACTCGACGGTGACGACCTTCGCGAGGTTGCGCGGACGGTCGACGTCGTTGCCGCGGCGCGTCGCCACCTCGTGGGCGAAGAACTGCAGCGGCACGATGCCGAGGAGGGGCGCGATCATCTGCGGGGCGGCCGGCACCTCGAGCGCCGCGTCGAGGAGGCCCGCCGTCTCGTCGTCGCCCTCCTCGCAGACACCGACGATGGTCGCGCCACGCGCCCGCATCTCCTCGACGTTGAGCATCACCTTCTCCCACAGGTCGTCGCGGGTCGCGACGACGACCACGACGACGCCCGGCTCGATGAGGGAGATCGGCCCGTGCTTCATCTCGCCCGCGGGGTAGCCCTCGGCGCGCACGTAGGCGAGCTCCTTCAGCTTGAGCGCCCCCTCGAGGGCCACCGGCAGGCCGAGGCGGCGGCCGAGGAAGTAGAAGTCCTCGACCTCTGCGAAGCGCCCTGCGACGGCGCGCGCCGCCTCCTCGTGGGCGATCGTGGCGGCAACGAGCTCGGGCAGCGCCAACAGCGCCGCGGCGTGCTCGGCGAGCGCTCCCTCGGGCGCGCTGCCGCGCAGGCGCGCGAGGTGCAGCGCGAAGACCTGTAGGAGGGCGATCTGCGCGAGGTGGCACTTGGTTGAGGCGACGCCGATCTCCGGGCCGGCGCGGGTGTAGAGGACGCCGTCGGCCTCGCGCGACATGAGCGAGTCGACGACGTTGGTGAGCGCGATGGTGAGCGCCCCCTGGCGGCGCGCCTCGGCCATCGCCGCGAGGGTGTCGGCGGTCTCGCCCGACTGACTGACCGCGACGACGAGGGTGCCTGGCTCGAGCACGGCGCCGCGATAGCGGTACTCGCTCGCGATCTCGACCTCGGCCGACACCCTGGCGAGGCGCTCGATGAAGGAGCGGCCGAGCAGCGCGGCGTGGTAGCTCGAGCCGCAGGCGAGGAGGAGCACCCGCCGGAGCCCGCCGAGGGTCTCGTCCGCGATCGAGAGCTCCTCGAGCTCGGTGGCGCCCCCCGCTCCGATCCTCCCGAGGAGGGTCTCGGTGATCGCCTCGGGCTGTTCGTGGATCTCCTTCGACATGAAGTCGGCGAAGCCACCCTTCTGGGCAGCGGCGACGTCCCAGCTCACCTCGAGCGGGCGGGGCTCGACGGCGCTGCCGTCGGGGCGGGTGACGGTGAGCTCGCCGGGACGGATGCGGGCGATCTCGTCGTCGGAGAGGGCGAAGAGGCGCCGCGAGGTGCCGACGAGGGCGGCGATGTCGGAGGCGACCACGCCGAGCTCGTCGGTGACCCCGACGATGAGCGGCGCGCTGCGGCGGGTGGCGACGATCGTGTCCGGCTCGCTCGCGTGCACGAAGGCGAGGGCGAAGCCGCCGCGCAGGCGCGGGGTGACGGCCGAGACGGCCTCGGTGAGCGAACGGCCCGCGGCCATCTCCTCCTCGACGAGGTGGCAGACGACCTCGGTGTCGGTCACCGAGGTGAAGGTGTGGCCGGCGGCGCGCAGCGGCGCGGCGAGCTCGCGGTGGTTCTCGATGATCCCGTTGTGGACGATCGCCAGCCGGCCGCTGCAGTCGAGGTGCGGGTGGGCGTTCTCCTCGGTGGGGGCGCCGTGCGTCGCCCAGCGGGTGTGGCCGATGCCGGTCCCCGTCGGGAAGGGCAGCTCCGCGAGGCCGCGCGAGAGCGCCCCGATCGACTTCGCCCGCTCGGCGGCGCGGATCCGAGAGATGCCGTCCCGGCCGACGACGGCGATCCCCGCCGAGTCGTAGCCGCGGTACTCGAGGGCCTCGAGGCCGGAGAGGAGGAACTCCGCGGGCGCGGAGGAGCCGGTGACGCCGATGATGCCGCACATGGCCTAGAACGTTAAAGGAAGGCCGTTGCGATCGTGCGCCGCGGCCTACCCGCCGGCGCCGAGCTCACGGGCGACGACCGCGGCGAGGCGGGCTGCGCAGGCGTCGGCCTGCTCGAGCCCCTCCGCCTCGACCATCACCCGCACCGCCTCCTCGGTCCCCGAGGCGCGCACGAGGATCCTGCCGCTGCCACCGAGGCTCGCCTCCACCTCGGCGACCTCTCTCCAGATCGCGGACGCCTCGCCGAGGCGGCGCGGCTCGCGCACCGCGACGTTGCGCAGCACCTGGGGGAAGCGCGTCATCGCCTCTGCAGCGAGCGCGCCGAGCGGGCGCCCCTTGCGGGCGAGCAGCTCGAGGAGGCGGATGCCGGTGCGGATGCCGTCCCCCGTCGTCGCCTCCTTGAAGAAGACGATGTGCCCCGACTGCTCGCCGCCGAGCACGAGCGAGCCGGACTCGAGGGCGTCGGTCACCTGGCGGTCACCGACGGGGGTCTCGACAACACCGATCCCCCGCGCCTCGAGCGCGCGGCGCAGGCCGAGGTTGCTCATCACGGTGATCGCGACGGCGCGGTTGTCGAGCGCCCCCCGCTCGTCGAGGTCGAAGGCGAAGAGCGCGATCAGCTGGTCGCCGTCGACGACCTCGCCGTTGGCGTCGACGGCGATCAGCCGGTCGGCGTCGCCGTCGAAGCCGAGGCCGACGTCGGCGCCGCTCGCGAGCACCTCGGTGGCGAGCGCCGCGGGGTCCGTGGAGCCGCTCCCGGCGTTGATGTTCGTGCCGTCCGGCTCGGCGCCGAGGATCGTCAGCTCCTGGCCGAGGGCTCCGAAGACGACGGGGGCGACGGCGCTCGCCGCGCCGTTCGCGCAGTCGAGGACGACCGAGAAGCGCGCCCCGCCGAGGTGGGAGGAGTGGACGAGGGCCTCGATGTAGTCCCGCGCCGCGGCGGGCTCGGCGACGATCACGCCGACCCCCGCACCGACGGGGCCGGCGACGCCGGGGGCCTGACGGGAGAGGAGGATGTCGAGGTCGTTCTCGATCGACCGCTCGGTGGCGTCGTCGAGCTTCTGACCGCCGCGGGCGAGCAGCTTCACCCCGTTGTCGGGGAAGGGGTTGTGCGAGGCCGAGACGACGGCGGCGGGAAGGTTGCGCTGCTGCGCGAGGAAGGCGATCCCCGGTGTCGGCAGCACGCCGAGGTCGATGACGTCCACCCCCTCCGCGGCGACGCCGGCGGCGAAGGCGGCGAGGAGCAGTGTGCCCGAGCGGCGTGTGTCGCGGCCCACGAGGAAGCTCGATCCCCCGAGGTGCCGCGCCGCCACCCTTCCGAGGGCGAGCACGATCTCGGGGGTGAGGCCCTCGTTGGCGACCCCACGGATGCCGTCGGTGCCGAAGACGACCGACACCGGCGCGATCAGCGCTTGGAGTACTGCGGCGCCTTGCGGGCCTTCTTCAGGCCGTACTTCTTGCTCTCCTTCTCGCGGGCGTCGCGCGTCAGCAGGCCGGCCTTCTTGAGGGCCCCCCGCAGCTCGGGGTCGAGCGCGATGAGGCCACGGGCGATACCGAGACGGAGCGCTCCCGCCTGGCCGGAGATGCCACCGCCGTCGATCGTCGCGTCGACGTCGAAGCGCTCCTGCTGGGCGGACACGCGCAGCGCCTCGGTGGCGTGCATGCGCGCCGTCGCGGAGGGGAAGTACTCCTCGAAGGGGCGCCGGTTGATCGTGATCTTGCCGTCCCCGTCGCGGAGGCGGACGCGGGCGACCGCCGCCTTGCGGCGACCGGTGGACTGGACGAGCGGCTTGGCCATCTGGCTTCTCCTACGAGGCCCGGCGTGCGCCGGGGATCTCGAGCGGCTGGGGTGCCTGCGCGGCGTGCGGGTGCTCCGGGCCGGCGTAGACCTTCAACTTGTTGAGCATCTGGCGGCCGAGGGTGCCCTTCGGCAGCATGCCGCGCACGGCGCGCCGCACGAGCTCCTCGGGCTTGTTGGTGAGCAGGTTGCCGTAGCTCGTGGCCCTGATCCCCCCGGGGTAGCCGGAATGGCGGTAGGCCATCTTCTGCTCGCCCTTGTTGGCCGTGAGCACGATCTTCGCGGCGTTGGTGACGATGACGTGGTCACCGGTGTCGACGTGCGGGGCGAAGATCGGCTTGTGCTTGCCGCGCAGGATCCGCGCCACCTCGGTGGCGAGGCGGCCGAGCACCATGGAATCGGCGTCGACGACGAGCCAGGCGCGCGTGATGTCGCTCGATTTTGGTGAGAAGGTTCGCACCAGGGAAATCTCCGTGTTCATTGCAACGTGGCACCGGCGTATCCGCGCGCCATCTGGCGCCGAAGCACCGGGTAGGAGAGCTTACGGGATCCGGGGGGTGCGGGCAATCGCGACCGCTTCGGCGGTCCCCGCCTCGGAGAGCTGACCGGCCTCGCGCGCCTTGTCGCGAGGGCGACGATCGCCCGGCGGAGGGGACCCGCCGCCGACATGGGGGCTGGCCGCCTACGCCCCGGCGGCCTTGGACTGGACCATGAGGAACAGCTCCCGCGACGGCAACGAGGAGAGCCCGGAGACCCCCGAGCGCAGCGGCGGTCGCGGTCGCGGCGGCTCGTCACCGCGGCGGACCATCTCGACGATCACCCGGACGCGCTCGGCCTCGAGCAGCTCGATGGCCTCGGTGGCCGACTCCGCCTCCGCGGCACACTCCGGCAGCTCGGGGTACTCCGCCCGCCGGACCCACTCCCCGTCCTCCCGCTCGAGCGAGTAGATGACCGCGACGTAGGGGATCGCGAGGTAGTCGCGGAACTTTTCGAACTCGAGATCAACAGCCACGGTGCTCCTTCGCGTGCCGGCGGCACGGCCTGGCGACGCTCGCGCGCCGAGCAACTGCAAAGGCGAGGCCTGCAGACGGCGGCGGTGCGCCTCGGCTCCCCGCCGCGATGCCGGTGCGCACCCCGGGCGGAACTAGACCCCGGAGTAGTGACGCGAGACCGCTCGCCGCTGCTCCGCGGTGGCGACGGTCCAGTCCTGGTCCTCGCTCAAGAACGCGGAGGTCGAGCGCACGCGCTGGACCATCGGGTCGAGGCCGGTCGGCTCACCGCCTTCGGCGTGCGCGCGCGCCTCGGCGATGAGGCGCTTGCGCATCGCGATGATCGCGGCGTCGGAGCTTCCGAGATGATCGCGGCTCGCGTCGGACTCGGGCCCCATGCTCTCCTGCATCGCCTGGTCCTGAGCGCCGACGCCGTAGATCCCGCTCAGCGAGAGCATGTGCGCCTGCAGGCGACGGTCGATCTTGTAGTCGTTCTCCTCGTTCTGCGCGGCGAACGACGTGCCGGGGATGGCTTCGACGTGGATGCCGAGGCCGTCGGTGCAGGAGTGCACCTCCGCGTCGGTGAGGGGACGGTCGGGGTGGTAGGTGATGCTCCAGGCCCAGCAGTGCGTGTCGTCGATCGGCACCCACGCGTGGCCGCCGATCGCGCCGTCGCCGGTCCTCGGGATGTACTGGAAGACGGGCATGATCCACTGCGTCACCCGCCAGTAGTAGCCGCCGTCCGCCGCGTCGCGACGGGCACCGATCAGCAGGCCGTACTCGGTCGGCTCCACGAAGAAGCGGGGAGCGGTGTCGTGGGTCATCACCACGGGATCGATGAGCTCCCCGTAGCCCTGCCAGTACCCGGCGTCGGCGTGGAGGAACGAGACGTGGCTCGAGTCGATCCCGCCTTCCATCGCCTGGGTGAAGCAGACGCTCTCGAAGCGCTTGGAGAGGTAGCGGTAGTCGCTCGGGACGACGCACCACTCGAGGTCGGGCAGGTCCGGGATCAGCTCCGGGGGGCCGAGGTAGGCCCAGATCGCCCCGCCGCGCTCGACCCCCGGGTAGGAGGTGATCTGCACGTGCTCCTTGAAGCGGCTGTTCTCGGGCTCGTTCGGCATGTCGATGCACTGCCCGGTGACGTCGTACTTCCAGCCGTGGTAGGCGCAGCGGAGGCCCGCCTTGTGGTCGGGCGAGTCCTCGCTCTCATTGCGCCCGAAGAACAGCGAGGCGCGACGGTGGGCGCAGAACTCCTGGAGGAAGGCGATGCGCCCCTCGGTGTCGCGGAAGGCCACGAGGCGCTCGCCGAGCAGCGTCGTCCGCACGGGCGGGCTCCACGGGCCCGGGAGCTCTTCGGCGAGCAGCACCGGCACCCAGAAGCGGCGCAGCAGCTCACCCATCGGAGTTCCGGGGCCAGTGTGATTGAGCATGTCGCTCTCATCGGTGAAGACCGGCACGGTGCTCCTCCCTCTTACCTTTGCGGATCAAACATATTGTATGCAATTCGCGCGACGCCGTCCACGGAGTCAGTCACCGGGCACCTTCGGCTCCCAGTTCGGGGTGTGGCGGAACCCTTCGCCGAGCGCCGAGATGGCGATCTCCGCGAAGTCGTCGTCCCCGTGCGGTGAGGTGGTGCCGCCGGCCACGCCGATGCCGCCGAGGATCTGGCTTCCGTGGCGTACGACGTAGCCGCCGGGCAGCGTCGTGAGCATCGGGTCGTTCCAGTCGTGCGGGCCGCGGTGCCCCTCTTTCTCCTGTCGGTTCCAGAACTCGATGACGCCCGCGGTGTCCCGCTCCATCACCGCCGCGGTGTACGCCTTGCGGTGCGCAGCATGGAAGAAGCGCGGCGCCATGCCGTCCATGCGGGCCGCCGCGATGATCTGGCCGTACTTGTCGACGACGACGATGCCGAGGCCCGGCCACATCCGCGGGTTGGCCTCGAGCGCCGCCGCCGAGACGGCCTGGATCACGCGGTTCGCGTCCTCGAGGCTGAGAGTCTTCAGTTCGATCACCGGCCGACCTCCTTACTCTTGATGGTCCACGAGGCCGAGGATCTCCACCCGCGGGTAGCCGTTGCCACCCCCGAGATCCGCCTCGATGATGTGCATCCGCGCGCCCTCCGCCGGCGGCTCGGCGTCCCAGCGCCGGCGGACCGCCTCGCCGATCTCCCCCGACCCGACGAAGAACGTCGCCTGCGTGAGGTTCCCGAGGCCGCCGCCCGCTCCGCCGAGGAGGATCGCGGCGCGCTCCAGGATCAGCGTGATCTGGTCGTCGAGGTCCTCCTGCGCGCCGAACAGCCGCGAGGAGGTGACGAGGTTCGCCGTGAGGGCGCCCATCGACATCGGATCGCCGTGCTGCACGCCGGGGATCTCGAGCACCTCGCGACGGGCACCCAACAGGGCGAGCACCTGGATCGCGACGTTCACTCCGTCGGGATGGACACCGGGCACGTACTTGTGCGGCGGCCGGTCGGCGGCGTCCGGGTACCAACGCTCCCAGACGTCGTTCAGGATCGGGCGCTCGAGCACGTCGCGGAGGAAGAAGGTGACGCGCACGACGTCGCCTCGCGTCGCGCCGGCGGCGTCGAGGAAGCGGTCCATCGTGTCGAGCACCTCGGCGAGCTGGGCACGGGTGCGCTCCTCGCCGGCCGGGCCGCCCGCCGGTCGAGCCCGGAGCAGGGGCGCGAAGACGAGGTCGCCGATGCGCATCCCGTCGGCCGGCGCACCGCCCTGCGGGTCGATGAAGACCTCGCGCAGCATCGGCGCGGTCATCGTTGGCCCCCGACGACCGCGATCATCTCCACGCTGATCTCAAAGCGCGGGGTGATGAAGTTCACGAGCGGGTTGAAGGCCGGCTTCGGGTCGATGTCGGCGAAGGCGCGTGCGAACTCCGCGCGCGCCGGCGCGATGTAGTCCGCGGTCTTGCCGAACGCGTTCAGCTGCACGATGTCGTGAGGGGAGCCTCCGGCGGCCACCGCGAGCTCGCGCAGCGTCTGGAAGGTCCGGGCCGCCTCGGGGACGAGGCCACCGGGGGCGAGTTCGCCCGTCGCGCCGTCGATGCCGTGGCAGCGCGAGCTGAAGATCATCTCGCCGATGCGCACCGTCGGGTCCCGCGCCGGTATCCCCGGCAGGTCAAAGCGCGTCCTCCTCGCGTTGAGCACGCCCACGAAGTCGAGGCGCACGAGCTCACCCGGAGGGAGCTCGGCGAGGATGACCTTGTACGCCGGGCGGTCGGCCGGATCCGGGAAGACCGCCTCCCACCATTGGCCGTTGACCGGCTCACGGTGCTCAATGTCGGTGACGTAGGCCACGGCGCGGCCGACGTTGTCGAGGGAGCCCCCAGCGCTCTCCATCAGGAAGGCCATCTTCTGGTACGCCGCGGCGACCTGCTCCTCGAGGCCGCCGACCGGCTCACCGGTCTCCGGGTCACAACCGTTGATGCCGCCGGCGACGACGAGGTCCTCGACGCGCAGCCCGAGAGGGAGCGTCGCCCGTGCCGCCTCCGGATAGACCTCGAACAGCGTGTGCAACCCACTCACTGGCCTGCTCCCTCTTCGGCGACGATCTCAAGCATCACGCGCAGCGCCCCGGCGCCGTAGCGGACGAGGTGCAGCGGCGGGCGGGCGGCGGCGTCGGGGAAGCGCTCGGCCCACGGCCCCCCGAGCAGCGGCTCCTCGGCGAGGTCGGCGAGGAAGCCGCGACCTTGCACGACGTCGGACCAGGACATCCCCGCGGCGTCGATCACCGCGTTGACGTTCTCGTAGAGAAAGCGCGCCTGCGCCTCGTTGCCCTCGGCGGGCTGCGCGGTCGCGGGGTCATAGGCGAGCACCCGCGAGCTGAACAGGTAGGCGCCGATCCGCACCGCCATCGGGATCGGGTTCGCGTGCGCGACCCCCGTGAGGTGGATGTCGGTCCGCCGCTCGCCCAGCACCGCGTAGAACTCCATCTGCACGAGCTCCCCCTCGGGGAGGGGGGCGGGCATGAACTTGTAGGTGGGCCGGTCGTTCTCGTCGGGGAACATCGCGACCCAGGGGGGGTTGATCGCCGCGCGGTCGTCGAAGTCCGCGAGGAAAAAGCTCACCTGCCCGATGTTGTCGGTGCTGCCACCGGCCGCCTCGACGGCGCGCCGGAGGTTCTCGTAGGCATTGGCCAGCTGCGCCTCGATGCCGTGGCCGAGCTCGCCACTGTCGGGGTCGCGGCCGTCGATGCGCAGCCCGGTCACGAGGGCGCCGTTGCGGTAGCCGACGGGGATCGGATCGAAGCTCCGGAAGACCTCGGTGAAGCTGTGCATTCACGCCTCGCTTTCGTCCGGCCGACCGCCGGCACCCTTGGCCTGCTCGCTCGCCGTGTCGACGAGCAGCCCGTGCTCCCGCACGAAATCGAGGACGTCGGCCGCCGTCCCCGCGCGGCGCATCGTGCCGCCGCCGATCAGGCACCCCCGGTGCGCGTTCGTGAGCGCCGCCTCGACGCGCTGCTCGACGAGCACGACGCTGCGACCCTCCTGGGCGAGCGATGGCACGTAGCGGTAGAGCAGGTCGTCGGCGATGTTCGGCGAGAGGTTGGAGGTCGGCTCGTCGAGGAGGATGAGCGACGGCTCGGTCATCAGCGCCCGCGCGAGCGCGAGCTGCTTGCGCTCGCCCCCCGAGAGCTTGTGCGCCGACGTGCCCCGCTTGGCACGCAGTTGCGGAAAGCGCTCCAGCGATGCCTCGATGCGCTGACCGAGCAGTGCCCGCGACAACAGGTAACCGCCCATCTTCAGGTTCTCCATCACCGACAGACCCGGGAAGACGTCGTGCAGCTGCGGGACGTAGCCGACGCCGAGACGGCTGAGGTAATCGGCGTGGCGGCCGGTCACCTCCTCCTCCTCGTAGAGGATGCGACCGGAGTGCGCGCGCGCCTCGCCCATGATCGTCTTCAAGATCGTGCTCTTGCCGGCACCGTTCGCGCCCACGATGGCGACGATCTCCCCCGGCGCGCTCGAGAAGCTGACGCCGCGCACGACGGGCTCGGCGTAGCCGGCGGACAGCTCCTCGACCCGCAGGCGGTCGCTCATCGGCGGCCCAGGTAGGCGGCGCGCACGTCGTCGTTCGCCGCGACCGTCTCGAAGCTCCCCTGGGTGACGACCGAGCCGTTGGCCATCGCGACCACGTGGTCACAGGACTTGCGGATGAACTCCATCTCGTGCTCGACGAGCACGATGCAGACCCCCGCGCCCTTCATCCGCTCGAGGTCCTGGCTGAGGCGTTCGAGCACCCCCGGCGCGAGGCCCACCGAGGGCTCGTCGAGGAGCAGCACCTTCGGGTTCGCCATCAGCGCCCGCAGGTAGTCGACGATCTTGCGCTGGCCACCGGAGAGCTGGTCGGCGCGCACCTCGGCGTGGCTGGTCATGCCGAACAGGTCGAGGAGCTCGAGGGCACGGGCCCGAGCGGCCCGCTCCTGCGCCGTCCAGCTGCGCGGCCGCAGCAACGCCGTGAGGAGGCGGTCGCCGCGCTGTTCGGGCTGGGCGACGATGAGGTTGTCGACGACGCTCAGACGCTCGAAGGTGCGCGCCGTCTGGAAGGTGCGGAGTATCCCCCGCCGCCCCCGCGCGTCGGACGAGAGACGGCTCACGTCCTCGCCGAACAGCCGCACCGTTCCACCGGCCCCCCGCAGCGCGCCGGCGATGACGTTCAGCAGCGACGTCTTCCCGGCGCCGTTCGGGCCGATCAGCCCGGTCACGGCCCCCGCTCGGAAGTCGATCGAGACGCCGTCGACGGCACGCACGCCGCCGTAGGTGACGACGATCTTCTCGACGCCGAGGCCCTCCGCGATCGCCACCTCAGCGCGGCCCGACAGCGGGCCCGGTGGTGGCGACGGCAGCGCTTCCTGGCGCGGTCGCGTCGGCCGTGCTCGCCACGCCCGGGCGGGAGGTGGCACTGCGGCGGCGCAGCCGGCGGGGGCGGTCCGAGCCGCCGGTGAGCGCGTCGAAGGCCGGGTTGACCGCCAGTCGCAGGCTCCCTCGCTCGGGTATCAGCCCCTGCGGTCGGAACCACAAGACGATGATGTAGACGACCCCGATGAGGATCCACTGCAGGTTGTTGATCAGCCCCGGGTAGCCGATCGCCGGGAGGAAGGAGGGCGCCTCGGCGAGGAAGACGCCGACCACGAAGGCGCCGAGGAGCGCGCCCTTGTCGTTCGCGATCCCACCGAGGATGACGCATTGCAACAGCACGAAGGTCTCGGCGTACTGCCACGCCGCAGGGGACCACGCACCGATGTACTGGACGAGCAACGCGCCGGCGAGGCCGGCGATCGCCCCGCCGGCGACGAAGACCTTCATCTTCATCGCCCAGGCGTACTTGCCGATCGAGGCCGCGGCGTCGTCGTCGTCGCGCAGCGCCCGCAGCGACCTGCCGAACGGCGACATGCTGATCCGCTTGCAGATGACGTAGCCGATGGCCGTGAGCACCATCGCGTACCCCGCGTAGATCCAGTCATAGGTTGCGGTGGAGACGTTGAGGTGGCCACTGAGCGGCGAGGGCACCGCCGCGAGCCCGGCGTTCCCGTTGAAGATGTGGATGTCGTTGGAGATCACCTGCGTGGCGATGATGCTGATCGCGAGCATCGTCGCCGCCTGGTAGTCGCGTCGCATCTTGCGCATCGTGACGGGGCCCATGATGAGCGCGAGCAGGCCGCCCGCCAACGCGCCCGCGAGGAGCGGCAGCGGGAAGGGGAGATTGATCCCCCAGAAGTAGGTCTCGCTCAGCGCGTGGCCGTTCGAGGCGGGGCCGATGCTCGTGATCGCCGCGGCGTAGGCCCCGGCGGACTCGAAGATGATGAAGCCGAAGTTGGCGATCCCGCTGAGGCCGATCTGGAGGTTGAGGGCGAGCGCGCCGAGGCCGTAGACGCCGAAGTAGATGACGATGGTCGCCAGGTAGTAGCTCACTACGCGGTCACCTGGACCTTCTCCCAGAGCTCACCGAAGAAGCCCTGCGGTCGCACCATCAGCATCACGAGGAGCACCCCCACCGCGATCACCACGTTGTACTCGGCGGCGCCGAAGGCTCCTGAGATCTGGATGGCGAGCGCGAGGATGAGGGCCGACAGGGCCGCGTACCCGACGGCCCCGATGCCGGCCACGATCACCGCCGCGAGGATGTAGGGGAGGAACGTCGTCCCGGTCTGGAACGAGACCGTGAGGTAGCTGAGGGCGAGCGCCACCCCGCCGAGGCCGCAGAGCGCACCCGAGGTGAGCCACGTCACCGTCACGACGAGCGAGGTGCGGATCCCCGAGGCTCGGGCGAGC
>Ga0307374_10001505_pt1 | contig 43126 bp, 40 predicted proteins | sample OX3MG_FD_202532 | JGI IMG/M metagenome (GOLD analysis project Ga0307374, IMG submission 202532) | Soil microbial communities from Risofladan, Vaasa, Finland - OX-3 | ecosystem: Environmental > Terrestrial > Soil > Coastal area > Acid sulfate soil | place: Finland: Risofladan, Vaasa | collected...
GGGGCGGGGACGCCTGACGCAGCGCATGTCTCAGCGGAACAGGGCGTCGAGGTCATCCAATAGCCGATGGTCGGCCAGGGACCATGAAAGCGAGCGGTCAGGATGGGACGCGAAGCCCACGCCCTGACAGCCGCCGCGCTGGACGAAGAGCGTACGGCGGTCGCTGTCCGAGTACGAGAACTGGACAAGGTAGTGGGATCCGTCGTCCATGGGGCAGCTGATCGTCCCCTTGGGGAAGAGCGGTAGTCCGTTCACGTCGGCGGTGATCTTCGCCATCAGCTTGGGGTCGGTGACAGTCCGGGTCCCATCGGGAGGCCAGACTGGACTTTGCCCCGGCCCTGGCTCGGGGCCATAGCGGCTGACCGTGACTGCGGTGGCCGACCCCGGCACGAGCATTGCCGTTGGCGTCCCCCGAACCCAGGTGACCAAGTACACCGACGCGCCAACCAGCACGGCGACGACCAGCGGAGCCAGCAGCGCGGGAAGCCTCCAGTTGACCCGTAGCCACGACACGCCAATGCATTCTGCCCCCGCGGGAATCCGCCGCACGAATCTCCCTCTGGGTCGACTTGCTGGCGCTCACGAAATGTACAGAGGCCTGCTCGTGAAAAGTGCAGAGGCGGAGGGCAGGTTCATCGAACTCTGGCAGCACCTGCGCCCAGGCTTGCAGCGGGCTCTCGCCGACGTCTACGAGGGTTGCCTCGACCTGCTGCTCGTCTACCGAGTGGACCGTTTCGCCCGGTCGGTCAGAGCTATAGCTCAACTTCTTGAGGAGCTCGACCGAGCTCACGTCCACTTCCGCTCGGCGACCGAGCCATGCGACACCGGTCGGCACCTCTGGTATGGCACTGTCGGCGTCCTCGAGCACGCGGCGCCTCGCGCTTAGCTCGGCGCGCCGCGGCTCCGGTGCCTCCATCCGTTCCGCGAAGCGCTCCTCAGGCAGCCGGCCGGGTCATTCTCGATACGGCCCGGCGATCTCTGAAGCGCTGACTCGTGGCAGCCTCCAACGGCGGAAGGCGCTCATGCAACAGCTCATCGCGGGCGTCCAGGTCATAAGCCGAGATGAGACTATTCGGCCTTTCGGATTCCCGCGACCCCGGTTCGCGTTATGGATCGGATGGTGGGCGGCCCGGGACTCGAACCCGGATGGGTTACCCCACACGCCCCTCAAACGTGCGCGTCTACCTGTTCCGCCAGCCGCCCAGCTGAGGTGCACCTGCACCTGCCCGCTAAGGGACTCGAACCCCTAACCTCATGGTCCGAAGCCATGCGCTCTGTCCATTGAGCTAAGCGGGCGCAGGGCCATTATAGAGACGCGTGTTCCTCCAACCAGCAGCCCGTGGAAGGCGGCGGACGCCCTCGACGTCGAAGTCACCGGCCGTCCCAGCGTTAGGTCAACCGCCTTCAGGAACGGGCCGAACCCTGACCTGCCGTCCCCACCGCGCCCATGCGCTGATGGTTGAGGCCCCACGCCATGTACCGAACCAATCCGATGGCGCGGTAGCGCTCTCGATGAGCCGTGGTGGTGCCGGCCGCCACCGCGCGGCGCAGGTCGCTCCCGTCTCGACCGGGGAAAGTGGTGTAGGCGCGACCGACCGCGTCGAGTATGTGCGCGTCGGAATTTCCCAGCTCGGCGCAGCCCATGGCGTCGTTCAGGCGCCGCGCCATCTGATTGAAGAGGTAGAAGCCAGGGGTGGAGTTCTCGACCTCGACCGCGTCGAAGGCGAGATCGGCCGCCGGCCATCCCAGCCCGTGCACGGTGCCCCCGCGCCCGTGCCGATCGGTCCGCCAGAAGGGGTGCGCCGCGAATGCGATTCCTCCCTGCTCGTGGATCAGCTCCAGCGTCGCCGCCGCCGTCAGGCCCGGGGGCACTCGGCGCGTGAGCCAGAGTCCGACCACGTGGCCCTCGCGGGTCGACACCTCCTCCCCGACGATCACCTCGGGGCCCCGCTTCAGGCTGCGGGCATATTCAGACGCGCGCAGGGCGCCCTCAACCGTGTCGTGATCGGTCACGGCGATGACGTCAAGCATGGTGCGGTCGCGCACGAACCGGACCAGTTCACGCGCCTCCGGCCATCCGTCGGAATGGTCGGTGTGAATGTGCAGATCGGCTAGGCCGCGTTCAACCATGGGCGAGATGTTACCCCCCACAATGAATCAGCCGGTGCCACTAGCCGAGATTGTCACTTGACCACACATTGATGCATGTAATGACCGCCGCCCGGGCGCGGACCGCGTTCATACTCAGCCAGACGTTGCGGTTGTTGATCTTGAATCGGGCATGTTGAAGCAGGTCGGGCGCTTCCCCATCGAGGCGGAGCTGGGCCGCGGCGCCATGGGCGTGGTGTACATGGGCCGACATCCAGGGCTGGGCGTGCCGGTGGCGATCAAGGTCTTGGGCGAGCCCTTCGCCAGCGACGAAGGCTTTCGGGCTCGCTTTCGCCGTGAGGCCGCGGTGGTGGCCGGGCTCGACCACCCGGGCCTGGTTCGGGTGTACGACTTCGACGTCGACCAGGAGCTGCTCTTCATCGTCATGGAATACGTGCAGGGCGAGGGCCTGCGCCAGCTCATCCTGGACCGTGACGCGCTAACGCCAGAGCGCACCGTGGACGTCATGCAGCAGTTGCTCTCGGCCGTCGGGGCCGCCCACGAACGTGGCATCGTGCACCGCGACCTGAAGCCGGACAACGTCCTGCTGTCGACCGAGGGCAAGACCAAGATCCTTGATTTCGGCATCGCCCGAGTCCTGGACGAGGGCCACCACCTGACCGTCACCGGGGCCATGGTGGGCACCCCGGCCTACATGAGCCCCGAGCAGGTGAAGGCGGAGCCGGCTGACGCGCGCTCGGACGTGTACGCGCTCGGCTCGATGCTGTTCGAGATGCTCATCGGATCGACCCCCTTCACCGGTGGTCTGGCCCACGTCCTGCACGCCCAGGTGTTCGAGGAACCTCCCCGACCGCCGTCTGCCGCGCCCGGTCTGCTCGAGATCGCCCTGACCGCCATGGCCAAGTCACCCGACGCGCGTTACCAGAGCTGCGAGGAGTTCGGCGCCGCCCTGCTCGGTTGGTCGCCTACCCGCGATCTCGAGAGCCTGTCTGCGTCATCAGGTCCGACCCCCGCACCCGGCGTCCTGGAGCGCCGGACCCGTCTGCGCGACCGCCTGGGCGGGCTGGTCCGCGGCCGCGTAACCGCCCCCGGCGGCACCTGTTCTGCGCCCGGCTGCGCCGACGGGATCGGCTGGCGCTGCTCTTACTCCGATCCCACCGGGGCCCACTGCACCACCTGGTGGTGCCGGCGGCACGTCGTGCTCCTGGACGGACGCCCATTCTGCGGCCGGCACGCTAACGTCATTCGCGCCCTGGCTGCGAGTGCGGGGACCATTCGGGAGGTCAAGCACCGGCCCCTGCTCGAGGACCGCTCACTGAACCTGGTCAGCCTCGTGGCCGATGACGCAGGACGGGACCTGAGCGAACTTCTTAGGCGGCGTCACCAGGCCGACTCCGGAGTCCGGATCGTGGCTGACAGCGCCGTACGCCAGGTCATTGTCGCCTCGGGTCAGATGGCGTGGGAGAGGAGTTGGTCGGCGCTCAAGGATCAGGGTTATGTGGATCGCATATCCATCCGCGCCCCCAGCTCGGACCCCACCCGGGTCCGGGTCAGTGTGGGTGACCGGGTCGTGCTGGAGGAGATCCCAGGGTGGATCTCGGAGCGAGAGCGGGGCGAGGATCCCGACATGACAGCTCGGATGAAGTTTCGGAACCGCCTTCTGGCCGCGGTCATCGCCCAGGTCGATGCGCCCGTTCCCCCCCGCCTCAGCAGCCAGCCGCCCAAGGCTAAAGGCCGCGCGCCGGCCATCGATCGCGGCCTCCTCGAGCATCTCCTGCTGCGCACCCTGGCCGGCGCCCGGCGCCTCACCGTGGCCGAAATCTGTGACCGCCTCTGCCTGCCCCTGGCCTCGATCGCGACTCCCCTCTCCGACCTCGCCGGCGCCGGCCTGGCGGACGCCCACGGGCTCGCCACGGGTCCCGGGCCGTGGCAGCAGCGACCCTTGGCCGAGCGCATGCTGTACTCCCTCACCAGCCACGGTCGATCGCGCCTGGAGACAATGCCGACGCCCATCTGGGACGGTCCAGCCCCGGTCGAACTGGCCGAGTACAGGACCCTCATCGCCGCCCGAATCCGCGCTCACTCCGACCCCGGGGTGATGTCGAACTTTGGCCCAGCGGCCGAGGGGCTGGCCCGAGCATTCGACCTTGGACATGCGCTGATCCTGGGCGGCCGGCAGAGCACGCAGGAGCGCTTTCTGACCCAGCTTCGCGCCCTGTTCATCGATCAGGTCATGGCCCCGGTGAGCCTCGATCTCGCCGGCGTGATCGTGCGCGTCTTCGACCCCCAGGTTCACCAGGCCGGAGCGGTCCAGCCGGATGACGGGCGCTGGCGCCGGATCCGACCGCCCATAGTCCGCCTTCGAGGATCGGCCAACCCCCTGGCGTCCACGCCGGAGCCGGGCGGCATACATCGGGCCCCCCCACACACCGTCGCCGCGGGCGGGCTCCTGGTCCTGGAGTTGGAGAGTCAGGAGCAACTCCAGTCGGGCGGTGAGCTGGGCCGATTGCATGAGATGGAGGGGACGGAGGTTGAGGTCGAGATCGGGCCTCAGCGCACCCGCGCGCGCCTCCCCAGCCGGACTCTGATCGTCGTTCTGGGTGGGTCCGACGGCGTCCGCCGCCCAACGGGGTCGCACCTCGAGATGATCGAACTGGATTGAGGATTCAGCGGCCCCTCGGCGACAGCAGGACCGGCCGAGTCCGCTACTTATACTGGAGGCTCGCTTCCGGCGGCGGTGGCGGAACGGCAGACGCGCTAGTTTCAGGAGCTAGTGGGGGCAACCCCGTGGAGGTTCAAATCCTCTCCGCCGCACCAATCCGTCTGTGCTCGTCCAGATTTGGCCAGTCGGCTCGAAGCCCGATGCTCACAAGTATTCGCCTTGATCGCCGTCATTCGGCGCAGGGGCCTTGGCCCGAGCCCGGCTTGCGTCCGCGCTCGGCGACGCCGAGCGCACGGCTCGACGCGGCTCTGGAGCCGATGGTTTGGGTTCACCGCCCATGGCGGCGGAGGGCATGTGTGGGCGAGCAGTAGGCCCCGGGAGGGTTCGGCAGGGTTGACGAGCGGGCGTCGGCGCCAGCGCGGGCAGTCCTTGGTCGAGTTCGCCCTCGTCGCACCCGTCCTGCTCCTTCTCTTCTCCGGCGTCCTCGATCTCGGGCGTGCCTTCTACTACCAGGTCAGCGCCACGGATGCGGCCCGCGACGGCGTGCGCCTGGCGGCAGGGAACTATGGCGGGCACGGTCCCGACCTGGCCACCATCTGCTCCGAGATCACGCAGGACCTGTCGGCGGTGCCCTCGGTATCCTGCGTCACCAGCAGCCACGCCCCTCCCTATCACTCGGGGGTGGATTTCGCCCAGCCCGCCTCCGGCACGGCGGTCGCGGTGATCTACTGCGGCTCGGCGGCGGCGTGTGGCGCTTACTCGGGCGCCCCGCAGCACTATGACCTGGCGGTCCAGGTCAATTACGCCTTCGGTCTGCTCACGCCATTCATCAGCCAGATCGCCGGCGGGGGCACGATCCAGATGGCCGACGCCGCGCAGATGGTCGGCAACTGGTGAGAAAAGTGCGTGGACAGCGTGCGCAGTCGCTGGTCGAGTTCGCCCTGGTGGCGCCCATCCTCCTCCTGCTTCTGCTGGTCACGCTCGACTTCGGCCGCGGGCTGTTCTACTACTCGCAGATGTCGGCCGCCGCGCGCGAGGGAGCGCGCCAGGCGGTGCTTCAGAGCAACGCCAACTCCAATACGGCCGCCCCCGCCTGCTCCCCCGCCTGCCAGACCCTGGGCGTGCTGCCCACCATCCGCGCCCTGGCCAGCTTCGGCTACCCGGTGGTGTACCAGGACTCCACCTCCGCTTCCAATCCGCCCTGGTATGGGAGCTACAGCAGCGGCGCGAATGCGTACGTGCCCGGCACCCTGCAGCTCTCCCCCGGGGCGGCCAAGAACACCCTCTACGTATTCATCTATGAGTACCAGGCGGCAGCCAGCCCGGCTCCCGATCCGCTCCCAGAGCCGACCATGGATCCGGATCCCCGGTGGGCCTGCACCAGTTGCGATCCCACCGCGCGAGTTTCCGGGCACAACTTCGTTGTGGTTGATGTGAAGATGAATTGGCAGCCGGTCACGCTGGGCTTCCTCGGCCTCAGCAGTTCGATTCCCTTCGACGCTCAGACCGTGGAGAGGATCGAGTTCTGATGCCCAAGGGCACGCGCCAGAACGGCCAGGCCATCGTCCTCGCAGCGGGGGCGATGGCGGTCCTCCTCAGCATGGTCGGCTTGTTGCTGATGAGCGGCACCTCTTACTGGCAGAGCCGGCACCTCCAGGAACTGGCCGACTCGGCTGCGCTCGCGGGCGCGATCAAGATCGCATCCGACTGCCCCAGCACCGGTTCGAGCGCGGTCACTGCGGCCGCGGCCATCCTCGACCTGCAGCTGGGGACGGCCTCGGGCGGAGTCGGTGGCAGCTGCTCCTCGCAATACGTGGCCAGCTACCACTTCTCGGGCAACGTGACCGCAACCGTGAGCTATCCCTACCTGCACGACGCGACCAAGATCGAGGTCGCGCTGTCCCAGGTCAGCCCCTTTCAGCTGGCCGGGTTTGTGGGGGCCAGCCAGGGCACGGTGGTGGGTCGCGCGGTGGCCCAGTTCTCGGCCGGCTCGCCCCCGAACAAATTCGCCATCTTCGCCCAGGACTCGGTCAGCTGTCAGGGCTCGACCATCATGAACGTGGCCGGAAGCGTGTATTCGCACGACCTTCCTCAGGGCAACGGCGGTTGCGAGATCTACACCCAGGCGATCAAGGACTCGAGCGGCAACTACGTGAATTTCGGACGTTTTGAGACCTGGCAGGATCCGCCCGCCAACTTTTGGGCCTGCCTCCATTTCTGCTCCGACGGGTACCAGCTGGCCGGGCACTCAGCCGGCTCGATTCAGTGTGGCGTCAGCGGTAGCTCTCAGTACCTCGATCCGGCCCAGCTCGCACTGAGCCCCAACCCCTGCGCATCAGGCAATCCGCCCGCGGTCCAGAACTACGCCGCTCCCACCTATCAGGACCCCAACACCGCCCCGCCCAACCCCAGCACCGGGCTCTATACGGCCTCCCAGGTCTGTTCTCGACCAGCCGCGCCCAGCTACACCGACGCCGCGGGCTGGGGACACTACGTGCCGGGCTGCTACGACACCATCGTCCTCGGCGCCAACTCCGTCCTCGACCCCGGCTTCTACTACTTCAACGGCAAGGGCCTCTTCCTCAACGACGCCAACCAGCTCCTGGGCCAGGACGTGACCCTGGAGTTCGTCAACTCCTCCAGCTTCAGCCTCGATAAGACCAACGGACAGGGTTCCTGTGGTAACACCTGCGCCTTCGGCGCCAACCCCGTGCCCCCCGGAAGTGGCCCCGACTCGGCATTCCCCAACGACCAGGCCTTCGCCGCCCCGACCGGGAGCGGTGCCACCGAGTGGTGCTTCCAGAGCGCCGACTGTCCCGACTCCGGGATGCTGATCTATTCCACCTCGACCGGCACCTTCCAGGTCGACGGACCCCACTCCAGCTCCTTCTTTCAGGGTTCGATCTACTGGCCCAACGGCACCTGCATCTGGTATTCGAACGGCACCGGCAACATCAACGGCCAGCTGGTCTGCCAGAACGTTGTGCTCCAGGGTGGGAGCAGCTCGACCGGCGCCGGGGTGAGCTACTCGAGCGGAAGCACGGCCAACGCCACCGCCGAGGCGGCGCTGACCGAATAGGACTCGGACGTCCGCCGGCCTATTCGGGCAGTCGGCCGAATATCAGTCGCGCGACCGCCAGGACGGCGATCATTCCCGCCGCCGCCCAGGTCAGGGCGGACACCGCCGGATCGGCGGTGTCGGTCCCAGCCAGCACGGCGTGGAGGAACGCGGCCGCGAAGGCGAGGTAACCGAGCCGATGGACCCAGATGAACGCCCCCTGGGGCAGACGCCGCCGCAGCCATCCGCTCACCGCGACCAGAGCCACCAGCTCCAGACTCAGCGAACCAAGCCCGATCGCGAGCGGCGCATAGACGGCGTGGAATGGGAGGACCAGGTCCAGGGCGCGGATCCGCGCGGTATTATCGAGCAGGAGCCCGAGAACGTGAAGTGCTCCCAGTGGAATCCAGAGCACGGCGCTGAACTCATGCAGCGCGCGCAGCTCTCGGTTGCTCCCAAGCCAGTCCAGCACGGCGGTGCGCAGCGCCAGGCCGCTGACCAGACACAGGGCTAGCGCGGCCAACGAGGTGAGCCCGGCCGTGCGGGACAGCGCCCACAGAAACTGAGCCGAGGTCACCGGGGCAGAAGCCAGAAGCCATCGCTGTGCGCCGCCAGCCAGGCCGGCGCGCGCTCCGATCCGAGCAGCAGTCCGCACTTGGCTGCGATCTCGGCGTCGGTCGCCGAGGCGGCCAGCGCGGACACCTCAAGAAGGTCGCCGAGCGCACTGCGCCCGGTTCGTGGATCGATGAGGTGGTTGAACTCGTGGCCTTCCTCACTCCAGCGTCGAGCCCAAACGCTGCTGGTGGCGGCCGCCTGATCGCGCAGCAGCACCGTCACACCGCCCAGCGCCACCGGCCAGCCCTGCCCATCGGGTCCGGGGCCCTGGGCCTTGAGGTCACCGCCCAGATTGGCAAGTGCGTTGGGACCGAGCACCCGCTGGGTCAGCTGCTCCGCCATCCAGCCCTTGGCCAGGCCACCCAGGTCGATGGCGTGGCCGGACCGAAGGCGGGCCCGACCCGGTCCCAACTCCAGCACCTCGGGTAGGGGCAGCAGTGGCGCCGCCCGCAGGTCACGCACCGGGCCCCGACCCAGGGCCCAGGGGCGGTCGTACCCGGCGCGACAGAGGAGCCGGCCCACCGCCGCGTTGACCAGACCACAGCTCTGCTCGTGAGCGTGCAGGGCCAGCCGGAGCAGGTGTTCCAGGGTCGGGCTGACGCTGGTCCAGCGCCCGGCCGAGGCGTTGAAGCGGCCCAGCTCTCCGCCCGGCTCAAAGCGGCTGAGCTGGAGGCGCCGGGCGGCGATCCAGCGCCGCGCCTGGGACAGCGCCGCGCTCGGTCCTCCCAGGCTGAAGAGCTCGATCCTGCATCCCAGGTCGACGAACTCGGCCCGAGCCAGATCAGGAGGCATGGGTCGAGGTGATGGCCTGCATGGAGCCGGTCTGAACCCGTGGCGACAGGGAGAGGCGCCCCGAGGCCGAGACCTGGGTCACCGATGGGAGCGCGTCCACCACGGTCGGCTGAAGTGGGGCCGCGATGTTCTTCAGGTGGGCGGCGACGAAGGTGGCCGAGGCCGCCGCCGTGGCCAGGGTGAACAGGGTGGCTGCCGCCTTGAGGCGGAAGGCTCTCACGCCGGTGCGGGCGCGCCGACGGGGCTGCCCAGAAAGCCCAGCGGTTCGTACGTCCCGCCCAGAATCTCGTGGGCGTCGGCCCCCAGATGGGTGTTCAGGATCTCCTGGTAGACGGAGCGGAAGTCGACCGAATAGCGCAGGTTGCCGGTTGAGTCGAGGGCGGTCAGAGAGGGCGCCTGTCCGTAGACCCCGGAGCGCACGGGGTCCCCGACCAAAAGGACGGGCGAGGCCGCGCCGTGATCGGTACCCCCGCTGGCGTTCTCCTTGGGGCGGCGGCCGAACTCGGACCAGGTGGCGACGAGCACGTTTTTGGATTTGCCATGAGCGGCGAGATCCTGATAGAAGGCGCTCAGCGCCTGGTCCAGGTAGGCCATCAGGTCGTCGTGTCGGGTGAGCTCGGTGTAGTGGGTATCGAAACCTCCCAGGGTCACGTGCAGGAGCTTGACCCCGGTGCCGGTCACGATGAGCTCGCTGGCCAGCTGCAGGGCCGCGTCGAGCTGGTTCTTGGAGGCGTACACGAGCTTGGTCGTATCGGAGTAGGAGGCCATCGCCCGGTAGGCCGACTGCGCGGTCTTGAGGGTGGACACCGCATCGTCGGCGGTGGCCAGCGCGGTGTCGAACAGTGCACCGTAGATTCCGGGGGTGTTCTTGTATATGGCCCCCACCTGACCCTTGACGTCGCCCTTGCCGGTGAAGCCGAAGTTCTTCTGGTCGTTGATCACGGTGAGGGTGGCCTGGGCGTCCTGGAGCACGCCCGGCACTCCGGTGGTGCCGCAGGCGCAACCGGTCAGCGGATGCCCGGCGGAGTCGTAGTTCTGGGCCAGGGTGCGCCCGAGCCATCCATCCACCTGGCGCAGAGTCGGATCCCCCGTCTCCCAAACCCTGGTCGACTCAAAGTGCGAGTAGGACGGGTTGGGATAGCCGACACCCTCCACCACCGCCAGCTTGCCCGCGTCCCACAGGGATTTGAGCCCCTTGAGGTTCTGATTCAAGCCCAAACTGGGCGTGATCGGCAGGGCCGCTCCAACCGACATCGCGGCGAGCTTGGGCCGCAGATCGTGAAGCGCGGGGTCCTGGATCGGGATCACCGTGCGCAGGCCGTCGTTGCCTCCGGCGAGCTGGATCATGACCAGGATGTTGTCGTTGCCCAGGCCATTGGTCTTGGCCGCGTAGACCGCTCGCGCGAAGGCGTCGGGCACGGCGGCGTAGCCCGCCGCAAGCCCGGCCGCGCCGGCTCCGAACACCAAGCCGGCGCGCAGGAAGTCACGCCGCTTGAGCTGGTTGATTCCGATTCGGTCTTGCATGCGATCACCTACCTACTTGAGCTGGAATTCGGGCGACGCCAGGGCCACGAACCAGCGGGTCTGGTCGTCGCCGGCGGCGTCCAGCGCGGACGCGGTTGCTGGACTCACGGTCGAGTCGAGGTGGCGCGCGATGTCACTTGCCGGCGGCAGCTGGCGCACCCGACCCAGGAGCTGACTCACGAAATTGACCCGAGTGATGACGTTGTTGGACGAGATCCAGGCATCGTTGTGAGGCCATCCGCCGACGTCGGGCGGAGCGAACAGCGCCTGGCCCATGTTGGCCGCGGACTGGGCCGCCAGCTGGCCCAGATTCCGGGCGCCGACCGCCTTGAGCGCGTTGACCATGAACTCGGTCGGGGACTTTACCAGCGCCCGATAGCTGGCGGGCGCGAGGAACTCGGGGCTCATGAAAACTGCCCGCATCAATTCCTTGACGTCATAACCCGAGGCACGAAAACCATCGGCCAAGCGCGCCACGTAGGCGGGAGCAGCGTTGACCCCGACAAAGCTCTGGACCACCTTGCCCGCGATCAGGCCGGCGGTCGATGACTGGGCCAGCACCTGCGCCAGAGCCTTGGGCGTGGTCCAGGAATCGGTCTTGCCCAGGAGCTGGTAGGCAGGTCCGCGGTAAGCCCGGCGGGGGACGAACACGCCGGTGGACGGCTGGGCGTAGGTGGGCAGACGCCGCACCACCTGATTCGCCTTGTCCAGGGTGACCTGGACCGAGCCCGTCGGCCTCGGCTCAACCCAGCCGGCCAGTGCCTTGGCCATGGCCCGCACGTCGTCCTCGCTGTAATGCCCGACGCCGAGTGCGAACAATTCCATCAGCTCGCGGGCGTAGTTCTCGTTTGGCGCCGCCCCGATGGAGGTTCCCAGGTCCAGGTAGCGGAGCATGGCCGGATCCACCGTGACCCTGCTCAGCATGGTGCCCAGATCGCCCAGCGCCATGTCGCGCCAGGTCAGGTTCTGCCAGTGCAGAAATGGCGTCTGCACGCCCACCTTCTGATAGTCGCTCGTGAAATGACCATGCCAGAAGAGCGTCATGCGCTCGATGAAGGGGGTCGCCGAGTTCAGCATGTGTTCGAGCCACCAGAGCTGCAGCTGGCCGAGATTCAGCGGCCCTGTCGGATCGCCCCCGGGCATCGGAGGTGGCGGATCGGCCGGCGTCTGCAGGAGCCGCTCGACGGTCGCCGAGTAACCTGCGCTCGTGGCCGCCGCCAACTCCGCCGAGTCCGCGCCGAAGGTGGCTCGCCGGAGCAGATGCGATATCTGAGCCTGTTCCTGGTCTAAGGGGGAGACCCAATCCAAACGGCCGCCTGTGCTATCCCGCCCGGCCCCCAAGGCCTGGAGCGAGGCGAGCTGCGAGTCGCCGGCGCCGAGCAGGCGCAGCACCCCGGCCCCGGCCCCGGCGGCCGCGGCAGCCCCCAGGACCTGGCGGCGATTGGGTCGGCGCCGGGGGCCAGCCGGGCGCCCCGCGTCCATAACGTCGTCCGAGGTCACGTCCATTCCGGCATTGAATCGCAGGCCGGGCGTCCCTGTCCTCAGGCTATGGTCAAAGCTCTGTAAGAACCTCCAGCGCCGGTTTGCCCCGGGCAGAGGTGACGGCACACGGCATGCCGATGCCGGTATCGGTAAGCGCCGACGCAGGCCACGACCGATTTGGGCGACCGCCCTGGGCTCGCGCCGGGCGGACGACCCGACTGGCTCCGCGCTCGCGGGCCCTAGTGCGCGGCGGCGGTTACGCGGCCGCCCCGTCGCGGGCGCCGATCGGCATCGCGCGGAGCGACGTCATCGCCGTCGGGAGCCGCCTCCTGGGTGTACACCCACTCGCCCTGGAGCAGTCGATCCAGGTCGAGCTCGCGCAGTTCTGGGGCGCCGCCGGCCCGCAGGCGCGCCCACGCATAGCGATCCTCGGGGCATAGGAATGTGAGCGCCCAGCCCTCACCGCCCATGCGGGCGGTGCGTCCCACCCTGTGGACGAGCCACTGGGGCGTGTCCGGAAGCTCATAGTTGACCACCAGGCCAATGTGGCTGATGTCGATTCCCCGGGCAGCCACGTTGGTCGCCACCAGGACCCGAACCCGCTTCTCCCGAAACGCGGCCATGGCCCGATCCCGCATCAGCTGGTTCATGTCGCCCTGGAGTTCGGCCAGGCTCACCCCCCGCCGGCGCAGATCGCGAGCCAGGCGGTTGACGCCCTGCTTGGTCCGACCAAACACCACTGCCGATCCGTCGTGGATGCGGAGCAGGCGGATCAGGGTTTCAAGCTTGGCCTCGCTCGGAATGCGCAGCAGACCGTGCTCGAGCCGGGATGCCTCCTCCAGCTCCACCTTGACGTGCAGCGGTTCGTGCAGATAGCTCTCGATCACTCGGCGCACCCAGTCCGGCATGGTGGCCGACGCGAGCACGGTCTGCGGCTGCCAGGTCATCCCCAGGATGCGCTCCACGTCGGGCGCGAAGCCCGCGTCCAGCATCTCGTCCGCCTCGTCCAGGACCAGGTACTCGATGCGACTGAGCGTGAGCATGCGCCGGCCGACCATGTCCAAAATCCGCCCCGGAGTGCCGATGACGACGTCGACTCCCTCCTTTAGAGCCAGATTCTGCGAGTGGTAGCCCACACCACCGTAGAGGAGCGCCGTGCGCACCCCGTGGTCGAGCTGGCCGAACACGCTGTCGACCTGCATGGCCAACTCGCGGGTCGGTGTCACCACCAATGCTCGCGGGCCGTGACCGGGAACGCCGATGCCCTCAACCAAAGGAATGAGATAGGCCAGCGTCTTGCCCGATCCGGTCGGGGCCTCGATGACGACGTCGCGGCCTTCAAGCAGCGATGGCAACGCCTCGGCCTGAACCGGTACCGGGTCGGTGATCCCCAGCACGCCCAGCGCGTCCAGGGTCTGCGAGCTCACGCCCGCCTCAAGAAAGGTTGACAAATCTACTCCTTAGAACCGAAGCGGCTCCGGCTTTGTTCCCACGCCCCGCAGGACACCGGTCTGGGAGGGACATAGTTCAGACTAACCGATCGGCTCGCGGCCCCGATCGGCCCCGGCGAGGTATAGTCAGTCCTGACGGTCACCTGGACCGTCAACTTGCGGATGGTCTGAAGTTCTCGAACCGGCCCTCGCTTGTGGCCCGAATTGTTCGAGAAAGGAGGCATTTACATGCCCAACGGAACCATTAAGAAGCTCGTATCCGACCGCGGCTTTGGATTCATCGCCGCCGACGACGGTAAGGAGTACTTCTTCCACCGCGACGGGACCGAAGGCTTTGACCAGCTCATCGGGGGCGAGAAGGTCTCGTTCCAGATCGAGCCCAGCCTCAAGGGACCCCGTGCCAAGCAGGTCCAGCTGAGCGACTAGTCGCAAGAGATGGTCAGGCGCCGGTACCCGTGCTCGTCACGGGATCGGCGGCCTTGACCGCCTGCTCAGGCGGGACTGCGCACCTCGGCTCGGGCCGGGGTGGTACCGCCTCTCCAACCCTCGGCATGAAGCAGTAGCCGGAGCCAGGGCGACGCCCACATGTACGCGGCCATGGCCACGGGGAACAGAATTCCGCTCACTACCATCACCGGTCGGGGCTCGACCACGTCGGCCAACCCTCCCATCCCCCAGCCGATGATGGCCATCGGCGCCAGCGTGATCATCTGGTAGACGCTGGTGGCGCGCCCTCGGAAATGATCGTCGACCGAGGACTGAATCAGGGCCAAAGACATGGACATGAACATCGCCTGGCTCGCGCCGACCATGAAGCCGGCGATGAGGGAGGCTGCGCCGCTCGGCGCAAGGGCCAGCGCGGTCAGGGCGAACCCACTGGTCACGGTGCTGGCCAAAAATAGCGCGGGACGATATCGGGGGGCTGAAAATTGGGCCAGGCCCAGGCTTCCGGCAACCGCACCGAGCCCGATCGAGGTCAAAAGCGCCCCATAGGTGGCAGCACCGGCGTTCAGATCGCGGCTCACGAACATGGGCAACATGCCCTGGTAGGACATCGTCAACGAACAGTGCAAAGCCACGCCGACGACCATGGTCATGAGCACGGGGCGGGCCAGCAGGTAGAGGAAGGATCGGCTCAGGGCGGCGCCCGACTCACCTCCGGGCGCGGCCCTGACCTCGCCGATGGGCAGGCAGAGAGCGGAGGACGCCAGGTAGAGGGCGGAACAGAAGGCCCAGGCCAGGGCCGGACCGCCGGCGACGAGCAGGGGCGTGGTCAGCGCCGGCCCCAAGAATTCTGCCCCCTGGGTTCCGACCTGGGATAGAGATATGCCGTTGAGCAGATCCTCGGGCGGTACCAGGCTCGGAACCAGGGTGCTGCGCAGCGTCATCTGGACCACGAAGGAGACCCCGAAGGCAACACACAGGATCAGGGCGGCGGGCAGGCTCAGCGCCCCGAGCAGGTTCAACAGAGCAAAGGCGGCGGTGACCAGCGCGGACAGCAGCGACGAGGCGACGTTGAGCAGGCGGCGGTCGAGGCGGTCGGCCAGCGATCCTGAGAGCGGGGCGAGCAGGATGACCGGGCCCTGGGTCAAGAACAGACCGGCGCCGACCCAGAACGAGGAGTGGGTCAGGGCATACAACTGCACACCCAGAATCAGCACCAATGCCCAGCGTCCGGCAGACCCGGCCAGGTTGCTCAGCCAGAGCCAGCGAAAACCGGGGTGACGCAGAGACCTCAGCATCGCGTGCGCAGGCCGCTTAAATCTCTGCCCCACAACGCCAGGACCCGCTCCGGGGAGATCAAGCTGCCAGGCGGTGGGCCGAGCGCACGGGCTAGGTTTGAGCGGACGCGGGGGTGCAGGTGATCTGCTCTTCGAAGCGGTACAGGCCACCGGCCATCATCCGGTTCACGGGGCAGAACTTGGCGGCACGGGTCAGGATCGCGAGTTGCTCGGGTGAAAGGCTACCCTCGAGCAGGATCCGCTTGCTGGCCGCCTGTTGATCGACCTGGCGCCCCTCGGCCGCGGCCTCCTCTGCCTCCGCCTTGCCAGCGAAGGCAGGTCGCCCGCTGATCTCAACTCGGATCCGGGTCAGGTCCATACCTCGGCGCCGCGCCACCCCGGCCAGCGTCACCACCGTACACGCGGCCAGGGCAGAGAATGCTGAAACGACGGGCGAGGGTCCGGCGCCCTCCCCGCCCGCCGCGGGAGCCTCGTCGTAGACCATGGTCCAGGGACCGTAGCCCTTCTCCGAGTTCGATTTGTCGATCACGGCGAGGACCTGGAAGTCGCGGATCAATTCCGCGCGAACGGTCTGGCCGCCCAGCAGATCAGGCACGGGGGATCCCTCGACGAGGTGGGTGACCCATCAGGACTCCTTGTATTTCTGCAGTCGCCGCTCGCAGGTGGCGGCGTGGGCGTGCATGCCCTCCATGGTGGCGATGGCGCCCGCGATCGGAGCGATGAAGTTGCTCCCCTCACGGGTGAGCTCCTGATAGCTCACCACCTTGATGAACTTCCCCACCCACAGACCGCCGGTGTATCGCGCCGCGCCGCCGGTGGGCAGGGTGTGGTTGGTACCGACCGCCTTGTCCGAATATGCGACGGTCGACTCCTCGCCCAGGAAGATGGAGCCATAATTTCGGGCCCGCTGGTGAAACCAGGCCGGGTCCCTGGTCATGATCTGAAGGTGTTCGGGCGCGAAACGATCGGAGTACTCGAGCATCTGCTCTGGGCCCTCGGCGATGGCGATCGCCCCCCGGCGCCGCCACGCCTCGGCCGCGATGGCCCGAGTCGGCAACGACTCCAGCTGATCCTGGATCGCCTCCCCCACGGCATCGGCCAGGGCTGGAGAGTCGGTGATGAGGTGGGCGGGTGAGGTGGGACCATGCTCGGCCTGCCCGAGCAGATCGCAGGCGACCATCTCCGGGTCGGCGCTGGCGTCGGCCACGATCAGGATCTCGGTCGGACCAGCCGGCAGGTCGATTCCGACCACACCGAAGAGCTGGCGCTTGGCCTCGGCCACAAAAGCGTTGCCGGGCCCGGTGAGCATGTCGACGGCCCTCATGTCCCCGGCGCCAAAGGCCATCGCGGCCAGCGCCTGGACTCCGCCCAGGCAGTAGATCTCGTCCGCTCCGCAGACGTCCATCGCCACCAGGGTTGCGGGCCAGATACCCTGACCCTGGCGCGGAGGCGCGCAGATCACGATGCGCTCGACCCCCGCCACCCGCGCCGTTGTCACCTGCATGTGGACCGAGGCGATGAGTGGGTATTGGCCACCGGGCACATAGCATCCGACCGAACGGATCGGTATCAGCCGGTGTCCAAGCCTGATCCCGGGATGGGGCGTGGATTCGACCTCCTGAAGGGCCTTGAGCTGGACCTGGGCGAAGTCGCGGACGTGCTCGTGGACGGTGCGGATTTGGGCGACGCCGCTTTCACCGACTTCGCGATAGGCTGCGTCGATGGTGCTCCGGTCGACCCTGAACTCGGCCGGGTCCCACCCGTCCAGTTCACGCGAGTAGCGCCGTACCCCCTCCAGGCCCTCGCGCCGGACGGCGTCGATGATGGCGCGCACCGTGGCCTCCACGCGCTCCCGATCGCCCTCCTCCGCCGCCTCTGGTTCTTTGAGCCAGCGCACCTTATCAGGCAGTTCGGAGGTCAGCATTGTCCCGCCCCCTGGGGCCTTTGTGCCCCCCGGTCGCGCATACAGCTTGTCAATTGCTCTCCTCCCGACTTCAATACATCACCACGCCCGCGGACACGTTTACGTCCTCGCCCGTGATTCCGCTCGCGTCGTCCGAGGCGAGGAATACACAGGCTCGCGCCACCTCCTCGGCCGAGACCAGGCGGCGCATGGCCGACGGATCGGTGAACCGGGCTCGCGCCTGCTCCTGGCTGATTCCGAGCACGCTCGCCTGCTCCTGAATCACAGCGTCGATGCGAGGACCGGAGACGGCACCGGCGCAGACCGAATTGACGCGGATACCATGCGGGCCGAGCTCGGTGGCAAGTGTCCGGCAAAGACCGATAACACCCATCTTGGATGCGGCGTACGGCGTGCGCCCGACCAGGGGCCGTTTCCCTGTCATCGAAGACATGGCCAGGAGAACTCCCCGGCCTCGGGCCAGCATCCCGGGCACGAAGGCCCGAAAGGTCAGGAATACTCCATCGAGGTCGGTGGCGACACATTCCCTCCACTCACTGAACGACGTCTGGTGCAGGAGCTTGGTCGGGCCCGCGATGCCGGCATTGGCCACCACCACGTCGACCTCGCCCAGCTCCACCGCCACTGCGCGCTGGACCTCCGCCACCGAGTCGGGGTCGGTCACCTCGCAGGTCAGCCCAAGGCAACGCACCCCCAGGGATTCGACCTCGACGCGAGCCTCTCCCAGGGTAGCCGGGTCGCGCCCGGTGATGGCCACGTTGGCGCCGGCTCGGCCCATCTCCAGCGCCAGCGCCCGCCCGATCCCACGGGCGCCGCCGGTGATGACCACGACCCGACCCGAGAGCCTGCCCGCGCGAGGCGATGCAGCCCCCTCGACGCTCACCGTGCCCCGAGCAAAGCTCGGCCTGGAGCGGCGCCCCAGGGACCCATCTCAGCGGCCTCGCAGGTCCATAACCAGGCGCCCGGTCACCTCGCCTGCCTCGAGCCGTGCGACCGCCTCGTTCAAGCGCTCAAGGGGAAGCACGTCGTCGATCACCGGCTTGACGTGTCCGTTTGAAACGAGCCGGATGACGTGCTCGAAGTCGGAACGGCTGGCGTAGCGCGAACCGATCACCGACTGTTCAGTCAGCACCAGGGGATCGCTCATGATCGTCATCAGCTGCCCGACCTGGTAGCCGACGGCCACGATCCGGCCCCCCGAGCGCGTCAGCTGACGCGCGTTCTCCAGCAGGGACGGCACCCCAGAACTCTCGATGACAACGTCCGCCGCGTCGCCCCCGGTGACCGAGCGCACCATCTCCAGGGCGTCGTCAGGGGACACCACCCGGTTTACGCCCGCCACGTTGGCAGCCGCCAGCTTGGCTGGCAGGTCGACCCCGACCACCTCGGCACCAGCCGCCTGGGCGATGAGAGCGGCGTGGAGACCGACCCCGCCCAACCCGACCACCACGACCACGTCCCCCGCTCTGACCTCGCCCCGCACCGCAACCGCGCGGTAGGCGGTTCCCATGGCGCAGGTCAGCGCGGGGGCGGTCGTGATGTCGATCCCGTCCGGGATCGCGAGCAGGTTCTCGGTTGGGGCGACCAGGTAATCCTGGAATCCGCCGGTGTGGGTGAAGCCCATCCACGCGCGCGGCTGATAGCACAAATGCTCCTCGCCTCGACGACACGCGGGGCAGGAATGGCAGGCCCAGAGGTGATGGACGATGACCCTGGTCCCGACCGTCAGCTCGCTCTCGCCATTGATCTCCACGATCTGTCCCGCCACCTCGTGGCCGGCGACAAAGGGCAGCGCCAGCCCGGCGGAATAGCGCATACGCCCGCGCATGGTCTTGACGTCGCTGTAACAAAGACCACAGGCGTCGACCTGGATCAGCGCGAACCCGGTCGGCGGCGTCGGCCGGCTGACCGTGATCAGTTCCAACGGCTTCTGGTAATCGGTGATGGCCATCGCCCGCATGTTCACTACCCAGCTCCTCATGCCCCAACCGGCGAAGATTCAGTAGATCGGCCGCCGCGCTCAGTCCGCGGCGTCGATCCGGCCTGCGCTCTGCGTCCGGACGCCAGCGCTCGATGCCGTCTTAGATCAAGGCTAGGCTACCACACGCCCCTGAAGGAGCCCGGGGCGGCCCGGGTATGATTCCCGCGTGGAGAGTTCGGCCAGGGAGTTCGGCGCGCTCCAGGACCCCATCGCCAGAGATTCCACGCTGGTCTTCGACGTCAACGAGACCCTCCTCGACCTGGCCTGGCTGGACCCCATATTCGCCCGCACGCTGGCGAGCTCCGCCCTGCGCCCACAGTGGTTTGCGCAGATGCTGCAACTTGCTTTCGTGGGCGCCATCACGGGCGAGTACGTTGACTTCCCCAGCGCCCAGAGGGCAGCGCTAAAGATGCTGGCGCGCCGGTCGGGGCATAGTTTGGGCGAGGCCGAAGTCGATCAGACGGTGGAAGCGATGTCGCATCTACCGCCGCACCCGGACGCCAGCCCAGGACTGAGCCGTCTGGCGCGGGCCGGTTGGCGTCTGGTGGCACTGACCAACTCGCCTCTGTCCGTGGTCGAGGCTCAACTTTCAAACTCCGGACTCCGGGAGCATTTCAGCGCCGTCTTCTCCGCCGACCAGGTGCGCCAGCTAAAGCCTGCGGCCGCGGCCTACCACCTGGTCTCATCCCGGCTCGGGATCGACCCCGGACAGATGTGTCTGGTTGCCGCCCATGCCTGGGACGTGAGCGGGGCCGGGACGGCCGGCTGCCAAACCGTCTTCGTGGCGAGGGGCGGATCCGTTCCCAGCCCGCTTGGGGCCCAACCCAGCTTGGAGGTGGCGACAATCACCGAGCTGGCCGATCGCCTGGGGTCCTGAGCCGGCACCAGGCAGCGACGGGGATGGGGGTGGCCATGGCCGCCCCCATGGCCGCCGGTGGACGGCGGGGCGGGATCGCCCGCCCCGCCGAGCTCAGCCCGCCTGGCCGAGTACGCCCTGGGCGATCTTGCGGAAGTCCTCCTCGCTCAAAAGGCCCTTCTTCTGCAGGGACATCGCCTTGACCTCTTGCAGGATGGCGTTCATGGCCTCGTTGCTGGCCGGGCCCAGGCCGGTCTTGTCCAGCCAGATCAGGACCGAGTCGAGCCCGCTGCCCTTACCCAGCACCACCTCGGGTCCGGTCTGGCCGACCAGCTCGGGACGGTAGGGGAAGGCCTCGGTCAGGTTCTCCTGGCCAACGTTGCGGACCCAGCTGGCGATGATGCCGGATTCCACGTGGAACAGCCGGTCTCCCACCACACTCCGATTGGAGGGCACCGTCACCTTGGCGATTTCGCGCACCAGTTTCGACAGCCCATAGAGCTTGGTCGTGTCGATTCCGGCGTCGACGCCATACATGGTCTTGAGCGCCATCACGGTGTCCTCGAGCGGGGTGTTTCCGGCCCGCTCACCCAGCCCCGTGACCGACACCTGGATCGTCCCGACGCCGTTCATGACCGCCCCGATGGTGTTCGCCACCCCAAGCGAGAAGTCCATGTGGAAATGGGCCTCGAGCGGCTTGTTGACGCGCTCGCGAACCTTGCGTGCCATGAACGCGGCGGCGTCGGGCGAGAGCACGCCGAAGGTGTCGACCAGGGCCAGGGAATCCATGTGACCGTCGCGCTCGATGAGCTGGATCAGGTCCAAAAAGTCGGTGATGTTGGCCCGGGTGGAGTCGATCGGAAAGAAGGAGACCGCGAGTCCGTTCTCGTGCGCGAAGCGGGTTGATTCAATGCTGAGTTCAACTGCGCGCTCGTAGTCCCACTTGTAGGCCAGCTCGATGATGTGCTGGCTGGAAGGGATCTCCATCACGATGGCTTCGGCGCCCGCGTCGAGAGCGCGCTTGACGTCCTCGACCATGCAGCGCGAGAAGGCGTAGATCTTGGCCGGCAGACCGAGCTTGGCGATGCGGCGGACGGCCTCGGCGTCCCCGGCCGAGACGGCCGGCAGCCCGGCCTCAATGCGCTGGACACCGGCTTCGGCCAGGGCTTCGGCGATTCGGACCTTCTCGTCGGGCGTGAATTCCACACCCGCCTGCTGCTCGCCGTCGCGCAGGGTCACGTCGTGGATTTCGAGGCGGGCCGGGGGCGTGAACTCGGCCGTAACCTCGGGCTGGTAGTTCCACGGGCTGACGAAATAATCCTTTGTCTTCCAGGGCTCGTCGGGCATGGCGCTGACTCCTTGTGGTTGCGGGTTAGAAACCGAAGAGGGCGGCCGGGTTGGCCTCGGTGATGCGCTCGGCGGTGGCGGCGTCGGTGGCCTCCTCCAGCATCTTTACGGCGTCGGTCATGGCCATGTCGAAGGGCAGGTCCGTGCCCATGACGATGCTGTCCACCCCCAGCCGTGAGACCAGGTAGCGGAGCGCCTGAACGTCGTGGGTGACGACGTCGAAGAGAAGCTGGCGGCCGACGTACTGCCAAGGATCGGTCGGGCTGTCCTTCAATTCCTCGCGCACTGTGCGGGCATGCTTGAGGCGCCCAGCCTGGAAGGGAAAGTACCCTCCGGCGTGGACCAAGAGCAGGCGCACGCCGGGGTGGCGGTCGAGCACCCCGCGCGAGATCAGGCGTTCCACGGTGATCGTGGTCTCGAGCAGGTTGCCGATGACGTTGGTCAGGTAGAAGGGTTCCAGAGCGGCGCTGGGCTCATTGAACGCGGGATGGAGCATGACCGGCAGACCGGAGCGCTCGGCGGCGGCCCAGAAGGGCTCGAATCGCGCCTCGTCCAGGCGCCCACCGGCGATTGAGGTCCCGACCTCCACCCCGACGGCCCCGGCCTTGATCGCGTCCTCAAGCACCGTCACCGCGACCTCAGGCGCCTGCATGGGCACCGTGGCCATCCACTTGAGGCGTTCCGGTGCCTCGGCGCACATCTCCACCAGCCCCTGATTCACGGTCCGAGCCATGGCCTCCCCGGCGGCGGCGTCGACGTCGTAGTAGAAGAGGGTGGGAGAGCTCGATACAACCGCCGCCTCCAGACCGCAGCGTTCGAGCTCGGCCAGCTTGCCCTTGGCCGTGAGAAAGGAGTCGATGAGGTCGAAAATCGGGTTGGCCGCCACGATGATGCGGTTGTCGCGGACCTCGGACTTGTACACCTTCTCACGCCGCAGGAGCTCGACGGTTGCGGGCGGGATGGCGTGGTTATGGGTATCGATTTTCAAGGCATGTCTCCACAAAGGTGCGGGATGGAACGGAGGAGTGGTCTTTGAAACTGGAGCACGGCCATCGCCGCGCTAAGCCGGCTCGGCGCCGCCGGCCTGCAGGACCTGAGGATTGACCGGGCAGCGCGGCGCCTCACCCTTCAATGCCCGCGCCACCTCGTCGGCCGCCCGGGCCTGGAGCTCGTCTTGGGCTTCGGCGGAGTAGAACGCGGCGTGAGGGGTGATCACCGCCCGGGGGTGGGTGCGCAGCGGATGGCCCGCAGGCAGCGGTTCGACCTCGGTCACGTCCAGGGCCACCCCGCCCAGGCGACCCGAATCCAACCCCGTCAGGCAGGCGTCCAGATCGACCAGGCCGCCGCGGGAGGTATTGACCACGACCGGGGCGCGGCGCATGAGCGCGATCGATTGAGCGCCGATCAGGTGATGGTTCTCAGCCGACATGGGGGCGTGAAGGGAGATGAAGTCAGCCTCGGCTACCGCCTCCTCCACGCTTCCCACGCGCGTCACCTGTGGCAGGTCCCAGTTGGTCACGAAGGGGTCATAACCCACCACCTCCAGACCGAAGGCCAGCGCCCGTTCAGCCACCCGGCGACCGATGCGGCCGGTCCCGATCAGCGCCAGGCGGCGCCCGCGGAGGCGATGGATGCCGGATTGGGGCACCGCCCATCCACCTTCGCGAACACCGACATAAGCGTGGGCAACGCCGCGCCCAACGCTGAGCAAAAGGGCCATGGTGTGGTCGGCGACCTCGTCCAGGCAGTAGTCGGGGACGTTGGTGACCAGGATCCCGGCCTGAGTCGCCCGATCGACCGGGATGTTGTCGTATCCAATGCCGTAGCGCGCCATGACCCGGCAGGTCCCGGCCGCGGCGGCAACGACGGGCTCGGTGATGCGGGCGTAGCAGACGAGCATCGCGTCGACGCCGGCGGCCAGCCGGACGAGGGTGTCCTCGTCCGCCGCTGGCGCCAGCACGACCTCCGCCCCCAGCGGCTCGAGCACGCTGCGTTCGATGTCGAGCGAGCCGAAAACGTGGTCAGTTACGAGTACCCGGGTCATGGCCTAGGAGAGGGCCACCTCGTCGAACGGGTACTTGGTGAACAGGATGGGGCCATCCTTGGTCACCAGAAGGTTCTCTTCGAGGCGCACGGTCTGCTCCAGTCCGGGGTGACCGGAGAAGGTCTCGGCGGCGAAGTACATGCCCTCCTCGAGCACCACCGGGTAGTCGAGCGAGTAGGCCCGGGAGATCCACATCCCCTCGTAGAGGGAGAGGCCGATGGAGTGCGCGAACTGCTGCAGGGTGACCGTGCCGAACTCATCGTCGGCGTAGGTGGGAAGCTTGGCCGCCACGTCGGCGGTCGTGTTCCCTGCACGCATCTGCTCGATGGCGGCGTACATCGACTCGTGGCACTCCTTGTAGAGGTCCTTCTCCTTCTCGGTCCAGCGGCCGTCGACCTTGAAGGTGCGCACGAAGTCGACGAAGTAGCCCCCGGGCCCGACCGCGTTCTGGTCGATGATCACCAGATCGCCCTGGCGCACCACCTTGTCGGTGTGCCAGCGCCGGTAGGGGCTGGTGTTGCCGCCTGAGGCGACGATGATGTCGTAGACGAAGTCGAACCCGTGCTCGTACAGGTACTCGTTCACCTTGGCGGTGATGTAGCTCTCCTTGACACCGGGCTTGAGCCATTCGTGTTCGATCTTCCAGAACGAGGTGTCTCCGATGGCGGAGGAGATCTTGAGGCACTCGATTTCGTCCGCGGTCTTGACCACCCGGGCCCCCGACATGGCCGGCCAGGCGCTGACCACGTTCAGCCCAAGGTTCTGGAACGCGGCATAGGCGGCGGGGTCGTAAACGTCAACCCCGATGCGCTCCTTGTCGACGTTGTTCTCGCGCAAGACGCGGAGCACGGAGTCGGCCATCTTCGCCGCCATCATCGGCTCGGCGGTCTCGGCCCACTTCCACGTGATGGCGGGGCGGATGTTGCCCTTGAGCCAGGGGGCGTCGATCTTGGCGCACTCGAGGTCGGATCCGGCCGTCTCGAAGAGGACTGGGTCCCCGCCGCGCGGAAGCACGCAGTAGCGGATGTAGATGTTGTTCTTCCAGTTGCCCTGGTAGACACTCGTGATGTACCTGACGTTCTCGCCCACAAAGCAGACCAGAGCGCCGATGTCGTGCTTCTCCATCATCGCCCGCGCCCGAGCCAGACGCTCTCGGCGCATGCGATCGAAGTCGACCCGCGCCTGCCAGTCGGTCGCGGTGTAGCTGTAGGTACGCCGAGGCTCGAACTCATGGGGCTTCTCCAGGAAGGACAGGTCCATGTTCTTGCCGTAGTTAGAGGGTTGCTCAGGCATGCGTGCTCCTGGGTTTCAGGTTGCGAGATCCTGTTTCACTATCAGGAATCGGCATGAGTTTACTTCAGCTCTAGCGCCCCTTGCAATTTGAGCCGGCGCGCTGGCGGAGACCACCCCGGTCGGCGATGCGGGACCCAGGCATGGAGGGCGACGGCGGCGCTGCGTGCCTTACCAACCAGGCCGCAGGACACCCGTCGCGGCGGCAGGTGGCGTGGCGAACTCGAGGACGCGGCAGCCGGGCGGTGAATTCGGTGAGACTATCGTCGAGCTGGTCGGGCAGGTCGCCCCGCGCACCGTCGGCACCGGGATGGCCGCCTCCGACCCGGATCCGGCGCGCGCCGGCGGCGCCTCGATCAATCGAGGGAGAGCTCTGGCATCACGCGCTGGGCGAAGATCTCGAGCGTGGCGTCAAACGACTGCATGGGAAAGTCCAGCATCAGCCCCTGCACCCCCGCACGCTCCAGCTCGCCCAGGCTAGCCACGACGTCCTCCACCGTCCCCGCAATCGCAAACCGATCCACCATGTAGTCGTTCACCAAGCCCGCGTGCTTGGGGTCGTACCAGGCGTTGACATCGAAGTTGTCGATCAGCCTCTGCCCCGCCTCCCGCTCCCCCGCCGGTACCAGCTGGGGCGCTGCCATCATGTTGTGCCGGGCCCGGTTTGCCACCCGGGGCCTGATCGCCTCCCGAGCCTGCCCTCGCTCAGATCCCAACGAGAGCATGCTCGAGAGCCATAACTCCACGTCCTCCCGCGCCCGACCCGCACGCCGGCAGCCCTCCCCCACCTGCTCCTCCAGCCAGCCTCGCACCTCCGCGCTGGTGCCGCTGCTGTTGAGGATCCCGTCGGCCACCTCCGCCGCCATCTGGAGTGTCCGCGGACCCTCCGCCGTGACGTACACCGGCATCTGACGCTTGGCCCAGGTCAGGCTCACCCCGCGCCCTGCGTACTCCACCTCTCGGCCCGCGGTCAGCTCCCGGATGTGCTCCACCGCCACCCGCATCTCATCCACCTTGGATGGGCTGCGACCCAGGGCCCGGATCGGGGTATCCCCCGAACCGATGGCGCAGAACACCCGCCCTGGCGCCAGCTCGTCGATCGATCCCAGCGCCGCCGCCACCATCGCCTCGTGTCTCAAGACCACGTTGGTGCACCCGGGGCCCAGCCGGACGCGCTCGGTGCATCCGGCCGCCACCGTCAGAGCGACGTACACGTCCTGCACCGTGAGCGAGCTCTCGGCCACCCACAAGCTGTCGAACCCCGCCTCGTCCGCCGCGCGCGCCCGCCGCTTAAAGCTCTCCCACGAATCCGGGATCAGGTGCAACCCCAGCTTCATGCCTGCCTCGCCAGCATGTGCTCAAGCGCCCGCTTCACCGCCACGGGACTCTCGATCGGAGTCAGGTGGACCAGGCCGGGCAGCACCTCAAATGTGGCTCCCGTGATCGACTCCGCCACCTCCCGTCCCACCGCCACCGGCGTCCGCGCGTCCAGCTCGCCGGTCATGACGAGGGTCGGCGCGGTGATCCTGGGTAACCACGGGCGTGCGTCCAGTCCACCCAGCGCTCGGCAGGCGGCCGCGTGTCCGGCATTGGAGGTGCGCATGAATACGGTCTTGACACGGGCCACCTCCGCCGATTGGGATGCGATGAATCCGGGGGTGAACCAGAGCGGGAGCGACGCCTGAAACGTCTCTTCGCGCGGCGTCCGTACGGTGGCCCGCGCGCGTTCCTCCCAGGACCTGGCGCCCGCTTCCCCGTACCAGGGGGCGGCGTCGGCCACCACCAGTGAGCGCACGCGCTCGGGGAACATGCCGGCAAAGCAGAGTGCGATGCTGCCCCCCAGGGTCAGACCGAAGAGATGGACCCGGCCCAGCCCCCGATCCCGAATCATCTCCTCCAGATCGCGGGCGCAATCTTCGACGCTAAAGTCAGGGCCATCCCACGCGGGGTCGCCGTGGCCACGCACGTCGTAGGTGATGACGTCGAAATGCTCTTTTAGGGCCGGCAGCCTAGGATCCCAGAGACCGGCCCCAGTACCCAGGGAGTGGATCAGGATCAGGGGCTCTCCTACGTTTCCCGAGCTCATCACCGTAGGGGCAGCTCCACCGGCTGCAGACGCTGGGCCGAGAGCTCCGCTGCGAGGGTGATTTCCATCACGTGGCGGGCCTGCCGGGCGGTCACGATCACCGGCCGATTCCACGCCACAGCCTCAATAAACTGCTTGGTCTCAGCCTCCATGGGACCCTGGAACACGTGACCCGCCTGCTCGCCAGGCATCGTCGACATCGGCCGCTGCAGCCCGGACTTGACCGTGCTCAGGAGTACCTCCCGGTGGCTATCGTCGATGAACAGGGCCCCGTCGGTACCCACGAACTCAGCCGTGGTGGTGTGAAGACCTGGATACTCCAGTGGAAGGTTCCAGTTCGCACCGATGGTGAAGGTGGTGCCGTCGGAGTTGGTGACCATGATCCAGGTGCAGTCGGGCAGCCCGTGTCGCTCCTTCATGATGCCGTCGACGCTGCGCGCGTAGACGGTCTGGGCGCGAACGTTCTCCCCCATCCACCACATGACGAGGTCGATGTCGTGCGTCGCCTCCATCTGGGCGGGCCCGAGCTCTCCCCGACCGGCAATCTTGTTGCCGATCGCACGCGTGATGTGGCGAGAGATGAGGGCGGTGACCGGGCGCCCGACCAGCCCCTCGTCGATACACTTCTTCACGTACGAGTAGCGAGGGTTGTAGCGCTGTGTGTATCCGATCGTAAACTTTAGGTTCCCACGCTCAGCGAGGGCGATGAGTTCATCTGCCTCCTCGAGCGTAAGGCCCATCGGCTTCTCCAGCAGCACGTGCTTGCCAGCGGCCAGAAAGTCCCGCGCGATCGGATAGTGCGTAGTCTCGGGCGTGGTCGAGATGATGGCGGCATCGACCTTGTCGATGAGATCGTGGTAATCGAGCACCCACGACGCCGCGCGCGTCGTGGCGGCCGTCTGTGCCGCGACGTCCGGTCGAATCTCGGCCAGGTGGAGCTCCTCAACGAGCGCGTGATCCGCGCAGGTCACCGCCCTGATGCTACCGATCCACCCGGTCCCGACCACCGCTACCTTGATCGTGTTCAATCCCGCTCCCCTCCGGATGCCCGGCCATGGCGCGCGTATTCGAGCGCCCTAGATGATCGGTGTAGTGCCGTGCCCACCCTACGGCCGTGGCCCCCGGCGCGACCACATGGAAACTAGCGAGGTGGACGGTCGAACAGGGGCGGGGCCGCCGGGCCCCACCCCTGCTCCGGTAATCGAATGGCGGAAGACCTACCCCTCCAGGTTGACCACCTTCTGGATGGTCGCGGCGGGAATGGTCTCGGTCGTAGTGGTGGCTCCGTCCGCGGTGCCGGAGGCGACAACGACGTCCCAGGCTCCCGTGACGTTGTGGTACTGGTTGAAGTCCATGGGGCCACTGACGCCCTCATAGTTGATCTTCTTGCCAGCCTTAAGGTCTGCCAGAGCCGTCTTGTAGTCGGTCACCGCGACTCCAGGCGGATTCGAGATCTTCTCAATGTCGTTAACCCACACCTTGGGGTCGGTCGACTTGGCGTATTGCATGGCGAGGGCGAATACGATCTCGCAGTCGTAGGCGTAGCCCGATCCGCCCAGGGGCTCGTGGCCCATGACGGTCTGGTACAGCGCCGGGTAAAACTGCGCCGCTCCGGTGAGCGCGTTGCTGCCGGTAATGGCCGTCATGTGGGCCTTGGCGACGTCAGCGCCGACGGCCTTGATGAAGTCGGCACCGGACTCGAGGTCGGTTCCGATGAAAGGAATCGCCAGGTTATTGATCTGCTGGAAGTCCTTGAACGCCACCGAGGCGGTGGCGGGCTCCATCTGAGTGAAGATGACCTGCGGCTTATAGCTGACCGCCTTCTGAACCTCGGTCAGGTAGTTGGTCTGCAGGGGGGTGAGTCCCACGGTTCCGAGCATGTTTCCACCCAGGGCCTTGAAGGCTGCGGATATGACCGGCTCCAGGGTCTGCACGGTGACGCTGTTGGACATGAACATGATGGCGCTGGTGTAGCCCTTTTCGTGGGCGTACTCGGCCATGGCGACACCGAGCTCGGAGTCAGACGCGTTGCAGCGCCAAAGCCACTTGTCGGTGTTGTTGTCGAACGAGGTCGCGCCTCCGTTCCACCCGTCCACGATCTGGGCCCGGTCGAAGATGGGCTGGAGGGCGTGGATCTCGAGGGTGACCGGGCCGATGAGGGCCACCGGGTTTCCGGTTGCCAGCTCCTTGTTGAGAGCCGGGACCGCGTCACCGGGGTCACCAAGGGTGTCCACCTGGTCCAGCTGGACCTGGCGACCCATGATTCCACCATTGTGGTTGATCTCGTAGGTTGCGACCTTCGATCCTTCGAGGATCGGAGCGCCGTCAACGGCGTATCCGCCGGTCAGCGGGCCCACCATGGCCATGACCACCGGACTCGTGTTCGTGCCTGTGGTGGTTCCGCCGCCACCGCAGGCCGCAATGAGCAGTGTGATGAAGCTACCCGCCGCCGCGGTTCGCAGCATCCGCAACCTCTGTTTATTCATTGTTCCGTCTGTAACCTCCCTTCAATTGCCTCTGGCGGCCCTCCGGAGCCGATCCAGGGTTGGCCTGGGTGCGTCCCAGGCCCCTTACGCCTTGCCGATGTAGAGATTGACCACCTCCTCGTCGTTGAGCAGATCCGCTCCCGTGCCCTCGAGCCGGTTGCGGCCCAGTGCCAAAACGTGCGCCCAGTCCGCGTAACTCAGTGTGCGGCGGGTGTTCTGCTCGACTATCACCACCGCCACCCCCATGTCGCGCACCTTCAGCACCTGATCCCACACCGCGTCGACAAATCGCGGAGCCAGACCTGCCGTGGGCTCGTCAAGCAGAAGCGCCGACGGGCTCAGCATGAGACCGCGAGCAATCGCGAGCATGGTCCGCTGTCCCCCGCTCAGGGTCCGAGCGGGGCGGCGCAGCGCCAGCCGAAGATCGGGGAACATCTCGCACAGTTCCTCGGCCCGCTCCTTGACGCCGCTGCGCAAGGCGTAACCGCCCATCTCCAGGTTTTCCATCACGGTCAGCGACGGAAACACGTTGGCGACCTGGGGAACGTACGAGACGCCCTTGCGAACGAGCAGCTGGGCGGGGACGCCGGTGACATCCTCGCCCTTTAGCGTCACCTTGCCCCGGCTTGGGCGGATGAGCCCGGCGACCACCTTCATGAAGGTCGACTTACCGGCTCCGTTGGGACCCACGATCGCGGTCAGCTTACCGGCGTGGGCGGTGAATCGAACGTCCTCGATGATCGGCGGTCCGCCGTACCCGGCGGTCACGCCCTCGGCAACGAGAACCTCGCCAGACTCAGACATTCGCGGCCACCTCCCCGAGATAGGCATCGATGACCGCGCGATTCTGGCGCAGTTCAGGCATCAATCCCACGGCGATATTGGTTCCCTCCGCCATGACCACGTTGCGGTCGCAGGCAGACTCGACGAAGGGCAGGTTGTGCTCAATCAGCATCATCGTTATGCCGGACTGGTTGAGCGATTTGATTGCGTTCAGGATGTTGCCCTGGAGCCTGGGGTTGACGCCCGCGAGGGGCTCGTCCCAGAGCACCATGCGGGGGGCCATCATAGCCACGCGAGCGAACTCCAGCAGACGCTTCTGGCCTCCGCTCAGGTTTCCCGCGTATTCGTCGCGGAGCGCGTAGAGATCGAACTGGCGGAGCAAGTCGCGAGCTCGAACGCGATCCCGCTCCTCGGCGGCCTTCAGCGCCCGGCGGGCGAAGAGCGCCTTCCAGACGGTGTCCCGTCCTTCCTGGTTGGCGGCGATGAGCATGTTGTCCATCACCGTCAGGCGGGCCCATTCCCGGGCGCTCTGGAAGGTCCGGACCAGACCGCGCGCGGCCACATTGTGGGCCGGCCAGCCCTGGATCTCGGTGCCGTCGAAGCGGATCACGCCGGCGTCCGGAGCGCTGAACCCGCTGATCACGTTGACAGCGGTGCTCTTGCCGGCCCCGTTGGGCCCGATCAGGCCTACGACTTCGTGCTCTCGGATGTCGAAGCTGAGGTCGGTGACCGCCCGTACTCCGCCGAAGTGCTTGGTCACCCCCTTCACCTCCAGGATGACGCGCGCCTGCTCAGACATTGGCCACGCTCCCCGCCACCGCGGCTTGGCCGTCGCCGGGGTCCCGAGGATGCACCTCGGGGATGAGGCCCTGGGGGCGGAAGCGCAGCACCAGGATCACCAAGATCGCGCTGAGGATGTCGCGCAGCGCCGGGAACAGGTCGGCGTGCCCGGGGATGTTAGGCATGAATCGGGTTACCTCAGGGATGGTGACCAACAGGATGATCGCCCCGAGGGTGATCCCGCGCTGGTTCGCCTGGCCGCCGATGAAGATGGCGCCGTAAATGAGGAAGGTCTCGATCGGGGCCCAGACGTAGGGGTTCCAGTCCGCCAGATATACCGCGAAGAGGCAGCCGCCGACGCCCGCCACGACGCCACCGATCACGTAGGCCTTGAGCTTGTTGACGAATACGTTGCGCCCGAAAGCGGCGGCAGCGTACTCGTCCTCACGGATCGCGCGCAGAGTGCGCCCGAAGGGGCTCCGATAGAGCATCTCCAGTATCACGTAGGTGATCAGGAAGAGCACCACGCACATCACGAAGAAGAAGAGGGCATAGGCGTCAGGACCCAGCTTGAGCACGCTCTCAAAGGGCTGCGGCATTCCATAGACCCCGTTAAAGCCGTCGAAGAGGTTCGGGTCCTGAGCCAGCACCTGCCAGCTGACGATGGCGAAGGCGACCGTCGCGATCGACAGGTAGTCACCCCGCAGGTTGCGGAGGGCGAAGAATCCGATAATTAGCGAGGCCACACCGCCCAGGATTCCGGCCGCCACCATGGCCACCAGGAACGGCTGATTGAGACCGAGGATGTAGCCCAGATGGGCGGGACCGGAGTACTTGGGCAGGATCACGACCGAACCGAAGTAGGCGCCCATGGCCACGGTCGCGTAGTAGGCGAGGTCGAACTCGCCCGCCCATCCCCAGCGCACGTTGAGGCCGAGGGTTAGCAGCGAGAGGATCGCCGCGAGCACGATCAGGCTTTCGAGGTAGGTGCTCATACCGCCTGCACCACGTTGCGGATCCGGGAGGGGAATATGCCGCTGGGCCGGAAGAGAAGCGTCACGATCAGCACCACCAGGGCGAAGGTCTGCTTGTAGTCCCCCGAAACCCAGATCGCACTGACCTCCATTCCGAGGCCGATGAGCAATGAGCCCAACAGCGCGCCGTAGATGTTGCCGATTCCACCCACAACCGAGGCGGCGAAGATGATGAAAAGGTAGGTGAATCCCAGGGTGTTGGTGAAGGCCCCGACCTCGAGCGCGAGAACGAAGCCGGCAAAGCCGGCCATCCCGCCTGACCAAAGCCAGGTCAGATCGATGATGCGGTTCGAGTCGATGCCGGTGACCCGGGCCAAATCCACGTCGTCCGAGACGGCCCGCTGCGCCTTGCCTAAGCGGGTGTAGTGAAGAATCGAATGCACCCCCACAATCGCCACCACCGCCGTCCCCATGATCAGGAGAGAGTTGGTGGTGAGAAGGAAGGGACCGAAGTGGTGAGGCGCCGAGTTGGGAAATTTATAGAAGACCTCGGATCCGCCGAAGATGGCCAGCATGATGTTCTGCAGGATCAGAGACGCTGAAAGCGTGATGATCACCAACATGATGTTCCGCGCTCCCGCGCGTTTGAAGGGCTGTAGTAGCCCCTTGTTGAGGAGGTAGGCGATGATCGCGCCCACCACAATCGCGGCGAGGGCCTGGATGACGGCGTTGTTGATCACGAAGCCGACCGCATAGGCGGCGAAGGCCCCCGCCGTCATGATGTCACCGGCCGCGAAGTTGGGAATGTTGGTGACCGAGAACTGCAGTCCCACGGCGACGGTCGCCAGGGCCAGGATCGACGCGGTCACCATCCCGAAGCCGACGGATTCAAGGATCGTGTTGATCATATAGGGCTAACTCCGCGGACTTAGGCCCGCGCCGGCTGACGCCGGTCGGGTCGTGGACTCGCCCATGGCCACTGGGATCGAGGTCGCCCGCAAGGCGCGGGTAGACGCGAGAAGACGGATCGGTACAGGCTCATTTATCGGCATCGCAGGAGTGTAGGCGTAAGTGGCCGTTGTCGACAAGAGGTCGAATCGTGCGACCCATCCATATCGGGAGCCGACGCGGCCAGGGGAAGCACCTGAGTCGCACCGCTCCCGCACCGCTGCTACAGTGTCGGGGTCCGCTGGCCGACCGGGCAAGATCGCTTCGCAACGAGGTCAGCCGCACGTACAGAGTCCAGCACCAGAGCACCCAGCGCGAGCACGCGCCGGGTTAGGGGGAATGCGGTGAGCGAACTTCGTGCCTTGGTTCTCGAGAATAAGGGCGGCCCTTTCGTCTGGCGGCCGCTGGAGCGCCCCCAGGTTGGCCCCGACGAGGTCTTGGTGGAGGTCCGGGCCAACGGCCTGTGCGGCACCGATCTTAAGATCTTCGATGGCCAGGTTGCGACGGTCAGCATGCCGGCGATCATGGGCCACGAGCTCTCAGGTGTCGTCGCCGAGGTCGGAGCCGAGGTCGGCCACCTGAGCCCGGGGGACCACGTGGTCGTTCACATCTACGTCGGATGCCAGGCCTGCAAACACTGCCGCCTGGGGTTCGAGAACCGGTGCCCCGACGTCCGCAGGCTCGGCTTTGAGATCGCGGGCGGTTTCGCGGAGATGGTTAAAGCCCCGTCGCGAAACGTGCTCCGCGTCGACTCGTCGGTTCCGCTGGAGGCGGTCTCGATCCTGTCGGGATCGGTGGCAACGCCGTTTCACGGCCTCCGCAGCCGGGCCCGGATCCAGCTCGGGGATACCGTACTCCTGATTGGCGTCGGCGGACTCGGGATCCACGCCCTCCAGCTGAGCAGAGAGTTAGGGGGCCGCGTAATCGCGGTCGACGTCGCCCCGGAAAAACTCGCTCGGGCCCTCGAGCTCGGGGCCGACGCCGTGATCGACGGAGCTGGCGAGGACGTCGTGGCTCGCGTTCGGAGCCTCACCGATGGCCGCGGGGTCGACGTCGTCGTGGAGATCGTGGGAGGGGCGAGCATCCCGCCCGTCCTGGACACCTCGTTCAAGTGCCTGGCCCAGGGTGGTCGCCTCCTGGTCCTCGGCTACGGCTACGACCGGCCCCTCGAGGTCGATACCGCGCGGCTCGTCTATGGACAATGGGAGATTCACGGCAGCCGGGCGTCGGCCAAGCAGGACCTCGCCGACGTCATCGATCTCGTCGAGCGCGGGCGCATCACCCCGGTGGTGGCTCGCACCTACCCTCTCGGCGACGTGCTGGAAGCGATGCAGGAGCTGCGCCATAATCCGCCTCTGGGCCGAATCGTCCTGGTGTGAACGGGATGGACGTGGCCGCCCCCGCCGGACGCCTGGAACTGGTCGGACTCAAGCTGACCCCGATTCGCTTACGGCTGCGCAGTCCGCTCAAGATGTCAATTGCAACCGTGCCAGAGCGCGAGTGCGTACTCGTGGAGGCACAGACGGCCGAAGGCATCACCGGCCTCGGGGAATCGGTTCTCGCGCCCTACTTTACGGGCGAGAACGTGACCGGAGCCATGCGAGCGATCTCGAGATCGCTCGCTCCAGCCCTCATTGGACGGGACATCTTCGATCTGGCCGGAGCGGCGGTCGCGATGGACCGCGTCCTGTATGGCAACCAAGCAGCCAAGTCGGCGGTCGAAACCGCGCTCCACGACGCCGCCGCTCGGGCTCTGGGCATCCCACTCCATCAGCTGCTCGGCGGCCGGGTCCGAGACGGGGTCCCGGCGACCTGGCACGTGGTCGGCTCGAGCCCGGAGGAGGTCGCCGAGGAGTGCCAGCATGGTCTGGCCATGGGCTTTCGCGCGATTAAACTCAAAGTCGGCTCGCTCTCGGTGGCGGCCGATCTCGAGCGCCTCGATTCTGTCCGCCGAATCGTCGGAGACGACGTCGAGATCCGCCCTGACGCCAATCAGGCGTGGGCCCTGGCCGACGCCGCCCGCTTCTTGGCAGGGGCGCGGGATCACCGCCTGCAGTTTGTAGAGCAGCCTCTGCACCGCGACGACCTGGCCGGGATGGCCCACCTGGCGTCCGGCACTCAAACCCCAATCGCCCCGGACGAGGGCGTCTTCGGCGCCGAGGGTGCGCTCGCGTACATCCGAGCGGGAGCCGCCGGAGGGTTTGTGCCCAAGCTCATCAAGGCGGGCGGCATCGGCGGAGTGCGGCGCCTGGCCGCCGTAGCGGACGCCGCCCATCTGGCCCTACACCTGGCCGGGATGCCCGGCGAGAGCAGCGTCTGCGCCGCCGCCGCCGTCCATCTGGGCGTCGCCCTCCCGAACCTGGCGTGGGGAGGCGGGATCTCGCCGCACGCAATCGAGCACGACCTGGTCCGTGGACCTCTCCAGCTTATCGACGGCGCCTATCTGCCTCCGGCGGGGGCTGGACTGGGCGTTGATCTGGATCCCCGTTTGGTCGCTCGGGCACGGCTGGAGATTTGACGGCGCAGCGAGCAATAGGTCCTCTCGACCCCCAAGAGCCGCGCTCTCATCCAGGCGTCCTTGCAGGGCAGGTTTAGTTCGGTTCGGCGACCGCCGAACCTTCCCCGGGTCCGCCTCGACCTAGAAGCCGGTCGGCGCCCTTTGGGGCGGAGATCGGGCGGGTTGACAGCGACAGTGTCTGGCATCACCTCCTGGGCGGCGGCTTGACGACCGCGTTGAGAATCGTAGCGACGTCGTCGACGTCGGCCGGTACCGGATCGCTGCCACGCCAGAGGCGTTCCTCCTCGCGCTGGCGGAAGGCCCGCTGGCGGCAGGCATCGGAGCAGTAGAGGCACCGGCGCCCTGCCGCCCTCCGGTGGATCGTTCGTCCGCAGATGTGCCGACTCGGATGTGGACCATCCCGGGGTCGGCCCCGCCCTGGCGGCCGCCTTCATCGCCGAAATCCGCGACATCTGACCGCTTCGACGACTTCGACCGGCTGACCGCGTATGCCGGCGTCCATCCCAACGTGCAGAGCTTAGGGACCAAGGCTGTCAATCCCGAGACCAGCTGCCACATGGCCCCAGACCGGCAGCGCCTATCTCCGCTCGGCGGCCTACCGGATGGCCGTGGTCGGATCTAGCACAACCCGATCATCCGCGCCCACTACCTCGCCCGCTGCCTTCGCAAACGGGCGCTGGGCGAGAGCGTGATGAACGCGGTCGGCCCCGGCCCCTGCAAGTCCAAGGCCCTGGCATTGGTCTGGGGAGTCTGGCGCTCAGGTCGGGCATTCGATTCCACCGAGGGAGGGCCCGAAACTTGACAAGACCCTAGAGGTTCTAGACGGGGTCAAACCAGTTCCGTGTCAGCCGACGCTGACTGGAGTACGGTCCCCCGCGCTGGGCCTCGACGTAGACGACCTCGCCGGGGGAGCTGAGGGACCGGCCCGCAAGCCTGTCCTGGAGCCAGTCCAAGGCCAGCTCGTGGGTGTCAAGGTAGGCCAGGGGGCCATTCTCGGCGCCCGGCCTAGTGGTCGATACCTGATGAAACTGGTCGGCGAAGACCCAGAGCTCGGATGGGCTGGTGAGCTCGTCGAAGAGCTCATAAACCTCGTCAAGGGGACTGCGGGGATCGTACTCGCCGGTCGCCATCAGGACCGGGCACGCGATCGAGCCGAGCCGGCCGCGGAGGCTCGATTCGGCCGCAAATCGATCGAGTCCGGGCTCCTCCGAGATCCCGGTGAGATAGCGGAAAAGCTGCTTGTAGCGAGGTGATTCCTCGTCGAATAGGTGGTATTTCTCGCAGTACGAGGCCCAAGGCGCGGCGACGGCCTTGATACGCTGGTCGTGCATGGCGACGCGGAGCGCCCAGTACGACCCGAAGCTGATTCCGTAAACCACGATCGCCTCGGCGTTGATCTCGGGGCGGTTCGCCAGCTGGTCGATCACCGCCGAGGCCGCCTGCTCGTAGTTGTCGACCGTGAGCTTGAGGCCGCGGAGATTGCTCTCACCCTGGCCCGGCCCGTCGAAGGAGAAGATGTGCATTCCCCGCTGGTGAGCCTGGTTTAGCAGGGGGCTGGGATACATCTCCTTGGTCTGGTCACAGCCTGGGATGAAGAAGACCAGGGGAGCGGGCTCTGAGGAGGGCAGCAGGTGAAGGTTGCCCGACACCGTGGATCCCATCCAGGGCACGTCGACGTGCTCGATCCGGTACGGCGCCAGCTCTCTGACCTTGTCGTAACACCGAATCGACGACCCGTGCAGGTAAACCTTCTCCGGCGTGTTCTCAAAGATCGTGTGCTGAGCCTGTCCGTACTGGGTGGCGGCCTCGAAATACCGATTCAGCGCGGTGTACCGGTGGCCGGCAGCCTCCTCCTCCTCGGCCAGGCGCTGCAGCCGCCGGGCAACCTGGCCGACGTGCTTGCTGATCATGGCGTGACGGCGAACGCTGCGCGGGAGGCGCCCCCGGCCGTCGGTCTGATAGTGAAAGACCTTGCCCTGCTCCTGGATCATCCAGTCGAAGAACCATTGCTGCCCGTCGCGCTGTAATCGTGATCGAGCGTCGCCTTCCTCTTCCGCCAAGTTATCCATCCCCTTATGTGGTCGAATATCGCCCCCTGGTCGGCGCGGATGCTGACCCGCGCCGAAGTCCCCAAGGCGGTTCGACAATCGAAGTCCGCGTCCCGGGCGCCGCCGGTACGGCATGCCAAGGGTGCTGTTCGCCGGTCACGCTTGTCAAGCCGACAGCGAGAAGGTGGACAGCGTGCGGCAACCTGAGCACGCCGGGCCCAGCGAGCAGCGAGCCACCCACATCACATATAGTCGCGGAACCGGTCTCCCAGCTTGAGGCCGCTTCGAGTCGACACCGTCATTTTTCGCCAGGAGGCAAGGCATGGGATTTCACCGATTTGACGATCTGCCCAAGGAGTACGTCACCCCCAAGCATTCGATGGCCTTTGGGGAACTGCTCACCGGGGAGCGCATCGAGGTCGGACGGCTGCACTTTAAAAAGGGCGAGGGCGCTCACCCGCACCAGCACCCCCAGGAGCAGATCATGGTCGTCGTGGGAGGCGAGCTGGAGGTAACCCTGGACGGCGACACCCGCGTACTCCACCCGGGAGAGGCGTTCCATGCCACTCCCATGGTGCTGCACAATGTGACCGCCAAGGAAGACACCGACGTGCTCAGCTTCAAGTCCCTGGTGGACGGCGCGGGGCACCGGATTTAGGCTCAATTGGGGCCGGCCCGGTAAAAGCCGGACCGGCCCCATCTATCCAACTGGCTCTACCTCGCGCGTCGGCCCGCGCGCGTCGACGTTTCGAACCTACGTCCTTTGAAGCTCGGCCGCCGGGCCGTATCCGGCTGGACCTTCTCGCAATGCGTTTATATTGACGCGCGCGCGAGACTCCGGGGCGCAGGAGAGGTTTGAGGGCTACGCCTGCTCTGGCGTCCAGCCCTTGGGATGAAAGGCCGCGGAGTCGCTTACGACGTCGATCAGGCAGGGTCGCCCGCTGGCCAGGGCGCGGTTTAGGGCTGGGCCGATGTCGGCGGCGCGCTCAACTCGGATCCCCAGGCAGCCCAGATCGGTCGCGCAGCGTGCGAAGTCGATGTTGTCGAAGGTCCAGTTGGGACGGGCTCGATCGGCGCGGTCGCCGTAGGCCTCGGGCCAGAAGTGCTGCTCGCCGGCGTAGGCGCTGTTGTTGCTGACGACCATGACCACCGGGATCTTGTTGCGCGCCGCCGTCTCCAGCTCCGCCAGGTGGTAGTAGGTTCCGCCGTCACCCATGAATCCGATCACGGCGCGGTCCCCGAGCGCGCATTTGGCGCCGATACTGGCCGGCAACCCCCAGCCCAGGGAACCCGCGCAGCGAGCGAAGCGCTGACCCGGACCCTTGATGCCGACCATGCTCGCCGCCCAGATCGAGGACTGCAGGGTGTCGACGACCAGTGCCCCGTCCTCGGGCAGGGCAGACGCGATCTCGGCGCAAATCCGCTCCGGGCGAATTGGGCTCGAGTCCGATGTCAGCGCCGGTTCCACCTCCTCGCGCCAGGACTCCACCAGGGCCTGGGCGTGTTCCACCCAGGGCGGATTGGAACGAGCCTGGACGCGCTCGATCAGCAGCCGCAGCGACGCCTTGGCATCCCCCTGGAGCGGCACCCGGGTCTGGTAGTGACGACCCAGCTGCTCGGGGCTGATGTCGAGGTGGACGATCTCAGTTCCCGGTCGCGGGACCTGCCAGTTGGTCGTGACCATGCTGCCCGCCCTGCTCCCGACGTAGAAGACCAGATCGGCTTCGGCGACGATCTGGTTGGCCGAGCGCCGGGAGTAGAAGCCGGTCACGCCCACAGCCAGGGGATGGCGGTCGGCGATCGCGGCCTTGCCGCTCATCGAAGTCGCGACCGGTATGGACAGCTTTTCCGCCAGCTCGATCACCTCCGCCTCGGCCCCTGAGGAAATCACGCCCCCGCCGGCCACGATGACCGGCCGCTGGGCTGACTGCAGCCGCCGGGCGGCCTCCTCGAGCAGGTCCGCCTGAGCCACGGGGCGGAATGCGGGAGTGCGCCCGAATCGGGGTTCGAACTCGCGCTCGAAGGTACCCTCGCCCTCAGCCTCCTGTCCTGAGTGCCCCCGAACCTCGAGATGGACGGGGCCCGGGGCGCCCGTGGTCGCCGCCCGCAGAGCCTGCAGGCCCAACTCGGCGAGCCGGCTCACGTGCTCGACGGAGGCCTGCCACTTCACCACCGGCGCAAAGCAGCCATAGTCGGCCACCTCTTGATAGACGTGGCGAAATCGACTCGATTCGTAGGGACCGCCGGTGACCGCAAGGACGGGGGAGCCGGCCATGTAAGCGTCCTTCAGACCGGCGGCCAGATTGGCCGCCCCCACGGTCTGGGCCAGGCAGACCCCGACCCGTCCCGAGACGCGGGCATAGCCGTCGGCCATGTAGGCCGCCGCCTTCTCACCGTGCGCGGAGATCGCGCTGATGCCCAGAGCATCGGCCTCAGCCAGAAGAGGAAGCATGATCGTGGGTACGAAGAACTGGTGCGTGACGCCGGCCGCCTTGAACATCTCGGCCAGATATCGGGATCCCGGCTTGGTCGTGTCGGCGCTCATCGGCTCACCTCGCATCCGGCCCTCTGCGCGCAGAACGCGCCTGGCCGCCTCATCTGATCGCCATCGGGTTGACCGGAGACCCGACACCGCCTTCAATGGGCAGTGTCGGCGCCACCAGCAGACTGGTGTAACGCCGGTCGTCGGCACTCACCTCTGAGAGGGCTTCGAGGTTGAACATCTCGCCCACCATGAGGCCGGCGTTGGGGATGGCCAGACGGTGCCAGGGCTGGGTCATCTCGGGTACCGCGTTGGGGCGCACCTCCGCTCCCCAGGTGTCGGTGGCGACCGCGGCCACGTCGTGCTGTTTGAGCCAAAGCGCGGTCTCGAGCGACAGCCCGGGTGCATCCCCGCCGGCGAACGTGCCCCAGCCCTGCTCGAAGCAGCGCGCCATCTGCCCGGTGCGCACGAGCAGGAAATCGCCCGATCTCAGCCTCACCTCTTCTGCCTCAAGACAGGCGTCGAGATCGTCTGGGGTTATCGAGTCCCCGTCTGACAGCCATTCGACGCCCTTCCAGCGCGGAATGTCGAGCAGGACGGCACGGCCCACGAGCTTGTCGCGGGTGGGCACGATGCTGCAGCGAGAGGCGCCTCGAACTCCCACCAAGCGCATGTCGTAGCCGTTCCACATGGTGCCGTTGTGAAAAACGTGGCCCAGGCAATCCCAGTGCGTGGCGCCGTGCACCGGAAGCTCCAGAACGTCGTCGGCGTAGCCGTTGGGACGACCTTCGGCGGCTGCGTCGGCACCGCTGGCCAGCATCCAGTGGAGCGGGTTAAAGCGCCCTCCCTGGCCCGTGATCTGAGGCCCCGAGGCGCCGAATTTGATAGCCAGGGAGTAGCTCTGGCCGCCTTGGATCTCGGAGGCGGCGGCCCGAGTGGTCTCGGTCGTGACGAGGTTCAGCGTTCCCAGTTCGTCTTCCGGGCCCCAGCGACCCCAGTTGCGGCACTCAAGGGCCATCTCTTCCACCTGAGCCAGAGTCACCATCGCTAACTACCCTCCTCGCATTGGTCGGACCGGCGCCCGATCGTCACCCTGCGTCTGCGCGCAGGAGGCGCCCTCCGACCGTGGTCACGTAGATCTCCGATCCCAAGCAGCAGCACGCCGCCGGGTTCTCAGGCAACGCGAGGGTGCCGGATATATGCCCGTCCAGACCGAAGATGTAGACGGCTGGACCGGGTCCCGACTCGGTCGAACCCGCGCAGAGGAGCAGTCTGCCCCCGGCGTCAAGACACAGGCCGTAGCCGCCGCGATGCGGTCCGCGATGATCTGACCCGAAGGTGTGGAGCACCGCCGGCCGACCCAGGTTTCCGTCGGCGAAGATGGGATAGGCGCGGAGCTCACGACGGCCTTGCGGATCAGGATCGTTCTCGGTCACAAACAGCGTGGACGAGTCGGCGGAGACCTGGACCGCGCCCGGAAAACTGGTGTCGGTGGTCATCCGGTCCATGGTCCAATGCCGGTTCGGTAGCTGGCGGAGGCGGAGCACCGAGGCGTGGCCCAGGCGCTCGAACACCTGCGGGCCCTGGGCTGGGATGGCGCTGTAGGGGTCACTGAACCAGATCCGCCCGGAACCGTCGACGGTGAGGTCAAAGGGGTGGTTGTGGACGCGGCCGCCCAGGCGCGACGACAGGGTCGACACCGATCCGTCGGGATTGAGCTGGACCACCCGCCGGGAGCCGCTCTGCGCAGCGTAGATCCTGCCCGAAGGCCAGGGCGCAAGACCACTGATGCGGCTGGTATAGCGACGGAACTCCGACACCGCCCCGCTGTCAGGATCAAAGTCCAGGATTCGACTCTCGTCCACGGCACAGAACAGGATGTGTCCGTCGCGGGCGATGACGCCTCCGGCCTGGCCCTGGCACGACGCCACCGGCTCGAAATTCTGGCTCATGCGTCCGCCTCGGGACCAACGGGGATGCCGGCGATGCCCAGCCGAAGGCGGAAGACCGAGGAGTAGGTGGTGACGAACAGCGTGCGCCAGTCGTCCTCCCCCCAGGCCATGTTGGTGGTGTGTCCGGGGACTTTGATCCTGCCCAGCAACCGTCCCGAGGGGTCGATGACGTGGATCCCCGCAGGGCCGGTCACGTAGACGTTGCCCTCGCCGTCGACCTTCATGCCATCCGCCACCCCGGGCTCGTCACCGACCAGGCTGTAGAAGACCTCGCCGCCGCTCAGCTCGCCGTCCGGCGCCACGTCGAAAACCCGGATGTGTGCGCGCCAGGTGTCGTTGATGTAGAGGCGCGACTCGTCGGGAGAAAAGCACAACCCGTTGGGATAGGAGACGTCGGCCACCGCCTCGACCACGGTGCCGTCCGGATCGAGGCGGAACACGGGGTGGTTGTCCAGATAGCGCTGAAGGTCGTCGCCCTCCATGCCGGGGATGAACAGGGCGCCGCTGGGATCGGTCCAGTAGATTCGGCCATCGGAGCGGACCACGATGTCGTTGGGGGTGTTGATGCGCACGCCCCGGTAGTGACTGGCCAGGGTGCGGACCACTCCGTCGGGCTCTATTCGCCAGACGCTGCGCGAACCCCAACCCGCCACCAGTAGCCGTCCCTGGCGATCGAGGGTCATCCCGTTGGCGCGCCCCGAGGGCCGGATGAACACCTCCGCCCCGACCTCGGGCGTCCACCTCCAGATGGTGTCTCCGATGATGTCGACCCAGTAGAACCGGCCCTCGCGGCGGTTCCAGACCGGGCCCTCCCCGAAGATCAGGCCCTGGGCCACCACCTCTAGGTCCGACGCATCGGTGACGATCCGCGCTAGCCCTGGAAGAGCCAGATCTGTGGCTACCAACGCTGCGCACTCACGATGGGGTCCAGCCCTTGGGGTGAAGCGCGGCGGGGTCGCTGACCACGTCGATGAGCACCGGCCGATCGCTCGCCAGACCGCGCTGGAGCGCGTCGGCCAGCGCCTCGGGCCGATCGACGCGGATGGCCAGGCACCCCATCTCCTGCGCGATCTGGGCGAAGTTGATGCTGCCGAAGTTCCAGCTTCGCAGCCCCTCCGCCGTCTGCTCGCCGCCGTAGGGCTGATCCCAGAGCACGCGCTCGCCCGCGTAGGCACCGTTGTTGTTCACCACC